>Ga0307296_10000212_pt1 | contig 25493 bp, 21 predicted proteins | sample ER_DNA_153_FD_194467 | JGI IMG/M metagenome (GOLD analysis project Ga0307296, IMG submission 194467) | Bulk soil microbial communities from the East River watershed near Crested Butte, Colorado, United States - ER_DNA_153 | ecosystem: Environmental > Terrestrial > Soil > Floodplain | place... | reverse complement strand
CACTGCGGGAAGGCCCCCATCGTTGCAACGCAGCGCGCGGCCGCGTCGAGCCCGAGCTCGGCGCCGCCGAGCAGGAAGCCGGCCGCGAGCGCATCTCCCGCACCGGTGGTGTCCACGACCTCGGCCGGTTTCGCCTCGAGGGCCGAGTCGCCGACGAGGATCCCGCCGGCCCCTCGCTTCACGACCACGGTCTCCGCCTCGATCTCTCCGACGAGCGCCGCCTCGTCGTCGTTGGCGAAGACGAGCTGCGGACGGATGCGACCGAGTGCCTCGCGGAAACTCTCGACTCCGGCTGCCTCGATCGCAGCGGTTGAGGAGAGATCGACGCTGACCCGGGGTGCGAGGGCCGCGGCTGCGAGCGCGGCCTCGCGGATCGGCGAGAGCGCGAGGCTGTAGCCCGCGATATGTAGCCACTCGCAGCCCTCGAGCCACCCCGAGTCGAGCTCCTCCGGCGAGAAGGTGGGGGCGATCCCGCGATCCGTCAGCATGGTTCGCTTTCCGTCCGGGGTCGCGACCGAGACGACGGTCCCGGTGCCGGAATCCTCGACCGGCCCGGCGAGCTCGACGCCGCGGCGCCGAAGCTCGTCCGCGAGCATGACCCCGGCGGGGTCGTCGGCCCGCTTGCCGATGAAGCGCGCGCGAACGCCGAACGACGCGACCCAGGCCGCCACGTTCGCGGCCTGCCCTCCGGGCCCGACCCGGGTCCGGCCGTACGTGTCCGTGTCCTCCGCGATCTGGCCGTCCAGGCGGACGACGACGTCGAGGAGGAGATCGCCGAGCGTGCAGATCACCGGGCGAGCGTACAATCGCGCCATGGAGAGTGAGCGCGGGAAACGGCTTCGCTCCTTCCTCATCGGCGGTCTCGTGGGGAGCGCCGCCGGCCTCGTCGCGGCGGGACGGATGCGGGTTCCGCGCCGTCCTCAGAAGCGGGCGACACCGGATGGCCTCGCAGCCTTCGAGCAGGCGCCCTGCTACGCGGAGCTGATCGAGCGCGAGGCGCGCGAGGAGGCTCGCTAGCCGCGTCCCTCGAGCCGGGCGAGGGCTGTAACCGCGGTCTGCAGGTTGATGCTCGCGTCGCCGACCCCGAGGATGCGCCCGAGCAGCTCGACCGCAGCCGTGTCGCGGAAGAAGTCCTCCGCGTTTCGCACCGGCTCCTTCGTCCTGATAACGAGGAACGGGCCGAACGCGCGGCTCTCGAACATCGGGCCGGGAACGGCCTCGCGGATGCTCATCTGCGCGCGCTCGGGGTCGCTCTGGTCGGTCGCGTCGAAGACCCAGACGCCACGACCGAGCGGCTTCTCTGCTTCATCCAGCGAGTCGATGGCGAGCGTCGGGTCGGCGCGCTGGACGATGACGGAGCCGAACGGTGCCCCCTTCTCGCGCGCGTCGAGGTAGAGCGGCTCGTAGCCGAAGAGGACGTCGTCGGCGCGGGACGTGGCGGCGAGCCACGACGCGGCCTCGGCTCGCGCCTGCTCCCGTACGGCCGGCTCGCCCGCGTACATGTACGGCGTCTTGTGCCAGCCCCACGCGAGCTCGACGCCCAGGAGCGCGGTCAGGCCGATGAGGACCGCCGCCGCCTCGGCGCGCCCGGCCCGCGAGGCGATCTTCAGGAGACCGGCGGCGACGAGCATCTGGAAGAAGGGGAGCGCGAAGATGAGATGCCGGCTTTCCAGGAAGACGCTCGACTGCGAGCGCGTGAGCGTGAGTGCGAGGGTCGGGACGACGAGGACGGCTGCCGAGAGCAGTACCGCCGCCGGACGCGTGCGCGCGAGGACGACCGCACCGAGCACCGCCAGCGCCGAGAAGACGGCCGCCGCCGCGGTCCAGCCGGCGCCGAAGTCTCCGATCGTCTTCCAGACGTACTCGAGGACGTCGACGGGAGACCCGAGCTTCGAGTCGCTCGCGCCGGTCACCCCGATGCCGAACCGCGAGGCGAGTACACGGTAGATGAGCCAAAGCGGCGCCACGAGGACGACGACGACGGCGAACGAGATCGCGGCAGGACGAAGTGGAAACTGGTGCCGCAGCCTCCGCGCGAGCACGTAGACCGCCTGGGCCGCGAGCACGAAGGTTCCGTACGGCTGTGTCGCGATCATGAGCACCGTCGCCGCGATCCAGGCGGCCCAGCGCCGGCGATCGCTCGTCCCGATTGCGCGCAGGAGGGCCAGAAACGAGAGCGCGCTCAAGAAGAGGAAGAGGCTGTACATGCGCGCGTAGATGCCGTGGTAGATCGTGATCCAGCTTGCCGCCGCGAGCGCGGTCGCGATGAGCGCCGTTCTCTTGTCCGTGAGGCGGGCGACGAGCGCGGCGATCACGGGCATACTCGCCACCGCGAAGATCACCGACACGAGGCGCAGGGCTGTGAGGCTGGGCGAGATCGCGCCGGCCGCGTAGGCGAGCAGCCAGTGCAAGGGCGCGCCGCCGCGCTCCGCAAAGACCGTCGAGAAGACATCTCCGATCGGCTGCTGCGTGATGAAGAAGACGAGGGTCTCGTCCTCGTGCGGCGGCCACACGGTCATCTGGAAGAGCAGGAAGGTCGCGAGGGCGGCCGCGATCACGGCGACTCCCAGCCGGAAGGAGTCCTCGCGGGCCCAGCGGACCGCGCTCTCGAGCCAGGATGCCCGTGGCACTCGCTCCGCGCGAGTGCCAGAGGCGGCCGGGCTCCCTGCTAGGCTTTCCTCCCGCAAACCGGGCCTTTCTCTCGATGCCGATCTACGAATACAGGTGTCCGAACGGGCACACGTTCGAGCTGCTCCAGCGGATGACGGACCCGCCGCCATCAGAGTGCCAGATCTGCGGAGCGAGCCCGTTGGAGAAGGTTCTCTATCCTGCCGCGATCCACTTCAAGGGCTCGGGCTTCTACACGACCGACTACGGCAGCGGTAAGCGCGCGCGCGACGGCGACAAGGCGGACAAGTCCGAGTCGTCCGACAAGAAGGCGAAGCCCGACTCGAAGCCCGAGAAGAAGTCGGAGAAGAAGCCCGCGGAGGCTTAGCCGCCCCGCACGCAGCCGGGCCCGAAGGGGCCGGAGGCTGGTTTCGGCGGTTGCGGCGCGCTCTTTCCGGTCACCATCGCGATCACCGAGACGTTCTCCTCGGTGCCGAGGATGTAGTCGATCCCGCCGATGTTCGAGGCCGTCCCGCCGAGGCGGCAGCGGAGCTTCCCGCTCGACGGCGTCCGGAACTTCACCCACGCGAGCTCGAGTATCTGCGCGGCCGAGAGGTCGGTCGCGAGTGGCTTCACGATGTCGTCGCCGATGAACGGCGCCCGCAGGTAACCCTTGAAGCTGACGATCTCGTCCGCGATCGCCGTGACGACGGCCTGCTGCCGCTCGCCCCGCGTGATGTCCGATTCCTTCGGATCGAGCTGGTTCTCGCGGATCCGCGCGTAGATGAGCGCGGTGTGACCGTCCATCGTCTGCTCGCCCTTCCTGAAGCGCCAGCCCTTCCAGCGGTCGCAGTGCGCCTCGGTGGCGAACGGGCATTCGAACTTGTTGGAGAGGATCGGCTTGGGCACGTCCACGTTGACGCCGCCGAGCGCGTCGATCACCTGGTCGAAGGTGCCGAAGTCGACGACGACGACATGGTTGATGGGGAGACCGGTGACGCTTTGCACAGTTTTGATCGCCAGCGTAGGGCCGCCGTAGGCGTAGGCGGCGTTGATCTTGTCCTCGCCGTGCCCCGGGATGTCGACGCGGAGGTCGCGTGGGATCGAGAGGAGCACGATGCGGTGCCCGTCGGGGTCGGTGTGGACGATGATGATCGAGTCCGAGCGCGCGACCGAGCCCTGGCGGCTCTTCGAGCCCGTGTCGGCGCCGAGGACGAGGATGTTGCTCGGGTTCGAGAGCATGATCCCGTCCTGCGGCGTGAGCGCCCGCTCGGCGCGCGGATCGAGCTTCTTGTTCGCCTCCTTCACGCCGCTCCTGAAGGCGAGGTACCCGAGCAGGGCCCACACGAGGGCCAGGACGATGACGCCGATGAGCGTCCAGAGGACAGGGCGGACCCAGCGCCGCCTGCTTCTGGCGGGCTTCGGGCCACGGTAGTCGCGGGGCTCGGGTCCATTCTTCTTGTCCGGCTTCGTCTTTGGCGATTCGGGCCGGATCGGACCCTTCACTCTCCCCCCGCGGTAGACGCGGTACGGCTTGTCCTTGGGCGCCACGGGAGCGAGTATCGTAGCCGGAGCCCATGGCTTCCCCCCGTGTGATCGCGCTCGACCTCGGGGGCACGAAGCTGCTTTCCGGGGTCGTCGGCGAGGACGGCGTCGTCGAGCGGCGCATCGTCAACGCGACCGATACCTCGAGCGAGGACGCTCTCGTCAAGCAGGTCGACGCCGCGGTCGAGGAGCTCATCGGCGACGACATCGGCGCCATCGGCATCGGCCTCCCGTCGACGATCGACCAGCGGCGAGGCGAGGCGGTCGACTCGGTGAACATCCCCCTCGCCGGCATCGTCTTCCGCGATCACCTGAGCGAGCGCTTCGGCGTTCCGGTGGCGATCGAGAACGACGGCAACGCTGCGGCGCTCGCGGAGCACCGCTACGGCGCGGGTCGCGGGACCCGCCACATGGTCATGCTCACCCTGGGGACCGGCGTCGGGGGAGGGCTCATCCTCGACGGGAGCCTCTATCGCGGCTGCATCGGCGCAGCCGGTGAGCTTGGACACATCACCATCGACCTGGACGGTCCTCCTTGTCAGGGTCGCTGTCCGGGGCGCGGCCACCTGGAGGCTCTCGCCTCGGGAACCGCGGCCGACGCGCTCGCCGTGGAGCAGGCCGAGAGGAACCCCGAGGGAGACCTGGGTCGCGCGAAGGCCGACGGCAAGGAGGTGGACGCCCGCCTCGCCGTCGAGCTGGCGGCCGAGGGGCCAGGCGATGCGCGCGACGTGCTCGAGCATGTGGGGACACACCTCGGCGTGGGGATCGCAAGCTTCGTCAACGTCTTCAACCCGGAGCTGATCGTGATCGGAGGCGGGTTCGCGCGCGCGGGCGATCTCCTGTTCGAGCCGGCCAGGAAGTTCGTGGCCGCGCGCGCGCTTGCCCCGTCCCGCGACGAGGTGAGGATCGTCCCCGCCCTGCTCGGGGTCGAGGCCGGGCTCATCGGCGCCGGGCTCGTCGGCTTCGAGGCGCTGCAGCGGGGCGCGTAGTGCCACTCGTCGTCTGCGCGACGCCGATCGGCAACCTCGAGGACGTCACCTTGCGCGTCCTCCGTGAGCTGGCCGAGGCCGACATCGTCCTCTGTGAGGACACCCGCCGCACGCGGAAGCTCCTCGACCGGCACGGCATCGAGGCGCGGCTCGTCAGCTACCAGCGCCACAACGAGGCCCGGCGCGTTCAAGAGTTCCTTCCTCGCCTCGAGGCCGGGGAGAAGATCGCGCTCGCGAGCGACGCAGGGCTCCCGGGGGTGAACGACCCGGGTGCCAGGCTCATCGAGGCGGCGATCGAACACGGCGTCGAGGTGGCCGTGCTTCCCGGCCCGTCGGCCGTCGAGACCGCGCTCGTCGCGAGCGGGCTCGTGGGCGAGCGCTACGCGTTCGTCGGCTATCTCCCGCGAACGCGCGAGCAGCTCGGCCGGCTCTGGGAGGAGATCGCCGCCTGGAGTTGGCCCGTGGTCGCCTTCGAATCTCCCCAGCGCCTGCCTGCGTCGCTTCGCTCGCTCGCGGATGCCGCCCCCGCGCGGCCGGTCGCCGTATGCCGTGAGCTGACCAAGCGCTTCGAGGAGGTCGTCCGGGGCCCTGCGGCTGAGGTCGCGGAGCGCTTCAAGGCGCCGCCCAAGGGTGAGATCACGCTTGTCCTCGGGCCGGGCTCTGCCCACGGCGGAGCGGAGGACGGCGATGCGGTCGCGGCCGTTCTGGAGCTCGTGGCAGAGGGTGTCCCGCGCCGGCGGGCCGCCGAGCTGGTCGCCCGGCTCTCGGGCGTCGCGCGCAACCGCCTCTATCGCGACTCGCTGTAGCCTGATTTGACAACGGGGTGACCTTCTTGCTACGCTCGTCTTGTTCTCAAATTTGACAACGAGGAGGAGCAGCGATGAAAGGCATCGCCGTACTGCTTCCGGTCCTCGTCGCGCTCCAGGTCGGCGTGCAGCCCGCGCTCGCCTGGACCTGGCCCGTCGACGGGCCGGTGCTACGTCCATTCGTTCTCGGTGACGACCCGTACGCCGGCGGGCAGCACCGCGGCATCGACATCGGCGCGCCGCCGGGCGCCCTCGTTCGCGCGCCGGCCGCGGGCGCGGTCAGCTTCGCGGGCAGCGTTCCTACAGGCGGGAGGACCGTCACGATCCGGACCGACGACGGCTTCGCCGTCACGCTCCTCCACCTCGGCACGTATTCGGTCGCGCGCGGAGCGGTGTTGGGGGAGGGCGATGCCGTCGGGACGGTGGGCGACGGAACCGAGCCTTTCATCTATCTCGGCGTCCGCACTGCGAACGACCCGGACGGCTACGTCGATCCGCTCGGCCTGCTACCCGCTCCCGTCACGCCTCCCCAGGAGCCTGCGGAACCCGAGCCCGCGCCGGATCCCGTTCCGGCCCCAGGCTCCGATCCGAACCAGCACGTGGCCACACCGGTCTTGCACCCGGCATCGTCGCGCGCGCACGGAGGAGCCGAGGAGCCATCCGCCACAGCGCGCCCGGCCCGCGAACGCTCTGTCCGGCCGAAGACGGCTCGAGGCCGCGGCCGGCCGGCGCCGGCGACGCGGATTCGCAACGTGGCTGCCTCGTGGAGCCCCCGTCCCGCCGCAGCCGATTCGGGCTTCGTTCGCGCCGCGCGGCCGGCCGCCGAATCTTCGCCCGCCTCGAGCCGAAGCCTGCGCCTGGCCTGCGCTGCTGCGATCGGCGGGGTGGGGCTGTGCGTGCTCGGGCTCGGAGCCCGGCTAGCCCGCCGTCGACGCGAGCTCGGACACGCACGACTGGCACACGGCCCGGCCGCGATGCTTGCGCAAGGCGCTTCTCTTGCCGCAGAAGACGCAGACGGTCTGCGGCTTGGACAGGAGAATGACGTCGTCCTTGACAGAGATCTCGAGCGGATCCTTCTCGCCCAGGGCGAAGCGCTTGCGAATCTCGATCGGGATAACGATCCTGCCGAGATCGTCGATGTGGCGGATGATCCCCGTTCTCGTCGCTCCTCTGGTCGAGCGCGCGGGCGCGGCTCGCTCGGTGCCTCCGTTCGACCCCATGTCACCTCATCTCCTCGTTCGCGGCGGGCTTCATGCAACACGTCCCCGCGGGTTGCCGTTTCTAACCATGATTTCCGCTCGCGGGAGGGCGTTGCGTGCTTCGTATGATTGCTGTGCGTGACCTTCTACGTCACTACACCGATCTATTACGTGAACGCCACGCCTCATGTGGGGCACGCGTACACGACCATCGCCGCGGACATCCTCGCCCGCCACCGGCGCCAGCGCGGCGAGGAGACGTTCTTTCTCACGGGCACGGACGAGCACGGCTCCAACATCGCGCGCGTGGCCGAGGAGGCGGGGCTCGAGCCGAAGGAGTTCGTCGACCGGAACGCGGCGAAGTTCCTCGAGATGACCCGGCGGATCAACGTCTCAAACGACTTCTTCATCCGCACGACCGACGACCGACACGAGGCTCTCGTGGAGGAGTTCCTGCAGCGGATCTACGACGCCGGCGAGATCTACGAGGGCGTCTACGCCGGCCTCTATTGCAGCCGCTGCGAGTCCTTTTACACCGAGGCGGAGCTCGTGGACGGCCGCTGCCCGCAGCACGGGATCGTGCCCGAGTACGTCGAGGAGAAGAACTACTTCTTCCGCCTCTCGGCCTACCAGGACCGGCTGCTCGAGCTCTACGATCGAAATCCCGAGTTCGTCCTGCCCAAGTTCCGCGCCAACGAGGCGCGCAGCTTCATCGAGCAGGGCCTCGACGACATCAGCGTCAGCCGGGCGACGCAGCGCTGGGGCGTGTCGGTCCCATGGGACCCCGACCAGGTCGTGTACGTCTGGGTCGACGCGCTGATCAACTACTGGAGCGCGCTTGCCTTTGCGCGCGAGGGCGAGGACCTCCGCCCGAGCCTGTGGCCGGAGGTTCGCCACCTCCTGGCCAAGGACATCCTCAAGTTCCATTGCGTCATCTGGCCGGCGCTCCTGATGGGCGCGGGAATCACCGTGCCGAAGCAGCTCTTCGTGCACGGGTACCTGCTCATGAACGACCGCAAGATGTCCAAGTCGGTGGGCAACGTCATCGATCCGCTCGAGCTGATCGACGTCTACGGCGTGGACCCGGTGCGGTACTACCTCTTCAGGGCGGCGTCGTTCGGCCAGGACGGGAACATCTCGGTCGAGGGGCTGCACCAGCGCTACGAGCGCGAGCTCGGCAACGACCTCGGCAACCTCCTCTCGAGGACCACGGCAATGATTGCCCGCTATCGGGACGGCGTCCTGCCGGTCGCCTCCGGCACGCAGGAGCTCGCCGCGGAGCTCGACGGCTTGCCGCCGCGGCTCGTGGAGCGCCTCGACGCCTACGACCTCACCGGCGCGCTCGACGAGATCTGGGAGGTCGTCCGCTCCCTCAACCGCCACGTCGAGCAGAACGCGCCCTGGGAGCTGGCGAAGGACGACGCGCGCGCGGCCGACCTCGATCGCGTCCTCTTCGATCTCGCTGACGGGCTGCGCGTCCTCGCCGTCGTCCTGTCTCCGTTCCTCCCGGAGACGGGGCCGCAGATCCTCGCCGCACTGGGACAGGATGCGAGCCTCGATTGGAGCGGCGCGCATTCGGGCGGGACCCGCGCGGCGGACGGAATCGAGCCGGCGCAGCCGCTCTTCCCGCGCGTGGACGCACCCGCGGCCGTCTGAGCCCGCGTGATCGACACCCACGCCCACCTAGACGCACTCGACGACGCGACGGAGGCGCTCGCACGCGCGCGCGCCGCCGGCGTGCAGCGCGTCATCACGATCGGGACGACCCTGGCTTCGTCGCGGGCGATGCTAGCGCTCGCGGAGCAGGAGCCCGACGTCTTCGTCTCGATCGGCCTCCACCCGCACGAGGCCGGCAGCGCGTCAAGCGCTGACGCCGACCAGCTCTCCACGCTTCTCGACCACCCGAAGGCGGTCGCCGTGGGGGAGACCGGGCTCGACCATTTCCGCGACTACGCGCCCCACGACCGGCAACTCGAGCTCTTCCGGGCGCAGGCCCTTCTCGCCGTCGACGCGGGCAAGGCGCTTGTGGTGCACACGCGCGCCGCGGACGACGAGACCGCTGCCGTCCTCACCGGGCTCCCCGAGGAGACGAAGGTCGTCCTCCACTGCTTCTCGTCGCTCCGCCTGCTCGCGCCCGCCCTCGAACGCGGCTGGTACGTGTCGTTCGCCGGGAACGTGACGTACCCGAAGGCGACGGAGCTGCGGACGGCCGCTGCGCGCGTCCCGAGCGAGCGGATCCTCGCGGAGACGGACAGCCCCTATCTCGCGCCGCAGCCCGTCCGCGGACGCCCGAACGAGCCGGCCAACGTCATGCACACGCTGGCCGTCCTCGCCGAAGCGCGCGGAGAGGATCCGGACGAGCTCGAGCGCGCGATCGACGCCAACGCCAAGGCGGCCTTCGGTCTCCCGTGAAGCTCCCGGTCGCGCCCAACCGCGAGCTCGGCCAGCACTTCCTCGTCGACGAGAACATCCTCGGCGTCGCGGGCCGCCTCGCCGAGCTCGTCGCCGACGACGTCGTGCTCGAGGTCGGTGCGGGCCTTGGCGTCCTGACCGCGTACCTCGCCGAGCGCGTCCGCCTCGTCCATGCGGTTGAGGTCGACCGCGGCCTCGAGCCGCACCTCCGCGAAGCGTTGGCCGGCCACGACAACGTCGAGCTCGTCCTGGGCGATGCCCTCATGCTTCCGCTCGAGGGACTCGACCCGCCGCCGCGCAAGCTCGTCGCCAACCTCCCGTACCAGATCGCCACGCCACTCGTGGCGGAGAGCCTGGACGGCTTCCCGGCGCTCGAGCTCTGGTGCGTGATGGTGCAGCGCGAGGTCGCCGATCGCTTCTTCGCCTCGCCGGGGACGAAGAGCTACGGCGCCGTTTCGGTGCTGATCCAGCTCACCGCCGAGCGCACCGGATTCCACCCAGTCAGCCGGTCCGTGTTCCGTCCGCAGCCGAATGTGGACTCGGCGCTCGTCGCCTTCAAGCGAACCCGCTCGTGGGGGCCCGAGTTCGGTCACCTGAAGGAGATCGTCCAGGGCGCGTTCGCCCACCGGCGCAAAACGCTCGTCAACTCGCTGGAGCTCGCGCGTGGCGGCCGGTCCGAGGTCGAGGCCGCACTCGCGCAGCTCGGCCACCCGCAGAGCATCCGCGCCGAGGCGCTCGCCCCCGAGCAGTTCTTCGAGCTGGCCGAGCTTCTGCCGTGAAGCGCCTCCCGGCGGCGGCCAAGATCAACCTCGCGCTCGTGGTGGGCCCTGTGCGGGAGGACGGGTTGCACGAGATCGCGACGGTCATGCAGCGGATCGACCTCTGCGACGCGGTCGAGCTCGAGCCGGCGCCCGCGCTTGCCGTCGAGGGCTTCAGGGAGGACACGCTTGTCCGCACCGCGCTTGTCCAGCTCGCGTCGGCTGCGGGAGTCGAGCCGCGCTGGCGCGCCCGAATCCGCAAGCACATTCCGCTCGCCGCCGGGCTCGGCGGCGGAAGCGCCGACGCCGCGGCGGCGCTCGCGCTCGCCAACCCGCTCCTCGAGCATCCGCTTCCGCCCGAGCGCCTGGCCGAGGTCGCCGCGGGGATCGGCGCTGACGTTCCCTTCTTCCTCGACCCCGGCCCGAAACTCGCCGAGGGCGCGGGAGAGCGGCTCAGCGCGCTCGAGCTCCCGCAGGACTTCTGGGTAGTGGTCGCGCTTCCGCGGCGGGCGCGCAAGACATCGACGGCAGACGTCTACGCGCGCTTCGACGAGTCCAACGCCGCCGGCGGGTTCGACGAGCGACGCGCCGCGCTGGGTGAGGCGCTCACTTCAGCCAGACGCCCGCGCGACTTCGCCGCCTTTCCTCGGAACGACCTCGCCGAGGCCGCGGGCAGGCCCCGGCTCGTGGACGAGCTCATGGAAAGCGGGGCATTCCGGGCGGACGTCAGCGGCGCCGGCCCAGCCGTCTACGGGCTCTTCCATCACCTCCCGGACGCCAAGCGCGCGGCTCGACGGGTGCGCCTGGCCGCGCGCACCTGGGTCGTGGCACCAGTCTGGTAGCGTCGCGCCGCGATGGACGAAGAGCGGGTCGTCGAGCACCGCCAGAGCGCTGCGGCTCGCTGGATGCGGGAGCGGCGCCTGCGCCTCGCGCTCCTGATCGCCTTCGTCGAGAGCCTGCTTGTTCTCTTCAGCGCGCACGGCTGGCGCTACGTGATCATCGCCGCGATTCTCGCCGTCATCGCGTACTGGTTCGTCGGCCGGCGCGGGTCGGGAGTCGTCTACGAAATCACCTGGGTCGCGGCCGCCTCCCAGCTCCTGGCGGTGCTCGTCCCGGTCCTCTGGGTGCTCATCAAGACCGTCGCGATCATCGTCCTGGTCGGCCTCGCAATTTTCCTGCTCGTCGCGCTCCTCGTTGACCGGAAGTAGACTCGGAGGCCCGATCACTGGGGCGTAGCCAAGCGGTAAGGCAGCGGGTTTTGGTCCCGTGACCGGAGGTTCGAATCCTCCCGCCCCAGCCATAACCACACGCCCATGACCCCTTCGCTCGCCGCGGTCGTAATGGCTGCCGGCCTCGGAACGCGGATGCGCTCCGAGCGCCCCAAGCACCTCCACCCGCTCCTCGGGCGGCGCCTGCTCGACTGGTCCATCGCGCCGGTGCTCCCGCTCGGGCCAGACCCGCTCGTCGTTGTCTGTTCGCCCGCCACCCGCGAGGAGCTGGCCGGGACGCTTCCCGCGGGCTCCACGCTCGCCGTGCAGGAGGCGCCGCGGGGAACGGGCGATGCCGTCGCGGCCGCCAAGCCTTCGCTCGAGGGGTTCGAGGGTGACGTCCTCGTACTCGACGGGGCGGCGCCGCTCCTGACCACTGACCTCCTGCAAGACCTCGTCGGCGAGCACCGCCGAAGCGGCGCGTCCATCACCGTTCTCTCCATCGAGCCCGACGAGCCGCTTCCCTACGGGCGCATCCTGCGCGACGGGTCCGGCGCCCTCCGCGCCATCGTCGAGGACAAGGACGCCTCGCCGCAGGAGCGCGCGGTGCGGGAGCTGAACACGTCCATCTACGTCTTTCGCGCCGTCGACCTCTGGCGGGCGCTCGACGGCCTCGAGGCGCGGAACGCGCAGGGCGAGCTCTACCTCACGGACGCGGTGCGGAACCTCGTCGATGCCGGCCGCGGCGCCGCCGTCTATTGTGCGCCTGTGGCCGACATGGGTCTCGGGGTGAACACGAGAGCCGAGCTGGCGGAGGCCGCCTCCGAGCTTCGCCGGCGCATCGTCGAGGAGCACATGGCCGCCGGGGTTGCGGTGGTCGACCCGTCCACGACCTGGATCGATCCGAACGTCGTCATCGAGCCCGAAGCGACCCTCCAGCCCTTCACGATCTTGCGCGGGAGGACCGTCGTCCGCGCGGGCGCCGAGGTCGGCCCTCACGCGGTCGTGGTCGACTCGGAAGTGGCTCAGGGAGCCAAGGTCGAGCCCTTCACCTACCTCCGTCCGGGAGGTGCCGGCGGGTGACCGGCGGGTACGTCCAGTGCGGCAGGGACAATGTTCCAGTTGCGCGAGTGGAGGCTGACCGCGATGCTTCGAGTACCGTCGCGGGGCAGATCGACCAGGAAGGCAACGGTGGAAAGCGGAACGACTGAGCTGGCCAGGCTGCCTGGCCTTGAAGTGCCCGAAGTCGCGCCCACGCAGCCGAGCGGCGAGCGCGGCCGCTGGATCGAGCGCGGTCCGTCAGGGAAGCTCATGCTCTTCTCCGGGCGCTCGAACCCCGAGCTCTCCGAGCGCATCGCCGACCTGCTGAACATCTCGCTCGGCGACGTCGAGCTGGAGACGTTTGCCAACGGCGAGACCTACTGCCGCTACTGCGAGTCAATCCGCGGGGCCGATGTCTTCCTCGTCCAGTCGTGCCACGGGCCGAAGACGAACGACCACCTGATGGAGCTCATGATCATGATCCAGGCCGCCAAGCTCGCCTCGGCGAACCGGATCACCGCGGTCATGCCCTGGTACCCCTACTCGCGCCAGGACAAGAAGTCGGCGCCGCGCGAGCCGATCACGGCGAAGCTCATCGCGGACATGCTCGTCGCCGCCGGCGTCGACCGAATCCTCACGATGGACCTGCACGCCGGCCAGATCCAGGGCTTCGTCTCGCTCCCGGTCGACCACATGACCGCGCTGCCGCTCTTCGCCCAGTACTACCGCGACAAGGGCCTGCACGGAGACGGCGTCGTCGCCGTCTCGCCGGACCCGGGCCGCGCCAAGATGGCGCGCAAGTTCGGGGAGATGCTCGAGGCCGACCTCGCGATCATGAACAAGACGCGCCCCGCCCGGGACTCGGCGGCCGTCACCGAGGTCATCGGCCGCGTCGAGGGCAAGGTCGCGATCATGACCGACGACATCATCGTCACAGGCGGCACGCTTATCGCGGGCGCCCAAGCCCTCAAGGACGCGGGCGCGACCGAGGTCTACGCCTGCGCCACCCACGCACTCCTCCCCGAGGCCGCCTTCGAGAAGCTCGGCCAGAGCCGGCTGAAGGAGATCGCGGTCACGGACACCGTCCCGGTGAACCCGCTCCTGCGGCCGGACAACTTCCCCGAGCCGCTCACCGTCTCGATCCTCCTCGCGGACACGATCAAGAACGTCTTCTCGGACGAGTCCGTCTCGGCGATCTTCGCCGGCGAGAACCAGCTCTTCTAGGGAGCGGACACGACCATGCGGGTTTGGCCCCCGCGCAAACTCCTTAGCGCCGTCGTCGCTCGGCTGGTCGGGCGGAAGTCCGCCTAGCCAAGGTGAGGCCGGGGCACCGAGTGTTCGGCCTACGGCTTGCCGACGCGCGGTGGTTCCTTGACTGCGTCATTGAGGACTTAGATACTCGGGCCACAAAGCTCCGGTAGGCGATCTGGGGAGACAGGCAATGCGGCGAGGAGCTCACACACCGAGAGCCGGCAAGGGGAAATCACGATCCCTGGGTGCGGGGAGGGGGAGTGCTATGCGAACGGGCGCAATGCTCATATCGCTCAGTTTGTTTGTCCTGATGGCGGCGGCGTCAACAGCTTCAGCGAGCCGGCCTCTACACGAGAGGTCGAGCTTCTCGGCGAGCTTTGATCTCGCGGCCGGTGAATTCTGCGACTTTGCCTATCACCAGGAGGGTACGGCCTATTCGAACGCGCTTATTTGGGGGGACCTCGAGAACCCGACGAAGGTCACTGACCACCAGACGCAATATGTCACTCACACCAACGTCGATACCGGTGCCACACTGAGCGAGGTCGATCACATCACGTTCTTCTTCAGTGCGCGGACCGCCCGCCAAAAGACCGTTGGGCTGTTTTGGCACTTGCGTACCGCCGACGGCAAGATTGTTGTGGTGCATGCCGGACAGTGGGTTATCGACACGAATACCGGCGAAACGGTGAAGATCACGCCGAACTTCAACCCCGACTTTGCGGCGGTTGTCTGTCCGGCGCTCGGCGGGCATTCCGCTTTGTAGCCGCCGTCGTCGCTCGGCTGCTCGGGCGAAAGCCCTGAATGCAGAGCACGGCTAGGATCCCGCGACATGTCTCGCTTCGTGTTCTGTCACATCTGCGACACCGACCTCGGTGTGCTGTTCGAACGTGAGGCGGAAGACGACGCGCCGACACTCGACTTCGTGCCGCACGACGATTGTTGGCACGTCTCGCGTCAGCAACTCGTGGAGGATCTCGAGGCGCTTCACCGGGGTGAGTCATCGCTTCCAGTCTCACTCAAGCGGATTGCCGCCGGAGCGAGACAGGTATCGCTTAGCCAGCGGCCAGCCGCAAAGTAGAGAACATCCGCGCCGTCGTCGCTCGGAATCCCAGCGAGGGACCTCGACGACGCGAGAGGGCCCCGGCCGAGAGTCGGCCGAGGCCCTCTCTCAGCATCTACCGGCGCAGAGTCCGCGAAGCTGCGACGCGGCGCTGAGTGTCCAATTGGGACAAGGCGGCCGACCGAGACGCCGTCGCCGTCGGCAATTTAGGCTTACCTGGCGTGAAGAGCCACGTGGTGAAGAGCTCGTCGAGGTCTTGATCCGAGATTCGCTCGGCTAGGGCGATGAACTGGTCCGTCGTCACATTGCCGCCCGCGTGAATGGCTGCCCAACGACGGAGGATCCTGAAGAAATCGTCATCGCCAACGGCGAGACGAAGCTGTTGGAGGGTCATCGCGCCGCGTGAGTACACGGCGTTGTCGAAGAGGTCGTCGGGCCCCGGGTCGCCGATGGTCAATGACCAGAACGGGTCGTTCCGGGGAAGCCCGTAGGCTTGGTCAAAGCTCTCCTGCACCGTGGCGAGGCCTTCGCGTTCGCTCCAGAGCCATTCGGCATACGTGGCGAAGCCCTCGTTCAGCCAGATGTGCTGCCACGCTGCGAGCGCGAGGCTGTCGCCGTACCACTGGTGGGCGAGCTCGTGGACGACGACGCCGTCGCCGAATCCCGGAGCCGTCCAGAAGACCTTCGAGTAGACCGGTCGCGTCTGAGTCTCGAGCGCGAACCCCAGGTCGACATCGTCGACGATCCCCCCCACCGCGGAGAACGGGTAGGGGCCGAATGTCTTCGTGAGGAAGTGGACGATCTCTCCCTGGCGTGCGAACGAGGCCGCGATGTCTGCGCCCAGCGGCGGTGGGGCGTCGGCGGCAGTCCCGACGATCCAGTCATTCGGGTTGGGAGCGCTTCCGGCCGGGGCACCCGGCACCATCCAGCCGTCGAACGTATTGCCGTCGTCCTCGAAGGAGGTCGAGCCGGGCCCCGCGGAGACGACGACATCGTCCACGAAGGCTCCGGCAAGCTGGATGAAGTCGTCACTCGCGTAGCTGATCGACACCTTGACGTCGCTCCCCGCGAACCTGGAGAGATCGACCTTCCACTGCTCCCAGCCGTCGCTCTTCCCGCTCGCCGCCCGCCACTTCCCGGACGAGCCTTCCGGCGAGCATGTCCCGTCACCGTTGTCCGTTTGGTAATGCGCGAGGAACGGGTGCAGCTGGTGCCAGAAGGGACACGAGAAACCCGTGCTCCTCTTCGTGTGCCCGTTCAGGTCGCGAAGCGTCGTCCAGTCGCTCTCGCCCACTGTGCGGGCTTCGACGAAGACGAAGTCCCATCCGGGCTCGGTATCACGCGTAATCGCAAACGAGAGCGTCGCGCCACCCGCCGGCACGGTGATCGTGCGGGTCAGGCGCTTGTACGAGGGGTCTCCCTTCTGGGAGATGGCGTACTGCTCTCCGGTTCGCGGCGCAGGGACTTCGAAGAGCTTCGGGTCGATCGCGTCCCAGTAGGGAAGACCGTCGATCCGGTAGGCATGGAGGTCGAACTCGCCGACGGCTGTCGTCGCAAGGTACGACGCCATCGGCTCGCTTGCCTTCCACGTCCACGTCGTCCACCCGCCGCTGGTTTGCTTGCGCTCCAGTTTGCCGTTTGCGATCGCCTCCAGCCCGGCTGGGACCGTGATCCGGAAGGTGTAGGCCGCCTTGTCGAGCGGATGGTCGTTCGCGGGGAACCAGGTGGCCGCGACGTGCGGCTGACCGACGATGACGACGCCATCGTCGGTCGGAATGACGCCACTCGTGCCGAATGCGTCCTCGATCGGCTCGGGGACCCCCTCGTAACGGACGACAGTGGTGAAGCTGTCGCCCTTCGGGATCCCGCTGTGCGGGATGACGGTGAGCTCGCCCCCGTTACGCTTCCACTCGGCGGCGCGTCCGCCGACCTTGATCGACTCGATGGTGAGGCCGACGAAGTCCAGATTGAACTGCGAAAGGTTCTGCTTCGCCAGGGCGCTGATCGTCGCCTTTCCGGTGAGCACGTCCGTCGCCGGGTCGTATTTGATCTCGAGCAGGTAGTGCTTGACGTTGTATCCACCATTGCCGTCCAGTGGAAAGTACGGGTCGCCGAGTCCTGCCGATCCGGGACTGAAGGTTGCTGCTGCGCCAGTCGTCGCCGTCCACATCATGCTCGCGCCGAGCATGACGCCGACGACCCCGACGCCACGGAGCCAATGCGCCGATCGAGTTCTCATTGCCGCCCCTTTCGTGCCGCTTGCCCCAGTGAGCGGCGCCTGGCCGCTCGTAGCTGCGCCTCGCTCTCCTCGAGCTGCCGCCGCAGCGGGCCTAGTCTCCTTCGTCTCAGTGTGGGAGTCAAGCATCGCTCCCAGTGCAGCCCACTGGATAGCCTCAGCCGGTGCGGGGGCGAAGCCACTCAGATCCCCGCAGCCCCCTGGCGAACGCCCGCTTCATCGATCGTCACGCTAACGGCGCAAGCGCCGCTGTCGCTTCGGCGATGAGCGCGGTCACCATCTCGGCAGCAGGGCCGCTCGTGCGGACGAGCCCCGCGGACTGCCCGGAGTAGAGCGCCATCGCCTCGAGGTCACCCTCCATCCCGCGCAGCGGGATCATGTCGTCGTAGCGCATGAACGTTCGGCCGTCGCTCGCGGTAGCGACGACGTCGCCCTCTCCGGGCCGAGTCGGCGCAGGCGGAGAGCCAGCCTCCTCCCAGCGCGTCATGGTTGAGTTGACGAGCGCTCGGTGGGGAGCGCTCGGCCAGCCGCCGTCGAAGCAACTGGTGTGGACGGCATCGTCTCCGTTGGACTCGAGCACCCGGCGGCGGTGGACGTCGTGCGTGGACGCCTCGGTCGCCGTGAGGAACCGTGTCCCCAGCCAGCCCGCCTGCGCACCGAGCGTGAGCACGGCCGCAAGTCCGCGTCCGTCCCCGATCCCGCCGGCGGCGATGACGGGCACAGGCGCGACCGCATCCACGACCGCAGGCGTAAGCGCCATCGTGGCCACCCGACCGGTGACGTGGCCGCCCGCCTCCCACCCTTGGGCTACGACGACATCGACGCCGGCCGCGACGGCCCGTCGAGCCTCGTCCGCCGTCCCGACCGTATGGAGGTGCAGCGCCTCTCCGGCATGGATGCGGTCGCTCGCCGCGTCCGGATCGCCCCAGAACGTCGAGAGAATCGGTACCCGCTCCTCGAGGCAGGCGTCGAGCAGGCCGTCGATCGGGAAGGCGAGCACGAGGTTGACCCCGAATGCTCGGTCCGTCAGTTCCCGGACACGGCGCACGCGCCGTACTGCCTCGTCGACGGACACCCACGTGAGCGCCAGCATGCCGAGCGCGCCCGCCTCCGCCACGGCAGCGACGAGCTCAGGGGTCGACGCCGAGCCGAGCGGCGCCTGAACGATCGGCAGTTCCATCCCCAGCCTGTCGCACAGCGGCGTACGGAGGGCAGTAGCACTCATGGCTTGAGTCTACGAACACGTCGATCAGGACGAACCTCCCAGCCTCCTGGGATGAGCTTGGCGCCGATGACGACCAGGAGCACTTCCTGTCCAAGCTGCCACATACCGCAGGGGCAACGATCGGGACGGCTCATATCGTCCTTGACAGGTGGTGCTCCGCGGCGCGACCCTCGAGGAAAGATCTTTCGGGCCGAAAGGAGCCGCCGTGGCAAGCAATTCGGAGCAATCATCGTCGGTCACAACCGAGGCCGGCACCGTTGTTGGACTGTGGCGCTATCCCGTGAAGTCGATGATGGGCGAGGAGCTGAACGCCACGGAGATCACCGAGCGCGGTCTTCTCGGCGATCGCCAATTTGCTCTCGTGGACGCAGCGACCGGAAAGGTCGCGGGCGCGAAGAACCCGCGCAAGTGGGGAAACTTCTTTGATTTCCGAGCTGCGTATGTCGAGCCACCGGAGGCGAACGCGACCCTACCCGTCGTCCGACTGACTCTGCCCAACGGGACGGCCCTGACGAGCGAGAGCGAGAATGTCAATGACGTTCTCTCCGGCGCCTTGGGACACACGGTCGAGCTAACCCAGGTACGGGCAGAGCAAGAGTCCTCGGCCGAGGAGTACGTGCCTGACATCGAAGGACTCGAGCACCGCGACACGGTGACGGAGTGGGAGCTTCCGGCCGGAACATTCTATGACCTCGCAGTCGTCCACCTGCTCACGACGGCAACGCTCGACCGCCTCCGCGAGCTCTACCCGGCGGGCCGCTTTGAGGCCCGACGCTTTCGTCCGAACATCGTCATCAGCACGCCTGAGCGAGGGTTCGTCGAGAACGACTGGCTCGGTCGGACCGTCACGGTCGGCAACACCGTTCGCCTGCGGATCACGCGACTCTGTCCGCGCTGCGTGATGACCACGCTCGCGCAAGGCGATCTTCCGAAGGATCCGGGCATTCTGCGAACGGCGGCGCAGAACAATGGGGCCAACGTCGGCGTCTACGCCGATGTGATCTCTGCTGGGGCAATCCACCGTGGTGACCCAATTGTTTTGAACTAGGCGGGCGCCGCTCAAGCGCGCGCGCCGGGCCCGTATGCCGCGCGCAGTAGGCGGCCGTCTGCGAATCGCTCGGGACGCAGCTCCGAGACGTCGATCGGCGGTGTCCGTCCCGTCACCTCTGCCGCGACGACCTCGCCGACCGCCGGCGACAGCTTGAAGCCGTGGCCGCACCAAGCGAGCATGAGATAGAGGCCTTCGATGCCTGGGCAGGGGCCGATGATCGGATTCCAGTCCGGCGAGTAGTCGTACGGGCCTGCGAAGCCGCGCACGAGTTCGAAGCCGCCGAGGCGCGGATAACGCTCGGCGACCGCGCGCCGAACAGCCGCCTCGTAGCCCTTCGAGATGCCGTGGTCGCAGTCGTCGGCTCCCTCGAGCGGCTCATCGCCGAAATATGCCACCGCATAGAAATGCCGGCCCCGGTCGGGCCGCACGACGACGTTCGTGACTGCGTCCGAGCAGACGGCGGTGGGGAGCGCACCCCCGATGGGCTGGCGCAAGACCGACACCTGGATCCGCTTGAGAGCGATCGGCTGCTCGGCGCCTTGAGGCCGCAGAAGGTCATTCCCCCACGCCCCAGTCGCCAGCACGACGCGGTCGGTCTGAATCGTCCCGCGATCGGTCGCGACGCCGCGAACCCGGCCACCTTCGACGATCAGGCCGGTGACCTCGCAGCCGAGCCGACCGTCGAGGCCGTGCTGCGAAGCAGCGGCGTACCAGCCGAGGCACATCTTCTGAGCGTCGGCGAAGCCGCCATCGGGCTCGTAGGCGGCACCGGCGACGCCCTCGAGCGAGATCTCCGGCTCGACCGCGCGGATCTCGTCGGGAGCCAGGAATCGAGTGTCGAGGCCGAGGCCCCGCACGAGCTCCACATTTCCGCGGCAGGCCTCGACCAGCCGCTCCGGCACCGTTAGGAGGTAGCCGCAGCGCACGTACCCGGCATCGGCCACGCCGACCTCGTCGGCCCAATTCATGATCGTCTGTGACCCCGCGATCGCAAGGCGCGCCGTGACAGCGTTGGAGTAGTGGCGTCGCACCATCGAGAAGCTGCGTCCCGAGTCGCCCGACGCCGGCCCGCCACGGTCGATCAATGTCACGCGGCCGACGCTGTCGCGGCACAGCGCGTAAGCCGTGGCGGCCCCAAAGATCCCCGCCCCGACGACGACGATGTCCGAGGTGTCACTCACGCCGGGGCGATCATAGGCCGCAACCCTTTCGTGGCGAGCAGCCCGCTCGGGGGAGTCAGCTGATCGAGACGGTCTTTTGCGCAGACGACGATCCTGCACTGGGCACGGTCGTTCGCCGCTTAGACGTCGATCCCGAGGAGATGGGCCCCGACTGCCGCGCCGCATTCGGCGACGGCAAGGGAGCCTTCCACGTCTACGCTCTCGCGCATATCCGTCCCGCCCTCCGTGAACACCGCGAGCGCGACCGTCCCCGCGCCCGAGTGTCGGAGCAGCCCGGCGTCCGCGCGAATGCCGTCCAGCTCCCCGGTCTTGTTCGCAACGGTCAGCGGCTGCTCAGCCCCGTGGTACTGCGCGTAGGGGTTCCAGGGAAGCCAGCGCGGAATCTGGTCTTGATAATGCTGGCGCCCCAAGACGCTGATCAGGTAGTCGCCGAGCTCCGGAGTCAGCAGCTCTCCGCGCGCGAGGCCGGTCAGAAGCCGCGTTTGCTCCCGCGGGGTCGAGACCCCGATGCTGCCACGCAGATCGTGGGTGATGGACTCGAAATCGACTGGGCCGAGGAGGCAGGTCTGGTCCAGTCCCAGGCCCTCGATGTAAGCGTTGACCCCATCGGTGCCGATCCGGTCGATGAGGACGTTCGTCGCCACGTTGTCGGAGAGCGTGATCGTGAGCTCGATCGCGTCTCGAAGCGAGACAGCTCCGATCTCGAGCTGCTTGAGGATCCCTCCGCCGGCGACCCGCCGGCCCGCCGCGGGCAGATCGAGCCGCTCCTCGAGGCTTGCCTCGCCTCGCGCAACGAAGTCGAGAACGGCGCAGCAGACGGCGATCTTGATCACCGACGCGGTCGGAAAGAGCTCGTCCTCGCGGAGGCCGACCTCTTCGCCGCGCTCGAGATGGACGCCGTGGAACCCGAGCCTGCCCGAGAACGATTGCTCGAGCGCCTCGATTCGCTCCTCGAACGGAAGGCCCGGGCGAGGCGTGATCGGCACGTGCTCCATCCGGCTCGCCACGCTAGCCGCTCACTGCGGCGATCGCGGAGACCGCGACGATGACGAGAGCAACACCGACGAGCTGGCGCATCCGCGGCCGCTCGCCGAAGAACACGGTGGCGACCACGACTGCGACGGTTGCGAACTGGGCCGCGAGCACGCTCGCAAGCGAGACCGGCCCGCGATGCGCGGCCGCGACGAACGCGAGATACGCGAGCGAGTCGCCCACGCCCCAGGCGGCGACGCGCCAGGCGTCGGCCCGCCAGCGCATGGTCACCCCTTTCGGAATCGCCAGGGGAAGCATCAGGACGAGAGCGCTCGCCCGTACGACCAGGAAACCCCAGTAGACGCCCAGCTCGTCGGAGACGGGCGAGCTGAGCACGAGGATCACTCCCCAGATGCAGGCTGCAAGCGCGGCCGGCAGCGCGCCCCTGCGACCGCCTCCTTCTCCCATCGCCGCGAGCACCACGCCGACGATCGCGAGAACAAGGAAAGCGAGGATCGGACCCCCGATGTCCTCCCCACCGGCAATCGAGATCGCCGCTGCGACGGCTCCCTCGCACGCGATGATTGGCGCGACGATCGAGACGGCGCCGTGACTGAATGCGGTGAACCCCGACTGGTATCCAAGGACGGTCAAGGCGCCGACGAGCACAGCGAGCAGCACTCCTCGCCAGGACCAGCCCGGCAGGTCCACGAAGAGTGCCGCGGGGGCAATCATCACAAGGCCGATGAGGACGGCGCCGAAGACGACGGGGAAGGGCCCGAGGTTCCTGGTCGCCTGCGCGAGCCAGACGTCCGGGGCTCCCCAGCAGACCGCCGCGGTCAGCCCAAGGAGGATCGTCAGGAACATGGTGGCGGCCGGATCGGGAAGCCGGCTATGACGACGAGACCCGAACCGACCGTCCGATCGCCGCTTCGATCTCGGCGAGCGCCGTGGGATCGTCGATCGTCGACGGCACCGAATACTCCCGTCCGGCGGCAATGCTGCGCATCGTCGAGCGAAGGATCTTGCCCGACCGCGTTTTCGGGAGTCGCGCGACGACCCGGGTTTCCCGGTAGCAGGCAAAAGCTCCCACACGCTCCCGCACGAGGGCGACGAGCTCCTCGTTCACCTCACCCGATTCCCGGTCGATGCCCGCCTTGAGGACGACGAGCCCGAGGGGCACCTGGCCTCGAAGGTCGTCGGGAACGCCGATGACCGCGCACTCGGCCACATCGGCATGGCTCGCGAGCACCTCCTCGATGGCGCCGGTCGAGAGACGGTGGCCCGCGACGTTGATCACGTCGTCGACTCGACCCATGACGAAGAGATAGCCGTCCTCGTCGAAGTAACCGCCGTCGCCGGTCGTGTAGTAGCCGGGCATCCGGCTCATGTACGAATCGACGAAGCGGTCGTCAGCGCGCCATAGCGTCGACAGCGTCCCAGGGGGCAACGGAAGCCTGACCGCGACCGCGCCTTCTCGGTCGGCGTCGAGCTCCGCCCCGCCCTCGTCGAGGATGCGGATGTCGTAGCCGGGCACCGGCTTCGAGGGCGACCCGGCTTTTACGGGCAGCGGCTCGATCCCGATGCAGTTCGCCGCCATCGGCCAGCCGCTCTCAGTCTGCCACCAGTGGTCGATCACGGACACGCCCAGAAGCTGCGATGCCCAGTGGTACGTATCGGGGTCGAGGCGTTCGCCGGCCAGGAACAGAGAGGCGAACTCGGCGAGATCGTGGCCGGCGAGGTAGGAGCCGCCGGGATCTTCCTTCTTGATCGCGCGGAAGGCCGTGGGGGCGGTGAAGAGGACCTTGACTCGGTGCGCCGCGATCACGCGCCAGAACGCGCCGGGGTCTGGTGTTCCGACCGGCTTTCCCTCGTAGAGAACCGTGGTACAGCCGGCCAGGAGGGGTGCGTAGACGATGTATGAGTGTCCGACCGCCCAGCCGAGGTCGGACGCCGCCCAGAAGACCTCTCCGGGATGCGTGTCGTAGATGGCCTCCATGCTCCAGCGGAGGGCGACCGCGTGACCGCCGTTGTCCCGGACGACGCCCTTCGGCATCCCCGTCGTCCCAGACGTGTAGAGGACGTACAACGGATCGGTGGCGGCGACGGGAGTGCAAGGAGCGAGCTCGGCGTCCGCAGTTGCCTCGCCCCAGTCGAGGTCGCGGCCGGGCTGGAGCTCCGCCGTCGCCTGCTCGCGCTGAAGGACGACGCAGTGGTCCGGTCGATGCACGGCCTCCTCGAGGGCACGGTCGAGGAGAGGCTTGTATTCGACGATGCGGTCGACCTCGATGCCGCACGACCCGGACAGCACGACCTTCGGCCGGGCATCGTCGATGCGAACCGCGAGCTCATGTGCGGCGAAGCCGCCGAAGACGACCGAGTGGATCGCGCCCAGCCGCGCACAGGCGAGCATGGCGAAGACCGCCTCCGGCACCATCGGCATGTAGACGATGACCGTGTCGCCCACGCCGACACCGAGCCGGGCGAGCGCTCCCGCGAGAGTGGCCACCTCGTCTCGGAGCTCGGCGTACGTGAAGACTCGGATCGTCCCCGTGACCGGACTGTCGTAGACGAGCGCCGCCTGGTCGGCACGGCCGCCGTCGGCGTGACGGTCGACGGCGTTCGCGCACGTGTTCAGGACGCCGTCGGGGAACCAGCGGTAGAACGGCGGCCGCGAATCGTCGAGGATCCGCTGCGGCTCGCTGTGCCAATCGACAGCGGCCGCCGCCTCGCGCCAGAAGGCCTCCCGGTCCTCCAGGCTGCGGCGGTACGTCGATTCGTAGGCGCCCACGCCCAACTCGTCCGATCCTACGATCGCCCGGCCGAAGGCCGCAAGGCGGAATCCGAGGGCCTTTCGCCCGATTGTCTCCCTGACTTGCGGAGGTAGGCCCGCCAGGTCAGCGCCCACCGCTCGGGATCGTCGTGCGGAGAGGCATCCATTTGATGGACCGTGCTCCGGTAGGGAGCGCCCAGCACCGTCTCCGGCTCCTCATAAGCCTCCCGGGAGATCTCCGCCATGATCTCGGCGTATTCGTCGAGATCGGCGCGCGAGTACGACTCGGACGGCTCGAGCGTCACGGGCTCGGGCACGAGCCACGGCTCATGGCTCGGGAAGTAGCTCGCGACGCCGAAGTCGGCGGTCCGCCGCGCGACGTCGAGCGTCCCGACTCCCGTTTCCTCCTGGAGCTTCTCGAGGGTGTAGCGAATCTGCTCGAGCCGGTGGTCGTGGTTCGAGTCCGCGAAGGACACCTCCAGTCCTCGCACCTCGGACAGACGCTTCGCCAGGTAGTTGTTGTTCAAAACCGCCACCTCCGCAACCTCCCGAAGCCCCTCTGCCCCGAGGCTGAGAATCCAGGCGAAGGAGCGAACCACCGTCGCCGGGACTCCGTGGAAGGAGCGGATCTTCCCAACGGACTCAGGCCGATCGTAGTCCAGGAAGTAGCGCGAACCGTCGAACTCGACCGTCGGAGCGGGCAGGAACCGCGCCAGCTCGTCGGTCACCCCCGAGGCGCCGCACGGCATCCCCATCGAGCAGTGGGGCGACGAGAACGTCTTGTGCAGGTTGAACTGGCAGAGGTCGAAGCCGGCGTCGGAAGCCCGCGTGATCCCCAGGATCCCGTTCGCGTTCGCCTGGTCGTAGTGGCAGAGGCCACCCGCCTCGTGCACGATCTCGACGATCTCCTCGATATGCGGGTTGAAGAGCCCCGTGTCTTCCGGGTTGGTGATCATCAGCCCGGCCGTCCGCTCGGAGACCGCAGCTTTGATCGCATCGGGCTCCGGGTAGCCCTTGTCCCCGGCGTAGACCGTGACCACCTTGTAGCCCGCCGTGGCGGGCGCGGCGCCGTCGCAGGGATGCGAGAAGATCGTCGTGACGATCTCGTCTCGCTCGCCCTCTCCGCGCGCCTGGTGGTAGGCGCGCATCATGCGCGCGTTGACGTATACACCCTGA
>Ga0307296_10000211_pt1 | contig 25525 bp, 28 predicted proteins | sample ER_DNA_153_FD_194467 | JGI IMG/M metagenome (GOLD analysis project Ga0307296, IMG submission 194467) | Bulk soil microbial communities from the East River watershed near Crested Butte, Colorado, United States - ER_DNA_153 | ecosystem: Environmental > Terrestrial > Soil > Floodplain | place... | reverse complement strand
GCGACAGCGGCTTGCGCCAGTTCGCAAGGCCGAGCAGGAAGACGGCGCACAACGAAAGCCAGATCCAAGGGTCGTTGATCTTCCGCCCGAACGCCCCGTCGTAGCCGCGCGCCATCTTCCACGCAACCTGCGGGCCGGTCCAGGCCTCCGTGACCCGAACCGAGGAGTCCTCGACGCGCGCAAGGACGATCTGGCCCGCCTCGCCCGGCGCCCAGACCTTCACCGTCCAGAGCCCGCTCTTCGCGTCGAAGCTGGCCTCCTTCGTGAGCTTCTGGCCGTCGTAGCGATCGACCCAGTCTGCGATCTTCCGGTTGGCGAGCGCGAGCTGGATCGCTTCCCTCTCTCCAAGGGTCGGGCCCGCGTCCTCCTGCGGGACGAACGGCGTCCCGATCACGTTGCCCTTCGAGTCGTAGACCGGAGAGGTGGGGGACGCAGCCGCCGCCGGAGCGGCCAGCGCAAGAGCGGCCGCGGCCGCAGCGAGGACGCCGCGAAGAATCAGCGCCTGAAGCTCCAGAGCTTGTTTGCGAGGAAATTCCACGGCATCACCAGCAGGATTGCGATCGCCTGAGCGGGGATCTTCGGGAGGCCGAGAGCGACGAGGACGCTAAGGGCCGCCAGGTTCGCCGCGAGCGCGACGCTGGAGACGGCCAGGAATCTCGCCCCCTGGTAGATGAGGTGGCCCCGCTGCCGGCGAAACGTCCAGAGACGGTTCCACGTGTAGTTGTTCGCCACTGCAACGACGAAGGAGCAGACCGCCGCCGCGAGGTAGTGAACTCCTGACAGGACGAGGAGTGCGTAAACACCCAAATTGACCGCGTAGCCGGACGCGCCGACCATGCAGAACTTGGCAAGCTGCACCCAGTTGGCGCGGCGCCTCAGCGCCAGACCTGCGGCGTCGGCGAGCGTCGCGGCACGGGTCTCGCCGGCCTCGGAGTGGTTGGCCACGGCGAAAGGTTAGACGGCGCGCGCTCAGGCCTCGACGGCCAGGAGCAGCCAAAAAGCTAGAGCGCGAAGCCCTCCGCGCCGACGAGCGGCACGAACCGGCACGGGACCGACCGGAGCACCGCGGGCCCTTCCGGGCTGCGGACGGCGATTTGCAGGCGCTGTCCGTTCGGCCCTCCAACCGGCACGACGAGGCGGCCGCCCGGAACCAGCTGCTCGTAGAGCGGCTCGGGCAGGTCAGGCGCGGCCGCAGCGACGACGACCGCGTTGAAGGGCCCTTGCGGGGCGAGACCCAACGAGCCGTCGCCGACGTGCACCTGGACGCGGTCGTAACCCGCGGAGGCGAGCGCGTCCCGCGCCCGCTCAGCCAGGTCCGGGATGCGCTCGACCGTGTGAACGTCGGCCCCCAGCTCTGCGAGCACGGCCGCCTGGTAGCCCGAGCCGGTGCCGATGTCGAGGACGCGGTGCCCGGGACGTACGTCCGCGGTCTGGCAGATGAGAGCCACCATGTACGGCTGCGAGATCGTCTGGCCGAATCCGATCGAGAGCGGGATGTCGTCGTAGGCCCGCCGTCTGTCGTCCTCGTCCACAAAGAGCTCCCGCGGCACCCGCCCCATCGCGGCGAGAACGCGCTCGTCGGCGATGTCGCGGCGCCGAAGCTGGCGGCTCACCATGCGGCGCCGGTCCCGGGCGCGGTCAGACGCCGACACGGTCGCGCGCCCGCATCGAAGCGGGCCGGTCGATGCCGAAGTGGGCCAGCGTGAGCGGCGCGAGGTCGGTCGTCTGTGGCGACGTACCTAGCGGCGGCTCATCAAAGCCGGCTGTGAGCATGGGGACGAGCGAGTCGCCGGCCAGGAGCGATCCGTGGCTCCCCCCGCCGACATGCGCCTGTCCGCCGAGATCGACGAACTCGACCCCTTCCCCGGCGGAGACGATCACCTCGCCGGCGTTGGGACATGCCAACGCGCACCACGCCCGCTCGAGCCCGTTCGGATAGCGGTCGCCGTCCAGAAGCTCGCCGTCGCCTTCCAGCCTCCAGCCGCCTCCGTCTGGCGCGAAGCGGAGCTCCTCACCCTCTCGCCTGGCCACGGCGAATCCCTCCTCGCGGAACAGGACGACATCGGCTCCGTTGAACCCGTCGAGCCGCGCGGCGAGCTGCCGTGCGTCCTCCGGACAGGCAGGAAGCCGGTAGATCATTCCCGCCCGGTTCGAGGCTGTGATCACCACCTCGGAGCGAGAAGGATCGCCACTTCGACGGCCGGCGAAGACGCGGAGGTCGGCGTACCGGTCCTCGAGGCGCACCGCCTCCTCTACCCGCGTCTGTCCGTGATCCGAGCACACGACCACGGCGTAGCGCTCGAGGAACACGTCCAGATCCCCCGCCGCCTCCATGAGCTTTCCGAGTGCCGCGTCGGCATGAGCCAGGGCTTCGCCTGCCTCGCCCGGGCCCGCCTGGTGGGAGGCGTAGTCGTAGTCAGGAAGGTAGAACACGAGAAAGTCGAAGCCGTCGCGGGTGACGAGCCAGCGCCCGATCGCCGCCGCGTAGTCGTCGATCGAGCCCTCGACCCTCGAGCGGATCGCGAGCGGCGCGCCCGTGACGTCCGACTCGAAGATGTTGAAGAAGAAGAACCGCTTCGGCCCGTACACCGCCTCGTACCAGCGGTTTCGCGCCGCGAGCTCGGGCAGCCTGATCGCGTGCCGAGTCCGGCCCCGGTAGCAAGTGAAGTTGATGGCCGCCGGCGTCAGGGCGGCGTCCTCGACGGCCTCGAAGATGGTCGTCGCATCAGGGCTCATGTGGGCATGGGTCATGTTGAACACCGTGTCCCGGAGACCCTGCCGCGCGCCGACTGCGCGCAGCGCCGGGAAGGAGGAGCCGTACTCGATGATCCGCTGCTCTCCGCGGTGGTACCAGACGAGGTGTGGGATCCCGTGCACGTCCGGATGGGCCCCGGTCGCGATCGTCGTCAGGCACACCGGCGTCAACGAGGGGAACGTGGTGACGCCGCGCTTGTAGTCGCCGCGCTCCGCCAGGAACTGAAGCGTGGGGAGCGCGCCCCCGTCGAGGGCGCTCTCGAGGACGTCCGGGGTGAGACCGTCGATGACCGCCAGGACGAGCGGCTTGCCCTCCGTTCGCGCCAGCTGACTACTACTCCTTGGCAAGAACGCGGAGACCCGCGTAGCGCGAGCCGGCACGACGGCCGAGCCGCCGGCCGAGGAACGGGGCGGCGACCGCCTCGACGTAGCCGAGGAGCGGAACGAGCGCGACGAGCGCCGCGCCGAGGGCTGCCGCGGGAAGCGCTTCCGCCGCCAGCTTCCTCACCGAGGCGGCGGCGATTGCTGCACCGCCGGCGAGCGCGACCGCTGCCCAGACAACCGCGAGCAGGGCGATGACAACGCCCGCGGCAAGGAAAACCAGGAGAGCCGCCGCTGCCACCGGCCTGAGGAGAGCTCCTCGGGCGAACCAGACGACCGCGATGCCCGCCGCGACCCCGAGGCCGGCGGCGACGCCGAGCAGGTACCAATCGAACACTCCATCCATAGGGCCAGTGTAGCCACGGGTCTAAGGCGGATATCCTCGGCCCGCATGGATCTCTTCACGATCCTGTTCTTCGTGGCGATCCTGCTTCCCGCCGCACAACGCCGTGCACTCGAGCTGCGGCGCCTGCGGACGCTCAACGCACTGGAGCGAGCCCGTGGAACCCGTGTGATCGCGATGGTCCACCGCCAGGAGACGGTGGGCTTCCTGGGCGTCCCCCTCTTTCGCTTCATCGACATCGACGACTCCGAGGCAGTGCTCCGCGCTATCCGGGCGACGCCGGACGACCGACCGATCGACCTCCTGCTCCACACGCCCGGCGGGCTGGTGCTCGCATCCGAGCAGATCGCCTACGCGCTCCGGGAGCATCCGGCCAAGGTGACGGTGCTCGTGCCGCACTACGCCATGTCTGGCGGGACCCTGCTGGCGCTCGCCGCGGACGAGATCCTGATGGACAGAGCCGCTGTGCTCGGCCCGGTCGATCCGCAGCTCGGCGACATGCCTGCTGCCGCGATCGTCCGAGTCGCGCAGATAAAGCCGATCGGGAATCTGGACGACCGAACGCTCCTTCTGGCGGACGTGGCAGAGAAGGCGCTGCGGCACATGAAGCAGGTCGTCACGATGCTCGTGACCCCGCGCCTGGGCGCGCAGAAGGCCGAGAGCCTCGCGGAGGAGCTCGCCGGCGGCCACTTCACGCATGACGACCCGATTACGTTCGTGGAGGCCGAGCAGCTCGGCCTTCCCGTCCAGGGAGGTCTGCCCGAGGAGGCCTACGCGTTCATGAATCTCTTTGCGCAAGAAGGAGGCCGTCGACCAAGCGTCCAGTACGTTCCGCTCGGCGCGCCCAAACAACCTTCGCGAGGCCGCCAACGTCCGTGATTGTTTCGGTTTTGTCCGAGGTGGGAATCCTTTCCAGCGTCGTCCCTCCCCTCCGAAACGAGAACCATGCCTCAGAAGTCCGCATTGCCGATGCTCCTCTTCTTCACGAACGGAACCTCCGGGCCCGCTCGCCGGATGGAGAGCCTTCTGGCCCACCTCGCGAGAAAGGAGCGCGACCGGCTCCGGATCTCGCGGATCGACCTCGACACGTCGCCCGAGTGGGCCGACAAGTTCGGTATCGAGGACGTGCCGACCCTCGTCCTCCTGAAGGACAAGCGTCCGGTCGAGCGCATCGAAGGGCGCGTCAGCTCCCCGCAGATCGAGCGGATGATCGCGCCCCACCTCGCGAGCCCCGCCCCCGAGCCGGCCGCCGCCTGACGTTCTAGGAGCCCGAAATTGGGCTCTCAAGGCCGCCCGCCACCTCGAGCAGGAACTCGGAGGCCCGCAGACCGTCGACCACGCGGTGGTCGAAGGTGCACGAGAGCCAGCCGATCGATCTGACGACGATCTCGCCGTCGCGAACGACCGGGCGCTCGGCGATCCGGTGGAGACCGAGGATCCCGACCTCCGGGTAGTTGACGAGCGGCGTCGCAAAGAGCCCGCCTAGCCTGCCCGCGCTCGTGACCGTGAACGTCGATCCCCGAAGCTCTTCCGGCTTCAGCGTCCCGGCTCGAGCGCCCTCGGCGAGCAGCTGCGCCTCGGCGTCGAGCGCCTCGAGCGACTTTGCATCGACGTCACGAAGGACGGGCACGACCAGCCCCTCGTCCGTCTGAACGGCGACGCCGAAGTCGTAGCGCTCCCAGATCACGATCTCCTCGCCGTCGAGCCTGGCGTTCAACTCCGGGATCACCCTGAGCCCTTCCACAGCGGCCGCGAGCAGATAGGCGAGAAAGGATCGATCACCCCGACTCCCTGCCAGCTCGGTCAGATCGCACTCCTCGACGACGGTCACGGCCGGGACGTTTCGGTGCGATTCCGTCAGGTGCTCTGCGATCCGCCGCCTGATTCCGCGGAGCGGGACCCGGCGAGCCCGCTCGTCATCGCGGGCGGTCCCGGCCCGCACGTCCTCCTCCGTGATCCGGCCGCCCGGCCCCGAGCCCGTGAGGGACGCGAGGTCGACACCGAGGTCAGCGGCAATCTTCCGAACGAGGGGAGTCGCCTGAGCGCGTCCCGCTGAGGCCGGGGCCTCCTTCTTCGGCTCGTCTGTGCTCGGCGCAGCCGACGGAGCGGGCTCGTCGCTGTCGCCGATCACGACAAGCGGTGTCCCGACGGGGACGAGCTCCCCCGCCTGAACGAGGATGGCGGACACGATCCCGGCCGCGGGAGAGGGCACTTCCACGGTTGCCTTGTCGGTCTGGATCTCCACGAGTGGGTCGTCCTCGGCGATCTCCTGGCCCGTCTCCACGAGCCAGCGGGCGACCTCGCCCTCGGCGACCCCCTCGCCGAGGTCCGGAAGCTTGAATTCATACGCCATCTATCTCAAAACTCAAGGAGCCTGCGAGTCGCCGCGGCGACTCGCTTCGGCGTCGGCATGTACTCGTCTTCGATCGACCAGAACGGATACGGCACGTCGTAGCCGGTGACGCGGACCACGGGCGCCCGGAGGTCGAGAATCGCCTTTTCGGCGAGGCGGGCTGCGATCTCGGCGGCGAAGCCACAGGTTCGCGGCGCTTCCTGCACGATCACGACCCGCCCGGTCTTGGCGGCACTTGCGAGGATCGCGTCCTCGTCGAGCGGGCGAAGCGACCGGATGTCGAGCACCTCGACGCTCGCGTCCAGCTCGTCTGCAGCCCGCTGCGCCACCGGCACCATGGCGCCGTAGGCGATCAGGCTGACGTCGTCCCCCTCCTGGACCACCCGCGCCTTTCCGAGCGGAACGACGTGCTCGCCGTCCGGGACCTCGTCACGGGCCGACCGATAGAGGAGCTTCGGCTCGAAGACGACGACCGGATCCTCCGAGCGGATCGCCGCCGCCAGGAGGCCCTTGGCGTCGGCGGGGGTCGATGGGATCGCAACCTTGATCCCGGGCGTGTGCACGTAGTACGCCTCCGGCGAGTCCTCGTGGAGCTCGGGCGCGCGAACCCCGCCACCGTAGGGCATGCGGATCGTGATCGGGAAGTCCATCGCACCGCCCGTCCGCCACCGGTAGCGCCCGACGTGGCAGATCAGCTGGTCGAGAGCCGGGTAGCTGAATGCGTCGTACTGCATCTCGCAGACCGGCCGCCAGCCTGCCATCGCGAGTCCGACCGCGCTTCCGAGGATCCCGGCCTCCGCGAGAGGCGTATCGACGCAGCGATCGGGGCCGAAGCGATCTTGGAGCCCCGCCGTGGCGCGGAAGACCCCGCCCGCTCGTCCGACGTCCTCGCCGAGCACCATAACGTCGGTATCGCGCTCCATCTCGACGTGGAGGGCGTCGTTCACCGCTTCGACGAGCGTCCTAGCCGGCATCGCGAAGGTCCGGTGGCGGTTCTGCGTACGCATGCCTGAAGACGAGCTCGGAATCCGGCGCCGGCAACCCCTCGGCGACCGCGATCCCTGCTTTCATCGCGGCCAGCGCTTCTTCGCTGAGCTTCTGTGCGATCTCGTCGTCGAGGACACCGACTCTCCGCAGATAGCGGTCGAAGCGCCCGAGGCACTCGTTCTCGCGCTCGAGCTTGACGCGCTCGGGATCGATGTACGCGCTCGGGTCATCGGCCGTCGCGTGGGGCGCCATCCGGTAGCTGACCGCCTCGATGAAGGTCGGACCACCGCCCGCGCGGGCGCGCTCTGCAGCCTCGCAAGTCGCCTCGAAGACGGCCAGCACATCGCCCCCGTCGACGCGAACGCCGGGCATCCCGTAGCCACGGGCCTTGTCGGCGAGGGTCACCGCCCGCGTCTGCGCCGAGACCGGCGTCGAGATCGCCCAGCCGTTGTTGTTGCAGAGCAGGATCGCTGGAGCAGCCATCACCGCGGCGAGGTTCGCGCCCTCGTGAAAGGCTCCCTCGGACGTGGCGCCGTCCCCGAAGAACGCCAGCGAGCAGGCGCCCTCCCCGCGAAGCTTCTTTCCCCAGGCGAGCCCCACCGCGTGCGGCACCTGCGATGCGATCGGGACGACGATCGAGGCGACGCGGAACTCGGCCGGGTTCCACCACCCGGCAGGGTGCCCGCGCCACCAGGCCAGGATCGTCTCGGGCGGCATCCCCCTCAGCAGGCCGACCGCCGACTCACGATACGACGGGAAGATCCAGTCCTCGTCTGCCAGGGCATGCACCGCTCCTGCCTGAATGGCTTCGTGCCCCCAGAAGATGGCGTAGGTGCCGATCCGCCCCTGCCGGTGGTAGACGACCGAGCGCTCGTCGTAGGTCCTGAGCGTCACCATGCTCCGGTAGATCGCGAGCAGGTCGGTCTCGGTGAGCCCCGCCACCACGCGGTCTGCCAGGTCTCCGCCGTCTCCGATGACCCGGCGGACGTCGGGCTCCGCAGGCACCACCTGGGTCATGGTGCATTAGTACCGGAGACGAGGACGCTCAACGCACTCCGATCGGCTTCGAAGGTGACCTCGGTGACATCGCCGAGATCCTCCCCGTCGACCTGGAGGGGCGTCGGCCCGTCGCAGTCGATCTCGACCAGATCGCGATCGTGGAGGTAGAGCACCTCCGAAGAACGATGCTGCCCGGGCCGCGCGAGCAACCACGCCGCCAACCTCGGGAGCTGCCAGGGCGCAAGCCCTCGCGGGGCGACGACGTCCAGGCCGTCCTCGAACCGGGCGAGCGGCGCGACGTGGACCGGCAGGCGCCCCAGGTAGGTGTAGGGGTCACAATTCGCCGCAAGCGCGAAGGCGACGCGCCCCCGCCCCCGAACCGTCATGGACGGGGGAAAGTGGCCCCGATGCTCCGCCAGGAGGCGGGCGAGCCTCGCGACGAACGCAAGATCGCCGGGGCGGCCGGTCGCACGGCGCCCGAGCTCGTCGACGGCGCGGACGAGCTCGGCATCAAGCCCGAGGCCGCCCGAGAAGGTGAATCGCCGGCCGTTGGCCCGGCCGAGTGAGATCCGCCGGGTCGCGCTCGTGCGGCCCAGGATGCGGGCGGCTTCGAGCGCGTCGTGGGGCAGGCCGAGCGCGCGCGGGAGAACGCTCGTCCCGCCTCCGGGGACGAAACCGATTGGGACGTCGCCCCGCATGCCGTTCACCGCTTCGTTGAAGCCGCCGTCGCCGGAGAAGACATAGATACGGTCGTAGCCCGCGCTCTCCTCGGCGAGCTCCTGCGCATGACCGGGGCGCTCGGTGAGGGCTGTCTCAACCTCGCCGCCGGCCGCCAGCGCCTCGGCCACCGCCTCCGTGAGCTCCGGCGTCACGCGGCTCGCGATCGGGTTGACGATCAGGAGCGAGCGCGTCACGCCGGCGTCGAGTAGCCGCGCATGCCGTCGACCAGGAGCGCGTAGAAGCGATCGGCCAGGTCATCGGTGTCGGCTCCCGGCCGGAGCCAGGTGTACGCCCAGTTCGCCGCCGAGAGGAAGAGGAGCGCGGCGACCGATTCGTCGAGGTCGGAACGGAGCTCTCCGAGCTCGCGGCCCTCCCGGAAGAGAGCGCGGATGCGGTCCTCGTAGCGGCGCCGCTCGCCCAGGATCTCCTCCCGGTGCTCTCCCTCGAGGTTCCGCCACTCCTGGACGAAGATCGTCGCCACGTCGAGTTGGTCACCCACGGTCGCAAGATGTGCCCGGAGCGCCAGGCGGATGCGCTCGGTCACCGGCAGGTCCTCGGGAATACGGTCGAGCCCGTGGTGAAAGGCGTCCGCGCCCTCGCGCATCGCCTCATAGAGAAGCTCCTGCTTGCCGCCGATGTGCGCGTAGAGCGAGCCCTTCTGGACTCCGAGCGCCTGCGCGAGATCGCCCACGGAGGTCCCGTGATAGCCCTTCTCTGCAAAGAGCCGGGCGGCGTGGCGTGAGAGCTCTGCGCGGCGGGTAGTCACGCTAGAGTGACACCCTAACGACCGTTTGGTTGGGAGGCGAGATGACGGCGCGCGAAGTCGAGTTCAAGGAATACGTCCAAGGCGGCGGCCAGGTGGAGACCGGGGACTGGATGCCGGACGAGTACCGCGCGCGCCTCGTCAAGTTCATCGAGATGCACGGGAACTCGGAGCTCATGGGCGTCCTGCCGGAGCGTGAGTGGATCCTGCGTGCCCCGACCCTCCAGCGCAAGCTCGCGCTAACGGCCAAGGTGCAGGACGAGGTCGGGCACGCGCAGCTGATCTACCGGGTCGTCGAAGACCTCGGAAAGCCGCGCGAGCAGTGTCTCGACGACCTGATCTCCGGTACGTCGAAGTTTCATAACGTCTTTCACTATCCGACGAAGACCTGGGGAGACGTGGGCGTGATCGCCTGGCTCGTGGACGCCGCGGCGATCATCTCCCAGAAGGCGCTCCTCAAGTGCTCCTACGCCCCGTACGCCAGGATCATGAAGAAGATCTGCTGGGAGGAGTCCTTCCACATCCTGCACGGCCGCGACGTCGTCTTGACGCTTGTGAACGGCACCGACGAGCAACGGGGTCTCGTCCAGGAGGCGATCGACCGGTGGTGGGCCCCGCTCATGCAGTTCCACGGAAATCCGATCGCGGCCGACGCCGATCCGATGGTGGAGTGGCGCATCAAGAGCCAGGCCAACGAGGAAGCCCGCCAGCAGTTCCTGGACGGGTACGTGCCCCAGATCTGGGAGCTCGGCCTCTCCGTCCCGGATCCCGCCCTTCAAAAGGACGAGGAGACGGAGGTCTGGCACTACTCGGAGCCGGACTGGGAAGAGCTCAAGCACGTGGTCACCGGGCACGGTCCAAAGAGCCAGGAGCGGCTCGACTTCCGTCGCCGCTTCCGAGACCAGGAAGCCTGGGTGCGGCAGGCCGTCCTGGCCGATGCGGCGTGATCTACGAGGTCTTCCGGCAGGAGCGGAAGGGCCAGGCGTTCCAACATGCGGGCTCGATCACCGCTCCCAACGACGCGTTCGCCGAGGCGTACGCGCGGGAGCAGTACGGGCGGCGCCAGGAGTCGGAGGCCCTCTGGCTCGTGCCTCGCACAGCCCTCCGCGAGGTCAGCGACTTCCCGGACGAGCTCCAGAAGAGCTACCACCGCGTCGACGGCTATTCGCTGAAGGCGAAGCTGAAGGAGGCACGTGAGCGAGCGGGCACAGCGGCTCCTGCAGATCGCTGACGACGAGCTCGTTCTCGGCTGGCGAGACTCCGAATGGACCGGCATCGCGCCCTTCCTCGAGGAGGACGTCGCCTTCTCGTCGATTGCCCAGAACGAGATCGGGCACGCCCGGGCCCTCTACGAGCTCGCGGCTCGCGACCTCGACATGACGGCGGACGAGCTCGCGTTCGACCGCCCGCCGGAGGAGTACCGCTGCGCGCCATTCGTCGAGCTCCGACTCATGGACTGGGCTGACACGATCGCGCGCCGAGTCCTCTACGAAGCCGCCGACGCGATCCGGCTCGAAGTGCTGAAGTCCGATCCCGACCCTGAGCTGGCGGGACTCGCAGCGAAGATGGATCGCGAGGAGGTCTACCACCGCCTCCACGCGCAAATGTGGGCCGACCGCCTGCGCAACGAGCCGCGCTTTCGAACCTCGGTCAACGCGCTGTGGGGCCAGGCACTCGGCGTTCTCGACGCAGAGCTCGCCGCCGTGCTCGCAGAGCGGGCGCCGGAGCAGCTCGGTTGGACGCCTGCAACAGCAGCTCCGGCAGCCCGAAACGGCCACTCGGAAGGGTTCCGCGAGCTCTGGGACGAGATGACGATGGTGCGCCGCTCGATTCCGGGGGCCTCATGGTGACCGGCGAGGCGGTCTGGGCGGCCCTGGCGGAGATTCCCGACCCCGAGATTCCGGTCATCTCGCTGGTCGACCTCGGCGTCGTCCGGGACGTGTCGGTCGAGGGCGAACGGGTTCAGGTGGAGTTCACGCCGACGTTCCTCGGCTGTCCCGCCCTCGAGGTGATGCGGGATGCGATGGCAACGAGCATCGAGGCGCTCGGCGGCAAGCCGGAGATACATGTGATCGTCGACGACTCATGGTCGACGGATCGGATCACACCCGCCGGGCGGGAAAAGCTGCGAGAGGCCGGCTTCGCCCCCCCGGCGCCGCGTGCGGCCGCGCCCCCCACGCTCGTCCAGCTACGCTCGAACGCATTCCGGTGCCCGTACTGCGGGTCGACCGAGACGAAACTCGAAAACCTCTTCGGGCCCACGCCGTGCCGCTCGGTTCGCTACTGCGAAAGCTGCCGGCAGCCGTTCGAGCAGTTCAAGACGATCTAGTTCCCTCGACAAGGTTTCGCAGAGGGAATAGACTCGCGACGCACCGAGGACCTCCGCCGCCCAAAGAAATGCGGCCTGGCGGGATTTCAAGCGAAGAGGGAGGGGAGCCACGTGCGTAAAGTCTTTCTGCTCGCCCTGGCAACGCTGGCCGTTCTGGTCGCGGCACTGCCGGGCAGCGTCACACCAGCGACGACGGCGTCGCAAGGCACCAGCCAGTACGTCGTCCTCTACAAGCTCAGCGCCACCAAGACTGCCGCCCACGCAGCTATCACGGCGGCCGGCGGCACGATCGTGCGAGAGAACACGAGAGTGGGCCTCGCGACGGTCCGATCGTCGAACTCGGATTTCATCGCCACGGTGACGAGCAAAGTGGCTATCAAGGGCGCTGCGCACAGCCTGCGGATCGGCCATGTGCCAAAGACCTACCGCCAGAGGGGGCACGTCGACAAGTTCGCCTTCGAGAAGGGCGACTTCTCCGGCGAGAGCGCGGGCACAGCTTCGTCGAGCGCTGCTACGGCTGCCGGCGCGGAGCCGCTGGCTGGTCTGCAGTGGGATATGGAAATGATCAACGCCACCGCCGACACGTCGCACGCGGTTCAGCCGGGCGACCCCGGCGTCCTGGTCGGAATCATCGACACGGGCATCGACGGCTCGCATCCGGACATCGCGCCCAACTTCAATTCAGACCTGAGCAGGAACTTCACGACCGACATCCCCTTCGATTCGCTCGGTAACGAGATCGACGGCCCGTGCGAGGACGAGCCGGACGCCTCGTGCTCGGACCCGGCAGACGTCGACGAGGCCGGCCACGGCACGCACGTCGCCGGCACGGTCGCCGCGGCCGTGAACGGCCTCGGCATCGCAGGCATCGCCCCGAATGTCACCCTCGTCAACCTCCGTGCGGGCCAAGACTCGGGCTTCTTCTTCTTGCAGCCCTCGGTCGACGCGCTCACGTACGCGGGCGACCATGGGATCGACGTCGTCAACATGAGCTACTACGTCGACCCTTGGCTCTTCAACTGCAAGGCCAATCCGGCCGACACACCAGAACAGCAGCTCGAGCAGCGGACGATCATCGAGGCGATGCAGCGGGCGCTCAAGTACGCACACCGGCACGGCGTCACCCTAATCGCCGCGGCGGGAAACGGCGCCCAGGACTACAGCAAGACGAGGTTCGACGACACTAGCCCGGACTTCCCGCTGGGCACAGAACACGACCGCACGGCTCCGCCGCGCTGCCTCGATCTCCCGACCCAGGGCAAGAGCGTCCTCAGCGTGACGGCCCTCGGCCCGAGTGAGCGGAAGTCGTTCTACTCGGATTATGGCGTCGGGCACGCCTTCGTGGCAGCTCCCGGAGGGGACTCGCTCGACACGGGCACGGGCCTGGCGAATCCGCAGAACCGGATCCTCTCCACCTGGCCTACGTTCGTCGCCCTTACCGACGACATCGAGGGTGACGGGATCCCGGACGTCGACCCGGTGACCGGCGATCCGATCTCCGATCGAATCATCTGCGTACGCCAACTCGACGGCACCTGCGTGTACTACGCGTACCTGCAAGGCACGTCGATGGCCTCACCACACGCCACCGGCGTGGCCGCGGTCATCATCAGCGAGTTCGGCAGGGTTGACCAAAAACTCGGGGGGCTGAAGCTGAAGCCCAGCAGGGTCGCGCGGATCTTCAAGAAAACTGCCCGGGAGCACGCCTGCCCCGAGCCGAACCCCACCGAGTTCGACGCCTTCTGCGAAGGCTCGTCGCGATACAACGGCTTCTACGGTCACGGGATCGTGGACGCCCTCGCCGCGGCAACCTTCGATGACTAGCCCCTAGTTCGAGAGTCGACCGAGGAGCACGCGAGGGGGCCGAAAGGCCCCCTCGCTCAATGCTATTCCGGCCAGCGTGCGTCCATACCTCGTTCATACGGGGACGCTCCCTCTTTGCCTCCCTAGCCGCTCATGGTGCGTCCAGCCAACGAGAAAGGACACACGTACACATGCGGTACCTCAAAGCTCTCATCGCCAGAAAGACCATGCTCTCGGTTCTCGCTGTCGGAGTCATCTCCGCCGGCGCGCTCGGCGGGACGTATGCGAACTTCACGGCCACCCCGGTGACAATCGCGTCGAACGCGTTTGCGACCGGCACCCTCTCGATCGGACGCTCCGGCTCCGGCGCCATCTTCAACGTCTCGGCGCAGAAGATCGGCCAGGAGGCCACCGGCTCCCTGACCATCACGAACACCGGCACGATCAGCGGCGTCTTCACCGGCACCGCCTCTTCGACCGGCACGCTCGCACCGAGCATCAAGCTCGTGATCTACCGCGACAACGACAACGTCGCCGGCTCGAAGCTCTACGACGGAACGCTCGCAGCCTTCAGCTCCGCTGACCTCGGCACGATCGTCCCGGCCGCTTCGACCACGTTCTACTTCCACGTGAGCCTGCCGACGACCGGCACCGACGCCGGCGACAACCTCCTCCAGGGCTCGTCCGCAAGCACCACGTTCAGCTGGACTGCCGTCCAGGCCTAGGGCCGGACGGAACACTGACATGCAACGGATCGGACGCATCGCAAAGAGGACGGTTAGCCTGGTTTCCGGGCTGGCCGTCCTCGCTGCGATCGCGTACGGCGTGCTGATGCTCGCCGGGTACCGGCCCGTTGTCGTCTACACGGGATCGATGGAGCCGAACCTCCGGGTCGGCTCGCTCGCATTCCTCGAGAAGACTCCGTCCTCAGCACTGCGAAAGGGGGACGTGATCACGTTCACGGATCCCTACCAGCCGGGACGGCTCGTCACCCATCGCATCGCACAGACGATCGAGCGGCCCGAAGGGCGGGCCTACCGGACGAAGGGCGACGCCAACCCCGCCCGCGATCCCTGGACGATCTCACTCCCGGCTCAGGCAGCGCAGGTCGCTTTCGACGTCCCGCTGGCCGGCTATGTCCTCTGGTATTCGAAGACGCGCGAGGTGCGCTTCCTCCTCGTCGTGGGCACCGCACTCTTGCTGCTCGCCTCCGTGCTCCGTACGATCTGGCGCAAGCAGCCGAGCACCGGGCGGGCGGCGTGACCCGCCGGCTCGTCCTGCCGGTGCTCGTCGCCGTTTTGGTGTTCGTCGCCGGCGGCTCGACACGCATGAGCTCCGCCGCCTTTACCGCGACGACGAGCGTGCCCGGCAACATGATTACGGCCGATCGCCTCTCCAACTACTTCCTGGTCACTCCGGGCAACGCGGTCAAGCCCGGCACCTCGACTCCTGTTGCAAGCGGGGACGTCGACACGCTCACGCTCGACTTCGGGACGGCGCCCTCCGCCCTCACCTACACGAATGTCTTCACCGTTCAGAACGTCACAGGGCAGTCCCAGACGGCCACCCTCACGAGCCTTGGCAACACCCAGATCGCATCGGCGTTCTTTGCCTCGTCCGGCTCCTCGAGCGCGGCGCTCGCGCCCGGTGCCTCGACGACGGTCTCCGCCACGAGCTCCGCGACCGCTCTCGGGCTGGGGACGGGCACAGTCCGCCTGGGCGTCTCCGGATCGACCTGGCTCTACCGCAACTACGCGACCGCGCTCGTGGCCGCACCCCAGGCTCCCACCTCTCCCGCCGCCGCGGCGCGACCGGCCGGGCGGATCGACCTCGCCTGGTCGCCCTCCACCACTCTCGGGATCTCGGGTTACGACGTCTACCGCGCGTCAGGCGCTGGATACACCAAGCTGAACGTCGCGCCGGTCGCCGGCACGACGTACTCGGACAGCGCGACGACGAACGGCACCGCCTACACCTACCGTCTGCGAGCGGTCGGGGGCGGGCTCGAAAGCCTGGACAGTTCCATCGTCGGCGCCACCGCCGACGCCGTTGCTCCGACGCTTCCGACCGCGGTTGTCCTTGCAAACGGAGGCGGCCAGGGCTCGACGTACGTCAACCTGGCGAATCGCGCCAGCGTCTCGGTCGCGGTCACGCTTCCCGCCTCGGCGATCGCAAGCGACACCGTCACGGTCGTCGTCACGCGGGGAGTCACGAGCGTCACCGCCACCGTCCCGGGACGGGCGGGTGCCGGAGTCGTCACCGTCACCGGGCTCGACACGACGACACTCGGCGACGGCGCGGTCACCCTTTCCGCGACGACCGCGGACGCAGCCGGCAACATCTCGGCCGCGAGAACCGCAACGGTCACCAAGGACACGGTCGCCCCCGGCGCTCCCACAGGCGCGTACACGGATTCGAACAATGCGGTTGCCGACATCATCTCCGGAACCGCCGAGGCGGGTTCGACGGTGTCGGCCACGCAAACCCTTCCTTCGGCCACCGGCCCGTACACGGTCGTAGCCGCCGCCGGCGGGACCTACACGGTCAATGTCTTCGGGACGAACGGCAAGCCTCCCACCCCGGTCGCGGTCACGTACCTCGTCACGGCCACCGACCTCGCGGGCAATACGGGCGCAGCTCTGACGCTCAACTTCAGCGACACGAAGTAGAGCAGTCAACCCGAATCGGGGAGGCCCGTCGTGTGCGGGAGGGAACGACCGGGAGGACATCCCAAATCATTCTTAGGGAGTGTCCTGCGGCCGCCGAGTCCTTTTCTCTCTAGTCACCCTTGCGGTGGCGCTCGTCGCGGTCCATCCGGTTCTCGGAGGCGTCGGTACCCCTGAGGGCAGCGCGTCCGTGAGCCGCTCCGGCTCGGGCCCGGTCTTCGATCTCGCCGGGCTCGCACCGGGGCACAACACCTCCGGGAACGTTCGCATCGCGAATGCGGGCAGCGGGCCCGGAAACTTCGTCCTCTCGGCCGCAGTCAGCGGAGACCCGAAGCTCGCCTCGAGTCTCGTCCTCACTGTCGCCGACGAGACCGGGCACGTCGCGTACCGAGGCTCGCTCGCCGGTCTGAGCAGCGAGACGCTCGGCACGTTCGCTCCCGCCGAGACGCACACCTACAAGCTCAGCGTCGCCCTTCCGGGCACGGCCGGAAACGAGCTCCAGGGCCTTTCGGCCGGCGCCTCGTTCACCTGGTCAGCCGTCTCGGCCTAGGGCGCTCCCCACAGCCTCACCCGGCCGGCTCCCGCCGCATGCGCTGGTACGCGAGCGCGGCCAGCAGGAACAGGAGCCCGAGGACGATGAACGAAAGGACGCGCCAGACCGACTCGAGCTCCGAGAGGTCGTACAGGAACACCTTTCCCGCCGCGAGGAGCAAGAGAGCGAAGCCCGCCAGGCGAAGCTCGCGGATCTCTCGGCGCAGGCCCAGCCAGAGAGAGCTGAGGCCCGCAACGGTCCAGAAGACGCTCAGGAGCGCCTGGCCTTGCTGGCGAACGTCGAGGCCGATGCCGGTGCGGATGCTTTCCGCCCCTGGTTGGAACGTCTCGACGATCGCGATGGAGGCCAGGTAGAGAAGCGCGAGAGCCGGGAGGCCGAAGAGCACGCGCCTCCAGTCGGGCTCCTCGCGAGGCCAGACGACTGCGCATCGCGCCGATGCAACGGTCACGGCGCCGATCGCGAGAGCCGAGGCACCCAGGTCTGGGACGCCGTAGACGAGCGAATTCACCGGCGCCTCCAACGCGAGCACGTGGGCGGCACTCAGCGCAACGAAGGAGAGTGCGCCGAACCGCGCCGTCCGGTCGCCGGTGCGTCGCGCGAGCTCGACCAGGGCGATCGCCTCGCCAGCCCAGGCGAGCACGAGTGGCGAGCCGTCGAGGACGAGTGCCGTCACGTAGGCAACCGAGGAGATCGAAACTGCGTCGAGAATCAGCCGGGCGTCGTCGTTCTCCTTCCACGCGGCCCGGGCACAAGCAAAGGAACCGAAGGCAACCGCGAGCACCGCCGCGGCGCCTCCGGTGAGGTCTCCGCTTCCACCCGAGAGCGTGTCGGGCGGAGCGTCGAAGAAGACTGCATGCGTGACGGCCAGCGCAAGCTGCCCCGCGAGCGCGAGCTTGACGACCGCGGCTCCATCAGCGAGGCGCTGCGCGAGGGCCGCGAGCAGCACGGCACTTGCGGCCCAGCCGATTGCGAGCGACGGTCCGTCGACGAGAAGCCCAAAAGCAGCATCGGCGGACGTAAGTGAGACGCCGAGTAGGAGTGCTGCGATTTCCCGGCGATCTCCCCCAAATCGCAGCAAGCCGGCCCCGAGAGCGAAGTGGGCCACGCTCACCCCCGCCACCCAGAGACCGGCACCATGGGCGCCGCCATCCCCGAAGCCGATGGCGGCGCCCCCGATTCCTGCCACAAAGAGCGCGTTCAGCGCCACGAGCAGCGAGGTCGACGGGCGCAAGGCGGCCGGTGGTACCCGGAGCTCGAACCCGAGCGCGGACACAAGGCTCAGAGCGCCGAAGATGCTGAGCACAACCACGATCGCCATGTCGGAGGGTGACGCGTCGACGATCCAGTAGGCGATCTGCGCCATGGCAACCGCGAACGCCCCGATCCGGAGCCATTCCCACCGGCGCCACACGAGCACCGCGGCCGACGAGGCGAAGGCGACCGCGAGGAAGACCAGCGTCTCGTGCGTCGGGTCAGCTGTGAGGAAGACAGGTGCGAGCAGCGAGCCGAGGATGCCGAGCCCTCCAATCGTCCGGGAGTCCCAGCGCAGCGCGACGGCGGTTGCGAGCGCGCCGATCGCGAGCGCCGCGGGCAACGCCGCGGCGACGGGGATCAGGTCGTATTGCGCCGTGCCGGCTGTCAACGAGAGGAAGAGCCCCGCGATCCCAGTGCCCACCAGGGCAAGCGACGCCTGCGTCCGTCCTCGGCGCTCGCCGATCGTCACGCCGGCCGCAAATAGCGCCCCCGACCCCACGAAGGCGAGCACGATCCGGGTCGTCACGTCGAGCCAGCCCCGGTCGACGGCGAGAGCGACGAACAGCGCGAGGCCGATCAGGACGGCGATGCCTCCCACCAGAGCCAGGAGCCGTCCACCGAGGAGCTCCTCCACGTTGATCGGCTTCGGGGCCGGACGCGCAGGCTTCGGACGAAGGCGCGGGAACGGGCTGGGCGTGGTTGCGGGCGCGCGCGGCGGAGCTTTGGGCGGCGAAGCCTTCGCCTCGATTCGGTCCCACGTCGGAGCGGCCGGTACACCCTCGAGCGCGTCAACCCGACGAGAGAGGGTCGCTAGCTCCGTCTCCAGGGTGGCAAGACGTTCGTCTGTGGAGCTCACCGAAGTCCCTCCTCTGATATACATTATCTCATCTTCGCTATATATAGCACCTCTGCGATATGAGTCAAGACCCGCCACGCCGGACGCCCACCCTCGGTCGAATTCGCGAGCGCCTCGCGCATGCGGAGGGTGGTTGGCTCTTCGCCCAGATCGCGGGCCAGGTCGCCGAACGGCGCAGGGCACGGGGCTTCTCGCAAGCCGAACTGGCGTCCCTCGTCGGGACGACCCAATCAGCGATCGCGAGGCTCGAGAGCGGCGGGCGCCCACCCCGGATCGACACGCTGCTTCGAATCGCACAAGCTCTCGACTGCGATCTCGCAGTCGAGCTTAGGCCCCGCGCCGTCTAGCGGCCCTGGAAGCGGGGCTCCCGCTTCTCGAGGAACGACGCGACGCCCTCGGCGAAGTCCTCGCTCTGCGTCGCCGCCGTCTGGAGCTGGGCCTCGAGCTCGAGTTGCTCGCCGAGCGTCCTGGTTGCGGCTCCGTCGAGGAGGCGCTTGGTCATGCCGATGCCGCGGGTTGGCATGGCCGCTGCCGTCGCGGCGAACTCCGCGGCGCGGGCCGAAAGCCGATCCGCATCTACCACCTCCGAGACGAGACCCCAGGCCTGCGCTTCCGCCGCGCTCAGCTTGCGCCCGGAGGTCAACCATTCGAAGGCCCGAGCCTGGCCGAGAAGCCGGGTGGCGAAGAACGAGCCGCCCGAGTCCGGGACCAGCCCGACGTTCACGAACGCTGGAACGAAGCTCGCAGCATCGGAGGCGATTCTGATGTCGCACGCGAGCGCGAATGAGAGCCCCGCGCCTGCCGCAGGCCCGTTCACGGCCGCGATCACGGGCTTCTCTAGCGCGCGGATCGCAAGGATGTTCGGGTGGTACTGCGACCGCAACCGCTCACCGATGTCCCCCGACCCGCCCTTGAACGCCCGCAGGTCCTGGCCGACGCAAAAGCCCCGGCCGGCGCCGGTCAGGACGACTGCCCGCACCTCGGGGTCGCGTGCTGCCTTCAGCGCGGCCGCGAGGAGCTCGTGCATGACAGCGTCGAAGGCGTTCAGCACGTCGGGCCGGTTGAGCGTGATCGTCTGCACGGATCCGTCTCGACTCGTCTCGACCTCGGACATCTCCCCTCCTTGAGCGTCGCGGCAGCGTGGAAGCGCATTGCTAGTTTGACCGCATGAGGGAGGTCCTGTTCGTCGACGCGCTTCTTGGCCCTGACCGGCCTGGGGCGGACAGCAGCGTGCGGTCCGACGAGGACGCGCTCGACGCCTACTCGCGCGTGGTCACCCAGGTCGCCGAGCGCCTGGCGCCCTCGGTGGCGAGCCTGCGGGTCGCACGGCGGGTCCGCGGAGGTCGCGTTCTCGACGGCGGCGGCTCGGCTGTCGTCGTCACGCCGGACGGTTTCATGCTCAGCTCCGCGCACGTGGTCGCGCGAACCAGCGGGAGCGGGCGCGCCTCTTTCCCGGACGGGCGCGAGTGCGAGTTCGAGGTGGTCGGCTCAGATCCGCTCTCGGACCTTGCCGTCCTGCGGGCGAGCGCGAGCGATCTCGCTCCCGCGGAGCTGGGAGACGCGGAGCGACTTCGGGTCGGCCAGCTCGTCGTCGCAATCGGAAACCCGCACGGGTTCGGCGGATCGGTAACCGCAGGCGTCATATCGGCACTCGGTCGCTCCCTTCCAACCCGCTCGGGCTCGGCGAGCCGCCTCGTCGAGAACGTGATCCAGACCGATGCCGCCCTGAATCCCGGGAACTCCGGGGGAGCGCTGGTGGACGGGCTCGGACGCGTCGTCGGCGTGAACACCGCAGTCGCAGGCGTCGGGCTGGGCCTTGCCGTTCCGATCAACGAGACCACGCGCCGGATCCTGGCGGCGCTCATGCGCGAGGGCGTCTTCCGCCGGGCTTACATCGGGATCGCGGGCGGGTCGCGACCGCTGCCGCCACGGCTCGCGCGCAAGCTTGGGCGCGAGCAGGGCATCGAGGTGGTCGAGGTGGTCGACGGAAGCCCGGCCGCGCGGGCCGGTCTCCGCCCCGAGGACCTGATCCATGACGTGGACGGTGTACCCGTCACGGACGCGGGTGATCTCCAGCGGCTGATGACCGGCGAGCTGATCGGCCGGACGATCCGCGTAGGGGTCGTCCGCGGCGAGCTCACTCTCGACCTTCCCGTCGTCCCGGTCGAGCTGGCCCTCTAGGTCTAGCGGCCCCCGAAGTCGGGGTCGCGCTTCTCGGTGAAGGCCGTCAGACCCTCCTTCGCGTCCTCGGATGCGAAGGCGAGGTAGAGGGAGCGCCGCTCATAGTCGAGGCCGACCTCGAGCGACGTGTCGAAGGCTCGATTGACCGAAGCCTTCGCGAGCTGCTGGGCGACCGGGCCCTTCGACGCGATGGCGCGTGCGATCCGCTTCGCCTCCTCGAGCCACGCCTCCCGGGCGACGACCCGCGCCACGAGTCCCGCCAGCTCGGCCTCACGGGCGTCGAGGAAGCGGCCCGTGAGGATCACGTCCATCGCCTTGGCCTTGCCGACCGCGCGCGTGAGCCGCTGCGTGCCACCTGCGCCCGGGATGATGCCGAGGCCGGTCTCCGGCTGGCCGAACTTCGCCGTCTCGGAGGCGACGATCAGGTCACAGGCCATCGCGAGCTCGCAGCCCCCGCCCAGGCAGAAGCCCGAGACGGCCGCGACCAGCGGTGTCCGCAGACCACGGATCGAGTCCCACTGCTCGACGCGCCGCTGGCGGAGCATGTCCATCGCGGTCGCCTCCGCCATCTCGGCGACGTCTGCCCCGGCCGCGAAGGCGCGGTCGTTCCCGGCCAGGACGATGCAGCGGATCCCCGGGTCGGCGTCGAGCTCCTCGAGCGCCCCAACGAGCTCGTTCATCAGTTGGTTCGAGAGTGCGTTCAGCTGCTCCGGACGGTCGAGCGTGACGAGCGCGATCCGGTCGTCGCGCTCCACGCGGATGCTCATGTCTCCTTCCGGTCGAGGAACTTCCGGACCGCCTCCTTCGGCTCCTCGGTCGCCATCGAGAGCGCGAGCCAGTCGCGGGCGTGGCCAATCGTCTCGTTCCAGGCGAGGTTCCGCCAGAAATTGAGCTGCTCCTTCGTGTACCGAACCGTCTGTGGGAGCTTCGTGGCGAGCTTCCCCACGAGCTCGTCGACGGCAGCATCGAGCCCGGCTCGTGCCACAACCCGGTTCACGAGGCCCCACTCGCGGGCCTCCTCCGCTGAGATCTCCTCGCAGAGGAAGAGGATCTCCCGCGCCCGCCGGTCACCGACCAGGATCGGCAACCACTGGGTGGCGCCCCCGGCAGGCACGGAGCCGTGCTCTGGCCCGACGTGGCGAATGAACGCATCATCGACCATGACCGCGAGGTCACAGGCCATCTGGAGCTCGTTGCCGCCCCCGACACAGATCCCGTTGATTCGCGCGAGGGTTGGCTTGCCGATCTCCCGGAGCCGGTCGTGCGCGTCCTTGAAGGCGCCGAACCACTTCCAGTACTCGCCCGGCTTCCCGAGGTAGTCCTCCGACCACGACTTCAGGTCGGCGCCGACGCAGAACGCGCGCCCGGCGCCGGTCAGGACGACCACTCGGATCTCGTCGTCCCAGGAGGCGTCCTCGCACGCACGCGCCAGTTCCCGCAGCAGCTGGAAATCGAACGCGTTCAGCACCTCTGGACGGTTCAGGGTGATCGTCGCCCGGGGCGGCTCCTTCTCGTAGACGATCTTCTCGAGGCCGAGCTCGGACGGCTCGCGGGGCTCGGGCCGGAACGGCTCCGTCATTCGCTCACGTCGGCGAAGAGCACGTGGAAGCGGCCGCCCATCTCCATGGCGTCCTTGCCGGTCGCCATGAACTGCTCGCTCCGGGCTGCCTCCTGAAAAGCCTCTCGGCTGGGAAACTCCCATTCAGCGTAGTACGAGAACTGCGGCTCGCCGCGGGGTGCACCGAAGATCGGGCCGTGCCGGAACGTCCCGCCGGGGACTTGACGGCAGAGCTCGGCGTGCCGCTCGTAGCGCTCCTGCTCCGGCTCCTCTTCGTACAGGACGAACGCCCTGACCATGCCCCTCCTCCCGTCGCTCGCGGCGACAGGCTAACGGCTTCCGAGCACGGCGGTCTGCGACGTCAGGCGCTGTGCGACTGAGACGAGCTGGACGCCGGCAGCGGGGACGGCGTCAGCCTCTGCAGTAGCGCTACGCCGCTCTTCCGCTTGCGTCGACGAGAGCTTCCTCGAGGATCTCCAATCCGCGCTCGAGGTCCTCATCGGAGATGACCAGCGGCACGAGAACTCGGACCACGTTTCCGTACAGGCCGCACGCGAGGATGATGAGGCCGCGCTCACGCGCGGCTACGAGGGTCTCCGTGGTCAGCCCCGCGGCCGGTGCCTTCGTCTCACGGTCTTCAACCAGCTCGATCGCCTGCATGGCTCCGAGACCGCGCACCTCACCTATCGCCTCGATCCGTTCTGCCATCCCGTCCAGCCCTGCTCGAATGCGAGTGCCGATGGACTCTGCACGTCCACGAAACTCCGGCGTCGCGACCTCGTCCAGGATCGCGACCGCCGCCGCGCACGCGACGGGATTGCCGCCGAATGTGCCGCCGAGCCCGCCGGCGGGAACGGCGTCCATCAGCTCCGCGCGACCGGTGACGCCGGCAAGTGGGAGCCCGCCACCGAGTGACTTCCCGGAGACCATGAGGTCCGGCTCAACTCCATAGCGCTCGATCGCCCAAACGGTCCCGGTGCGTCCGACGCCGCTTTGCACCTCGTCGTCCACGTAGAGGATCCCGTGCTTGGCGCACAGCTCTGCGAGGCGGGCGGGGAAATCCTCCGGCATCGGGATGAACCCGCCCTCGCCCTGCACAGGCTCGAGCACGACGCAGGCGACGGACTCGGGGTCGACGTCGGCCTTGAACAGGAGCTCCAGCGCGTGAATGGCGTCGTCAGTGGTGACGCCGCGGTACGGATACGGCGCGGGAGCCCGGTAGACCTCCGGCGCGAAGGGTCCGAAGCCACGCTTGTATGGGACGACTTTGCTCGTCATCGTCATCGTCAGAAGCGTCCGGCCGTGGAAGGCGCGGTCGAAGGTAACCACCGCCGGGCGGCCGGTTGCGACGCGCGCGATCTTGACGGCGTTCTCCACGGCCTCCGCACCGGAGTTCAGGAGGATCGACTTCTGCTCCTTCCCCCGGCACGGCGAGAGCTCGGCAAGGCGCCGGCAAGCCTCGACGTAGGGCTCGTACATCCCCACCATGAAGCACTGGTGCAAGTAGCGGTCGACCTGTTCGTGGATCGCGGCGACCACGGAAGCGGGGCCGTGACCAAGGTTCTGGCAACCCAGGCCGCCGGCAAAGTCGAGATAACTCTTGCCGTCGACGTCCTCGATATGCGTTCCGCCCGCGCGGGCAACGACCAGGGGTGGGGTGGCGACCCCGCGCGCGACGTAGCGCTCGCGGGCCTCAACTACCGCCTGGGTCGCAGTGCGCTCTGTGACCTCCATCGGCCGATACTACTCAAGTCCGCCGACCGTTATGCTCGCCTGCGTGTCGGGAAGCGGGTTTGCGGTCGCCCTTGCGCTCTTGGCCGGGCTGGCCGGCTCCATCCAGATCGCAGTCATGGGCCGCTTCGGGGACCGGATTGGCTCGCTCGAGGCGCTGGCGTTCTCCCTCCTCCTGTCGACGGTGATCGCAACGGCCGCTCTCGTAGCGCTACGCGGGTCGCTGGACGGTTTCACGTCCGCCGTGCGGCAGCCGCCCTGGCTCTGGCTCGGCGGCGTCATGGGCTTCTTCATCGTCTTCACGATCACGATCGCCCAACCACGCATCGGCACCACCGCGACGATCGGCCTCCTGATCGCAGGCCAGCTCACAATGGGCGCGCTCATCGATCGCTTCGGGCTCTTCGGAGTCGAGCGGATCGACCTCACGCTGCCCCGGCTCCTAGGTATCGCGCTCCTGGCAGTCGGCGCAGCGCTCTCCCTGCACCGCGCCTAGAGACCGACTACATCATCCGGGCGCACCGGCACGCGGGTCAGCTCGCGACCGGTGGCGTCACGAAGCGCCGCGACGATCGCGGCTGTCGAGACCACCGTCGGCGGCTCACCCACTCCCTTGACGCCGAAGGGAGCGTCCGGTTCGGCCTCCTCCACGAGCTCAGCGACGACTGCGGGCATGTCGAGGGCGGTCGGGATCAGGTAGTCGGTGAAGCTCGCATTCGTGATCACCCCATCGCGGGTCAGGATCTCCTCCATGAGCGCGAGGCCGAGACCTTGCGCCGTGCCGCCCTCGATCTGACCGTAGACCGCCTGGGGGTTGACCGCCTTGCCGACGTCCTGGGCCGTCCCCACCCAAACGACCCGCGTCAACCCGAGCTCGACGTCGACCTCGGCGACGACACGCATCGCAGCACACGCGAACGCGACATGTGCCCGCTCGCCCGTGACCTGGCCGGTCTCGGGATCGAGGGGCGTGGTCTCCCGGTGACGGTAGACGCGCTCCAGGTCGATCTCGGCGTCTCCGAGCGACCCCCCGCGGCGTTCGAGCTCTTCGCGGGCGGCCCGGCACGCGAGCTGGACCGCTCCGGCCGCCATCCACGTCATCCGGGAAGCCGAGGCCGAGCCTGCAGAGCCCACGGTCGCGGTCGTGTGGGGAGCGAGGACGATGTCCTCGATCCCAAGCTCCGTCTGCGCCACCTGAACGATGACGTTCGAGACCCCCTGGCCGACCTCCGCGGCGGCGCAATGCACCTCGGCCATCGGAACGCCGGCCGCCCCCTCGAAGAGGCGAACACGG
>Ga0307296_10000210_pt1 | contig 25548 bp, 22 predicted proteins | sample ER_DNA_153_FD_194467 | JGI IMG/M metagenome (GOLD analysis project Ga0307296, IMG submission 194467) | Bulk soil microbial communities from the East River watershed near Crested Butte, Colorado, United States - ER_DNA_153 | ecosystem: Environmental > Terrestrial > Soil > Floodplain | place... | reverse complement strand
GACCAACAAGATCATCCGGCTCAAGGACACCGCCCGGGCGGTGACGTCCCTGGACGCCCCCGTCGGCGAGGACGGCGCCGCCCTGGCCGACTTCCTGGAGGACGACAGCGCGGTGGGGCCCGATGAGCTGGCGGTGGAGACGGTGGGTCGTGAGGCCCTGGAGCAGGCCCTGAACGCGTTGCCGGCGCGGGAGCGGCAGGTGCTGATCCTGCGCTTCGGCCTCGACTCCGGCACCCCCCGGACTCTGGAGGAGGTGGGGGCGGTGATGGGGTTCTCCCGGGAGCGGGCCCGCCAGGTCGAGCGCGACGCGCTGGCGTCGCTGCGCTCGCCTGAGATCCGCGCCCGTCTGGGGGACCTCGCCGACGCCGCTTGCAGGTAGCAGGCAGCGCGAGATTCCAGCCGCCCCGGACCGCAGTTGGGTGCTGGTGTCGACGACATGCCGGCCCGGCGGGACGAACCTCGAAGGTGGCAAGGACCTCAGGATGCACTGGAAGGAGGCCTCTCCGATGAGCAGCCGATACATCGGCGTCGTCGCGCTCGAGCGGTTCCTGTCGGTGGAGCGGTACCGCGAGTCACACCAGGTGGCGTCGTCGCCCCACCCCCTACGGGCCGCCGGCCCGGACCGGACCGGTGGTCACCCCACCAAGCCGGTGTCGAGGACGGCGGCGAGCCCGCGCCGATGAGGCCGGAGGGCCCGGCGACGCCGACCCGCCACCCCGGCGGGGGCGGGCCGCCAGGCGCCTCGGCCACGACCCGCGTGGCCGCGGCCGCCGCCGCCGGCGCCTGCGTGGGCGTGCTGGCGTCGCTGCCGGGCAGCTGGCAGGTCGGCACCCTGGTCGGCTGGGACGTGGCCGCCGGGGTGTACGTCGCCTGGACCTGGGCCACGATCTGGCACCGCGACCCTCCCGCGACCACCCGGCTGGCCCTCCGGGAGGACCCGGGACGGGCCATCGCCGACGCCCTGGTGCTGGTCGCCAGCATGGCCAGCGTCCTGGCCATTGCCCTGGCCATCACCGCGGGCCGCGCCCCCGGCCCGGAGGCCCGCGACGGCCGCGCCGCGCTCGCGGTGGTCAGCGTGGCCCTGTCCTGGACGGTGGTGCAGACCGTGTTCACCTCCCACTACGCGCGGCTGTACTACCAGCGGCCCCCCGGCGGGATCGACTTCAACCAGGACGCGCCGCCGCGCTACTCCGACTTCGCCTACCTCGCCTTCACCATCGGGATGACCTTCCAGGTGTCCGACACGGATCTCGAGACCCCGGCGCTGCGGGCGGCGGCGCTGGGCCACGCCCTGCTGTCGTACCTGCTGGGGGCGGTCATCCTGGCCAGCACCATCAACCTGGTCGCCGGGCTGCTACGGTGACCGTCCACGACGGCGAGCGGAGGAGGTGCCCGGGTGCTGCACCCCTTCCCGGACCTGCCGCTGGCGCCGCGGCTGGCCGCCGTCGCCGACGCCGCCCGCCAGGCCGGGGTCCAGGGCACGGTCGGGTTCAACTACCGCAACGCGCCGGCGGTGGCCGCCGCCCGCGAGCTGGTCGGCGGCGGCCAGCTGGGCATGGTCACCCACGCCAGGTTCCGGCTGTTCAGCGACTACGCCGCCCACCCCGAGGGCGCCCTGACCTGGCGGTACGAACGCGCCCGGGGCGGGAGCGGCGTGCTCGGCGACCTGGCGGCGCACGGCGTGGACCTGGTCTGGCATCTGCTCGGCGAGGTCGACTCCGTGGTCGCCGACACCGCCATCTTCCTGCCCGAGCGGGCCCGCCACGGCGCCTACGCCGCCTTCCAGCCCGGCTCGGACCTGGCCATGGGCTTCGACGACCTGAAGGTGATCGAGGCGCACAACTTCCTGCGCTCCATCGCCGAGGGGACCCCGCACGGCACCACCCTGGCCGACGCCGTCCGCAGCGCCGCCACCCTGGACGCCATGGCCCGGTCGGCCGAGACCGGGACCTGGGTCGAGGTCGCCGACACATGACGGTCCGGGTGGGCGTGGTCGGCGCCGGGATCATGGGCGCCGACCACGTCGACACGCTGCACCGGCAGGTCACCGGGGCCGCGGTCACCATGGTGGCCGACCTCGACCTGGACCGGGCGCGGGGCGTCGCCGCCGCCCTGCCCGACGTGCGGGCCACCGACGACGGGTTCGCGCTCATCGGCGACCCGGCCGTCGACACCGTGGTGGTCGCCTCGGCCGACGCCACCCACGCCGACCTGGCGGTCGCCGCCGTCCAGGCCGGGAAGCCGGTCATGTGCGAGAAGCCGCTGGCGCCCACGCTGCCCGAGTGCCTGCGGGTGGTCCAGGCGGAGACCGCGGCGGTCCGGGCCGGCGGGCCGTCGCTGGTCTCGGTGGGATTCATGCGCCGCTTCGACCCCGGCTACCTGGAGCTGAGGGCGGCCCTCGAGGCCGGGGCGTGCGGCACGCCGCTGCTGGTGCACTGCGTCAGCCGCGGGGTCGCCTCGGCGCCCGGGTCCACCAGCGAGTCCAGCGTCACCGGGTCGGCCATCCACGAGCTCGACACCGTGCCCTGGCTGCTGGACGCCCCGATCGTCGAGGTCAGCTGGCACGCCCCCCGCTCCAGCGGCGCGGTGCCCGGCATGCAGGACCCCCAGCTGCTCCTGCTGCGCACCGCCGACGGCGCCCTGACGGCGGTCGAGGTGTTCCTCAACGCCCGCTACGGCTACGACATCCGCTGCGAGGTCGTCGGGGACCGCGGCACCGTCGCCCTCACCGACCCCGCCCGCGTGGTCGCCGACGCCGACCGCCGACGCGCCACCGGCTACCCCGCCGACTGGCGACCGCGGTTCGCCGACGCCTACCGCCTCGAGCTGCAGGCCTGGGTCGACGCGGTCGCCTCCGGCCGCCCATCGCCCCTGGCCAGCGCCCGTGACGGCCTGGTGGCCGGCGCCGCCGCCGACGCGGTCATCACCTCGATGCACGACGGCGGCCGCACCGTCGCCGTCGAGCCTCCCGCCCTCGACCCGCCGGTCAGGTGACGGGCGGGGAGGCGGGCTGGCCGGCCGGCCTGGCCCCGCTCGTCTCCACCCGGCCGCTCGAGGGCGGCTTCATCTGCGGCACGGCCTGGGGTCGCCTGGCCGACGGGCGGGAGGTGGTGGTGAAGCGCTGCCCCTACCCGGCCGAGGTGGAGGCCGACGGCCTGGCCGCGCTGGCCGCCGCCGGCGCCCCGGTGCCGGCCGTGCTCGGGGTCGCCGGCCACGTCCTGGTGCTGGAGCACGTCGGCGGCCCACCCGACTGGCCGGCCCTCGGGCGGGCCATCGCCGGCCTGCACGCCACGACCGGCAGCCGCTTCGGCTGGCACCGGGACAACTTCCAGGGGATGACCGTGCAGCACAACGGCTGGAGCGACGACTGGCCGCGCTTCTATGTCGAGCGTCGGGTGCGGGTCCACCTGGCCGACCCGAGGGTCCCGGAGCCGCTGCGCCGGCGGCTGGAGCGGGCCTGCCAGGGCCCGCTACCGGCGCTGCTGCGCCCGCGTCCGCCGGCGTCGCTGACCCACGGGGACCTGTGGTCGGCCAACGTGGTCGAGGGGCGCTGGCTGGTCGACCCGGCCGTGTCCTTCGCCGACCGGGAGCTGGAGCTGGCCTACATGCAGCTGTCCAGCAGCCTGCCGGCCGAGCTGCTGGCGGCCTACCTGGAGGCCTGGCCGCCCGACCCGGGCTACGAGCGGCGCCGTCCGGCGCTCCAGCTGCACAAGTTCCTCAACAACATCCGCCACTTCGGGCCCGACCGGTACGTGCCCCGGATCGAGGCCGTCCTGGACGGCTACGGCTGGTGAGCCCGACCGGTTCCAGCCAGCAGGGGTCGCGATCAGCTGTGGCATCACCTGCCGGCGGCTGCCGACGGCGGCGATGCTGCCTCTTGCCGCCCCGCCGCTTTTCGTGTTAACTCGCTAACATGAAATCGACCGAGGCACCGCCCAGGCGCCCCTACCGGATGCAGGCCCGGGCCGAGGCGGCCGCGGCCACCGGCGAGCGGATCCTCGACGCCGCCGTGGCCGTGTTCTGGCAGCGTCCGGTGGACGACATCCCGCTGGAGGAGGTGGCAGGCCGCGCCGGCGTCTCGCTGCAGACCGTCATCCGCCGCTTCGGGGGCAAACAGGGGCTGCTGGCCGCCGCCGCCGAACGCGAGACCGAGCGCGTCCGCCGTCAGCGGGACCAGGCGCCCGTCGGCGACCTGCCGGGAGCGGTGCGCAACCTGCTGGACCACTACGAGGAGCTCGGCGTGCCGGTGCTGCGCCTGCTGGCCCAGGAGGACCGCTCCCCGGCGCTGCGGGCCCTGGCCGACCAGGGCCGCGCCTACCACGCGGGCTGGTGCGAGCGGGTGTTCGCCCCGGCCCTGACCGGACTGCGAGGCACCCAGCGCACCCGCCGGCTGGCCCAGCTGATCGCCGTCACCGACGTGCTCACCTGGAAGCTGCTGCGCCACGACCGACACCTGAGCCGCCGCCAGACCGAGCTGGCCCTGATCGAACTGCTGCAACCCTTGACCGGAGGCGGCTGATGGCCCGGATCCTCGCCTACACCACGCCCGGGCGCGGGCACCTGTTCCCCCTGACCCCGATCCTTGAGGAGCTGCGCCGCCGCGGCCACCAGGTCGTGCTGCGCACCCTGGCCGCGGAAGTGGCGGCGATGCGCCAGCGTGGGTTCGACGTCGGCCCGATCAGCGACCGCATCGAGGCGATCGCCCATGACGACTGGCGCGCCGGCAGCCCACGGGCGGCGCTGGCCCGCGCGGTCCGGGTCTTTGCCCAGCGCGCCGAGCACGACGCCCCCGACCTCGCCTGGGCGATCGGCCAGCAACGGCCGGACGCGCTGCTGGTCGACGTCAACGCCTGGGGCGCCCTGGCCGCCGCCGAGGCCTGGGGCGGCCCCTGGGCGATGTTCTGCCCCTACCCGCTGGCGCTGCGGTCAGCGGACGCGCCGCCGTTCGGGCCGGGGCTGCCGCCGGCACGCGGCCCGCTGGGGCGGCTGCGGGACCAGCTGCTGCGCCCGGTCGTGTTCGGGACCCTGGAGCGAGCGATGGTCCCGCCGCTCAACCGCATCCGCGGCGAGCTGGGGCTGGCGCCGGTCGGTGGCGTCGACGAGCTGTTCGGCCGCGCACCCCTGCTGCTGTACCTGACCGCGGAGCCGTTCGAGTACCCGCGCCGCGACTGGCCCGACAACCTCGTGATGGTTGGACCCTGCGACTGGGACCCGCCGGCCGACCCGCCAGCCTGGCTGGAGCAGCTGGACCGGCCGGTCGTGCTGGTCACCACCTCCTCGGAGTTCCAGGACGACGGCCGCCTGGTGCAGGCCGCGCTGCAGGCGCTCGCCGAGGAGCCCGTGGCCGTGGTGGCCACCCTGCCCGCCGCCGACCCAGCGGGCTTCCGGGCGCCGGCCAGCGCGCGCGTGGAGCGGTTCGTGCCGCACGGGCTGGTGCTGGACCGCGCCGCCTGTGCCATCACCCACGGCGGCATGGGCGCCACCCAGAAGGCGCTGGCCCGCGGCGTGCCGGTCTGTGTCGTCCCCTTCGGACCCGACCAGCTGGAGGTCGCGCGGCGGGTGGAGGTGGCCGGCGCGGGCACCCGGCTGCCCGCCAAACGCCTGCGGCCCGACCGCCTACGCGCCAAGGTGCGCGAAGCGATGCGGTTACGCGATGGGGCCGGACGCGTCCAGCAGGCGTTCGCGGCCGCGGGGGCCCACCGGCAGCCGCCGACGCGTTCGAGACCCGCCTGCTGAACCTGGAGCTACCGCAGAAGCTCCCGTCCTGACCGAACCCAGGCATCCTCAGCAGCTCCGCTCGAGGCACCGGCTGACTGGCGCGCGACGGCGCGGTCGGCGGTGGCGCGACTGGACCAGTGCGACCTGTTGGGTTGGTGCGGACGGCTTCCCGCTGGCCGTCCCGGTCACGGGGTGGAGGAGCTGGAGCGGGGCTTCCGGCTGCGCCTGGGGCGCCACCTCCCGGGGACGCCCCAGGGCCCGGCCTGCCTGACCTTCCATCCGCGCTCAGGCCAGGCGCACGCGTGGGTCCAGGAACGCGTAGGAGAGGTCGACCAGGATGTTGGCGACCACGATGAACAGCGAGGCGATCAGCACGGTCCCGATGATGACCGGCAGGTCCTGGTTGGTGACCGACTGCCAGGCGAGCTGGCCGAGGCCGGGCAGGCCGAAGACCTGCTCGGTGACGATGACCCCGCCGAGCAGGCCGCCGATGTCGATGCCGAGCTGGGTGACCACCGGGGTGAGGGCGCTGCGGAGGCCGTGCCGGTAGACGACCCGCTCCTCGGACAGGCCCTTGGACCGGGCGGTCCGGATGTAGTCCTGGCCGAGGACCTCCAGCAGGGAGCTGCGCGTCAGCCGCGAGTAGGTGGCGGCGATGACCACCGCCAGGGTGATCCAGGGGAGGAGCAGGTGCTGGGCCCAGCCGGCCGGGTCCTGGCTGAGGGGGACGTAGCCGCCGGCGGGGAACAGGTCGACGCCGGCGAGGTGCAGCCGGAAGAACAGGAAGTAGATCAGCAGCAGGCCGACCAGGAACGTCGGCATCGACAGCCCGGTGAGCACGAACACCGTCCCGGCCCGGTCGGTGACGCTGCGTGGCCGGCGGGCGGCAGCCACCCCGACCCCGACCCCGAGCACCAGCCACAGCACCGCGGCCCCGAGCACCAGCGACACGGTCACCGGCAGGCGGCTCGCCAGCAGCTGCCGCACGGGCGCGGAGCTGTAGTAGGAGTAGCCCAGGTCGCCGTGGAGGGCCCGCCAGACGAAGCCGCCGTACTGGTCCGGCAGCGGCCGGTCCAGGCCGAGCCGGTGGTTGACCAGCGCGACGGTCTGCGGGGTGGCCAGCCGCCCGGCGATCAGCCTGGCCGGGTCGTGGGGGGTGACGAAGAACAGCACGAACACGGCGACGCTGACGATCCACAGCACCACCAGGCCGAGGAGCAGGCGGTGGGCGAGGAAGCGGAGCATGCGCCGGCCTCCTATCCGATCACGGTCCGCCAGCCGGCGGGGTCGAGCGCGTCGCGGACGCTGTCGCCGAGCAGGTTGAAGGCCAGGGTGAGGGCCAACAGGGCCAGGCCCGGGAACAGCGGGAACCACCAGGCGACCTGGTAGAAGGCCAGCGAGTCGCTGAGCATCCCACCCCAGGTGGCGGTGGGCGGGGCCACGCCGAGGCCGAGGAAGGACAGCGTCGCCTCGAACACGATGGCGGTCGGGATCAGCAGCGTGGCCAGGACGATCACCGGGGCCAGGAGGTTGGGGAGGATCTCCACGAACATCACCCGGGCGGCCCCCGACCCGACCGACCACGACGCCTCGATGTACTCCTGCTCGCGGATCGACAGCGTCTGGCCGCGGACGATGCGGCCGATCGCGGCCCAGGAGAAGAACGCGATCACCAGGATCGTGATGGCCAGGCTGGGCCCGTGGACCGAGACCAGCGCGATCGCGAACAGCAGATAGGGGAACGACAGCACCACGTCCATGAAGCGGGCCAGGGTCAGGTCGACCAGGCCGCTGAAGTAGCCGGCGGCCAGCCCCACGACCACGCCGGCCACGGTGGCCAGCAGGGTGGCGGCCACGCCGACCAGCAGCGAGATGCGCGCCCCGTAGAGGACGCGGACCAGCAGGTCGCGGCCCAGGTTGTCGGTGCCGAGGAGGAAGCGGCGGCTGGGCCCGACCGGCAGGCCGGCCGTGGTCAGGCCGACGTCGGGGTACTGGTCGTTGGGGCCGTGGCCGACGGCGTGGGCGACGGCCGGGGCGGCCACCGCCGCCGCGACGATCAGGACGATCACCGCGGCCGAGGCGATCGCCGCCGGGTCGCGGCGCAGCCGGTCCCAGGCCAGCCGCCAGGGGCCGCGTCCCTGGATGGCGACGGTGGGTGCGGCGGCCGCGCCGGCGGCGGCCTGCCCTGGCGCCGTGATGGTCATCGGCCGCCCCCGGCCACGGGCGCGAGGTCGTCGCCGGCGTCCTGGCCTGGCTGGTCGATCGGCGGGTGCGGAAGCGCCAGGTCGTCGCCGGGCTCGACCGGGAAGTGGCAGGCGGTGACGTGCCGGGCCTCGTCGCCGCCGCGGGGCACCAGCTCCGGCGCCTGGTCGACGCAGCGCCGGCGGGCCTTGGGGCAGCGCGGGTGGAACCGGCAGCCGGCCGGCGGGTGGACCGGGGTGGGCACCTCGCCCGCGAGGATGATCCGTTGGCGCCGGTCGCTGAGGTCGGGGTCGGGGACCGGGACGGCCGACAGCAGCGCCGCCACATAGGGGTGGCGCGGCCGGCGGTAGAGGTCGGCCACGGGGGCCACCTCGGCCAGCTTGCCCAGGTACATGACGGCCACCCGGTCGCAGACCTGCCGCACCACCGACAGGTCGTGGGAGATGAACAGGTAGGTGAGGTCCAGCTCCCGCTGCAGGTCGGCCAGCAGGTTGATGATCTGGGCGCGGATGGACACGTCCAGGGCGGAGACGGGCTCGTCGCAGACGAGCAGCTTGGGGCGGAGCACCAGCGCCCGGGCCACGCCGATGCGCTGGCGCTGGCCGCCCGAGAACTCCGCCGGGTAGCGGTTGTAGTGCTCGGGGTTGAGCCCGACCAGCTCCATCGCCTCCTGCACCCGCCGCCGCCGGCCCGCCGACCCGTCGGCCAGGCCGTGGACCGTCAGGGGGTCGCCGATGATCGAGCCGACCCGCCGGTGGGGGTTCAGCGACCCGTACGGGTCCTGGAACACCATCTGGAACTCTCGGCGGAACGGCCGCAGCTGCCGGCGTGACAGGGCGGTGATGTCGTGCCCGTCGAAGACGACCCGGCCCGAGGTGAGGGCGAGCAGGCGGGTGGCGCAGCGCGCCAGCGTCGACTTCCCGCAGCCGGTCTCGCCGACCAGGCCGAGCGTCTCCCCGCGGCGGACCTCGAGGCTGACCCCGTCGACGGCGTGGACCACGTCGGCCGTGGCCCCGACCCGCCGCTGGCCGACCGGGAAGTGCTTGACGACGTCCCGGAGGCGGAGCAGCGCGTCGCCGTCCTGGCTCGCCCCCACCGCCCGCTCAGCTCCCGCCCAGCCAGAGGTTGGTGACGTCGAAGTTCTCCGAGAACGGGGAGTAGATGGCGTGCTCGACGCGGCTGGAGTGGAACAGCGGCAGCCGCTGGGTCTCGATCGGGATGATGGCCGCGTCCCGCATGACCTGCACGTCGGCCTGGTGCCAGAGGGCGGCCGCGGCCCGCTGGTCGGTGGTGGAGAGCGCCTTGTCGATCAGCGCGTTGACCTTCGGGTTGTTGTAGTCGCCGTAGTCGGTCGAGTTCGGGCCGTAGGTGCGGCCGTCGAACAGCGGCTCCATGACGGCGCGCCCGTTGTTGCCGAACCAGTCGGGGACCCAGCCGGGCTCGGAGATGTCCCACACCCCGCGCCGGGCGCCGGCCGGGTTGTTGAGGTACTTGCCGTAGTAGTCGGCCTGGCTGACCGGGACGATCTTGGTGGTGACGCCGCACTTGGCCAGCGACGCCTGGACCGACTGGGCGACCGCCGGGTGGTTGCCGGCGTTGCGGGCCACGTCGGTGAGCACCAGCCCGTCGGGGTAGCCGGCCTTGGCCAGCAGCTGCTTGCAGGTGGCCGGGTCGCCGCGGTTGCCGGCCGTCGGGTAGGGGTCGATCTGCTGGTAGCCGATGTTGCCCGGCGGGATCACCTGGTTGAGCGGGGTGTTGAGCGAGGGGCCGCCGTAGACCTGGCCGACGGCGACCTTGTCGACCGCGTACTCGAGCGCCTGGCGCACCTTGACGTTCTGCAGGGCCTGGTTGTTGTTGGGGCTCTGGAGGTTGAACACGACATACGGGTTGGTGCTCAGCGTCGGGAAGATGCCGAGGCGGGCGTCCTCCGAGGACTGGAGGCCGGGGATGTCGGCGACGGGGACCTGGGTGTCCCACTCCATGTCGCCGGTGCCGGCCTGGATCTGCTGCTGCACCGGGCCCTGGTCCTGGCCCTCGGTGATCTGGATGTGGTCGACGTACTGGTGGCGGATCGGGTCGCCGGCCTGCTCCCAGGCCGGGTTCCTGGCCAGGTCGATCTCCTTGCCCGCCTGGTAGCTGGTGATCTGGTACGGCCCGTCGGAGATGGTGTGCTGGCGGAAGGCGTTGCTGTCGGGCACGTAGCTCAGGTACTCGACCGGCGCCGCGGACGCGAACGGCATGGCCAGGATGTTGGTGAAGTCCGAGGCCGGCTGCAGCAGCCGGATCACCAGCGTGCTGGCGTTGGGGGCCTGGAGGCCGGCGACGTCGTGCGACTGGATGTAGCGCTTGATCGAGGCGGCGTCCTGCCCGGCCTTGGCGAAGCCGTCGCAGTAGCCGCGCATCCCGACGATGGTGTTCTCGTAGTAGCCGGGCGCCCCCACCGGCGACACCGGGTTGCAGAGCCGCTTGAGGCCGAGGACGAAGTCCTGCGCGGTCACCTCGCGCGCCGGGGTGGTGTTCCAGCGGACCCCCGAGCGCAGGTGGATCGTCCAGGTCTTGCCGTCGGCGCTGATGCCGCCGTTGGCGGTGGTCGGGACCCCGGTGGCGACGTCGGCGACCGGCGTGTCGGCGGTGGTGGTGTCGGTGGAGGCCGGGTAGCTGAACAGCTGGCGGGTGAAGGCCCGCTCCAGGGTGTAGCTGGCGACGTAGTAGGCGCTGGCCGTGTCGAGGTGGTCGACGTCGCTGCTGCCGAGCAGCTTCAGCGTCCCCCCGGACACCGGGGTCCCGGTGCTGGCGGCGGTGCCGCCGGACGTCTGGCCGCCACAGGCCGCGAGCAGCAGGGCCAGGGCCGCCACCAGGCTCGTCAGCGCGAGCGGTCGTCGGTTGCGCATGGTGGTCTCCTTCGTTGGACGGCCAGACGCCGCATGGCTGCCTGGGCGCGGAGCGCCGACAGGCTCGGCTGCGCCGAGGATCGCCCCTCGGGTTCCCGCCGGCATCACGGCCAGCGCCAATCCGGGCCCACCGCCTCCCGGAATCCGTCGATGGCGGCTGGCAGGTAGCGGGAGATCCCGGCCGGTCTACGGCGGGCTGGGGGAGAGGCGGTGGGCGATGGCGGCCGCCTCGAGCCGGTTCGGCGCGCCGAGCTTGTGCAGGATGTGCGAGACGTGGACGCCGGCTGTCCTGACGCTGATGACCAGGGTCGCCGCGATCTCGCGGTTGGTGTAGCCCTGGGCGAGGAGGGTCAGGACCTCCGCCTCGCGCGGGGTCAGGCCGAGGAGCTCCTCCAGTCCCTGGGTCGCGTCCGGCGGCCCGGGGTCCGGGGAGGTGAGTTCCAGCCGCGCCCGCCGGGCGAGCAGCTCGACCTGTCCGGCCAGGGGCGCCGCGCCGATCCGGGCCGCGACGGCGTGGGCCTCCCTGAGCGGCCGGCTGGTCTCGGCCCGGGAGGCGCCGGCCGCGGCCAGCGCCTCGGCCTGGCGCCAGCGGCAGTAGGCGGCGAGCGGCGGGCGCTCGAGCCGCTCCCAGGCGTCCGCGGCGTCGGACCAGCGCTCGGGTCGGGCGGCGCCGCGGGCACGGTCGTGCTCGGCCTCGGCCAGGGCGAGCCAGCCGGCGGCGTTGGGGGTGACCGCGGCCGCTTCGGCGGCCGCGCCGCGAGCGACGGCGATGAGCTTGCCTGCCCGGGCCAGCCAGGTGCGGACGGCGCCGGCGTCGCGGCGGGCCCGTGCGAGCGTGGCCAGCTCCGCCTGGGCGCGCAGCCCCTTGGCGCAGAACCAGACGCGGAGTTGGGCGGTCTGGCCGGAGCCCGCGCCGGCCAGGGCGTCGCGCGCGGCCTGGTCGGCGTCGGTCCAGCGGCGCTCCCACAGCGCCAGCTCGGCGAGGCAGACGTCGTAGATCCCGAGCCCCCGGTCCTCGCGCAGCGTGGCCAGGGCGGCGTCGAGGTGTGCCCGCGCGGCCTCGAAGTCGCCCCGGCCGGTCTCGAGGTCGGCGCGGAGGATGAGGAGCATGTAGGGGTAGCTGGCGGTGATGGCGCGAAGCGCGGCGGCGCTGGCGCGGTCGGCTTCGTCCCAGTGGCCGGTCGCGAGCAGGGCCTCGATGTGGTTTGCGACCAGCACGGTGCTGTCGACGCCGAAGCCGCGCATGATCTCGAGCCCGGCCGCCGCCAGCCGCGCCGATTCCCGCGGCCGTCCCAGCATCGTCAGCACGTCGGTGAGCGTGATGTACACCCGCTGCAGCATCATCGGATCGCCGCGCTCCTCGGCCAGCCGTAGGGCCTGCCGGAGGCGGGCAAGGCCCTCGTCGCCGCGGCCGAGGTAGGCGAGGTCGGTGCCGAGCACGGTGAGCGCCCGCAGCTGAGCCGACTGCGGGCCGACCGTGAGCGCGAGCGCCAGAGTCTGCTCGCAGACCACCAGCGACTCGTCGTAGCGCCAGGCCAGGCTCAAGCCGGTCCCGAGGGCCGCCAGCGCCTGGGCCTGTTCCGGTGAAGGTGGCTGCGCCGGCACCAGCTCGACCGCGCGCTCGAACGCGCTGAGACCGGCGTTCGTCCTGCCGCTTGCGTGCAGGTAGCGGCCGAGGCGCTCGTGCAGGAGCGCGGCGCGCACCGGGTCGCTCGCGCCGACCAGCTCGATCGCCCGCCGCGTGAGCTCGACCGCGCGCGGCGCCGCGCCCGTCTGGCTGGCCAGCTCGGCCGCCCAGGAGCAGAGCTCGGCGAGGTCGAGGCGCGCGAGCTCGGCCGCGTCGGGCAGCGCCGGCCACAGCGCCAGCGCCCGCTCCAGGTGCCCCTGGGCCTCGGCCAGGCCGAAGACGGCCTCCGCCTGGCGTGCCGCCTCCACGGAGGCGGCCAGCGCCTCGGGGCCGCGGCCCGCCGCCGCCCAGTGGGGCGCGAGCTCTGCCGGGGCGGCCGCCGTGCCCGCCAGCTCCTCGGCGAGCCGCGCGTGCAGCTCCTCGCGCTCGCCGGGCAGGATGGTCGCGTAGACCGCCTCGGCCAGGAGGGCGTGGCGGAAGCGGAAGCTGCCGGTCGCCTGCTCGGCGACCAGGACGCCGTGCTCCACGGCCCGGCGCAGCGACTCGCGCACGTCGCCCTGTGGCAGCCCGGCCGCCGCGTGGAGCAGCGGGTAGCCGACGTCGCGGCCGGCGGCCGCGGCCAGCCGCAGCAGGCTCCAGGTCGCAGGGTCGAGCCGGGCCACGCGCTGCAGCAGCAGGTCGCGCAGGCCATCCGGGAGCTCGCCGCCCTGGTCGCCGGCGGCGGCGAGGAGCTCCTCGGCGAAGAAGGGGTTGCCTTCGGAGCGGGCGACGATCGCGTCGGTCAGCGCCGCCGGCGGAGGGGCGCCGGCGTGGACCGCGAGCAGCGCCGCCAGCTCCTCGTCCTGGAGCGGCCCGAGCTCGAGCACGAGCGCCGACCCCGAGCGCCGGACGCCGTCGGCCAGCCGGCGCATGCGCCTGGCCGAGGAGGGCTCGTCCGCGCGGTAGGTCGCCAGCAGCAGGACCCGCCGGTCGTGGAGGTTGTGGGCGAGGAAGACGACCAGGTCGAGCGTGGAGGCATCGGCCCAGTGCAGGTCCTCCAGCACCAGCAGCAGGGGGGTGGCGGCGGCGCGGTCGAGCAGCAGCGCCAACGTCTCCTGGAACACCCGCAGCTGCGAGCCCGCCGCCTGCCCGTCGACCCGCGGGAACCCTCCCAGCGGGCCCACGGCCTCGACGAACGGCTGGTACGGCAGCTCCGTGCCGACCAGGTCGATCGAGCGCCCGAGGAGGACCTCGAACCCCGCGTCGCGGGCGCGTGCCGCCAGCTCCGACGCCAGCCGGGTCTTGCCGATGCCCGCCTCCCCGGCGACGAGCGCGGTCGTGCCGCGCCCCGCCCGGGTCGCGTCGAGGGCATGCCCGAGCCGCCCGAGCTCGCGGACGCGCCCGACGAACGCCTCGCTCGCGCGAGTCTCCATTCGGGCAGTATCGCGCCGCCGCCCCCGCCGTGGAAGGCGTCCCTACGCATCGCGCGACCGGAGGATACGTCGGCCGGCGCCGGAGGATACGCCGCCCCTCCCGATGCGCCCCCGGCTCCTCCTCGACGACGATCCGGTCGATCCGACGACACGAGGAGGCGCGAGATGACCACGGTCGCACAGACCGGGACGATGAAGATCCACGAGGTGCGGGGCGGCGGCGGCCTGCGGCTGCACGTCCGCGAGTGGGGCAGGGAGGACGGGCCGCCGATCCTGTTCATCCACGGCTGGTCGATGAGCCACCTGTGCTGGGCCAAGCAGTACGAGAGCGCGCTGGCCGGCGAGTTCCGGCTGGTGGCCTACGACCTCCGCGGCCACGGGATGTCGGAGGCGCCCCTGGAGCCGGAGCACTACACCGACGGCCAGCTCTGGGCCGACGACGTGGCCGCCATCATCGGGCAGCTGGGCCTGGAGCGGCCCGTGCTCGTGGGCTGGTCCTACGGCGGCTTCATCATCTGCGACTACGTGCGCGCCCACGGCCAGGACCGGATCGCCGCGATCGACTTCGTCGCCGCGGCCGTCACCCTGGGCGAGGCGGCGTTCGGCACCCTCATCGGCCCCGGCTTCCTCGACCACTTCGCCGACGCCACCTCCGACGACCTGCCGACCAGCATCCAGGGCATGCGCGCCCTGGTCAGGGCCTTCCCCGTGAAGCCGTTCCCGCCCGACGAGGTCGAGACGCTGCTGGCCTCGAGCATGACCGTGCCGGCGCAGATCCGCAGCAACCTCATGGCCCGCGAGATCGACGGCGACGACGTGCTCCCCACCTTCGAGGTGCCGCTGCTGGTCACCCAGGGCCGGTCGGACACGGGCGTCCTCCCGGCCATGGCCGAGCACGTCCTCGCCACCTGCCCGACCGCCGAGCCCTCCTGGTACGAGGCCGTCGGCCACACCGCCCACCTGGAGGACCCCGACCGCTTCAACCGAGAGCTGGCCGCCCTGACCCGCCGGGTCTCCTCGTAGGCCGACCGTCCTGACCGGCGGGTTCCGGGGGTCGTCGCCCTGACGGCCAAGGCCGGGCTGGCCAGGCAGCAGCTTCGTCGATCTCCGCAGCTCGCGGACGCCACGCTGGTGGAGTTGCAGCGCGACATCCGCAAGCTCCTTGAGGACCTCCGCGAGTGGGCCCACGGCATCCACCCCATCCGTGCTCAGCGACCACAGGTTGATCGAAGCTATCGAGGCCCGCATCGAGCAGATCCCGTCCAATGTGGTCATCCAGGCCGAAGCCGGTCTGCGAGGCGCCCGCTATGCCGACGAGATCGAGGTCGCCGCCTTCTACCTCGTGTCCGAGGGCCTGGCCAACGCCCTCAAGCATGCCCATGCCACCACCGCCAAGGTGGCCGTCCGGCGTCGGGACGGCCGGCTCATCGTGGAGGTGAGCGACGATGGCATCGGGTTCGATACATCGCTGGCGCCCGGCTCCGGGATCCGCAACCTCGGCGACCGCGTGGAGGCGGTCGGGGGCAAGCTCCGGATCGATAGCCGGTCCGGCGCGGGGACCAGGCTGGTTGCCGAGCTCCCAGCCAAGGACCGCGAGCTGGCACAGCACGACGGTGAGGCTGACGCCCTCCGCCGGCCGGCGGCAACGATCCAATCGCCCCTCGCGAGCACCACGTCCGTCACTGAGCGGAGGCCGTGTACTCCATCGCTATCCCCACCGGCCGACGGAGCGTGACGGCCTCGGCCCGGAACCGTGTCCCGCCGCCGATGGGTCCGGGCGAAAGCTTCTCGGCCCGCCGGATACGCGGGTTGTAGCGCGGCTCGTTCCGTTCATCGGCAACGAAGTCGAACACCTCCTCCACTGGTCGGCTTGGGAGGCGGATCCCTGGGCCACAGCAGGCGTGATCATCGCTGGACCTGCTGGCCGGCGGTGTACGCTGCCGCCGATGGCAGGTATCCATGAGCGGTACGAGCGCCTGCTGGAGACCGGGCTCGTCCTTGCCGGCGAGCGGTCACTCCCGGTTGCCCTGCAGCGCATCGTCGAGCTGGCCGCGGAGGTGACCGGCGCCCGCTACGGCGCGCTGGGGGTCTTGGGCCGCGACGGCGTCATCACCGAGTTCCTCACGATCGGCGTCACCGATGCCGAGCGGTCGGCCATCGGCCACATCCCCCACGGCCGCGGCATCATCGGCGTGCTCATCCACGACGCCCGGCCGCTGCGGCTGCACGACATCGCCGAGGACCCCCGCTCGGTCGGCCTCCCGCCCAACCACCCCCCGATGCGGACGTTCCTCGGCGTCCCGGTGATGGCCCGGGGCCGGGTCTACGGCAACCTGTACCTGACCGAGAAGGAGGGCGGCCAGGACTTCGACGCCGACGACGAGCGGGCCCTTGTCCTGCTCGCCGCCCAGGCCGGTGTGGCCATCGAGAACGCCCAGCTGTACGAGGAGACCAACGACCGCGCCCAGCGCCTGGAGGCGATCCGCGAGATCACCACCGCCATCCTGGCCGGCACCAACAGCGGCGAGCTGCTCGGCCTGGTCGTGGGCCACGCCAGGCAGCTGGTGGACGCCGACCTGGCCACCCTGGCCCTGCCGGCCGGGACCGACCTTCTGGTGGTCGAAGCCGCGGACGGGCTCCTCGCCGACGAGCTGCGAGGAACTACCTTCCCGGCGTCGGGGTCGGTGACCGGCGAGGTGATCCGCACCGGCAAGGCCATGGTCCTGGCCGACGCCGGGTCCGACGACCGGACCGCCCAGCCGATCGTGGCCGCCGGGCTCGGCCCGGCCGCCTTCATCCCCCTGGCGGTGCGCGGCAACACCCTCGGCTCATTGACCGTGGCCAACGCCCGAGGCGGTCCGTCGCTCTGCGAGGCCGACGTCCAGCTGGTCGAGACCTTCGCCGAGCAGGCCGCGGTGGCCTTCGAGTACTCCCGCCTCCAGGGCCAGCTGCACCGACTGGCCGTGCTCGAGGACCGCGAGCGGATCGCCAAGGAGCTGCACGACGGGGCCATCCAGGCCCTGTTCGCGGTCGGGATGGGCCTGCAGGGCTCGGCCATGCTGGCCGGCAGCGAGGACCTCAGGAGTCGCATCCAGAACGCGGTCGAGGAGCTGGACCGGGTCATCCGCGACCTGCGCAACTACATCTTCGGTCTGCGCCCCGGCATCCTCGCCGACCGCCAGCTCGACCAGGCCCTGCAGGGGCTGGTGGAGGAGTTCAGCCAGCGCAGCGGGGTGGTGGCGATTGCCGAGATCGACCCGGCGACCGCGGCCGAGCTGAGCGGCCGAGCCGCCGACGTGGTTCAGATGGCCCGTGAGGCCCTGTCCAACGTGAGCCGCCACGCCCAGGCGGCCACCTGCCGGGTGTCGCTCTTCAGGGACGAGGACGGGGCGGTGTTGGAGGTCGACGACGACGGCCGCGGCTTCGACCTGGCCACGGTCACCGGCGCCGGCCAGGGCCTGCGCAACCTCCGGGAACGGGCCGAGCGCCTGGGCGGCCGGGCCGAGATCCACAGCGCTGTCGGAGAGGGGACCAGGGTCAGCGTCACGATCCCGGCGACCGGGCATCGTTGACCGGTGGTTCCGCCGAGCGGCCCATGCGGGTAGGGCCGATGGACCCTGGGGCCCGGGTACGGCGGGGTCCACCCTGGCTGACATGTTCGTTCGCTACTACCTGGAGCTGCCCTTGCCGGCCAGCCAGGTGGAGCATGCGATGCTTGACTCGCCGGCCGACTGGCTTTCGACGGTTGCCGGCGAAGCCCAACGGCGCGGCGATCACCTCCTGAAGGAGGTCGGTGTCGGACCGCTGGGGCCAAGGCTCGGCCGGCGGGTCGCCATCCGGCTCGGCCAGCCGGTCCGCTTTCCTTCCATGACCTCGCTGCCCCTGACCTGGGAGCCGGTCGGGATGGAGGGTGTCCTTCCCCGCCTGGACGCCGACATCGAACTCGGGTCCTTGGGCGAGGACCGGACGCAGTTGGCCATCAGCGCCCGCTACCGGCCACCCCTCGGGGTCGTCGGGCGGACGGTCGACCGGGTGCTGCTGCATCGGGTGGCCGAGGCGACCGTCAAGGACTTCCTCGACCGGGTCGGTGAGGCGATCACCAACCAGGCCGAGGCTGACGGGGATCGGCGAGTCGCCGATTCTCGAGGAGGTGCGAACCAAGATGCGCCTTGAGGTGACGAGCCGAGAACGCTTGAGCGAGCCCGCCCGGCCCTGGGAGGATGAGGTCATGAGTGCTCCGCCGCTGCGGGTCATGCTGGTCGACGACCACCAGGTCGTCCGTGACGGCATCAAGCTGCTGCTGGCCGACCCCCCCGACGTGGTCGTGTGCGCCGAGGCCAGCTCGGTGCGGGAGGCGGTGGCCGTGGCCGCCCGCGCCCTGCCCGATGTGGTCGTCATGGACGTGCGGCTCTCGGACGGCTCGGGCATCGAGGCCACCCGCGACATCCGCGCCGCCCGCCCCCAGACGGCGGTGTTGATGCTGACCAGCTTCGCCGACGACGAGGCCCTGTTCGCCTCGATCATGGCCGGTGCCGCCGGCTATGTCCTCAAGCAGATCCGCGGCGACGAGCTGGTCCGGGCCATCCGGGCGGTCGGGGCCGGTCAGAGTCTGCTGGACCCGGCGGTCACCAAGAGCGTGCTGGACCGCCTCCGCAAGGGCAAGCACCTGCTGCAGGATGAGAAGCTGGCCCGCCTCTCGCCCCAGGAGGAACGGATCCTGGGGCTGGTCGCCGAGGGCAAGACCAACGGCCAGATCGCCGCCGAGCTGGGCTTGGCCGAGAAGACGGTCAAGAACTATGTCTCCAGCATCCTGGCCAAGCTGGAGGTCGCCCGACGGGCCGAAGCCGCCGCCTACCTGGCCCGCCACACGACGCTTCCCGGGACCTGACCTTCGCCCGTCCTGGACTCAGGGAGGCTCGATGGCCGGGCGTCAGACCACACCAGCGTCGATCCTGGCGGGACGGTCTGGCCGGTAGGGCCGTTGGTCCCGTGCCGGCGGTGCCGGCCCGCCCTGGCTGGGCCGTCGGGCGTCGGCCAGACTGGCGGTGACTGCAAGGAGGCTGCTGTGCGGGTCAGCGACGTGATGTCGAGCCCGGTGGTCACGGTGCCGCCGGACATGCGGCTCAAGGAGGTCGCCGACCTGCTCGTCCGGAACGGGATCAGCGCCGTGCCGGTGGTGGACGACGGCGAGCTGGCCGGCCTGCTGGCCCGCGAGGTGCCGGGGGTCGTCGAGGTCCGCTTCGACGAGGAGTGAGGCGATGGCCACCTACCCCGCGGATCGGGAGAACGATGTGGTGCTGCGGGACGGCTCGACGGTGCATGTGCGGCCGGCCAGGCCCGACGATGGCCCGGCGATGGAGCAACTGCTCGAGGGGCTGTCGGACCGGAGCCGCCGGCTCCGCTTCTTCTCCAGCTTCCCCAACCTGGAGCGGGCCGTCCGCTGGTCGACCGAGGTCGACTACGAGCACCGCTACGGGCTGGTCGCGACCGCCGGCGGCGACGGCCACCTGGTCGGCCACGCCGGCTGGGAGCGCGAGGCCGACCGGCCCGAGCGGGCCGAGGTCGCCCTGGAGATCGTCGATGCCATGCAGAGCAGGGGGCTGGGCACGATCCTGCTCGGCCAGCTGGCCGAGGCGGCCCACGACGCCGGTGTGGAGGTGCTCACCGCCGAGGTGCTGCCCGAGAACCACCTGATGATCAAGGTGTTCCGGGACTGCGGCTTCCCGGTCAGGACCCACACCGTGCCCGGGGTCGTCCTGGTCGAGTTGCCCTCCTCGATGTCGCCGGAGGCCCGGGAGCGGTTCGAGCGGCGCGAGCAGGTCGCGGCCACCGCCGCCATGCAGACCTTCTTCTCGCCGCGCTCGGTGGCGGTGATCGGCGCCTCCCGCGAGCGCGGCACCGTCCCCGGCGAGCTGTTCCACAACCTGCTGGCCGCCGGCTTCCACGGACCGGTCTATCCGGTCAACCCCAAGGCGGCGGTCGTCCAGTCGGTCCTGGCCTACCCGTCGATCCTGGAGGTGCCGGGCCCGGTCGACCTGGCCGTGGTGGCCGTGCCCGCCCATCTGGTCGTGGAGGCCGCCCGGGAATGCGCGGCCAAGGGGGTGCGGGCGCTGGTGGTCGTCTCGGCCGGCTTCGCCGAGACCGGACCCGAGGGCGCCGGACGCCAGCGCGAGCTGCTCGCGGTCTGCCGGGCCGCCGGCATGCGCCTGATCGGGCCCAACTGCCTGGGCATCCTGAACACCAACCCACAGGTGCGCCTGGACGCCACCTTCGGGCCGAACGCCCCCCAGCCCGGGAGGGTGGGGTTCCTGTCCCAGTCGGGCGCCCTGGGCCTGGCCATCGTCGACTACGCCAACGCCCTCGGGCTGGGGCTGTCGTCGTTCGTGTCGGTCGGCAACAAGGCCGACATCTCCAGCAACGACCTGCTGTCCTACTGGGAGCAGGACGACCGGACCGGGCTGGTGCTGCTGTATCTGGAGTCGTTCGGCAACCCGCGCAAGTTCGCCCGCATCGCCCGCCGGGTGGCCAGGACCAAGCCGGTGCTGGCGGTCAAGAGCGGCCGCTCGGCCGCCGGGGCCAGGGCCACCTCCTCCCACACCGGGGCGCTGCTGGCCGCCTCCGATGTCACCGTCGATGCCCTGTTCCACCAGGCCGGGGTGATCCGCGCCGACACCCTGGCCGAGTTGTTCGACGTGGCCTCGCTGTTGGCCAACCAGCCGGTCCCGGCCGGCCGCCGGGTCGGGATCGTCACCAACGCCGGCGGGCCGGGAATCATGTGCGCTGACGCCTGCGACGCCGGGGGACTGGAGATCGTCCAGCTCTCGCCCGAGCTCCAGGCCAAGCTGCGCGAGGGCCTGCCCGCCGAGGCGGCGGTGGCCAACCCGGTCGACATGCTGGCCTCGGCCCCGCCCGAACACTACCGGCAGACGCTCCAGCTGGTCGTGACCTCGGGCGAGGTCGACGCCGTCATCGCCATCTTCATCCCACCCCTGCCCGCCGATACGGCCCAGGTCGCTCGGGCGGTCCGCGACGCGGCGGCCACGGCCGGACCGGTGCCGGTGCCGGTGCTGCAGGTGGTCATGTCCTCCGCCGACCCGCCGGCTGAGGACGGCGACGGTCCCCGGCTTCCCCGCTACCAGTTCCCGGAGGACGCCGCCCGGGCGCTGGTCCGGGCGGTGGAGTACGGGACCTGGCGCCAGCGCCCGGAGGGTGAGGTTCCCGAGCTGGCTGAGGCCCGCCCCGACGAGGCCGCCGCCCTGCTCGCCGCCGCCCTGGCCGACGGGCAGGGCGGGCGCTGGCTGGGCCCGGCCCAGGTCGCCCGGCTGCTCGCCTGCTACGGCCTGCCGGTGGCCGAGTGGCGCCTGGCCGAAACGCCCGAAGAGGCGGCCGCGGCCGCGACCGAGCTCGGCGGGCCGGTCGCGCTCAAGGCGGTCGCGCCCCGCCTGGTCCACAAGACCGAGGCCGGCGCCGTCCGCCTCGGCATCGACGGCGCCGACCAGGTGCGGGCCGCGGCCGCCGAGATGGCCGAGACCGTCGCCGCCCGGGGCTACCCGGTTGAGGGGTTCCTGGTCCAGCGGATGGTCGGCGACGGGGTCGAGCTGCTGGTGGGCGTGGTCCACGACGCCTCCTTCGGCCCGGTGGTGGCCTGCGGAGCCGGGGGGACCGCGGTCGAGCTGCTCAAGGACGTGGCCGTGCGCATCACCCCGCTGACCGACCGGGACGCGGCCGAGATGATCCGGTCGCTGCAGACCTTCCCGCTGCTGGACGGCTACCGGGGCGCCCCCAAGGGCGACGTGGCCGCCCTGGAGGAGCTGCTGCTGCGGGTCAGCGCCCTGGTCGACGCCCACCCGACCATCGCCGAGCTGGACTGCAACCCGGTCAGGGTGCTGCCCGAGGGGGTGGTGGTGGTCGACGCCCGGGTCCGGATCGAGCCGGCCAGGCCTCAGCTACCGCTGGCCGCCCGCCGCCGCTGACGGCGGCCGGCCGTCACATGGGCGATGCCGGTTCGGCCGGCGGCGACTCGACCGTGGCGCGCTCATTCCAGCGTTCGCCGGCCTCGAACACCGGCGCATGATCCTCGCGAAGCGGCGCCACCTCCCTCAGCGCGAGGTCGGTCTCGGGGACCACACCCACCACCACCCGCCCGGCGTCGTCCAGCACCGGGAGGGTGGTGATCCGGTGCTCGTTCAGCAGCCGGATCAGCTCCTTGAACGGCGTCGCGCCTCGGACGGCCACGACGTCCCTGGTCATCACATCCTGCGCGGTCGCCCGACCCAGTCACCGGTCCGGAGCTCGGGCAGCTCCCGCCGCAGCATGCCCGACTGCGCCCATCCCAGGACGGCTCCTTCGCCGACCCCGGCCAGCACCAGCAGCACCAGCGAAGCGCTCTGCCCGACGCCGACGCTGGTGGCGGTGGCGCCGACGATCGCCGGAATGGCGAAGCCGGCAAGCTCGCCGCCGGTCGTGGCCACCACCCACCGGCGACACCTCGGACCATCCCTGACGGCGACCTTGGTGATCATCCGACTGGCCTCCCTTTGGTTCCGGTCGGGACGGGTGAGATGACCCGTGGATAGGGGGCCGTTCGGCACATGGCCGGGGCCGGCGACCCAGCGACACTCTTGACCAGAGAACACGAGAAGGAGGCATGTCATGGCCATTCGAGAGTCGCGGCAGTTGGACGGCTCGTTACGGCCGTCAGCTCAGACCGAACCCGCCCCCGGGGCGATCATCACCGCCGGCGCGGCCAAGTTCCTCGCGGTCTTCCGCGTCGTGCTCGGATTCGAGTTCCTGTGGGCGTTCCTGGACAAGACCTTCGGGTTCGGCTACGCGACCCCGTCCGCCAGGGCCTGGATCAACGGCGGCTCGCCCACCAAGGGCTTCCTCGGCAACGTCGCCGTCGGCCCCTTCGAGTCGACCTTCCACGCCTGGGCCGGGGCAGCGTGGGCGGACTGGCTGTTCATGGTCGGGCTGCTCGCCATCGGCGTCGCCCTGATCCTGGGGATCGGGCTGCGGATCGCGGCCGTCAGCGGCACCCTGATGATGCTGCTCATGTGGGCCGCCGAATGGCCCCTGGCCAAGTTCACCTCGGCCGGGGAGCCGAGCATGTCGACCAACCCGATCGTCGACTACCACATCATCTACGCCCTGGCGCTGATCGCGCTGGCCGTGACCTACGCCGGCAACACCTGGGGCCTGGGCAGGCTGTGGGCCAGGCTGCCGTTCGTCCAGCGCAACCGCTGGCTCATCTGACCGCCTGCGCCCGGAGCCCGTGGCCACCAGCACCACGCCGTGCTGGTGGCCACAAGACGTAGAGGAGCGACCAGGAGACGGTCATGGCCGTTGTGACACAGCCGCGCTCGTGCGCTCGCTGGCCGAGGAGCTGGCCCGCGGAGCCAGGGAGCTGGAGGCCACCTGGTCGCCGGCAACTACGCGTGGATCTCCTCGCCGCCTGCTCAGATTGACTGGCGGTACCCGAAGAACTCGTGGTCCTCGTTGTAGCCGCCGTAGCCCCCGCCGACCTCTGCGAAGTGTGCGACGAACTCGATGCCGGCGATCCACTTCACCTGCTTGAAGCCGAGCTGGACCTCGTTGCGCAGGCGGAGCGGCGCGCCGTGGCCGTAGGACAGCCGCTCGCCGTTCATGTCGTAGGCGAGCATGGTGAGGGGGTTGCGCATCTGCTCGATGGAGTGCGCGTCGTAGTAGAGGCCCCCGTCCGGCCCGTCGCCGAGCGAGTAGAAGACGACCCATCGGGCTTCGGGTCTCGGCCGCACGAGATCCAGGATCGTTGACATCGACACGCCGCCCCACTTCGCCACCCCCGACCACCCCTGGATGCAGAAGTGCTGGGTGATCTGCTCGTGGGAGGGAAGCTTGCGCAGCTCGGCCAGGCTCAGCTCCACCGGGTTCTCCACCAGGCCGTGGATCCGCAGGCGGTAGTCGGCGAAGCCGCCGTCGAACTGCCTCCGGTACCCCTCGGTCTGGGGGAAGGCACCGTTGCGCCAGAAGTACTGGGAGATGTCCTTCTCCGAGTACTCGCCGGGCTTGGTGTCGACGTGCTCGAACAGCCGCTGCAGCGGCCCGATGAGGGCGAAGCCGAGCCGCTGCACCAGCCGTGGACGCCGAAGGGTGAACGGCGTCGCGGCGACCCAGGCCACGACGACGACCACCATGGAGACGGCGAAGATGCCGAACCCGATCCAGCTGTCGGAGTCCTGGGCCGCGTAGCCCATGTTCAGGTTCCGGAGCAGCCCGGTCGTGAACACCAGCGTGGTATGGATGAGGATGAACACCAGGAACCAGCAGAGCACCAGGAAATGCAGGGACCGAGCGACCTGGATGCTCAGCGGCTTGCTGACCCGGCGGAACCGGGTGGAGAGGGCCGGCGACATCCCGAGCCCGGTGATCAGCGCGAGCGGCGCCGCCACGAAGACGGTGACGAAGTAGGCCAGCTGCTGCAGCCCGTTGTAGGCGATCCAGGCGCTCTCCTTCGGCCAGTCCAACGACAGGTACTGGATCAGGACCGAAACCGCGTTCGGGAACACCTCCCAGGAGGTCGGCACGACCCGGCGCCACTGCCCGGTCGCGAACAGCAGCACGTAGAACACGAGGCCGTTCGCGAGCCAGAGCATGTCCGAGCCGAGATGCCACCAGCGGGCCAGCCCGATCGAGTGGCGGAGGCCGGGCAGGCCGAGATGCTTGGGCAGGGTCACCGAATCCTGCCGGGCGGTCCACAGCGGGTCCTCGGGAACCGGCCGCTGGAACCGGAACCAGTCCTTCCCCGGCGTGCAATGCCTGGTCCAGTACAGCCGCGGGTGGTCGGCGAGGATCTGGATCCCCGAGCGGATGATGAAGACCATCAGCAGCAGGTTGAGGAAGTGGGTCACGTCCACCCACACAGGCAGGCCCGGGTGCGCCCGGGTGCCGGCCGAGACGCTGGTCCCGGGATAGCGGTCGATGAAGCGGGCGACCGCGGGGACGTGCCGGAGCCCCTGGGCGGCCGCCACCGCGGCGATCAGCAGCACGAACCCGATGGGAAGCAGCCACAGCAGGTTGAACCACCTGCTCGATCCGATCCGGATCCGAGGGGGGACGCCGTACGCCGCCGGCAGCGACCTCGCCCACCGGTCGGGGTCGATGGCGTCCTCGCCCTTGGACAGCTGATCCCGGTAGGCGACCAGCGCATCAGGCGAGCTGGTCGTGCCGGCGAAAGCCGGATCGGGTTTGGTTGGTTGGTTGGCACTCACCTTGAGGAATGTAGCCACGAGGGTTTGGCCTAAACGCCGCCGGTCGCACGTTGCTCGCCCCACCCAGGAGCCTGGAGGAGCGAGGTTGCTCCCGTACTTCTTGCGCCCACGGTTCGTACGCGTACCGCTCCGCGGAGGCGAGTGGATACGCGCACGAACCTTGGCGTCGCGTCGCCGAGCATCTGGGTCACCACGCGGACGTGGGGACGGGTGAGTTGAACCCCCTTGCCTGTAGGGGGCGCGCGGGTTGAAGTCGCCCTCCGTCACCTTGATGGGGAAGTGATCGACCACACCGTCGACTCTTTGCCGGCCTGATGGACCGATGATGACGCTCCACATAGATGGCATGTGAGCGGGACCCCCTCCGCTCGGTGCGGCACGCTGACCGCATCGGATCGCAACGGCGGGAGCTAGAGGAGGTCCCGATGGCCATCGTAGGCGGCCTTGACATC
>Ga0307296_10000208_pt1 | contig 25655 bp, 22 predicted proteins | sample ER_DNA_153_FD_194467 | JGI IMG/M metagenome (GOLD analysis project Ga0307296, IMG submission 194467) | Bulk soil microbial communities from the East River watershed near Crested Butte, Colorado, United States - ER_DNA_153 | ecosystem: Environmental > Terrestrial > Soil > Floodplain | place... | reverse complement strand
GCCCACGCAGGAACGCTTCGGGCTGCTCGATGGCGGGATCGTCACCGGCGTCCTCGATCACCCGCAGCGGCCAGCCGTGCCGGGCGCTCGCCGCCTGGGCGACCCCGAGGCGCACCTGGCGGTCGTTCCGTCCCCAGATCAGGGTCGTGGGCGCGGCGATCCGGGCCAGCTCCGTCGGCGGGATCGCCGGCAGCCCGAGCTGCGGCATGAGGCGGCGGAGCGTGGCCTTCTGGCCCGGGCTGCGGGCGCGGTCCAGGGCGTACGCCTCCAGCAGCGACCCCCGCTCGCCCAGCTGCTCGCGCAAGCCGTCCGGGTCGACCATGCACTGGCGGAAGAGTCGTTCCTGGGTGCGCTCGGTCGGCCGCACGATGGCGCCGAGCAGGGCGAGCGTGAACCCGGGCGTCGGCCGGTAGCGGCCCAGCCCGTAGCTGTCCACCAGCATCAGCCGGGCGACCCGGTCACCCTGGTCGGCGGCGAAGCGGGCCGCGATGGCGCCGCCCAGCCCATGCCCGACCAGCGCCGGCGGCGACGGGCAGGTCCGCTCGATCAGCTCACCGAGCCAGGCGGCCACCCGGCCGGAGTCCACCGGGTCGCCGGTCACCGTCGAGGCGCCGTGGCCGGGCAGGTCGGGCACGACCACGCGATGGGTTCGCACCAGGTCCGGGAGCACCCGCATCCAGCCGACCGCGAACTCGCCGGCGCCGTGCAGCAGCACGACCGGGGGGCCGTCACCGCCCTCCAATACGGCGGTCGACACGCCGGCCAGCTCCAGCCGTCGCTCGGTGACGGGCATCCCGGTCAGGAGGTGTTCGCGGGTGCTGGTCGTGGCCATCGCCTGCTCCTCACGTATCGCCTGTGCGCCTTGTAGGGCGACAATGCGACCTGGCAGGAGGTCATGCGTCGGCGGTACCACGCAACTTTGGGGCGGCTGGCCGCGTGGGTGATTCCCGCCAGGGCGCTCAGATGAGCTGGTGCTGGTAGGCGTAGGCCGTGGCCGCGGCCCGCGAGGACACACCCAGCTTGGTGAGGATGTTGCTCATGTGCCGTTCCACCGTCCGCTCGCTGAGGAACAGCTCGGCGGCGATCGACCGGTTGGTCCGGCCGGCCGCCACCAGGCGCAGCACCTGCAGCTCACGCGCGGTCAGCCCGCCCGCGGCCCTGGTGGCGGGCTTCCGGGTCAGCGCCTCCACCTGGGCCAGGTCCGGCGCGGCATCCAGCTGCCGGAAGACCCGGAGCGCGGCATCGAGCTCCATCGCCGCGCCGTCCTGGTCCCCGAGCTGTCGGCAGGCCAGCCCGATCAGGACCCGGACCCGCGCCGCCTCGTACGGCACCTCCAGGTCCTGCCAGGCCGTCCACGCATGGCGCAGCGCCTGGAGGGCGGCCCGCGCGTCGCCCTCGCCGAGGAGCACGGCGCCCTGGGCATGGTCGGCCACCGCCCCCAGCTGCGGCCCGCCGAGGTCATCGGCGACCCGGGCCAGCTCGTCGGCCGCGGCGTGGGCCGCGTGGACGTCACCCGCGGCGAGCATGATCTCGGCGTAGGCGGCCAGCAGCTTGGACCGGGCCACCCGGTCGGACGCCTCGTCCATCACCCGGCGGATCGCCGCCGCCGCGGCATCGACCTGCCCCTGGGCGAGCCGCAGCAGGGACAGGCCAGGCTGCGGCTCCCGTCCCAACTGGCTCGCCCGACGGTAGGCCTGCTCGGCCTCGACGAACGCGCCGTGCAGCCGATGCAGCTCGGCCAGCTGGTAGAAGGCCATCCCGGCCGCCGGCTGACCAGGCGGATCCGAGAGCCGCTGGCAGGCCCGCTGCGCCTCCTCCACGGCGTCCGGCCAGGCACCGTGCAGCTGCATGATCTCGGAGCGATGGACCAGGCACTGGCCGCGGAAGGGCACCAGGTCGGGCTGGGACGCGCACCAGTTGGTGAGCGCGGCCGTCCACTGCCGGGCCCGGCGCAGGTCGAAGATCTCCTGGCATGCCTCGATCACGGCGCAGTAGACGATCCCGGCGACGGTTGGCGACACCTCGTCGGCCTCCACGGCGACCATGACCTCGTCCAGCAGCGCCACCCCCGCGGCGGTCTCGCCCAGCGGGATCATGGACCCGCCGAGGCCGAGCCGGCCCAGCGCGACCAGGTCCGGGTCGCCGAAGCGCTCGCCGATCTTGGTCGCCTGGTCGCAGATGGCCGCGGCCGTCGCGGCATCGCCCTCGACCAGGCGCTGCAGCCCGCCCAGCCACAGCAGGTAGCCCTCCTCGACGCAGTCCCGCTGGAGGTCGTCGAGGAGCCGTCGGCCCCGGGCGACCCAGCCGCCACCACGGGCGACCTCGCCCCGGTTGAGCAGGCCGAAGGCCAGCCAGAACGCGCCCCGGACCGCTCGCTCCACGTCCCCCTGGCGCAGGTACGCCTGATGCGCTCGCGCTCCCGCGTCGGCGCAGTCGTCGTCCCGCCCGATCAGGTACGCGGCCGTGGCCAGCCGCTCCAGGTCCTCCGCCTCCAGCGGGGACTCCCGGTCGGCCGCCGACAGCTGCGCAAACGCATCCGCCCAGGCCCGGCGCCCGAACGATTCCCGGCCCCGGTCGAGCGCATCGGCCGCCGTCATCTACCCTCCCCGCCGCCAGGGCGGTCGCACCCGGGTCGACCGTCATCCGATCGCCACCATCTCTGGGGCACCATACCGGCCCTCCCGGCCAGGTAGAAGCAGCCATGGGGCGTTCGCGCCACCACCCGGGAGTCGCGTACTGTCCGATCGGGACGGCAAGGGTCTGCCTGGCCGCGCCAGGCACGAGGGATCCCGCTGCGCCACGTCTCGGCCGGTCGAGCGATCCAGGGACGTCGAGTCGGTCGCACGGATACCAGGCCGGGTCGGTGGTGACGGGAGCGACATGGGTGGACTCGACGGCGACGTCGCGGTGGTGACGGGCGGCTCCTCCGGGATCGGCGAGGGGCTGGCCAGGATGCTCGCCGGCCAGGGTGCGGCGGTGGCCCTGGCCGCCCGACGGGAGGTGGAGCTGCGCCGCGTCGCCGACGAGATCCGGGCCGCCGGCGGCCGGGCGCTGGCCGTCCCCGCCGATGTCGGACGCGACGAGGACCTCGACCGGCTGCTGGCCCGCGTCCAGGAGGAGCTTGGCCCGGTCGACGTGCTCGTCAACGCCGCCGGGGTCGCCGCCTACCAGCCCATCCACGAGCTTGACATGGCGCTGTGGGACCGGCAGCTCCGGGTGAACCTGCGGGCGCCGGCCCGGCTGTGCGCGGCGGTCCTGCGTGGCATGCGGGAACGCCGGCGCGGCTTGGTCGTCAACGTGGCCAGTGAGGCCGGGGTCTTCGCCTACGCGGGCATGGGCGCCTATGCGGTCAGCAAGCATGGCCTGTGCGCGCTGACCCGGCTGATCGCGGAGGAGAACCAGGAGCTCGGCGTCAAGGCCTGGGCGATCTGCCCGGGGATGGTCGACACCCCGCTGGTCGGCGACGCCGGGCCGGCCCGGGAACGGTTCCTGAAGGTCGCCGACGTCGTCGGGGTCGTCGAGACGCTGCTGCTGCAGGACGACAACGTGAAGATGGGACCGGAGATCCTCATCCGGACCATGCGCAACCCCTGGGCATAGCCAGTCGCCCCCGGCTGGCCTTCCTGGGCCAGCGCGGGCTCATCCCTGCCGTGAGCTCGGCGTGGCCGACTCGCGGGCCCGGCGCTGGGCGGCCGCGTCCAGGCGGATGCCGCCACGCCGCAGGCGGTCGTCGAGGGCGGTGTAGCGGTGGCCGTGGCCGGGGGTGCGGATGGCCTTGGCCAGGGCGCGCCGCGAGCCCACCAGCACCACCAGCCGCCGGGCCCGGCTGACGGCGGTGTAGAGCAGGTTGCGCTGGAGCATGAGCCAGGCGGTCTGGGTCAGGGGCACGACCACGCACGGGTACTCGCTGCCCTGGGAGCGGTGCACGGTCAGGGCGTAGGCGTGGGTGAGCTCGTCGAGGTCGTCGAACCCGTAGCGCACCTCCTGGTCCTCGTCCATCAGCACGAACAGCTCGGACGCCTCCGGCGAGATGGTGGTGATGGTGCCGACCGACCCGTTGAAGACGCCCTTCTCGTAGTCGTTGCGGACCTGCATGACCTTGTCGCCAGGCCGGAAGCTGCGGCCGGCGAAGCGGCGCTCGGGCTGCCTCGGGACGGCGGGGGTGAGCACCTCCTGGAGGCGCTCGTTCAGCGCCGCCGAGCCGGCCGGGCCGCGGTGCATGGGGCAGAGCACCTGCACGTCCCGCCGCGGGTCGAGGCCGAAGCGGCGCGGCAGGCGGTTGACCACGATGTCGACGGTCAGCTCGGCCACCCGCTCGGGGTCGTCCTCGGCGAACAGGAAGAAGTCGTTCATGCCGGTGGTCGTCGGCGGATGGCCGGCGTTGATGCGGTGGGCGTTGGTGACCACGCCGCTGTGCTGGGCCTGGCGGAACACCTGGGTGAGGCGGACCCGGGGGAGCACGGGGGCGGCCCGGCCGCCGGCCTGGAGCAGGTCCCGCAGGACCTCCCCCGGGCCGACGCTGGGGAGCTGGTCCACGTCGCCGACCAGCAGCAGGTGGGCCCCGGGCGGGACCGCCTTGACCACCTTGTTGGCCAGCAGCAGGTCCAGCATGGAGGCCTCGTCGACCACCACCAGGTCGGCCTCCAGCGGCCGGTCCTGGTCGAAGGCGGCGTCGCCGCCCGGTCGCAGCTCGAGCAGCCGGTGCAGGGTCTGGGCGTCCATGCCGGCCAGCTCGGACAGGCGCTTGGCGGCCCGGCCGGTGGGCGCGGCCAGCACCACCCGGGCCTTCTTGGCCCGGGCGAGGGCCACCACGGCCCGGACGGTGAAGCTCTTGCCGCAGCCCGGGCCGCCCGTGAGCACGGCCACCCGCTCGGTCAGGGCGAGCCGGACCGCGGTCTCCTGCTCGGGCGCGAGCCGGCTGCCGGTGACGCCCTCCAGCCACCCGAAGGCCGCCGCCCAGTCGACCCTGCGGAACATGGGCAATCGGTCGGCCTGCTCGGGCACCGAGCGCAGGCGCAGCAGCCCGGCGGCCAGCGAGACCTCGGCCCGGTGGAACGGGACCAGGTAGATGGCGTGCACGCCGTCGTCGAAGCCGGTCATCGGCACCGGGTCGCGGACCACGCCCTGCTGGCGCACCAGCTCGTCCAGGCAGGTCTGGGCCAGGGCCGGCCGGACGCCGAGGATCTCCGAGGCCCTGGCCACCAGCTCGGGCTCGGGCAGGTAGCAGTGGCCCAGCTCGCTGGCCTGGGACAGGGTGAACTGGAGGCCGGCCTTGACCCGCTCGCCGCTGTCGTAGGCGATGCCGACGCCCTGGGCGATCTTGTCGGCGGTCTTGAAACCGATGCCCCACACGTCGGTGGCCAGGCGGTACGGCTCGTGGGTGACGACCTTGATGGCCTCCTCGCGGTAGGCCTTGTAGATGCGAACGGCCAGGGAGGTCGAGACCCCGACGCCCTGGAGGAAGACCATGACGTCCTTGATGGCCTTCTGCTCCTCCCAGGCCTGCTCGATCATGGCCGTGCGCGTGGGGCCGAGGCCGGGCACGCTGCGCAGCCGCCCCGGGTCCTCCTCGAGCACCCGCAGGGTGTCGACCCCGAACTGGTCGACGATGCGCTCGGCCATCTTGGGTCCGATGCCCCTGATCAGCCCGGAGCCCAGGTAGCGGCGGATGCCCTGGACGGTGGCGGGGAGCACGGCCCGGTAGCTGCGCACCTCGAACTGGCGCCCGTACAGCGGGTGGTTGCGCCAGCGGCCCTCCAGGTGGAGGTGCTCCCCGGCCTGGGCGCCGAGCAGCGGGCCGACCACGGTGACCGGGTCGCCACCGCGGTCGGTGGCGACCCGGGCGACCGTGTAGCCGGTGTCCTCGTTGGTGTAGGTGATGTGCTCGAGCACGCCGTTGAGGACCGCCGCGGGAGCGGTCGCGGCCGGCGTCTGGGAAGGCTGCATGGTGAGGGTCAAGGGGCTCCCCCAGGTGAGAAGCAGGTCAGAACGGCGCCTCGTCGCGCCCGGCGGCCGCCTTGGCGGGCTGGCGGCCCCGGCGCGACCCGTTGCCGCCGGCCTTGGCCTTGGCCGGCTCCGACTCCGGCTCCGCCGGGGCGGCCTCGGCGTCGGCGGGTGGCGGGGCGACCGGCGCGAAGCGCAGGCTCATGCCCACCTCCTCGGCGTCGACCTCGACGGCCGAGCGCCGCTGCCCCTCCGGGGTCTCCCAGGAGTGGCTCCTGAGCCGGCCCACGACCACGCACCGGGCCCCCCTGTGCAGGCTCCGGCTGACGTGCTCGGCCTGGCCGCGCCAGACGCTCACCCGGAAGTAGGACGCCTCGCCGTCCTTCCAGCCGTCGGCGTCCCAGACGCGCTGGTCGACCGCGAGCCGGAAGTTGGCCACCGCCACCCCGTTGGGGGTGAAGCGCAGCTCCGGGTCGTCGGTCAGGTTGCCGGTGAGGGTCACCTGGTTGTCGCTCATCTTCGAGCTCCTTCCGTCGTTCTCCGTAGGGAGATCCTACGCTCTCTACCGAACATACGTTCGATATGTGACAGTGGCGGACCCGGGGGGAGCGCTCCTGGCTATCGGAGCGAGGGGGCTGCCGGCTCGTTGCGCCAGCGGTGCCAGAGGGTGGCGTAGGCGCCCTCGGCGGCGACCAGGTCGGCGTGGGTGCCGAGCTCGGTGATGCGGCCGTCCTCGACCACCGCGACCCGGTCGGCGTCATGCGCGGTGTGCAGGCGGTGGGCGATCGCGACCACCGTCCGGCCGGCCAGGACCGCCGACAGGGAACGCTCCAGGCGGCGGGCGGCCCGGGGGTCGAGCAGTGAGGTGGCCTCGTCGAGCACCAGGGTGTGGGGGTCGGCCAGGACCAGCCGGGCCAGGGCGACCTGCTGGGCCTGGGCCGACGACAGGCTGTGGCCGCCGGTGCCGACCACCGTGTCCAGGCCCTCGGGGAGGGCGTCGACCCAGCCGAGGGCGTCCACCGCCTCCAGGGCCGAGGCCAGCGCGGCGTCGCCGGCGCCGGGGCGGGCCAGGGCCAGGTTGTCGCGCAGCGTCCCGGCGAACACGTGCTGTTCCTGGGTGACGAGCACGACGTGGCCGCGCAGCCGGTCCAGCGGCAGCCCGACCAGGGGGACGCCGCCGACGGTCACCGACCCGGCCCGGGGGCCGTTGACGCCGGCGAGCAGGCGGCCCAGGGTCGACTTGCCGGCGCCGCTGGGCCCGACCATGGCCAGCCGCTCCCCCGGGCGCAGGTCCAGGTCGACCCCGTGGAGCACGTCGCGGCTGGGGCTGTAGGCGAAGCGGACGTCCCGGGCGACCAGCCGCTCGTCGACCGGCCGGGCGCCGGTGGATTCGCGGTCGGCGGGGACGTGGGCGACCCCGAGCAGGCGGGCGAAGGCGGTCGCGCCCACCTGGAGGTGGTCGAGCCAGGACAGGACCACGTCCAGGGGGTCGACCAGCTGGCGCATGTAGAGGGCGACGGTGGTGACCTGGCCGACGGTGACCAGCCCGCGGGCGTGGAGCAGCCCGCCGGCCACCACCGCGGTCGCCACCGGGATCAGGTAGGCGCCCTCGATGGCCGGGAACCACACCGTCCGCAGGAACAGGGTGTAGCGCTCGGCCCGGTACTGCTCGCGGATGTCGTCGTCGGTGCGGCGGATGCGGCGCTCCTGGAGCCCGAGCGCCTCCACGGTGCGGCCGCCCTCGACCGTCTCGGCCACGCCGCCGGTGAGCCGCGACCAGGCCGCCATCTCGCGCAGGTAGCCGGCCGGGGCGCGGCGCAGGTACCAGTGGGTCGACCCCCACAGCAGGGGCACCACGACCAGGACCGACGGCAGGGTCATCCAGGGCGAGACCGCGACCGCGGCCGCCACCGTGAGGGCCACCGTCACCGTGGCGATGAGGGTCTCGGGCACGGCGAAGCGCACCACCTCGGCGACGTCCTCGACGTCGCGGGTGGAGCGGGCCAGGAGGTCGCCGGTGCCGGCCTGCTCGACGGTGCCCAGCGGCAGGGCGAGCACGCCGTCCAGGAACTCCTCGCGCAGCTCGGCCAGGACCTGCTCGCCGAGGACGTAGGAGGCCAGGCGGGCCACCCGCACCAGCACCACCTGGGCGACCAGGGCGGCCAGCACGGCCAGGGCGATCCGGTCGACGTGGCTGGCGGTGGTGCCGTCGCCGACCTCGTCGACCAGCAGGCCGAGCAGGGCCGGGCCGGCCAGCCCGGCGAGCGTGGCCACGGCGTGCAGGCCGACGGTCAGGGCCAGGCGGCCGCGGTGCCGGCGGGCCAGGACCCGGGCCCGGTCGCGGACCTGGGTGGTGGTCGCCACCGGCAGCCCGCCGCCCGGCGTCGCGCCGGCGGTGCTCATGGCTCCTCCCCTCTGGTCACGACCGCGCGGTAGCGCGGCTCGTCATCCAGCAGCTCGCGGTGGCCGCCCTGGGCGACGACCCGGCCGTCCACCACCAGCGCGACCTTGTCGGCGCGGTCCAGCAGCAGCGGGCTGGTGGTGCAGACCACGGTGGCCCGGCCCTGGCGGGCGGCCACCAGCCGGTCGGCGATGCGGGCCTCGGTGTGGGCGTCGACGGCGCCGGTCGGCTCGACCAGGACCAGGACCTCGGGGTCGGCGACCAGGGCGCGGGCCAGCACCAGCCGCTGGCGCTGGCCGCCCGAGAAGGACCGGCCGCGCTCGGCGACCTCGGTGGCCAGCCCGTCGGGCAGCGCCTCCAGGACGTCGGTGGCCGAGGCGGTGTGGACCGCGGCCAGCACCCGGTCGGCCGGGGCCGAGCCGGTCGGGTCGAGCTCGTCGGCCAGCCGCCCGGTGAACAGCCGCGGGTCGTGCTCGCTGACCAGCACCCGGCGGCGGACGACCTCCAGCGGCAGGTCGCGGAGGGCGATCCCGCCGAGCCAGACCCCGTCGCCGTCGGCGAACCGGCCCAGCCGGTCGGCGATCGCGGCGGCCTGTTCGGGGACGCCGGCCACCACCGCGGTCAGCTCGCCGGCCTCCACGACCAGGCCGCTCGGCCCGTCGACCAGCGCCGCCCCGGCAGGCGGCTCGGCCGCCGACGACCCGGAGGCGAGCTCGGGCTCCAGCGCGAGGACCTGGACGGTCCGGCGGGCCGCGACCAGGGCCCGGGTGAACTTGTCGGCCGCCTCGGTCAGCGTCCGCACCGGCAGCAGCAGGAAGGCCGCGTAGCCGTAGAAGGCGATCAGCTCGCCCACGCTGATCCGGCCGGCCAGGGCCAGGCGGGCCCCCAGCCAGGTGACCGCGACCACGAACACGCCGGTCAGGGCCACCTCGGCGGCGTCCAGCACCGACTGCACCCCGGCCGCGGCCACCCCGGCCCCCCGGACCTCCTGGGAGGCGGCGGCGTAGCGGCGCGAGAACACCTCCTCGCCGCCGATGCCCCGCAGCACCCGCAGCCCGCTCACGGTGTCGGCCCCGACCGTGGTCAGGGCGCCGACCAGCTCGCGGTGGCGGGCCCGCCGCCGGTGCAGCGGGCGCAGCAAGGGGCCGATGGCGGCCGACAGCAGCGGCACCCCGACCGCCACCACCAGGCCCAGGTTGGTCGAGGCACCCAGCATCAGCACCGCCACCACCACGAAGGAGGCGACCGCGCCGGCCAGCCGGGCGACGACGTCCATGACCGAGCCGACCCGCTCGGCGTCGTGGGTGCCCACGGCCGCGACCTCGCCGGTGGGCACCCGGCGCGGCAGCGAGGCGCCGAGCCGGACGGCCTGGCGCACCAGCAGCTGCTGGACCCGGTAGGCGGCGGTCAGCCAGTTCACCACCGCGACCCGGTGCCGCAGGATCCCGGCGACCGCGCTGACCAGCCCGGCGGCCAGGATCAGGGCCGACCAGCGCAGCAGCCCGGCGGTGTCGCCCTCGGCCACACCCAGGTCGATGGCCCGCCCGACCAGCGCCGGCACGACCGCCAGGGCGGCCATCCAGACCACGCCATAGACCATCCCGAGCGCGAGCGTGCCAAGCTGCCCGCGCGCCACCCACAGCAGGAACCGGGTCGGCGAGCGCAGGTCCGGGGTGCCGGGATGGCCCAGCGGGAGCTCGCGCATCCTCCGACCGTAACGGCGGCGCCCACGGGTGAAAACCGAATATGGTGCCGCGGCCTTCGGGCCCCCCACGCACGCACCTGGCGCGGGGCGTCCGCGGTCAGGTGGGGCGGCTGGCGGTGACGCAGAACTGGATGCAGGCGAAGAAGAACTCGCCCCGCTCCCCCAGCTGACGCTGTTCGGCGGCCCAGGCGGCGGCCTCGGCGTCGGTGATGCCGTCGCGGCCGATGACGTACCCCTGGACCAGGGGCAGGATGGCTGCGCCGTAGGCGTCGGCGGTGTGCTCGGTGGTGGCGAAGGTATGGCCCTCGACCTGGACGTCGGTGAAGCCGGCCGCCCGGAGCCGGGGCGCCAGGGTCCGGGGGAGGGACGGGTGGGCCAGGTGGCCGTCCCAGGCACGCAGGACCCGGTCCATGGGGGCGGGGTCGGTGGCGTGCCAGGAGACGGTGGACCAGTCGATGTCCCAGATGACCAGGCGGCCGCCCGGGCGCAGGGCCCGGTGGAGCTCGGCCAGGGCGGTGTCGAGGTCGGCCACGTACTCGAGGACCTGCACCGACAGGGCGGCGTCGAAGGCGGCGGCGGGGACCGGCAGGGCGGTCGCGTCGGCGAGGTGCAGGCGCACGTTGCCGGCGCCGTCGGTGCGGCGCCTGGCCAGGGCCAGGGTCTGGGGGCTGGCGTCGACCCCGGTCACCGACCCGGTCGGCCCCACCTGCTCGAGCAGCTCGGCGAGGTAGAAGCCGGGGCCGCAGCCGACGTCCAGGACCCGCTCGCCGGGCCCGGCCCGAAGGGCCTCGCGGACCAGCCGGCGGCGGCGCAGGACGTCGCGGGTCCGGTAGAGCTCCTCGAGCTGGGCGGCGAGGCGGTCGTCGAAGACGAGCTGGCTCATGGCGTCCTCCCGTGCCGGGTCGGGTGCCCGCGGGGTGCGGGCCGCTTCCCTCCTGTGGGCGCCAGAGCCCCGCCAGATCCCGCCAGAGCCGACCGGCCGCTCAGGTCAGCCAGGTCACGGGCTCGGTGGCCACATAGGCGCAGGACGAGCCGGTGGTGATGCTGGCCTCCAGGTGGCCGGCGAGCTCGGGGTGGACCCTGGCGATGCGGGCCATGCTGTAGCGGATACGCTCGGTGACGGCCTTGCGGGCCCGCTCCGCCGGGTCGCCGAGGCCGCGGTCGCGGCCGCCCAGGCCGAGGGCGGCCGCCAGCTCGCGGGCGATGGCCTCGCGCTCGCCGCGCGCCTTCTCCAGCCGGTCGGGGTCGCCCCCGTCCTCGGCCTCGGCGACCTCCAGCTCCAGCTCCTCCAGGCGCCGCCGGTAGGCCTGCTTGGCGCGGTCGTCGAGGACGGCGTCGGCCCCGAGGGCCAGGCCGGCCCGGGCCAGCCGGCCGCCGGACAGGGCGACCAGCTCGGCCGCCGGGACTGGCCGGCCGGGCCGGGACAGCAGGACGGCCAGGTCGTGCATGCTCTTGGCGTCGGGCAGCCGAGCCGTGCGGCCGGCGTAGCCGAGGGTCCAGCCGGTGCCGCTGCGGCGGAACACCGCCGGCCCGGGGCGCCCGCCCTCCCCGGCCAGCCCGGCCGCGTCGGCGGCCAGGCCCTCGAGCCCGAGGCGCTCGGCCTCGGCCCGGACCGCGCCCGCCAGCTCGGCCGCCCGCTCCCGCCCGCCCGGGTCGCCGCCGAGCAGCCGGGCCAGCTCCAGCCGGCTGCGCAGCAGCCACGGCCGGGCCCCGAGCCGCTCGTGGACGGCGGCCGCGTCCTCCAGGTGCCGGCGAGCCAGCTCGGGCCGGCCGGTGGCCGCGGCCAGCAGGCCCAGGTAGTGGGCGACCGCGCCCATGAACAGCACCGCCCCGCCGGCCACGGCCGTCCGGGCCCGGTAGGGCGCGAGCGCGTCGTACCAGCGGGCGCAGGCCGGCCCACGGCCGTTGGCGGCGGTGAGCTCGGCCAGGATGACCGCGCTGCGGGTCCACATCCAGTCGCGGGGGACGTCGTCGGGCGCGACCTCGAGCATGGCCTGGGCGTACGCGTCGACCCAGGTGGGCCGCTGCGATCCCCGCAGCAGCATCGTGATCCACCCGCGCGGGCTGCTCGCCGGGACGGCGACCCGGCCGACCAGGCGCTCGACCTCGTCCCGGAGCTCCGGCGACGGCCGGCCGCGGAGGCTGTCGACCCCGGCGCGCAGCCCCGCCGAGACGTGCCCGGCGTCGGGGACCTGGAGCTCATCGCCGAGCCGCTGGACCTCGGTGGCCAGGCGGTCGGCGAGCGCGAGGTCGCCGGCCAGCACGGCCAGCATGGCCTCCCGGGACCGGCCCAGCCAGCGGATCCGGGCCAGGCGGGAGGCGCGGGCCCGGCGGCCGAAGGCGGCCAGCAGGGCGGTCCCCTGGGCGTCGCCCAGCTCGAGCATGGCGGTCGCCCGCAGCAGCTGGGCCTCGGCGGCCAGCTCCTCGTCGCCCTCGGCCAGCCGCTCCAGCTCGGCCAGCACGACCAGCCGCTCCTGGGGGGTGTCCGGCCCCCAGAGCACGTTGTGCTTGCCAAGCAGCGCCGCCGCCAGCACCCGCCCGTCGCCGGCGGCCCTGGCCGCCGTCACCGCCCGCTCGGCCAGCGCCGCCGCCCGCTCGGCCATGGCCGCCGCCTGCCGCGGGTCGGGCGCCGGCGACCGGGCCAGGGTCTGGGCCAGGGCCGACTCCACCTGGGCGGCCAGGGCCGGGTCGGCCCGGGTCCTGGCCAGCGCGTCCTCCAGCAGGGCGGCCACGTCGGTGGGGGCGGCGCCCGACTCCACCCCGGCGGCGTGCAGGCCGAGGGCGGCCCTGGCCAGGGTGGCGCCCTCGTCGTCGTGGCGGGCGAGCTCGGCGGCCTGCCGGAACGCCTGGCGGGCGCCCTCGGTGTCGCCCGAGCGGCGCAGCGCCTCACCCAGGCCGGCCAGCAGCCGTGCCCGGCCGGCGGGCCGGAGCTGCCCGGCCTCCTCGGCCAGCCGCAGCGCCCGCCGGTAGTGGCGGGCCGCGTCCTCGTCGGCGAGCACGGCCGCGGCCTCCTGGGCGGCCAGCTCGCTGTAACCGACGGCCCTGGCCGCCGCCTCGGCCGCCTCCTCCGCCGGGACCTGCCCGGCCTGGTCGACGGCCCGCAGGTAGTGGCCGGCCAGCTCGGCCGGGCGGACGTCGGACCCGCGCTCGCGCAGCGCCTCCAGGGCCGCGGCCGCCTCCAGGTGCAGCCGAGCCCGGGCCGGCGGGCCCAGCCGGTCGTACAGGACCTCCCGGAACAGGTCGTGGGCGAAGCGCCAGGGGCCGAGCTCGTCGGCCGGGCCGACCACCACCCTGGCCGCGGCGGCCTCGCCGAGCAGGTCGAGCACCACACCCGCGGGCCGGCCGGACATCCTGGCCAGGACGGCGGGCCGCAGGTCGGGGCCGGCCACCGCGCCCGCCTCCAGCAGCCGGACGCAGGGGTCGCCGAGGGCGGCCAGCCGGCGCCGGATCGCGTCGCCGACCCCGTGGGGGACGGTGGTCGCCTCCGGGTGGGCGGCCAGCAGCCGGCCCACCTGCTGCACGAGGAACGGGTTGCCACCGGTCCGGCGGTGCACGCTGGCGCCCAGCTCGGGGTCGGGGTCGGCGCCGGTGACCCCGGCGAGCAGGAGGCCAACCTGCGGCGCGTCGAGGCCGCTCAGCGGCATGGTCGTGGCCTCGGCCTCCAGCCGGGCCAGGGAGGTGGCGAGCGGGTCGCCGGCTGGGACCTCGACGTCGCGGTAGGTGGCGACCAGCAGCTGGCGGCTGCGCCGGGCCCGCCGGGCATGGAAGGCGGCCAGCTCGACCGATGCCGGGTCGGCCCAGTGCAGGTCGTCGAGGACCACGACCAGCGGGCGCGACCCGGCCGACTCCAGCAGGGCGGTGCTGACGGCGTGGAAGCGCTCGAACCGGGCCGTCGGCGGGGCCGGCCGCCCGGGCCGCCCGGTGTCGCCGAGCCCGCCCTCCACCCCGAGCGCGGCCAGAGCCTCCAGCCAGGGCCAGAACGGCGGGGCACCCTCCCAGCAGGTGCCCCAGGCGACGGCGGCGCCCCGGGCCTCGGCGTGGTCGGCGGCGGCCGCGGCCAGGGTGGTCTTGCCGATCCCGGCCTCGCCGGTGAGGACGACCAGGCCGCCCCGGGACGCCAGGGCGGCCTCGACCAGCGCCTGCAGCTCGGCAAGCGGCTGCTCCCGGCCGACCAGAGGGGCGGGGGTCGGGGTCATGGACCAGAACGGTCCTCCCCCCGACCCCCGGGTGCAAGGGTCAGCAGGCGTTGATGGCCAGCTGCTCCTGGATCCGCTGGACCTTCCCGTGGGAGACGGTCAGCGTGTAGTAGTAGGTGCCCTTCTGGCTGGCGTGCTCGGCCAGGGCGTTGAACGCGGCGTCGCGGTCCTTGGAGCTCTCCTCGCAGGAGCCCCACAGCTTCACGACCACGCCGCTGGCCATGGGCAGGGTGCGCAGCCGCGGGTTCTGGTTGCGGACCCAGGTGGTCAGGTACTGGGCCTCCGAGCGCGGCCTGCCGTCGGCGATGGCCTCCTTGACGGCCCGGTCGCCCTGGAACACCTGGACCACGTCGACCACGATGCGGTCGTTGGCCCGGTCGATCCGGGTGATGTAGGCATCGTGGGTGCCGTCCTCCAGGGCCGCGGCGGCGCCGCCGCCGGAGGAGGTGGCGTTCGAGTCGGACTTGGTGGAGGTGTCGGGCTTGGTGGCCGTGCCGGTCTGGGCGTCCTGGCCCGGCTGGGCGGTCGCGCCCTGGCCGGCGTTGACGTTCTGGTCGTCGGCGGCCACGGTGGCGCCGGGGTCGGCGGTGGCCTGGGGCGCGACCGGCCGGGTGGCGATGGCCAGGCTCGTGCCGACGGCGACGGCCAGCACGGCCAGCGCGCTCGCGACCAGCACGAGCTGCTTGCGGCTGCGGCGGCGACCTGCGGACGTCCCGGTCTGGGTGCTGGTCCGGGGGTTCCTGTCAAGGGTTGGTGCCGGCATGACAGCTCCTCTTCCTCTGCGCCGCTGACGGCAGCGCTGCAGCCCTTACGTTGCGCCCGGTCGGTCACGAAGCAGCGGCTTGCTCGGTACGCTTCGCTCTCGGTCATGTCACCGTTCGGCCACATCGGCCGGCCTGGGGTGCTCAGCCGAGCGAGCGGGTGGCGGCGTCGATCAGCCGCTGCAGCCGCAGCCCCCGGTTGACGTCCAGCGCCGAGGAGGTCCCGCTGGTCACGGCGGCGGCGAACTCCCGCCGGAGGGTCGCCGCCGCCGCCGCGAGCTCGGCCGCGGCCGCCGGCGGGTCGGGCGGGCGGCGGTAGGCCAGCGCCCCGGAGGGGCCGTACAGGACGCACTCGAACACGGTCGGGGCCAGGGGCAGCGTGATGGACATCGAGACCTCGCTGACCTGGCCGCCGGCGTGGCGGCAGGTCAGCGACGTCCACCGCAGCGGGTCGCCCCGCCCCGACAGCTCCTCGATCGGCCCGACGGAGGCCTCCAGCAGGTCGAGCAGGTGCGGGCCGACGTCCAGCAACGCCCCGTGCCGGCGCCGCCACGGGGTCGCGAACGGGCTGCCCTCGAGCACTGCCCCCGACAGCGAGGCACAGCGCGCCCCGACCACCTCGAACCCCTCGGCGGCGTCCAGGAACGCCTGTCCGTGCGGCCCGTACCGGTTGGTGAGCACCATCTGGGAGACGACCCCCGCCTCGGCCACGGCGGCGGCCAGCTCCTCGGCCGCCCCGACGGTGAGCGCCACCGGCTTGTCGAGCAGCAGGTGCTTGCCCATCCCGGCCGCCACCGTCGCCAGCTCGGCCTGCACGTCCGGCGGCACGGCGAAGGCGACCGCCTCGCAGCTGTCCCACAGCTCCTCCAGGCTCCCCACCGCCCGGGCCCCGTGCGCCTCCGCCAACGCCCGCGCCGCCTCGGGTCGCCGCGCCCACACCCCCGCCAGCGTCGTCTCCGGCCCCCCGGCCAGCATCGGCGCATGGAGCATCCCCGCCCACGGCCCAGCCCCCACCAACCCCACCCGCACCCCGCGCACAGCCACCCGCCTTCCCGCTCGACCCCACCCTCCCAATCTCTCACGACCCCCCCCGATTCACCGGGGCACCCCCATGGGGTCCCCCGGACCCCTCCGGCTGATACGCTCGCCCACACGCGGGTGTAGCTCAATGGCAGAGCTCGAGCCTTCCAAGCTCGTGACGCGGGTTCGATCCCCGTCACCCGCTCCAGCGTCCCCGCAGGTACACCGCCTGGAGTGCGCCGGATGAGCTATCGCCTGCGCGGCGGGCTGGGCGCGTCATCCGAGCCTGGTCCGGGCCGCCTCCGAGGCCGGGGGACGGTGCTCGCCGGCACCGACAGCGTGGGCGGGGTCCCGTTGGTGGTCTCGGCGCGGGCCTTGATGGTCGCCGGGCCGCCGGCCGGACCCTGGAGCTGCTCGCCCTCGCCGTCGAGGACGACGAAGGCACGCACCTGGTTCGGCACCGGCCCCCTCCCTGGTCGTGGCCGAACGACCCCGCGGGCTACGCCGCGGGGTCGTCGCGCCGGCGGCGGGTCAGGACCCCAGGGTGGCCTTGACCGTGATCTCGAGGTTGCCGCGGATGGCGTTGGAGACCGGGCAGCCCTTCTCGGCCTCCTCGGCCGCCTGCTGGAAGCCGTCCTGGTCGTACCCGGCGACCACGCCGTCGACCTCGAGGTCGGAGCGGGTGACGGCGAACCCGCCGCCCTCCTTGGGCTCGAAGGAGACCGTGGAGGTGACGTGCAGGCGCTCGGGCGCGTTGCCGGCCTGGGCGAGGAAGCCCGAGAAGGCCATCGCGTAGCAGGTGGCGTGGGCGGCCGCGAGCAGCTCCTCGGGGCTGGTCTTGCCGTCGGGGCTCTCGGTCCGCGCGGCCCAGGTGACCGGGAAGCGGCCGATGCCGCTGCTCGCGAACTCGGTGTCGCCCTTGCCGCCGATCAGCGGCCCTTCCCAGAGCGTGTGTGCCTGGCGCGTGACCCCGGCCATGTCGACATCCCTCCTGATCGATGGACTGTCCAGTCCACGAAACGCTAGGCCGCCGAGGCCCTGCCTGTCGACTCGGGACGGCGGTCGAGCAGCAGGCGCACGGCCAGCCCGCCGGCGGTGTTGACCAGGGCGACCAGGCCGAGGAAGCCGAACACGGCCGCCAGCCCCGACCGGTCGGCCACGATTCCGCCGGCCGCCCCGGCCAGGGCGCCGACCCCGAACGACAACGAGAAGTAGGTGCCGTAGGCGGTCCCGCGCCGCCCGGCCCGGGTCGAGCGGGCCACCAGCTGGTTGGTGATCGGCTGGCCGAGGAAGATGAGCAGGCTGAACAGGCCGGCCAGGGCCACGCCGAGCGGGGTCGGCCCGGCCGCCCGCACCGACAGGCCGGCCAGGACGGCGCCCCCGTACAGGCAGGCGTAGCGCACGGCCAGGCGACGCGGGTCGGTCCCGGCGAGCCGGCCGCCGAGCACCTGGCCGGGGACGCCCAGCAGCAGGACCGCCCCGGCGAGCACGCCCCCCTTGGCCGCGGCCGGCTGGCCGACTCCGCCGACCTCGGCCAGGAAGGCCGGCAGGAAGGTGACGAACCCCTGGAACACGAACCCCTCGGCCACGGCCAGGAACATGACCACGGCCAGGGCGGCCCGGCCGATGGACCCCGACCCGGCCCCCGTCTGCGGCGGCAGCCGCCGGTCGAGCGGCACCTGGCGGGCCAGGGCGACCAGCAGGACCGCGGCGGCCACGGCGGCCAGCCCGTAGCTGGCCCGCCAGGTCCAGGCGGCGGCCATCGCCCCGGCGACCAGCGGGGCCAGCGCCGTCCCGCCGTTGCCGAAGCCGCCGTGGATGCCGATCTCCCGGCCGCCGCCGGGGGCGTTCAGGGTCACCTCGGCCAGCCCCGAGGGGTGATAGAGGGCTCCGCCCGCCCCCAGCAGGGCGAGCGCCGCGGCCAGCCACCAGATCCCGGGGGCGACCGCGGCCAGCAGACAACAGGCCGCCGAGGTGGCCGCGAACACCCGCAGCAGCACCGGCGCCCCCACCCGGTTGGCGAGCAGCCCGGCCGGCAGGGCCCCGAGCCCGTACAGCATGGTGCTCACCGTGGCCACCACGCCCAGGGTGGTGAACGAGGCGCCGAACTCGGCCCGCAGGGCGACCAGCACCGCCGGCAGGACCAGCACGAACCCGTGGCTGGCCCCGTGGGCGGCATAGATCGTTCCCAGCCGGACCTGCCGGCCGTCGCCCGCCACCTACGGCGAGCGCCTGAGGAGCAGGCCGGCGGGCTCGGTGGCCGACCGGTTGGCGGCCTCGTAGTCGAGGAGCCAGGACTTGCGGTGCACCCCCCACCCGTAGCCGCCCAGGCGGCCGTCGGCCCGGACCACGCGATGGCAGGGCACGATGACGGCGACGTGGTTGCCGGCGCAGGCGGCGCCGGCGGCCTGGGCGCCCAGCGGATCGGTGGCCGGGTCGGCCAGGCCGGCCAGGGCGCCGAGCTGCCGGTAGCTGATCGTCTGGCCGGCCGGCACCGACCGCAGGGCCCGCCTGGCGGTCAACAGGGGCGGATCGCCCGGCTGGTCCACCGCGACCTCGTCGAGCGCCCCCACCTCGCCCTCCAGGTAGGCGAGCAGCCGGCTGGCCACGGCGTCGGGGTCGGTGGCCGGCCGGATGGCGGCCGCCCGGCGCCGCGGGTCGAGGCGGCGCTGCAGGGTCTCGGGACGCCCGGTGAACCCGGCCGCGCAGACACCGTCGCCGCCGACCAGCAGGGTGAACGGCCCCACCGGGGTGGGCACGGTCGTGGTGTGCAGGTGCATCGCTGTCGCCTCCGCCGGGTCGCTGGCACTCACCGGTGGAACACGGCCGCCCGCCGGATCGTTTCGTCCCATCTCAGCTGGAGCTGAACCGCCGCCAATTTGGCCTGAGGGTCGGCTCTGGCTAGTGTTCGCCGAGCTTGCTCCCCTGTCCCGTCCACGACCCGTCCTGCGCCGTCCGGCCTTGGAGGTTTCCCGATGCGGTTGTTCCGGTCGCTGGTCCTGGTCGTGCTCCTCCTGCTGTGGGCCGCCCCGGCATCCGGGGCCGAAGCGCTGGTGATGAGGTGCCCGGTCTGTGACCACGTCGACGTCGACGGGAGTGGCCTGGAGCCGAACGCCACCCTGAGCCTGACCATCACCGACGTGACCAGCGGCCAGGACGTGCTCTCGGGGGTCCGGGTCACCACCGACGGCTCGGGCAGCTTCTCCCGCGAGTTCGACATCGACCTGGCCAGGCACCCCGCCCTGCTGGCCAACCTCTATGAGCCGAGCGGCTCCACGCTCGTCCTGGCCGCCCACGCCAACGCCCAGGCCCCGGCCCACTGCCGCCGCAGCGCCTCCCTGCCCTACACCGGCTCCTCCTCCGGGCTGCCGGCCGGGCTGGCCGCCGGCCTGCTGGGCGCGGGCGCGCTGCTGCTGCTGGTCACCCGCCGCCGCTCCGCTACCGGCCTGCCCGGTGGCGCAGCTGGCGGGCCGCCGGCAGGTCGCTGACGGCGAGGACCAGCTCCTTGGCGCCGTTGCGCTCCCCGGCCAGGTAGACCGCCTCGAGGTTGATCGAGGCGTCGGCCAGGCGGCGGCAGTAGCGGCCGAGCGCGCCGGGCTCGTCCTCGAGGGTCACCGACAGCACCTCCCGGACCCGCTGGGGGACCAGGTCGTGCTCGCCCAGGACCCGCACGGCCACGTCGGCCGGCTCGAGGATCAGGTGGGCCAGCGCCAGCTCCTGGCCCACCCGCACCACCGCCAGGGCGCGGATGTTCACCCCCTCGCCGCCGAGCAGCTCCCCGAGGTCGGCCAGGGCGCCGATCCGGTCCTCGAGCTCCACCACCACCTCGGTCAGCATCCCGACCGCCTCCTCCAAGGCCGCACCTGTGCACCCCGGCTGCATCGTCTCACGCCCGTGGTCCCCACCGCCGGCAGGCCGTACCAGTTGACAGGCGGGAAAGCCCTGAGGTTGCGTAACGCCTGCAGGGCAACCGAGGAGCGCCGCCGTGACCGAACCCCCCGAGATCGACGCCAGCGTGCCCAACTCGGCCCGGATCTGGAACTACTGGCTGGGCGGCAAGGACAACTACCCGGTGGACCGCGAGGCCGGGGACGACTACGCGCGATCTACCCCGAGATCGTCGACGTCGCCCGCGCCTCCCGGCGGTTCCTGATCCGCGCCGTCCGCTACCTGGCCGGCGAGGCCCGTGTCCAGCAGTTCCTGGACATCGGCACCGGCCTGCCGACCGCCGACAACACCCACGAGGTCGCCCAGCGGCTGGCCCCCGAGGCCAGGGTGGTCTATGTCGACAACGACCCGGTGGTCCTGGCCCACGCCCGCGCCCTGCTCACCAGCACCCGGGGGGTCACCGCCTACGTCGACGCCGACCTGCACGACCCCGACCGGATCCTGGCCGCCGCTGCCCGGACCCTGGACCTCACCCGGCCGATCGGGCTGATGCTGCTCGGGATCCTCGGCCACGTCGACGACGACGCCGAGGCCCGCTCGATCGTGAAGCGGCTGCTGGAGGCGCTGCCGTCGGGCAGCTACCTGACCGTGTGCGACGGGACCAACATCATCAGCGAGGCGGGCGTGGAGGCCCAGCGCGTCTACAACGAGAGCGGCGCCGTCCCCTACCGGCTGCGCACCCCAGACCAGATCGCCGAGTTCTTCGAGGGGTTGGAGCTGGTCGAGCCGGGCGTGGTGTCGTGCCCGCGGTGGCGGCCCGACGCCACCGAGCGCGCCAGCGGCGCCCCCGCCGAGATGGACCAGTTCGCCGGCGTGGCCCGCAAGCCCTGAGTCGCCGCGGTCATGGATGGCCGGATCGCGCTGCTCGGCAGACCCCGGATCGAACGCCGGGGCCGCGCGGTGCCGCTGGCCGCCCTGCCGCCAACGTCGCCCTGCCCAGCATCGGCTCGGGGCTGGGTGCCGACATCAGCGCCCTGCAGTGGGTGGTGGATGGCTATGCCATCGCGCTGGCCAGCCTGATGACCGCCCGCGTCGGACCGAAGCTGCCCATGGCCGCCCGCGCGCATGCCGGCTCCGGCTATCGCACCCTGCTCCCTGCGCTGCTGCTGTGGGGTATCGGCCTGGGGGTCACCGCCCTGGGTCGCTCCGAGCTTGCCCTGAAGCTAGGCTGGAGGGGTAGCGGCGCTTAGGATAAGCGCGGCTCACGCATGCCAACGACCTTAAGGAGGTCGACATGGTCGGAGCCCTGCTGCTCGGGTTCGTCTGTGGAGTGATCGCCCGGGTGCTGATGCCGGGGGATGCGTTCAGGAACATGAGCGGCCCGGCGTCCTGGTTGGTGTCAGTGGGACTAGGCCTGGCCGGCGCCCTGGTCGGCTACGTCATCTTCACCCTCGGGCTGGGGATCGGCGACACCGACATCTTCGACTGGGGCGGCCTGCTCGGGGCGCTCATCGGCACCATCATCGTGGTCGGGCTGGCCAGCTACTTCCTGCGCCGCCGCCAGCCTGGTCCGGCGCCCTCCGCCGCACCGTCCGTGGCGCCCTCCGCCGCGCCGCCCGCGGCGCCCTCTCCCGCGCCGCCCGCGGCGCCCTCCGCCGGACCACCCCCGGACCAGGGGCCGCCATCCGTCGGGTGATCCCGCTGCGCCAGCATGCCGCGAGCTCGTACGATCCTGGCCCGTGCGACTCGCAGGGCCCGCCCAAGGACGCGCCGTTGTTCCGCCCTCAGACCGACGAGCTGAGCTGACACCGCGGCTGTCGACGGCCCGCGCGCGGGCGCCGTCACAGTCCCGCTCCATGACGGAGCCGGCAACCCGTTCTTGTGGCTGGCCGTGCTGGTGGTGGCCTGGGCCTGGGGTCGGTGAGCGTGACCCTGCACCGCAGCTCCCCCAAGCCGGATGCCTTCTACACCACCTACCCCGGTGGACCCGGGACCGCCTCGACGGCGGACCGGCCCGGTCCAGCTGCTCGGGCTGAGGGTCCACCCTCGGGAGAGGAGACAGCGATGGACCAACGGCTGAGCCTCATCACCCTCGGCGTCCGCGACGTCACGCGCGCCCAGGCGTTCTACGAGGCGCTCGGCTGGCAGCTGGGCGGGGGCGTGGACGACGAGACCGACCACGTCGCCTTCTTCCAGACGCCAGGGCTCATCCTCGCCCTGTGGGACCGCGGGAAGCTCGCCGCCGACAGCGGGGTCGAGGACGGCGGCGGCTGGGGCGGCGTGACCCTGGCCTACAACGTCCGCTCGCCCGAAGAGGTCGACGCCGTGCTCGCCGAGGCCGGGGCCGCGGGGGCGACCGTCGCCCGCTCCGGAGCGCCAACGTTCTGGGGCGGCTACTCGGGCGTCTTCATCGACCCCGACGGCCACCCCTGGGAGGTGGCCCACAATCCCGGTTGGACCGTGCACGAGGACGGCCGGACAACCCTCGACTGACGGCCGCCCGGCCCCTCATCCCGGGAGGATGTTGATGGCCCGGGCCAGCACCAGGATCGCGATCACCAGCGACAGGGTCGACTGGACCATCATCGTCAGCTTGGCCCATCGCCTGACCGGGAGGGTGTCGGTGGGACTGAACGCGGTCGCGTTGGTGTAGGCCAGGTACAGGTAGTCGGGATAGGCCGGCCGCCACCCCACCGGCGCCAGCTCGGGGGTGGCGTCCTCGGGGAAGGCGAAGCTGGCCGCGACCGGCGCGCCGGCCGCCCGCTCCGCCGGCCCCCCGCGGTCGAACTGCCAGTACCACAGGCTGAACACGATCACGTTCTCGACCCAGATGGCCGCCCCCCGGCCCAGCAGCGCGGTCGCGGTCACGTCGGCGACACCGGCCAGGACGTCGACCGCCAGGATCGTCACCGACAGCACGGTGCCGAGGGTCATGATGGCCAGCAGGGCCACCATCAGCCGGTGCAGGGTGGGCGAGCGACGGTCGATCCGGCCCGGGTCCTGGGCGATCAGCAGCCCGAGCAGCACCAGCTGCAGCACCGGCCCCACCCACCACCCGGGCACGCGCCCGCGGTGGGGCACGACGACGAACAGGACCGTCGCGACGAGCACGGCGGTGGCCATCGGCCAGCGCCGCTCGGCCGCCGCGGGGGGCGGTCCCGGCGCCACCGTGTCGCCGACGCCCGTCCTGGTCGGCTCGCTCATGGCCCCATGGGACATCGGGCAGGCGGCCGGCGGCATCGCCCAGACGGGGTGATTCCTCGCCTCCATCGCATCGGCCCGTGCCCGGGCCGCCGGTCCACCGTCCGCAACGGTCCCGGGACGGAAGCCGGTGGGTGGCCCTGGCGGCCGCCTTGCCGGGGGTGGTGGCCGTGGTCGCCCTCCGACCCAAGCGTCGCTGTGGCTCCGGCCACCCCGGCTTGCGACGGCCCACCGCACCGAGGGTGCTCCGCCGGCGCCGCGACGCGGCTAGGGCATGGGGATGAGCGGGTGGTAGCGGTCGCGGAGCAGCTGGTCCCCGCGTTCGCGCAGCGCGGCGTTGCGGACCGCGGGCGGTAGGACCCACGCCTTGGCCGCGATGCGGCTCTGCTCCTGGACCCAGCTGGCGCGAGGCCGTCGCCTGGCGGCATACCGGTCGAGCGCGACCTCGACGGTCTCGGTTGACTGGAGGACCTCGGAGAGCACGACCGCGTCCTCCAGGGCCATGGCGCCTCCCTCCCCCATGTGGGGTGGGGTGGCGTGGGCGGCGTCGCCGATGAGGACCACCCGGCCGGCGTGCCAGGGGTCGAGTTCGACCCATTCGACCGGGCCGACGTGGAGCTGCTCATCACCTTGCAGGGCGGCGAGGTACGCCGGGACCGGCCCGCCGAAGCCGGCGAAGCGGCGCCGGAACCGTTCCAGCCGTCCCGGCAGGGGGTCGTTGAAGCGCTCGGCGTCGACGCCGGCGAAGCCGTACGTCCCGCCGCCGACCGGGACCAGCCCGAAGAAGCATCCCTCCCCCATGAGCACCATGAGCTGGGTCACACCGGGCGGGCCGGGATGACGCTGCGCCAGCCCATGGTGCCGGCATAGGCGGGCTCGACCGGGCCGACCGCGAGCCGGCGCACGGTCGAGCGGATGCCGTCCGCCCCCACCACCAGGTCGTAGTCACCCGAGGTGCCGTCGCTGAAGCCCGCCGAGACACGGTCGGTGTCGGCGGCCACCGCCGTGACGGCAACACCCAGGCGGTGCGGCACCGGGGCGGCGCCGGCGAGCAGGATCTCCTGCAGCCGGATCCGCGTGATGCCCAGACAGGGGCCCACCTCCCCCCAGAGCGCCTCCAGGTCGGTCTCGCACAGCGTGGCTCCGTGCTCGTCGTGGAAGCTCCAGCGGCGCAGGACCGCCGACGCCTGGTCGATCGCCTCCCCCAGCCCGAGCCCCCGCAGCATCCGCACGCCGTTGGCGTGCAGCGCGATCCCCGCCCCCAGCGCCGGCCAGGCCGGGCTCCGCTCCACCAGCTCCGCCGCGCAGCCCCGGCGCTGCAGGGCGGTCGCCAGGGAGAGCCCGCCGATGCCGCCCCCCACGATCAGGACCCGACCCACCTCAGCCATGGCTGGCTCCCCATCTCCGCGACGAGTTCCGGACGCCCCAGATTAGAGTGGGATCGATGTGTGAGCTTGGCGCGGACCCGCCGGATCTAGCCGCCGCTGGTCCGATCAAGCGGAACTGCAAGGCGGCCGGGCTGTGGTCGCAGCCACAGCGACATCTGGGTCGGCTGCATCGTCTGCTCGGCCACCGTCAGCAGCTCGGCCGAGAGCGTGTCCAGGTCGACCTGCTCGCGCAGGCGGGCGCTGAACGCCGCGACCGTCTGGGTGGTGTCGTAATGGTGGCGGTTGAAGCGCCGGTCGACGGCGGCCTGGACGCGGCGCCGGGCCGGCTGAAACAGGGCGGCCATGGCGAGGGTGGCGGCGGCCACGACGAGGCTGGAGTCGTGGTCGAAGAGCTGGCCGAAGCCCAGGACCACCGCGGCGTAGCCGCCGCCCAGCAGCAGCGTCAGGAGCCCGTAGGCCAGGGTGCGGCTGATGATCCGGTCCACGTCGAACAGCCGGTAGCGCAGGACCGCCACGGTCAGGCCGGCCAGCAGCGGCAGGCCGGAGAAGCCCAGCCACGCGGCCGGTAGCAGGCTCTCGCCGAACACCAGCTCGGGCAGGAACCACACCACCAGCGCCAGGGTGCCCGAGACGAAGGCCCCGCCGGCCAGCCACTTGAGCTGCTGGCGGCCGATCGGGTCGGTGGCGGTCAGGTAGCGGACCATCGCCAGCACGATCCCCAGTCCCAGCACCGCAATGGAGATGAACGTCTCGCCGGCGATGACCCGACCGACCCATTGGGTCAGGCCGACGCCGGGCAGCGCGGCCAGCGCCCACACGACCACCATCCCCACCGGGGCGGCGCACACCGCCCACAGCAGCCAGCGGTGCCGGGCCAGCAGCGACCACGGGCGCGGGAACAGCACCACGAACGCCGCCAGGCCCGCCCAGCCCATGACGTACACGACCTGGGTGAGGAACACGTACAGCCACAGGACCGGATCGCCGCGGGCGTCCATGGCGGACACGCCCAGCTCGATCGCCAGATCGCTGCTCAGCAGCCCGCTCCCGAGCACCAGCAGCCCCCCGGTGGCCGGGCCCGGCCGCCGCGCGTACAGGTACGCCACCACGCCGAAGAGCAGGACCACGAACAGGATCGTCCCCCACGCCTGC
>Ga0307296_10000207_pt1 | contig 25751 bp, 21 predicted proteins | sample ER_DNA_153_FD_194467 | JGI IMG/M metagenome (GOLD analysis project Ga0307296, IMG submission 194467) | Bulk soil microbial communities from the East River watershed near Crested Butte, Colorado, United States - ER_DNA_153 | ecosystem: Environmental > Terrestrial > Soil > Floodplain | place... | reverse complement strand
AGGCTGGACCGGTAGGGGCCGGGGAAGATGGCCGCCCCGGCCGGGAACAGGTCGAGGCCGCCGGTGGTCACCACCAGCCGCTCCTCCGCCTCCCACTCCAGCTCCGCCCAGGCCCGGTAGGCCAGGTCGGTCAGGCGGACGTAGGCGGGGGTGTGGTAGGAGCGGCGGATGATGCGGGCGTGGTCGTGGGAGGCGCCCCGGTGGTGCCCGAGCTCGAACTGCTCCAGCCCCAGCACCCTGGCCCCGGCCCTGGCCAGGACCCAGGCGGCGGCGCTCCCCAGCGCCCCCAGCCCGACCACGATCACATCCAGAGGCCCAGCCGGCAGGGGACGCGGCCCCATGGCCGGCCGGTCGCGCCCGGTCACCCTCCAGCCCCCGGCTCCTTGTCCTCTCCCAGCCGGTCCAGGACGTAGCGGCGGATGTCGAGGCTGGGCTCCTCCATGGGGGCGAACCAGCCGCCGCTGTAGGCACGCGAGGCCATGCCCCGCTGGACGCTCTCGCACACCGCCCAGTCCTGGCGGTTGACCAGGTCCCAGAGCTCGACCGCGTCCGAGGGGTCGAACCCGGGCCGGGCCTGCTCGTCGGGGTGGAACAGCAGCTCGCACACGACCGTGGTCTCGGCCGGGCCGTGCGGCCACAGGGTGAAGGCGGCGACGTGGTCGGCGGACAGGCTGAGCATCAGGTTGGGGTAGACCAGCTCGCCCTTGTGGCGGGTGCGCTCGTCGGCGTCCAGGCCGGGGAACGGCGCCCGGTCGCTGCGGCCGGTGGCCGTGAAGGTCCAGGCGCCCTCGCGGTGCGGGATGCCCCGGTCCCAGTCCAGCCCGGCCCCGCCGCGCTTGAACGCGGGCACGACCCGGCACAGCTCGGGGTGGACGCCGGCGCAGTGGTAGCACTCGTTGTAGTTCTCGGCGACCAGCTTCCAGTTGGCCCCGACCCGGTAGGCCAGCCGCCGCCCGACGGCCAGCGCCGCCAGCGGGTAGCGGCGCAGCCGCTCGGGCACCGGGCCGAGCTGGTCGGCCAGGGGCACCGCCTCGTCCGGGGTCAGGTGCAGGAACACGAACCCGCCCCAGGTGGCCACCCCGACCGGGTGGAGCCCGAAGGCCGCCTGGTCGAAGCCGTCGATCTCCTCGCTCCAGGGGGCGCGCAGCAGGTCGCCCTCCAGCCGGTAGGTCCAGGAGTGGTAGGGGCAGCGCAGCGACCCGGCCTTGCGGGCCGGGGCGGCCTGGGGGCCGCCCGGCGGGCTGGGCGGGCACGGCACCACCTGGGAGCCGCGGTGGCGGCAGACGTTGTAGTGGGCCCGCAGCTCCCCGGACCTGGTCCGGACCAGCAGCACGCTCTCGCCGGCCACGTCCACCACCTGGAGCGACCCGGGCCGCTGGAGCTGGTCGGCTCGCCCGGCGCAGAACCACTCGCGGTACAGGATGCCTTCCCGCTCCCGCCGGAAGGCCACCTCGTCGAGGTACCAGGACGCGGGCAGGGCGTGCTGGAGGCCGGCCATGACCGCTCACCTCCTCGTCACCCGGAGCGGGTGGGGATCCTCAGCCTGCGGCGCCGCTCGGCCCGGCGCAGGTCCTTGGAGATCTGGCGGACGACGTTGCGCCCAGGGATGCCGGTGACCCCGCCGCCGCCGTGGGTGGCCGACCCGGCCTGGTAGAGGCCGCGGACCGGGGTGCGGTAGTCGGCGTAGCCGGCGGCCGGGCGGGTGTGGAACAGCTGGCTGGCCGACAGCTCGCCGTGGAAGATGTTGCCGCCGACCAGCCCGTACTCGTGCTCCATCTGGTAGGGGCCGATCACCTGGCGGAACAGGATCGAGTCGGTGAACCCGGGCGCGACCGCCTCCATGCGGGCCACCACCCGGTCGGCGTGGGCCTCCAGCTCCTGGTCCATCGGCTTGCCGGCCCAGGTGTGGGGCACCCACTGGGTGAACATCGAGACGATGTGGTGGCCCTCGGGGGCCAGGGTCCTGTCGAACACCGAGGGGATGCAGACGTCGGCGAACGGCACCGCCGAGGGGCGGCCGGCGGCCGCGTCCTGGAAGGCGCCCTCCATGTCGTCCAGCGACTCGGCGAGGACGATGGTGCCGCCGTGGACCTCGGGGTCGAACTCCGGCCGGCAGCTGAACCGGGGCAGCCGGTCGACGGCCAGGTTGACCTTGACCGTGCCGCTGCGGGTCTTCCAGCGCTCGATGTCAGCCACGAAGTCGGGCGGCAGCTCGGCCCGGTCGACCTGCTCCAGGAAGGTGATCCTGGGGTGGGTGGCCGCCACCACCAGGTCGGCGGTCAGCTCCTGGCCGCCCTCCAGGACCACCCCGGTGGCCCGGCCGTTGCGGATGGTGATGCGCCGGACCGGGGCCGAGGTGCGGATCTCGGCCCCGAAGGAGCGGGCGGCGGCGGCCATCGCCGTGGTCACCCCGCCCATGCCGCCCTCGGCAAAGCCCCAGCTGCCCAGGTGGCCGTCGCCGACGTCGCCGATGTGGTGGTGGGCCATCACGTAGGCGGTGCCGGGGGCCCGCGGCCCGGCCCAGGTGCCGATGACGCCGCTGACCGCGTGCACGGCCTGGAGCTCGGGCGACTCGAAGAACTCCTCCAGCAGGTCGGCGATGCTCAGGGTGAACAGCCGGGTGACGTCGGCCGCCTTGCGGGTGTCGAGCCCGCGCAGCCGCCAGACCAGGCGGGCCTGCTCGGCCAGGTCGACCGGGTGGCGGGAGCCGACCTTGGGCGGGACCGCCGACAGCAGCGGCCCGAGCACGTCGGCCAGGCCGGCCATCCAGGCGTCCCAGCGCTCCTCGGCGTCGGCGTCGCGGGGGGAGAACTTGGCGATCTCCTCCCCCCGCCGGGCCGGGTCGCTGGCCAGCTGGAGCGAGGTGCCGCGGGCGTGGGGGGCGAAGTAGGGGCCCTGAGGGTAGACCTTGTAGCCGTGGCCGTGCAGGTCCAGGTCGCGCACGATCCCCTGCGGCAGCAGGCTGACCACGTACGACAGCGAGGTCACCTGGTAGTCGGGCCCGAACGGCCGCTCGGTGACGGCGGCGCCCCCGACGACCTCGCGGGCCTCGCAGACCAGCGTCCGGTGGCCCGCCCTGGCCAGGTAGGCGGCCGCGACCAGCCCGTTGTGCCCGCCCCCGACCACGATCGCGTCGTATCCGCCCATCACCTCACCTCGCAGCGGCGTGCGCGTCCGGTCCCTACTGCCCGGCCTTGTGGACCTGGAGGGTGGTCTGGACCAGGTCGAACAGGCCGTAGCCGGGGGCGCTGTAGAAGCCGGCCCACTGCTTGGAGTAGGCGTCGACCACGTTCGGGTAGGACATCACGATGTAGGGGCGGTCGGTGGCGATCATCTCCTGCGCCTGGTAGACGAGCTGCAGGCGCTTGGCCTGGTCGATGGTCACGCCCTGCTGCTTGTAGAGGGTGTCGTACGTGGGGTTGCAGTAGCCCGAGTCGCTGTTGTTGCCGTACTGGTCGCAGGTGAGCACCGAGATGATGTAGTCGGGGTCGGGCTCCGGGATCCAGTCCCACAGCGAGAGGTCGAAGGTCAGGTACTTGTTGTCCGGGGCGGTGATCGCCGCGAAGGCGGCATTGGGGTCGAGGACCTTCTCGTTGACCGACACCCCGATCTGGCGGAAGGCCGCCTGGATGATCCGGAACGTCGGGGTGAGCTGGGCTGTCCGCGAGGTGGGCACGATCACCTCGTACTGCATCGGGTGGCCCTCGGCGACCCGGGTCCCGTCGGCGCCCTTCTTGTAGCCCAGGCCGTCGAGCAGCTGGTTGGCCTTGGCCAGGTCGAAGGGGAGCGGCTTGACGTTGGGGTTGTGCCACTTGCCGGTCGAGGGCGGCACGATCGTCGTGCCCGGCTGCCCCTCTCCGTTCAGGGCCACCTTGACGATCTGCTGGCGGTCGATGGCGTACTCGAAGGCCTCGCGCACGGTCGGGTTGAGCAGCTCCCGGTGGGTGGTCTTCTTGGGGTTGGAGTTGATGATGAAGTCGTAGAAGAAGTTGCCCGGGGTGCGGCTGAGGTTGTAGCTCCCGCTGAGGCTCTGGACGGCGGTGGAGGGCACGTCGCTGACCGCGTCCAGCTGGCCGTGCTTGAAGGCGGTGAGCATGGCGTCGTCGTTGGCGAAGATCTGCACCCCGACCCCGTCGATGTTGGGCTTGGGCCCCCACCAGTTGGGGTTGCGCTGCATGAGGGCGAGCTGGTCCTTCTGATACTTGGTGAGCATGAACGGCCCGCCACTGACCAGCGGCTTGCCCCCGGTCGGGGTGTTGGGGTAGGTCTTCAGCCCCTTTGCGTTGCCCTTGGCGAGCGGCTCCCAGATGTGCTGGGGCAGGAAGGCGAGCTGGACGAGCTGGGACAGGACGTTGGCAACCGGTTGGTTGTAGTGCAGCACCACGGTGTTGTCGTCGGTGGCCTCGGCGCTCTTGAGATGGGTGATCGTGTTGGCCAGCATCGCGGTGGCGTCGTCCTGGAACTTCACGATCGTCGACAGCTCCCAGGCGATGTCCCTGGCCGTCAGCGGCTGGCCGTCGGACCACTTGGCGTTGGGGACGGTGTGGAAGGTCCAGGTGCGCCCGTCCGCCGACTGCTGCCAGCTCTGGGCGAAGTATGGCTTGAAGTCGAAGTTGGCGTCGTAGATGACCAGGTACGGATAGATGTTGGTGTAGACCCAGGTCGAGGTGGCCTGGAACGACACGAACGGGTTGAGGGAGTCGATCGTGCTGGAGACGCCCATGCGCAGCACGCCGCCCTTGGCCACGCTTCCACCTGTGCCGCCGCCGCTCTTCTGCGAGCCGCAGCCGGCCGCCGCGACGAGCACCAGCGCCAGGACGACGAGACAGGACCGGGATCGCGTACGCATCGGCTCCTCCTTGATCAGACGAGGACGCAGGCGGCACGGTGCCGCCCGCCGTCCGGCCCCGACGACGGGACCGGACGGAGTGCAGGGTCGATGGTTGGGCACTGCTCCTGGACCAGCGGGCAGCGGGGATGGAAGCGGCAGCCAGACGGGATGGCGGTCGGGTCGGGCGGCTCACCCTTGAGGATCTGGGGGATGCGGCGCTCGCGCGGGTTCCGGGGCGGGACCGCCGACAACAGCGCCCTGGTATAGGGGTGGGCCGGGGCGTTGACCACCGTCCGGGCGGGGCCCTCCTCGACGATCCGGCCCAGGTACATGACCGCGATGCGGTCGGCGAAGTGGGCCGCGGTCGAGAAGTCGTGGGTGATCATGAGGATGCCGAGGTCGGCCTCCTGGCGCAGCCGGGTCAGCAGCGCCAGCACGCCGGCGCGGACCGACACGTCCAGCATCGATGCCGGCTCGTCGGCGACGAGCAGCTCCGGCTCCAGCACCAGGCCGGCGGCGATGGCGACCCGCTGACGCTGGCCGCCGGACAGCTCGTGCGGGTAGCGGTCCAGGTACAGGTCGGGCGGGGCCAGCCCCGCCCGTTCCAGCGCGTCCCTGGTGCGCTGGCGGCGCTCGGCGCGGTCGCCGACGCCGTGGATGGCGAGCGGCTCCTCCATGGTGGCGCGGACTCTGAACCGGGGGTCGAGCGACTCGTAGGGGTCCTGGTAGATCAGCTGCATGCGCCGGCGCAGATGCCGCAGCGCCTTGGCGGGCAGGTGGGTGATGTCCTCGCCTCCGAAGCGCAGCGTCCCCGCGGCCGGCTCCAGCATGCGCAGCACGGCCCGCGCGGTGGTCGTCTTGCCGCAGCCCGACTCGCCGACCAGCGCGAGCATCTCGCCCTTGGCGACGGTCAGCGAGACGCCGTCGACGGCTCGGACGTACTGCTGCGGTTCCCGGCGCATCGCGCCAACGACCCCGCGCCGCATCGGGTAGTTGACCACCAGGTCGCGAGCCTCCAGCAGCGTCCGACCGGCCGGTTGGCCGGTCGGACGGTCGGCCGCCGCGGCCCGGCTGCCGGTCGGCGGACGGTCGAGGGTCATGCCCGCGAACCCGCGCCGGCGGACGGCTGGACCTCGCTGTCGAGGTCGTTCAGGTGGCAGGCGGCGTGGTGGGCGGGGCCGACCACCTGCAGCTGCGGGCGCTCGGTTGGGCAGGGCTCGAACGCCCGGTCGCAGCGGGGCTGGAAGGGGCAGCCGGGGATCGGCCGGTCGAGCCGGGGCGGGGCGCCCCGGATCCACTGCACGTCGTCCTCGCCGTAGATGTCCGGGGTGGCGGCGAACAGCAGCCGGGTGTAGGGGTGGCGGGGCTGGTGGTACAGCTGGTCGATCGGGCCGACCTCGGCGACGGCGCCGGCGTACATCACCGCGGCCCGCTGGCACAGTTGGGCCACCACCGGGAGGTCGTGCGTGACCAGCAGCAGCGTGAGGCCCAGCCGCTCGGTCAGCTCGACCAGCAGCTGGAGGATCTGAGCCTGCACCATCACGTCGAGGGCGGTGGTCGGCTCGTCGGCCAGCAGCACCTTGGGGTCGCAGGCCAGGGCCATGGCGATGGTCGCCCGCTGGCGCATGCCGCCGGAGAACTCGTGCGGGTAGCGGTCGGCGGCCGAGGCCGGCAGCCCGACCAGGCCGAGCAGCTCCCTGGCCCTGGCGGCGGCCTTGGCGCCGGACGCCACGCCGTGCAGCTCCATCGGCTCGCGGAGCTGCCAGCCGACGGTCTTGACCGGGTTGAGGGCGTTCATCGCCCCCTGGAAGACCATCGCCAGGTCCGTCCAGCGGTGGGCGACGACGGTCTCCTCCCCGCGGCGCAGGACGTTCTCGCCGTCCAGCAGGACCTCGCCGGCCACCGAGGCGTTGGGCGGCAGCAGGCCCATCACCGCCAGGATGGTGGTCGTCTTGCCGCAGCCGGACTCGCCGACCAGGCCGACCCGCTCGCCCTGGTCCAGGGCGAGGTCGACGCCCTGCACGGCGTGGAGCTCCCGGTCGTGGCCCAGGTCGAACCAGACGTGCAGGTCGCGGACCTCGAGCAGGCTCACAGTGTCTGCCTTCCCGTGCCGACCAGGGGACGGAGCCTGAAGCCCCGCGTCGACAGGTGGGCGACCTTCAGCCGCGGGTTGAGGGTGTCCTCGATTGCCTGGCCGAGCAGGTAGCAACCGATCGTCAGCACCGACACGCAGAGCCCGGCCGGGACCAGCGTCCACCAGGCGCCGACGCTGATCGCCGAGCGGTCGAAGGCATGCTCGATGATCGAGCCCCAGGTGACCTTGGTCGGGTCCCCGAGGCCGAGGAAGGACAGAGCCGTCTCGTCGAAGATCGCCACCGCCACCGTCAGCACCGTGTTGGCGATCAGCAGCGGCGCCACCTGCGGCAGGATGTGGCGGACGATCAGCCGCAGGTGGCCGGCGCCGAGCGAGGCGGCCCGTTCCACATAGACCCGCTGGCGCACGCTCTTCACCTGCGCCCGGACCACCCTGGCGGTGCCGGTCCACAGGATGATCCCGATGACCAGCACGATGTTGAACAGGCTGGAGCCGAACAGCGCGGCCAGCACGATCATCAGCGGGATGTCGGGGATGACCAGGAAGTAGTCGGTGACCCGCATGAGCGCGGTGTCGACGCCACCGCCGAAGTAGCCGGCGGCGATGCCGACTCCGCCGCCGATCACCATCGAGACCAGCGTGGCCGCGAAGCCGACGATCAGCGAGACCTTGGTCCCCTCGATCAGCAGGCTGGTCATGTCGTAGCCGGAGTCGTCGAGGCCGAGCCAGTGGCTGGCCGAGGGTGGCCCGAACACGGGGCCGACCTGGGCGTTGATCGGGTAGGGCTCGATCCACTTCGACAGCAGGGCCACCAGCAGGAACAGCAGCAGCAGCATCCCGCCGGCCAGGGCCGAGGGCCGTTCGCGGAACAGCTGGCGCATGAAGCCGGCGGCGCTCGGCCGCGGCCCGACCCCCTCGGCGCCCAGCCCGGTCTCGGGCAGGACGGCGCTCACTCGCTCACCCTCGGGTCGAGCCGAAAGTAGAGGAGGTCGGCGAGCAGGTTGAAGACCACCACCGAGACGGTCAGGACCAGGAAGGTGCCCTGCAGCATCGGGTAGTCGCGCTGGACCACGGCCTCGTAGGTCGCCCGGCCGATGCCAGGCCAGGAGAACACCACCTCGACCAGGATGAAGCCGCCCACGATCGACCCGAGCGACAGGGCCATCAGGGTAACGGTGGGCAGCATCGCGTTGCGAAGGGCGTGGCGGCGCACCACCACCTTGGCCGGCAGGCCCTTGGCCCGCGCGGTGAGCACGTAGTCCTCGCCAAGCGTCTCCAGCATGGACGAGCGGACGATCAGCGCGTAGCCGCCGTACAGGGTCAGGGCGACGGTCAGCGACGGCAGGAGCATGTGCCTGGTGGTGTCGGCGACCCGCTGCCAGAAGCCCGCCTCGATCAGGAACGGGTCGCTCATGCCGCCGGCGGGCAGGTAGCTGGCCAGCAGGATCAGCAGCATCAGGCCGAGCCACTGGGTCGGGAAGGAGTAGAACAGCAGCGCCACGCCGGTGTGGCCGTAGTCGGCGGCGCGGCCCCGCCGCCAGGCGGCCAGCACCCCGGTGGCGATGCCGGCCACGATGGCGACCACCGTCCCCAGGGTCAGCATCGGGACGGTATTGGCCAGGTTGGTGGCCAGGTGGGTCCTCACCGGCTGCTGGTCGGCCCAGGAGATCCCGAGGTTCCCGTGGGCCAGTTGCTGCAGGTACCGCAGGTACTGGACCCAGATCGGCCGGTCCAGGCCGAACTGGTGCTTGAGCGCCTCCTGGAGCTGGAGCGAGGCGTGGGGGACGTGGGCGATGTTGGTGACGGCGCTTCCCGGAAGGACGCGGAACAGGAAGAAGTTCAGCGTGATGGCGACGAAGATCGTCGCCATCGCGAAGCCGGTGCGCTTGATGAGGTAGTCGCTGCGCCGCATCGCCCGTCCCACCCCACTCTGGCGATCGTCGATCCCTCAGGAAGGACGTACCTGACTGAACAGTCAGTAATTCAGTTGCCTATTGTGCGATGCGGCCCGCAACAGAACAAGGGTCCCGGCCAGTTCGTCGTGGCCGAGGGACGGGGACGACAATCTGGTCAGCTGTCTCGTGCTGGCCATGCCGACCTGAGCGGTCACCTCGCCAGGCCGACTCGTTCTGTCAGTACCGGTAGGATCCCTGGACCCGGACGGCCAGGCGGCGGGCGCACTCCTGGATCGAGCCGGCGAACGACGGGTAGGTCTGGAACGCCTGGGAGAGCTGGCTGGCCGTGAGCCGGTTGAAGCAGGCCGCGGAGACGGGGGCGATCAGGTCGGAGGCGTAGCTGGCCACCACCGCCCCACCGGCGATGGTCCCCGAGCCGGGCCGGGCCAGCAGCTTGACGAAGCCGTCGGGGCGGTTGCTCATCTTGGCCCGCGCGTTGCCGGCCAGCGGCAGGGTGTCGACCTCGACCTCGATGCCGGTCTCGGCCGCCCGCTGCTCCGACAGCCCGACGGTGGCGATCTGGGGGTCGGTGAAGATGGTGGCCACCACCGCGTCCCAGCGCAGCGGGGCGACGGCCTGGCCGAGCAGGTGCCACATGGCGGTCCGGCCCTGCCCGGCCGCCACCGAGGCCAGCATCTGCTTGGAGGTGACGTCCCCGGCGGCGTAGATGCTGGGCACCGAGGTGCGGCTGACCCCGTCCACCACCACCGCGCCGCGCTCGTTGGTCGCGACGCCCATCTCGTCCAGGCCGAGGCCGCCGGTCTGGGGCACCTGGCCGATGGTCAGCAGCACGTGGCTGCCCTCCACGGTGCGCCCGTCCTCCAGGTGGACCACCCCGCGGTCGCCGACCCGCTCCACCTTGGCCGCCCGGGCGTTCTTCAGCGTCTGGAGGCCACGGCGCTCGAACACGTCCTCGATGACCATGGCGGCGTCCTCGTCCTGGGTCGGGAGGATGCGGTCGCGGCTGCAGACGAAGGTCACCTGGGCGCCGAAGCGCAGGAAGGCGGTGGCGTACTCGGCCCCGGTGGCGCCGGCCCCGACCACCACCAGATGCTCGGGGACCTGGCGCAGCCTGTACACGTCCTGGCTGGACAGGATGACCTCGCCGTCGGTGGGGGCGGTGTCCATGCGGCGGGGGTCGGACCCGGTGGCGAGCAGGATGGCGTCCCCCTCCAGGCGCTCGGGGCCGGGCCCGCCGCCGTCGCCCGGGGGCCGGACCTCGACGGCGTTGGGGCCGACGACCCGCCCCCGGCCCAGCACCACCCGGACCCCGGCGGCCAGGACCCGCTTGCTGATGTCCTCGGACTGGGCGAGGGCCAGGTCGCGGACCCGGCGCATGATCGTGGGCAGGTCGACCTCGTAGCGGGGCACCTGCTGGCCGGGCATGCCCTCGAAGTGGACCCCGAGGCTGGGCGCCGTCTCCAGGGTGTTGAACGCCTGGGCCGAGGTCAGCAGGGTCTTGGAGGGCACGCAGTCCCACAGGACACAGTGCCCGCCCAGCCCCTCGTCGTTGACGACCGTGACCTCGGCCCCCAGGTCGGCCGCGACCAGGGCGGCCTCGTAGCCACCCGGCCCGCCTCCCACGATCACGACCCGCATGGGCCAATGGTAGCTAGCTCACCCGTCTGAGGGCGGCCACCAGGGGGATGAACACCCAGCAGGCCAGGCCGAGGCCGATCAGGTTGATGCGGCCGGCCCAGGGGGCGCGGACGCTGAACGCCGCCAGCAGGAAGCAGACGAAGGCGGCCAGGTACAGGAGGAACTCGAGCGCGTCGGGCATGGCGCGACTCCTTCCGGGTGCGGGCATCGGGACAAGCTCCACTACACCCGCGCGGAATCCCCACCAACCTACGCAAAACGACGGAGCTTGTCCCGGCGCCGCTCAGAAGGTGTCGGGGGGCCGGTAGGTGCCGAACTCGGCCCGGAGGGCGTCGCAGACCTCGCCCACGGTGGCCAGGTGGCGGAGGGCCTCGCGCATGGGGACCAGCAGGTTGTCGCGGCCGCGGGCGGCGTCGCGGAGGGCGGCCAGGGCGGCCTGGACGGCGCCGGCGTCGCGGCTGGCCCGGATGTCGACCAGGGACTTGGCCTGGGCGTCGGCGATCGCCGGGTCGAGCTGGAGGATGGCGACCGGCTCCTCCTCGCCGCCGGCGTAGCGGTTGACGCCGACCACCACCCGGTCGCCCTGCTCGACCGCGCGCAGCTGGTCGTAGGCCGAGCGCTCGATCTCCTCCTTCTGGAAGCCGCGCTCGATGGCCGCGACGGCCCCGCCCAGCTCCTCGACCCGGGCCATCAGCCGCCGGGTCGCGGCCTCGACCTCGTCGGTCAGGCGCTCCACGAAGTACGACCCGGCCAGCGGGTCGACCGTGTCGGTGACCCCGGTCTCGTTGGCCAGCACCTGCTGGGTCCGCAGGGCCAGGCGGGCCGCGGCCTCGCTGGGCAGGGCCAGGGCCTCGTCGTAGGCGTTGGTGTGCAGCGACTGGGTGCCGCCGAGCACCGCCCCCAGGGCCTGGACGGCCACCCGGACCACGTTGTTGAGGGGCTGCTGGGCGGTCAGCTGGACCCCGGCGGTCTGGGTGTGGAAGCGCAGCATCCGCGAGCGCGGGTTCTCGGCCCCGAACCCGCCGGCCATGGTGTCGGCCCAGATGCGGCGGGCCGCCCGGAACTTGGCCGCCTCCTCGAACAGGGTCGTGCGGGCCACGAAGAAGAAGGCCAGGCGGGGCGCGAACGCGTCCACGGCCAGCCCGGCGTCCACCGCCGCCTGCACATAGGCGATGGCGTTGGACAGGGTGAAGGCGACCTCCTGGACGGCGGTCGCGCCGGCCTCGGCCATGTGGTAGCCGGAGATGGAGATGGTGTTGAACCGGGGCAGGTGCTCGGCGCAGTAGGCGAACAGGTCGGTGGTGATCCGCAGCGACGGCGCCGGCGGGTAGATGTAGGTGCCGCGGGCGATGTACTCCTTGAGCACGTCGTTCTGGACCGTGCCGGTGAGGGCGGCCGGGTCGACCCCCTGCTCCTCGCCCACCAGCTGGTAGAGGAGCAGCAGCACGGCCGCCGGGGCGTTGATGGTCATCGAGGTCGAGACCTGGTCCAGCGGGATGCCCTCGAACAGCCGCCGCATGTCGGCCAGCGAGTCGATCGCCACCCCGACCTTGCCGACCTCGGCCGCGGCCATCGGGTGGTCGGAGTCGTAGCCCATCTGGGTCGGCAGGTCGAAGGCGACGCTGAGCCCGGTCTGGCCGTGCTCCAGCAGGTAGCGGAAGCGGGCGTTGGTCTCGGCGGCCGACCCGAAGCCGGCGTACTGGCGCATCGTCCAGGGTCGCCCGCGGTACATGGTCGGGTAGATGCCGCGGGTGAAGGGGTCCTGGCCCGGCTCCCCCAGGGCCGCCCCGGGGTCGAACCCGGCCAGGTCCGCGGGCCCGTAGACCACCTGCACCGGGATGCCCGACTCGGTGAACCGCTGGTCGCCGTCGCCCATGGCAGAAACCTCCCGAAGATGGTCCTCAGCCTACCCGCTGACGGTGCCGACGGTAACGAACGGGTCCCGGCGGCGATCAAGGGAGTTGAGTCGGCCGTAGGCCGACGATCAATCGATTCCGACGGCAGATTCGCCGGTCGGGTCAGCCGCGGGGTCGGTAGCCGGCCAGGAAGGCCTGGACCTCGTCCTGGGAGGCGGCCCAGCGGTCGGCCGGCGACTGGAACAGGATGGCGTGGCGGCGGCCGGCGGCGATGAAGGTGATGTCGTAGCCGCGGGTGAGCCGCCCCTCGTCGAGGAAGGTGTACTCCCACTCGGCCGCGGGGATGCCGCGGAAGGTGGCCGCGTCCAGACGCAGCCGGCGGTAGTCGTCGCGGGGGTGCCTGGCCGCGAACGAGCGCTCGAGGCTGCGCTGGGCGATGAGGGGGGCCATGCCATCGGTGGTCGGCTGGACCCGGAAGAAGCGCCCCCCGCCCGGCTCGGTGAAGTCGATGAACGCCCCCCGCTCGGTCGGTGTCCAGGTGGGCGGGAACGACAGCCGGTAGGTCCCGTCCGGGTCCTGGAAGGTGCGCCAGCTGGCGGGCACGGCCGACCGCCTGGTCTCGGTCGGCGGCCGCTGCTGGCCGTCGTCGCGGGTGAGGCCCTGCCAGATGATGACGCCGACCAGGACCACGGCGGCGGCGGCGAAGACCACCGGGAGCCGGGCCCGGCGCCGGCGGCCGCCGGAGAGGACCGGCTCCCCCGGCATCGGCACCGGCGGGACCGGGGGCAGGCGCCGCCGTCTCCGCCGGCCCGGCGGCGCCGCGACCGCCGTGGCGCCGTCGTCCTGGCGCCGGACCGGGGTCGGCACCGGCGGCGTGTCGCCGGAGGCGACCGCGTCCCGGTGACCGCGAACCGCCGTCGGCCCGGCGGGTATGCCGGCCGCCGCGGTCCCGTCGGCCCCGGCGGCGGGCCAGGCGGCCCCGCCGGCGGCCTCGGTGCCGCCGCGGCCGGCGGGTGCCGCGGCGACCTGGTGCAGCAGGGGCCGGAGCTGCGTCGCCGTGGCGCGGCCGGCCGGGTCCTTGACCAGCAGGCGGGCCAGGACCGGAGCCAGGGGGCCCAGGCGCTCGGGCCGGTGCGGCTGGCCGTTGACGATGGCGCTGAGGGTCTGGAACTCGCCCCCGCCGAAGGGTGGCTGGCCCTCGACCGCGAACCAGAGGGTGGCGCCCAGCGCCCACAGGTCGGTGGCCGGGCTGGCCGCCTGGGCCTCGACCTGCTCGGGCGCCATGTAGGCGGGCGAGCCGACGACCAGCCCGGTGGCGGTCAGGCGGGGGTCGCCCTGGAGCGAGGCGATGCCGAAGTCGGCCAGCTTGGTGGCGCCGTTGTCGCGGACCATGACGTTCTTGGGCTTCAGGTCGCGGTGGACGATCCCGGCCCGGTGGGCGGCCTCCAGCGCGTCCAGCAGGCCCAGCCCGAGCCGGGCCGCCCGCTGCGGGCTGAGCGGCCCTCGGGTGCGGACCAGTTCCTCCAGGGTCGGGGCCGAGACCAGCTCCATGACGATGAAGTCCTGGCCGCCGTCGTGGGCGATGTCGTAGACGGTGACCACGCCGGGGTGGCTGAGCCGGGCCGCCGCCCGCGCCTCCCTCGACACCCGGGCCCGCAGGTCCTGGCGCTCGGCGGCGTCGCCCGCCCGGGGCAGGTCGACCTCCTTGAGCGCGACCGGCCGCGAGAGCAGGGTGTCGGTGGCCCGCCAGACCACGCCCATGCCGCCGTGACCGAGCTCCTCCTCGAGCTCGTAGCGGTTGGCGACGCGCCGGCCGGCCCCGTTGATTGCCATCGACCGGAACGCTACCGGCTGCCGGGTCGGGTGGCCACGACCCCGCAAACGGCGCGGAGTCGGCCTTCGGCCGACGATCGACACATTCCGACCGGCAGGTTCGCCGGTCGGTCAGCCGAGGGCCTGGAAGGCCTGCTCGAACTGGCGGGCCAGGCCCTGGGAGGCGTCCCACTGGTCGGCCGGGACGATGAGCTCGACGTTGTAGCCCCAGGTCCTGCCCTTGAAGTTGATGTGGCTGACGTGGACCCGGCGGCCGCCCACGACCGCCTCGTACTCGAACACCACCGCCCCCTTGTGGCCGGCGTAGGTCTGGTTCTCCCGGTAGCTGACCTCGTGGAAGCCTCTGAAGCGCCTGGGGGCGCCGGCCCGGTAGGCCCGGGACGCCTGGGGCAGCTGGGCCGAGGGGTTCTGGGAGCGCACGGTGAACACCCGCCGGTCCCCGTGCCGCTCCTCGACCACCGTGGCGTTGAAGCGCTCCCGGGTCCGGGCCCGGAACCCGGGGGGGACGCCGACGCGGCTGGCGCCGCGCTGGTTGGTGAACGAGGTCCAGCGGTCGGGGAGCCCCCCCGCGGCCGCGGTGGTGGTCGGCGCCCCGGTGGTCGAGGCCCCCTGGCGGGTCGTCCCGCTGGCCCCTCCAGCACCGGCCGCCGTGGTCCCCGGGGCCGCCGGCGGTTCGCCGCCGCCCGACCGGAGGTTGACGGCGAGCAGCACCGCCGCCAGGCCGAGCACGACCAGCAGGGCGACCACCCCCACCTTGCGCCCCCGCCCCCCACGATCGATCACCGGCGCCGGCGGCAACAACGGCCTCGGCGGCTCCCGGACAGGGTCGGGACCCGGCGCCCCGGCCGGCGGGACTTCGGCGTCCTCGACCCCGGCGGCCACCCGCCCGGCCCGCGGCGCCTCCACCTCGGGGTGCTCCCGGCTGTCCACCGCCCCGGCGGGCGGGGAGGCGGCCGGGAGCGGGACCGTGCGGGTGGGGCCGTTGACGGGGAGGACTTCGGTGGGTGGGGAGGGGCGGGCGGCGGCGAGGCGGCCGAGCTCGGCCCGGAGCTCCGGGCCGGACGGGCGGGACCCGGGGTCCTTGGACAGGAGGGCGGTGATGAGGGGGGTGAGGGCGCCGGCGCGGCGGGGCGTGCGGGGCGGCTCGTTGACGACGGCGGCCAGGGTGGCGATCGAGGTCCCGCGGTCGAACGGCGGCTCGCCCTCGACGGCGTAGAAGATCGTCGCCCCGAGCGCCCAGAAGTCGCCCGGTGGGCCGCTCTCCTCCCCCTTGGCCTGCTCCGGCGCCATGTAGGCCGGCGAGCCGATCACCAGGCCGGTCGAGGTGAGCTGCGGGTCGCCCTGGAGCGAGGCGATGCCGAAGTCGGCCAGCTTGGCCATGCCGCTCTCGGAGACCATGACGTTGCCCGGCTTGACGTCGCGGTGGACGATCCCGGCCTGGTGGGCCGCCTCCAGGGCGCTGGCCACCTGGGCGCCGATCGCGGCCACCCGCTCGACCGGCAGCGGCCCGTCGGCGCGCACCAGGTCGGCCAGGGTGGGCGCGTCGACCAGCTCCATCACGATGAAGGTGCCGTCGTGGTCCCGGACGACGTCGTAGAGCGTGACCGCGCCCGGGTGGTTGAGCCGGGCCGCCGCCCGCGCCTCCCGCATCATCCTGGCCTGGGCCGGGCGCCGCTCGTCATCGGCCATGGCGGGCGGGAACACGACCTCCTTGACGGCCACCTCGCGACCCAGCACCGCATCCTGGGCACGCCAGACGACGCCCATCCCTCCCCGCCCGAGGGGAGCCTTGAGCGCGTAGCGATTGGCGACCAACCGGTCGGCAGCCGGCACAGACATACCGACCCACCCTACCCGTTGGCCGCCAGCACCAACCGATCAGGCCGAGGGCGGCACGAACGACCCTTTGAAGGCCTCGAACAGGGCCCAGCCGGCGCCCCAGTCCCGGTCGCGGCTGTAGATCGCCATGGCGACATGGTGCCTCGGGGAGCGGACACCGAGCTCGAGGACGTGCCAGGTCTCGCCCTCCTGGTAGGTGAACTCGAGCAGGGCCGCGGACAGGCCCTTGAACTGGGTCGGCTCGAGGCGGGCCTGGCGGTAGTCGCGAAGCTGGCCGGCGTGGGTCTGGCTGGCCTGCTGCTCCAGTGTCACCGGGTCGGCCTGGGGGTCCTGCTGCCAGTCGATGCGCAGGACCGTCGGGGAGCTCTGGTCGCGCAGCTCGGTGTGGGGGCCGCCGTCGGCCACCACCTGCCAGCCCGGGGGGACGGCGACCTGGTAGCCGGTGCCCGGGTCGGTGTGGACGGCCCAGCCCGGCGGGACCAGGACGGCCGGGGCGGTCTGGGCGGCGCTCGCCGCCGTCGTGGCCAGCGGGAGCGTCGTCGCCGGGACCGTCGTGACCGTCGACGCCACCGCCCGGGACCGCAGTCCGAGCGGGTCGCCGTTGACGGCCACGACGACCACGAACGACACCAGCGCCAGCAGGAGCGAACCGCCGGCGATCAGCAGCACCTGCCGCACCACCGGGTCCATCGCGTTCCGAGCCGCCCGCGGGAGGTACGGCGGGCCGTGGGAGCCGGGCGGCAGATGAGCAGGGGGGCTGTGGATACCGGACGGCGACGGATGCGGCCATGCGGTAGGGGCCGCAGGATGCCCCCAGCCCAGGGCTGGATGGTCCCCGCCGGGTACGGGCTGCCACCAGCCCGCGAGCGCCGCTTCGGTGCCCGGGGTCGCGGGCTGCGCCGGGGCGGGGGCCTCGTCCTGCCCATCGTCCGGGCGGGATCTCCCGGCGAGGGGTTCGAGGAGGCGGCGGGTGTCGGCGATGCTCGGCCGGCCGCCGGCCGGCTTGGTGAGGAGGGCGGTGAGGGTCGGGGCGAGGGGGCCGGCCAGCTCGGGGAGGTGGGGGCGGTCGGACAGGATGGCCGACCGCGTGCCCTCGCTGCCGTCGGCGCCGAACGGAGTCTCACCCTCAACTGCAAGGAACAGGAGCGCCCCCAGGGCCCAGAGGTCGGTCGCCGGGCCGGGCGGGTCGCCTCTGACCTGCTCGGGGGCGAGGAACGCGGTCGTGGCCCGGTCGGCGCCGAGGGCGGAGCGGAGGGTGGCCAGGCCGAGGCCGGCCAGGCGGACCCGGCCGTCGGTGGCGACCAGGACGTTCGCGGGGCGGAGGTCGAGGTGGGCCACACCGGCGGCGTGGGCCGCCTCCAGGGCGTCGAGCAGCTCCAGGCCGAGCTGGGCCGTCCGGAGGGCCGGGAGGGGGCCGTGCCTGGCCGTCAGCTCGTCGAGGGTCAGGGCGTCGACCAGCTCGCCGGCCACGTACACGACCCCGTCCTCGACGGCCACGTCGTCGAGGCGGACCAGGCCGGGATGGTCGAGGGAGGCCGCCGCCCGCGCCTCGGCGGCGACCCGGTCCCACAGGGCCGCCTGGCCACCGCCGGCCGGGTCGGGACGGGCGGGGAGGCGCAGCTCCTCCACGGCCAGGTCGCGGCCGTCGGCGTCGGTGGCCCGCCAGATCACGCCGGCCGGGCCGCGGCGCAGCGCGGTGTGCAGCGTCCAGCGGCCGGCGACCAGCCGCTCGGCGGCGTCGTGTGACATGGTGGGGGCTCAACGATACGACCAAACGCCACCGCCCCCAAAACCGCCTGTGAGCAGGCAGTTTGGCAACACGACAGGTTGGTTACCCGGTGGTAGAGTCGGATGAGGCCCGACGGGAGGTGACCTTCGAGGGATGCAGCGCCTGGGGACGCTCTACCGCGGCCGTGAGGGGATGTGGACCTGGGTCCTGCACCGGGTCTCCGGCGTGGCCATCCTGTTCTACCTGTTCGCCCACGTGGTCGACCAGGCCCTGCTGAACGTCTCCCCCGAGACCTACGACCGGGTGATCGACACCTACCGCAACCCGTTCGTGGGGCTGCTGGAGATCGGCCTGGCCGTGGTGGTGATCTTCCACGCCCTCAACGGCCTGCGGATCATCCTGTTCGACTTCTGGTCCCAGGGGGTGGCCCGGCAGCGCCAGATGCTGTGGGTCCAGACGGTGCTGTTCCTGGTGCTGGCCATCCCGCCGGTGATCGCCATCGGCGCCCACGTGGTCGAGGAGCTCTGACCATGGCCACCGTCTCCCCGGCCCCGCTCCCCCGCTCCACCTCGGCCGACCGGCGCCAGCCCAAGGGCGGCGGGGGCAGCTTCGAGCTGTACGCCTGGGTGTTCATGCGCATCTCCGGGGTGCTGCTGGTCCTGCTGGTGCTGGGCCACTTCGCGATCATGCACGTGCTCGACGGCGGCCTGGACCGGATCAACTTCGCCTTCGTGTCCGGCCGCTGGGCCAACCCGTTCTGGCGGGTCTACGACTTCGCCATGCTCACCCTGGCCCTGCTGCACGGCGGCAACGGCCTGCGGGTGATCATCGACGACTACGCCCGCAGCGGCACCCGGCGCCTGCTCTACCAGAGCGTCAACGCCACCGTGGTCGGCCTGACCTGGGCCCTCGGCACGCTGACGATCTTCGCCTTCACCGGTACCAAACCGTGAGCCTCTGCTGGACCTACGGTCGGGCAGTCGAGCCCTGCGGCTCAACGGTGCCAGCCTGACCCGAGCACGACGGCCCGATGCTGGCTTCCCGCTTCACAGCCACCTGCCCAGCAGGCTGGGTCCTCTGGTCGGCTCCACGGGCGTTTGGCGTCTCCCAGCCACTCTGGGCGACGTGCTGCGCGAGCTTGGCGAGGTTGCGAGCGGCATTCAGATCTCGGTCGACCCGCAGGCCGCAGACCTCACAGGTGAACGTGCGCTCGGCCAGGGTGAGCTTGGCTTTCACCCAGCCGCAGGCCGAGCACGTCTTGGACGAGGGATAGAACCGGTCGGCCACCACTAATCGGCTGCCGTACCAGGTGGTCTTGTAGGCAAGCATGCGGCGCAGCTCGGCCAAGCCCGTATCGGCAAGCGCTCGGGCGACGCGCCGGTTGCGGACCATTCCGGCGACATTGAGGTGCTCCACCACCACCGTGGCGTGCTCGTTGGCGAGGGTGGTGGTGAGCTTGTGCAACGCGTCGCGGCGGAGATTGGCGGCCCTGGCGTGCGCGCGGGCCAGCCGTCGCCGGGCCAGCTTCCGTCGTCGAGAGGCCGGGCGTCGACGAGCCAGACCCCGGTTGAGCCGTCGAAGCTTTCGGGTAGATCGTTCCAGGGCTCGTGGGTTCGGGATGGGAGGCTCGCCAGTAGAGAGCACGGCCAGGTGACGGATGCCGACATCCACTCCAATCGTGGTCGTCTTCCCGTTGGCGGCCGGGATCTGACGTTCAACCTCGGTGGTGAAGGACACGAACCAGCAGTCGGCCGTTCTGGAGACGGTGGCGGACAGAACCCGGGCGGCGCCCTGCTCCAGGCGGCGGGCGAGCTTGCGAGTCGACTCGTGGGTCTTGAGGACGCCGATACGGGGAAGCTGGACATGCTTGCGGTCAGGCAGCACCTTGATCGCGCCGGTGGTGAAGCGGCAGGCGTCCCGACAGCGGCCCTTCTTCTTGAACTGTGGGAAGCCGACCGGGCGGCCCTTGCGGTGACCGCTCCTGGAGTCGCTCCAGTTCCGCAAAGCTCTGGCCAGTCCATCCAGGCCGGAGGAGTAGGCCTCCTTGGAGTTCTCGGCCCACCATGGGGCGACTTCGTCCTTCGCCCGGTTCCATTCCCGCCGCAGCTCCGGCAGCGTCCATGGCACCTGCACCCTCGGGTCGGTTCGATGCTGGTCGAGGTGGGTCTTGACCAACGCCAGACCCCAGTTGTGGGCGACCCTGGCGGCTCCGCAATGCGACGCGAGGGCACGACGCTGGGTCGGAGTAGGGTCGAGCGCGAACCGGTAGGCCTGGGTCACGGTGGCCATGATCTCGCCTGCTCGATGCTCGCGGTTCGGTCCATACAGCCAACGATAGGCACCGGCCCCGACAATCAGCGAGGCAGCTCCACATCCCGCCCGCGGGGGCATGCAGATAGCAAGCGACGCCGCCCGGAGCGCTGATAGCCTCAGATTCAGGGCCACACCCAGCGACCCTAGGAGCCCCATGACCCAGCAGCACACCTTCGACGTGGTGATCGTCGGGGCCGGAGGGGCCGGCCTGCGGGCGGCGCTGGAGGCCTCCCGGCGGGCCCGGACGGCGGTGATCACCAAGCTGTACCCGACACGCTCCCACACCGGGGCCGCCCAGGGCGGCATGTGCGCCGCCCTGGCGAACGTCGAAGAGGACAACTGGGAGTGGCACACCTTCGACACCATCAAGGGCGGCGACTACCTGGTCGACCAGGACGCGGCCGAGGTCATGTGCCGGGAGGCGATCGAGGCCGTCTACGACCTCGAGCACATGGGCATGCCGTTCAACCGCACCCCGGAGGGCAAGATCGACCAGCGGCGCTTCGGCGGCCACACCCACCACCACGGCAAGGGGGCCGTGCGCCGCTCCTGCTTCGCCGCCGACCGCACCGGCCACATGATCCTCCAGACCCTGTTCCAGCAGAACGTCAAGCAGGGGACCGTCTTCTTCGACGAGTTCTACGTGCTCGACCTGCTGCTGGCCGGGGACCGGGCCGCCGGGGTGGTGGCCTACGAGCTGGCCACCGGCGAGCTGCACGTGTTCCGGGCCAAGTCGGTGGTCTTCTGCACCGGCGGCTACGGGAAGATGTTCAGGATCACCTCCAACGCCCACGCCCTCACCGGCGACGGGCCCGGGGTCTGCTACCGGCGCGGCGTGCCCATGGAGGACATGGAGTTCTTCCAGTTCCACCCGACCGGGCTGTACCGGCTGGGGGTGCTGCTCAGCGAGGCCGCCCGGGGCGAGGGCGGCATCCTGCGCAACGCCGACGGCGAGGCGTTCATGGAGCGCTACGCCCCCACCATCAAGGACCTGGCCCCCCGCGACATGGTCAGCCGGGCCATCTACACCGAGATCCGCGAGGGCCGCGGCGCCGGCCCCGACGGTGACTATGTCTACCTGGACGTCAGTCACCTCGACCCCAAGGTGATCGACGCCAAGCTGCCCGACATCACCGAGTTCGCCCGCACCTACCTGGGCGTCGAGCCCAAGAAGGAGGGCGTGCCCATCCAGCCGACGGCCCACTACGCCATGGGCGGCATCCCGACCGACGTCGACGCCCAAGTGGTGGCCGACGCGGCCAACACGGTGATCGGCGGGCTGTTCGCGGCCGGCGAGTGCGCCTGTGTCTCGGTCCACGGCGCCAACCGGCTGGGCACCAACTCGCTGCTGGACATCGTCGTGTTCGGCAAGCGGGCCGGGGTCAACGCCGCCGAGCACGCGGCCGGCGTCGGCCACGTCGAACTGCCCGAGGACCCGGCCGGCGCCGTCACCCGGATGCTGGAGGACCTGGCCGGCCACGCCGAGGGCGAGCGGGCCGCCGCCATCCGGAACGACCTCCAGGTCGGCATGGACGAGAAGGCCGGGGTGTACCGCACCGAGACCCTGCTCAAGGAGATGGAGGTCGAGCTGGCCTCGCTGCGCGAGCGCTACGCCCGGGTCTGGGTCCAGGACGCCTCCCGGCGCTACAACACCGACCTGTTGGAGGCGGTCGAGCTCGGCTTCCTGCTCGACCTGGCCGAGACCCTGGTGGTGTCGGCCCGGGTCCGCACCGAGAGCCGGGGCGGCCACTTCCGCGAGGACCACCCGGCCCGCGACGACAGGAACTGGCTCAAGCACAGCCTGGCCCGGCGCACCGACAGCGGGGTCAAGCTCGACTACAAGCCGGTGACCATGACCAGGTACGAGCCGATGGAGCGCAAATACTGACCGAACGCGGGGGGCCCAGGCCCCCCGCGAGCCCCCCAAGAGGTAGCCGATCAATATGCAGGTCACGCTGCGGGTGCGACGCTTCAACCCCGAGACCGACGCCGAGTCGCGGATCGAGGCCTACGACGTCCCGGCCGACCCCATGGACCGGGTGCTGGACCTCCTGCACTGGGTGAAGTGGAACGTCGACGGGTCGCTGACCTTCCGGCGCTCCTGCGCCCACGGGGTCTGCGGGTCGGACGCCATGCTGATCAACGGGTCCAACCGGCTGGCCTGCAAGGTGCTGGTGCGCGAGCTGGGCGACCAGATCACGGTCGAGCCGCTGCGCGGCCTGCCGGTCAACAAGGACCTGGTGGTCGACATGGAGCCGTTCTTCGCCTCCTACCGCGAGGTCCTGCCCTACCTGGTGAACGACGACCCGGCGCCCGACACCGAGCGGCACCAGTCCCAGAAGGACCGGGCGCGCTTCGACGACACCACCAAGTGCATCCTGTGCGCCGCCTGCACCACCTCCTGCCCGGTGTTCTGGGCCGACGAGGAGTACTTCGGCCCGGCGGCGATCGTCAACGCCCACCGCTTCATCTTCGACTCCCGCGACCAGGGCGCCGCCCAGCGCCTCACCGTGCTGAACGACAAGGAGGGGGTCTGGCGCTGCCGGACCACCTTCAACTGCACCGACGCCTGCCCCCGGGGCATCAAGGTCACCCAGGCCATCCAGGAAGTGAAGCGGGCCCTGCTGTTCCGGAAGGTCTGACGGCCTACGAGGCCAGGACCACGAACGTCTCCTCGAAGCTGGCTGCGACCGAGGCCACCTCGGCCGGGACGCCGGCGTCGGCCAGCAGGCGGCCGACCCGGTCCGGGTCGGCGCCGGGGACGCGGAGGGTGCGGCCGACCAGGCTGACCGGGAGGCCGGCCAGGTCGAGGGCGGCGAAGGCGGCCTCCCAGGTCGGGGTGCGGACCTCGACGGCGGTGGCGTCGCCGATCACCTCGTCCAGGGTGCCGGCGGCGACCACGCGGCCGGAGGCGAGCACGACCACCCGGTCGGACTGCTCGGCCTCGCTCAGGTGGTGGGTGGTGACCAGCACGCCGGCGCCCTGCTCGGCGCTGGCCCGGATGGTCTCCCAGAGCCGGGCCCGCTGGAGCGGGTCGACGCCGGAGGTCGGCTCGTCCAGCACCAGCAGGTCGGGGTGGTGGCCGAGGGCGATGGCGAACGCGGCCCGCCGCCGCAGGCCCAGGGGCAGGTCGCCGACCAGCACGTCGCGGGCCTCGGCCAGCTCGCCTTGGAGCACGGCCTCGGAGCTGCCGTAGGCGGCGGCGGAGAAGGCCAGGTTCTCGGCGACGGTGAGGTCTTCGTACAGGCCGAGCGACTGGGGCACGTAGCCGAGCCGGGCCCGGGTGCCGAGCGACGGCGGCTCGCCGAACAGCCGGACCCGGCCGGCGGTCGGGGCCACCAGGCCGAGCAGCATCCGGATCAGGGTGGTCTTGCCGGAGCCGTTGGCCCCGATCAGCCCGACCACCTCGCCGGCGGCCACGGCCAGGTCGACCCGGTCGACGGCCAGCAGCTCGCCGAACCGCTTGGTCGCCCCGGCGGCCTCGGCCAGTGCCTCTGGGGGTTCCGGGCCCGCTCCCGCCGGTCCGCCCGGGCTCCGCGGCTCGGCGTTCATGCTGCCCTCCCCGGGTCCTCGCGGAGCTGGGCGACGATGGCCGCGTCCTCCAGGTCGAGGGTGACCGGGCTGGTCCCCGGCGGGGCCGAGCCGTCGGGCGACCAGGCCCGCCAGCGGGCACCCCGACGCCAGGAGGCCAGGCCCTCGGGCCGGGCCGTGCCCTCAACGACCAGGCCGGGGGTGGCGGCCAGGACCTCGTCGGGGGTGCCGGCGAGCAGGGTGCGGCCGCGGTCCAGCAGCAGCACGGTGGCCGCCCGCTCGGCCTCGTCCAGGTAGGTGGTGGCCACGACCACGGCCGCGCCGTCGGCGGCCGAGGAGGCCAGCAGCCGCCACAGCTCGGCCCGGCTCACCGGGTCCACGCCGGTGGTCGGCTCGTCCAGGATCAGGAGGTCCGGCTCGTGGGCCACGGCCATGGCCAGGGCCAGCTTCTGGCGCATGCCACCCGACAGCCGGCCGGCCAGCCGGTCGCGGGCCTCGGCCAGGCCGGTCCGGTCCAGCAGCCAGCCGACCCGCCGGTCCAGCTCGTCGGCGGACAGGCCGTAGGCGCGCCCGGCGAAGCCGAGGTTCTCGTCGACGGTGAGGTCGGTCCAGACGCCGGGGCCGGCCGAGACGTAGCCGAGGCGACGGGCGGCCGGCCGGCGGACCGTGCCCGCGGCCGGCCGGACGGTCCCGGCGAGGGCCCGCAGCAGGGACGTCTTGCCGGCGCCGTCGCCGCCGACCACGGCCGCCACCGTCCCCGCCGGGGCCTCGAAGGTCACGTCCTCCAGGGCCACCGTTGCCCCGTAGCGGACGCTCAGCCCCTGGCAGCCCCAGCGGTCTTCGCCCTGATTCATCGGGCGCCCGCCCTGCTCGGGGCCGCCTCGGCCTGGTCGGCGGCGTCCGAGTCGGCGTCGCGGTGGCGGCCGGCCGGGGCCAGGTCGCGGCGGAAGCGGGCGATCGACAGGCCGAATACCACCGCCCCGAGCACGGCCAGCATGGCCAGCGGGAGCAGCAGGGCCTCGAACGGCGCCCCCCTGACCATCACGCCCCTGGCCAGCTGGACGAACCAGGTGAGCGGCAGCAGGTAGCCGATCCAGCGCACCCCGGGGGCCATGGCCTGGAGGGGGAAGATCAGCCCGGAGAGCAGGATCTGGGGCAGCATGGTCATGATGGCCAGCTGGATGGCCTGGCCCTGGGTCTCGGACACGGTCGAGATGAGCACGCCGATGCCGACGGTGACGAACAGGAACTCGACCGCCCCGAGGGCGAAGACCAGCGGCGAGCCGTTGAAGGGGACGTCGAACAGCACCACCCCGACGGCCACGATCACGGCCAGGTCGACCACCGCGACCCCGAGGTAGGGCAGGAGCTTGCCGGCGAGCACGTCGCGAGCCCGGAAGGGCATGACCGCGAGCTGCTCCAGGGTGCCGCTCTGGCGCTCGCGGACCACCCCGAGAGCAGTGGCGATCGTGCCCACGAACACCAGCACCACGCCCATCAGGCCCGGGACCATGATCGCCGAGGTCTCCAGGCCCGGGTTGAACAGCACCTCGGGGGTGGGCAGGCCGGGCCGGCCCCGCAGCTCGGTCACCACCGCCCGGGCCGAGAACAGGTCGGCCCCGTCGACCAGCACCTGGGGCTGGCCACCGTCGCCGGCGACCACGGCCACGGTCGCGTCGGCGTCGCGCAGGGCCTCGACGGCGGCCTGGCGGCCCTCGCCGGGCGCGACCCGCACGACGTCCAGCCGGTCGGGCAGGGCAGCCGCCACCTGCACGGCCCGCGGGCCGAGCACCACCGTCTTCACCCGGTCGACGTCGAAGCTGGCCGCGTAGCCGAACACCACCAGCAGCAGCACCGGGAGCAGGATCATCATGGCCAGCGTGCGCCGGTCCCGGCGCATCTGGCGGAACTCCTTCATCGCCATGGCCCACATGCCGCCGGCACCTCCCGACGAAGAATTCATCAACGGATGAAGTCTACGACGAGTGAAATGTTGCGGCAAGCGCCCGGGCGAAGCCCGGCGGAGCAGGTGGGAAGGAGCTCTAACAGAAAGGCGCCGGCAGAGGCCGGCGCCCTCCTCGGCTGGGACCTAGTCGTTGTCCTTCTCGACCTTGGTCGGGGGCGGCTCGCCGGTGGCCCGCTCCCAGAGCTTGTCGACCAGCTTGCGGGC
>Ga0307296_10000206_pt1 | contig 25826 bp, 13 predicted proteins | sample ER_DNA_153_FD_194467 | JGI IMG/M metagenome (GOLD analysis project Ga0307296, IMG submission 194467) | Bulk soil microbial communities from the East River watershed near Crested Butte, Colorado, United States - ER_DNA_153 | ecosystem: Environmental > Terrestrial > Soil > Floodplain | place... | reverse complement strand
CGTTACCTCCCGCAGCTGGTGCTGGCCGTGCTCGTTCCCATCGCGGTGCTTGCCTGGACGGCGGCGATCGACCTGACCTCAGCCGCGATCATGCTGGTGACGCTCCCGCTGATCCCGGTGTTCATGACCCTGATCGGTCGATACACCGAGTCAAAGACCCGGGCACGATGGGTGGCGCTGGCACGGCTCTCCAACCACTTCCTCGACGTCGTCCGGGGCCTCCCGACGCTCCGAGCGTTCAACCGTGGTGCCTCGCAGGCGGATCGGATCGAGGAGGCGAGCGAGGCGTACCGGCGAACGACGATGGAGACGCTCCGCGTGAGCTTCCTGTCCGGAGCCGTGCTCGATCTGGCTGCGACGCTGGCGACGGCGCTCGTGGCGGTCACGCTGGGCGTCCGGTTGATCGAGGGATCGGTCGGCTTCCGACCCGCGCTGACGGTCCTGCTGCTCACCCCTGAGCTCTACGTCCCGCTCCGCAGCCTCGCGACGCAGTTCCACGTGAGCGCGGACGGGCTGGCCGCCGCGGAGAGGATCCTCGATCTGCTCGAGGCGCCGGAGGGTCGGCCGTCAGGCACCGAGCACGTGCCGACCTCGTGGGGGCCGATCCGTTTCGAGAACGTCTCGATCGAGAACCCCGACCGAGGCCCCAGGGTCCTCGATGGCTTCGACCTCACCATCGAACGCGGTGAGGTCGTGACGTTGGTCGGTGCGAGCGGTGCCGGCAAGAGCACGGTCGCCGCCCTGATGCTCGGTCTGCGCTCACCGGACGGCGGCTCGATCACCGTTGGCGGCGCGGACCTCGCCACGATCGACCTCCGGGAATGGCGGACGCAGGTGGCGTGGGTCCCACAGCGGCCGACCGTGTTCCGCGGCTCGGTCCGGGACAACATCGCGATCGGCAACCCGTCCGCCACCGACGAGCAGATCGAGCTCGCAGCGGGGGCCGCGGGTCTCGACGAGGTTGTAAGCGAGCTGCCGCGCGGATACGAGACCCGCCTCGGCGAGGGAGGCCGGAGCCTATCGGCCGGCGAGACGCGACGCGTCGCCCTCGCGAGAGCCCTGGCTCGGCAGGCGCACCTCGTGATCCTCGACGAGCCGACCGCGAACCTCGACGCCGAGAGCGCCCGCACGATCGCAGCCTCGATCCGCCAGCTCAAACCCCACCAGGCGGTGTTGCTGATCGCGCACAGCCCCGAGCTGGCGGGCTCGGCCGATCGCATCGTCCGGATCGAGGGCGGGAAGGCGGTCGCGGTCGCCGACCCGGCGGTGATCCCGTGAACACGCTGCGGCAGCTGCTCCGGATCGCGAGGTTGCCACGGGCGCGCCTGGTTGCGTCCGTCGCGCTCGGCTCGCTCTCGGTGCTCCTCGGAGTCGGCTTGATGTCGCTCGCCGGCTACGTCATCTCTCGCGCGGCCGAGCACCCACCGATCCTGTCCCTGACCGTCGCGATCGTGGCCGTCCGGGCATGCGGCATCGGAAAGCCCGTGGCCCGATACTTCGAGCGCCTCGAGCGGCATGATCTCGCCTTCCACGTGCTGGCCCGTATGCGCGTGGGCTTCTATCGGAAGATCGAGCCGCTGGTTCCGGGCCGCCTGCCCGAGTTCCGGCGGGGCGATCTCCTCGCGGCCATGGTTGGCGACATCGACGCCTTACAGAACCTGTTCCTCCTCGGTGTCTCGCCTCCGCTAGTCGCCATCGTCGCCGGCGGCATCTCCGTCGCGATCGCAGCAGCCTTCCTCCCATCCGCGGGCTTGATCCTCGCCGTCGGCCTGCTAGCCGGTGGGATCGGTATCCCGGCGCTCGCGGCGCTGGTCAGTCGTCGCGCCGGCGCGCGACAGTCCGCGGCGCAGGGCGAGCTCACCGCCGAGCTCGTTGACCTCTTGCGCGGCGCTCCGGAACTCGCGGTCCTCGGCGCTGACGAACGGGCCGTCGAGGCGGTCCGAGCGGTCGACGAGGAGCTGGTGCACCTCGCACGTCGAGATGCGCTCGTGAGCGGGCTGCTCGAAGGTCTGTCCGTCGCCGTGGCCGGACTCACCGTCGCCGGTGTCCTGGTCATCTGCGCGTCTGCGACGGTCGCCGGCACGCTCGACCGCGTGATGGTTGCTTCGCTCGCGCTCCTCGCGATGGCGTCGTTCGAGGCCGTGACGCCGCTTCCCGCCGCCGCACGCGTCCTCAGCGCGACGATCGCATCGGGGCGCCGGCTGCTCGCCATCACGTCGCACGCGCCGGCCGTCGTCGACCCCCCGAGGCCTGCCGATCCGCCACGGGATCCGACGGTGACGCTCGAACAGGTCGGGTTCGGCTACGCGGACGGAGAGTCGTGGGAACTCCTCGACGTGAACCTCCGCATCGCACCGGGGCGGACGACAGCCCTCGTGGGACGCTCGGGGGCGGGCAAGAGCACGATCGCGGCATTGATGGTCCGCTTCCTGGACCCGGACGCCGGCCGGATCGCGGTCGGCGGAACGGACGCGCGCACCCTGCGACAAGACGACGTCCGCTCGTTCGTGACGCTGGACGCTCAGGATGCCTATCTCTTCTCGACCACGATCCGGGAGAACATCCGTCTCGCGAAGCCCTCGGCGGACGAGGACGCCATCGAACGGGCACTCCGACGCGCTCAGATCTGGGACTGGATCGCGTCCTTACCAGATGGCGCGGACACGTACGTCGGCGAAGAAGGGACCCTCGTGTCCGGCGGCGAGCGCCGGAGGATCGCACTGGCGAGGACGTTCCTGGCCGACGCGCCGATCGTCGTCTTGGACGAGCCCACGGCCCATCTGGATCCGGAAACGGCGGAGCGGCTCGTCGATGACGCTCTCAACGCGACCGAAGGTCGGACGGTGCTGTTGATCACGCACAGGCTGGAGGGTCTGGATGCGGTCGACCGGACCGTCCGGCTCAGCCGCGGCCGCCTGGTCCCGTCCAGGTCCGTTCCCTCAGAGCGCGTCTAGGCGAGCAATCCCCCGAAAGGGATGATGCACGGTCGCCGTGGCCCGCTTAGGCTACGCGGACGGAGCTCGCGCGAAGCGCGGGCAGGGAGGAGCTGTAGTGCTTGCGACCGAATGGTCATTCGGGAACGTCCTGTGGACCATGCTCGTCTTCTTCTTCTGGTTCATGGCGATCTGGATATTCATCACTGTGTTCGCCGACATCTTCCGGCGACGGGACCTGTCGGGCTGGGCCAAGGGTGGATGGATCCTCCTGATCTTCATCGTGCCGTTCCTGGGCGCGCTGATCTACCTGATCGCCCGCCCGAAGATGACCGAGCAGGACAAGGAAGACATGGAACGGATGCAGGCAGCGGAGATGCGCGTGTCCGGATATTCACCCGCGGATGAGGTCGCGAAGCTTTCGAAGCTCCGTGACGAGGGCAAGATCACCGCGGAGGAATACGAGGAGATGAAGAAGCGCGCGATGATGCAGATCTGAACCCCTGGAGGCTCCCAGTCGCTGGGATCGTCGCGGCGGTGGCGATCTTCATCGCCACCGCCGCGACCCCTCCACCGATAGCAGGGGCTAGCCCAACCGCTCGGTCAGGTGCTGCCCCACACGGATCGCGTTCGCCATCGCCGTGAGCGCAGGGTTCACGGCGCCGATGCTCGGGAAGAAGCTGGTATCGACGACGTACAGGTTGTCGAGCTCGTGCGCCTTGCAGTTCCGGTCGAGGACCGACGTCTCCGGATCGTCCCCGAAGCGGCATGTCCCGACCTGATGCGCCACGCCGGCGATCGGGATGCTCATGTGCATGTAGAAGTTCTTGTCCAGCACGTGGTGATCGGCTAGGCCCGTGTGGTTCAGGATCTCCTTGAGCTCGTGGTAGAGGCGGCTCGCCTCTTCGTCGTTGGTGGACCGATACGCGAGGTGCACGTTCCCGTCCTTGTCCAACGTGACGCGGTTCTCCGGCGTTGGAAGATCCTCCGTCGTGAGCCAGAAATCGACCGCATGTCGCGCGGTCTCGGCCAGGCTCCAGTGCGGTGCCAACTTCGTCAGCTTCGGCTCCTCGCCTTTCATCGCTTCCGCGTTGGATTTGCCGACCATCTGGATCTGCCCCACCGGCCAGTCGTACTCCTCCGTCCCGAAGTAGAAGTCGTTGATCGCAAGGGTCTTCTGGAAGACCGAATCGTTCGGCTCTTTCGAGAGCGCCACCACGGCCTTGCTGTTGTGGAACATGTAGTTGCGCCCGACCTGATCGGATCCGTTCGCCAGGCCGTTCGGATGTGCGTCGTTCGCCGAAGCCAGCAGGATCTTGGCACTGTTCGACGCGCCGGCTGACAAGGCCACGACGTCGCTCTGGTACGTCTCCTGCGTACCGTCTCGCGCGACGACCACGCCGGTCACGGTGCGTCCGGATGGGTCGGTCTCCAGCTTCACCACCTCGGCGTTCACGACCAGCGTTACGTTCGGCGACGCGAGCGCCGGTCGGACGGCGATCGCCTCGGCGTCGGACTTCGCATGCACGAGACAGGGATACCCGTCGCACCACGTGCACCGGATGCAGGTGCTCATCGCCCGGTGGGCCTCGTCGAGCATGATCCCGCACGGGGCGTGGTAGGGGTGATACCCGGCGGCGGTCAGGTCGTCCGAGAGCTGTTGGATCCGAGGCTCGTGCGAGACGGCCGGCCACGGGTACTGCTGGCTCCAATGCCCCTCGATCGGATCCTCGCCGTGAAGACCGTGCACCTGGTACAGCTGTTCGGCCTTCGAATACCACGGCTCGAAGTCGTCGTACGAGAGCGGCCACGCGGGCGAGACGCCGTCGACGTGCTTGAGCTCCCCGAAGTCCTGCGGCCGGAGGCGGTAGAGGGCGGCGCCGTAGAGCTTCGTGGCTCCGCCCACGAAGTAGTGCACCTGCGGCTGGAAGGGTTTCCCGTCGGGGTCGTACCACGTGTCCTCCGAGATGTACTTGCCTTGGACGAACACCGGATCCGGATCCCAGTTGTCTCGCTCGCGCGGGAGGAAGTCGCCGCGCTCGAGCAGCAGGATCTTCTTCCCCGATGGAACCAGCGTGTGTGCGAGCGTGCCGCCGCCGGCTCCCGTCCCGATGATGATGACGTCATAGTGTTCAGTCATCGTCGTCCCCCCAATCGATGTGGGCGGCGTCAGTCCTGTCCAGGATCTGTGGTGCGCGGCCCTTGCCGTGGTAATCCCAGGCCCAGCTGATGAACGCGTCGACGCGCTGGCGGACCCCGCTCATCAGCCAGGCGTGGACGCCGAGCCACGCGGCGAACGCGACCGCGCCGTGGAGTTCGTGACGATGCTCGCCCATCTCGGCGACCGCAGCCCCCCGGCCGATCATCGCCATGATCCCCTTGTCGTGGTAGTCGAACGGCTCGCGTGCCTTGCCCGCGATGTCCGCGAGGATGTTCTCGGCCGCCTGAGCGCCCGCTTGCAAGGCGACCGAGCCCAACTGTGGGAACGCCGTGCCGTCCCCGACCGGGATGTTCGCGATGTCGCCCACCACGTACACGCCCGGGTGATCGACGACGGTGAGGTCCGGCTGGACGTCGATCCGCCCGCCACGACCCTGCTTGAGCCCCGAGGTATGGGCGAGCGGTGCGGCCATCAGACCACCCCCCCAGACGACGCAATGGGTCGCGATCGTCTGGCCGTCCGACAGCAAGACGTGATCGGCGGCGATCTCCTTCACGGAAGTTCCGAGCCGGAGCTCAACCCCGTAGTCCGTGAGGACCTTGGACGCGTAGTCGTGCGCCTTCGGTGAGAAGGGGCCCAGTACGGCGTCGCCGAGGTCGACCATGATGACCTTGGCATGATCAACCGCAAGGTCGTGATACTCCGACGGCATCACGTCGCGGATCAACTCGGCGATCGCCCCCGCGACCTCGGTTCCCGTGGCGCCGGCCCCGACGATCACGAAGTTCAGCGCGCCTCGGTCAACGAGCGAGGGGTCACGGTCGGCATCTTCGAAGACCCCGAGGATCCGCGCGCGCAGCCGCTTGGCGTCCTCGAGCGAGTACAGCGGGAACAGGTGCTCCGCGCCGGGCGTGTCGAAGAAGTTCGCCTGGCTGCCGGCCGCCAGGACGAGGAAGTCGCCGGCGAACGTCTGGCCGCCGGTGAGCGTCACCGTCTTCGTGTCGGGATCCGCCGACGCGACCTCGCCGAGCTTCACGCTGATGCTCGGGTGCTTGCGGAACAGTTGCCGGATGTCCATCGCCACGTCGGAGGACGAGAGCTGATACGTCGCTACCTGATAGAGCAGCGGTAGGAACTGGTGGTAGTTGTGCTTGTCGATCAGGGTGACGTGTACGTCGTCATCGTGCTTGGCGAGCTCTCTCGCGCAGCCGATGCCGGCGAATCCGGCACCGACGATCACAACCTCTGCGGGTGTGTTCACGCTCGACCTCCCCCTTCGATCCCCTTGGCGATCCCCCAGGCGCCGGTCCACGGACGATCCGGCTGCAAGCGGAGCACGCCGAGTCCCGACCGGAAGGCGTTCGCCGGACACGTCATCGGCTCGATCGCGATCCCTCGCCTCCGCCGCAGCGCGGGCTCCAACGTGTCGCCCGTGTAGATCATCAGATAGTCGAATCCTCGTCCGGCCCACACCGACGCGCTCCGCCCGCCGGGGCCCTCGACCGATGCGCGCACCGAGCCGTCATCGTCGCGAACAAGGTCCGTGAAGCACGTATCCATCGTGGTCGCGCCGATCGCTCGCCGCGTCCGGAAGTCGAACGGCGTTCCGTCCACGGCCTCGTCGGTGGTCGGCAGGCCCCGGTCGTCGGTCGCCATGCGGCGGCCGGCCGGAACCGTCAGGAACGCCTCATCGAGTGGCGCTCCAACCGTGAGGTACGGGTGGAACCCGATCCCGAACGGGGCCGGTCCGTCGGAGCGGTTCGTGGCGGTGGCCGTGATGGTCAGCCCGTCGGCCGCGAGCTCGTAGGCAACCTGGAGCTCGAGGCGCCAGGGGTACGCAGGTTGCGGGTGTACGACGCACCCAAGCGTCACGGCCTCCCCGCCTTCCGTCTTCGAGCTCAATCGCCATGGGAGCCACCGCGCCAGCCCGTGGATCGCGTTTCGACGCTCGGGCTCATCCAGGGCGGCCCGCCCCTCCTTGCCGTAGCGCGTGTAGCGACCGTCCTCCAGGCGGTTCGGCCACGGCGCCAGGATCTGACCGCGCCCGGCCGACGACATCTCGCCGGCGTCGAACCCATCCAGCACGTCGACGTCATCGACGGCGTAAGAACGGAGGGTCGCCCCGACCTCGGTGACCACCGCTCGCTGGTTGCCGAGCGAGATCTCGTGCTGGAGCCCTGAAGGCGCGGTAGCCAGGGAAGCAGACATCGAAACCGCTTACAGCTCGGCGAGCCGTTCGGACAGGATCAGACGACCTGCCGCCTCGATCATCGCCAGGTGCGAGAAGGCCTGCGGGAAGTTGCCGAGGTGGTGACCGGTATCGGTGTCGAACTCCTCGGCGTAGAGACCGAGCGGAGACGAGATGCGGATCAGTCGCTCCAGCAGGTCGCGGGCGCGCTGCTCCTCGCCGATGATGGCGAGCGCCGAGACCAGCCAGAACGAACAGATCAGGAACGTGCCCTCTTTGCCCGACAATCCGTCGTCGGTCTCCTCGGTGCGGTAGCGCAGCACGAATCCGTCTTCGGTCAGGTCGTCGGCGATCGCGAGCACCGTGGCCCGGAGCCGATCGTCGTCGGGCGGAAGGAATCCGAAGATCGCCGCGAGCAGCACGGAGGCGTCCAGCGAGTCGGTCGCGTAATGCTGCTTGAGGACGCCCTTGTCGTTGACCCCGTTCTTCAGGATGTCGGTCTGGATCTCGTCGGCGGTCGTGCGCCACGAGGCCTCCAGATCCTTGTCGCCGCGGATCCCCGCCAGGTTCGCGGCGCGATCCATCGCCACCCAGCACATCAGCTTCGACGACACGTAGTGCTGGGGTGCCCCGCGCGCCTCCCAGATGCCCTGATCGGGCTCTTGCCAGACCTTCTGCGCGCACGTCGCCTGGCTCTCGACGATCGGCCAGAGCCGTCGCGGGAGCCGTTCGCTCCTGCGGGTGTGCAGGAGGATCGAGTCGAGCACCGCCCCGAACACGTCGTTCTGCCGCTGGTCGAACGCGCCGTTGCCGATCCGGACGGGATGGGCGCCGGCGTATCCCGACAGGTCGTCCCTCGTGGTCTCGGTGAGGTCCCGCCGACCGTCGATCCCGTACATGATCTGGAGCGATCCATCCTCCGTCGGCTCCACGTCGGCGACGAACTGCATGAATTCGTCGGCCTCCCAGTCGAGCTGCAGGAGGTGGAGCGCGCGCAGGGTGAACGTGGTGTCCCGGATCCACGTGTACCGGTAATCCCAGTTCCGCTCGCCGCCGGGCGTCTCGGGAAGTGACGTGGTGAGTGCCGCGACGGTCGCGCCCGTGGGCATGTACGTCAGGCCCTTGATCGCCAGTGCCGAGCGCTCGAGCATCGCCCGCCACGGGTGATCGATCGCGCGCGCGTGATCCAACCAGCCGCGCCAATACCGGACGGTGGCCGCGATCCGGGCGTCTGCCTCGTCGGCCGTCGTGGGTGCGGCGAAGTCCTCGGCCCACGACAGGGCGCAGAACAACCCTTCGCCGGCCGAGATGACGTGCCTCGCGCGGACCCGGCCTCCCTCGATCCCGAGCGGCATGTCGGTGGTGAGCCGGACCGTCACGCCGGCGCCGGTCGCATCGGCGGCGTGCCGGTCATCGTCCACCAGCGTCCACTCGGCCGATGTCCGCCCGTAGTCGAACACCGGCTCGCAGATCAGCTCGATCTCGACACGACCCGCGAGGCACACCACCGTTCGCACGAGCGTGTGATCCGCATCGTCGTCGGCGGGGGGACGCGTGTGAGGCGTGACCGTGTCCTCGCCCTGGCGGGTGCCCATCGTGAGCGCGTCACGGACCTCGACCCACCCGTCCGCGGTCCGCCAGGACGTCACGAGCGTGTTCGTTCCGGCCTCGTAGACGCGCGCCGCCGGCACGTTGATCCCGAACGGCGCCAGGCGAAAGTTGCCGGCCTCCCGGTCCAGGAGGGTGCCGAAGACGCTCGGCGAGTCGAAGCTCGGGACGCAGAGCCAGTCGACCGAACCATCCGGGGCCACCAGCGCGCCGGTGTGGCAATCGGACAGGAACGCATAGTCGTCGATCGGGGGGAACGGCGACGGCATCGCCGCGCTCTGCCGGGCACTCATGACGTCACCCAAGGCTCGTGCCAGCGGCCGTGTCCCGACACCAGCTCGTCGGCTGCGTCTGGACCCCACGACCCTTGCGCGTACGGATGGACGGGCGGAGGCGCATCCACGAGCGGCTGCATCACGCGCCACGTCTCCTCGACCGCGTCCTGCCTGGTGAATCGCGTGCTGTCTCCGACCATCGCCGCGTGCAGGAGCACCTCATAGGGGGTGGGACCCTCGCCGCCCTGGCTCGAGAACTCCATATCGAGCGTGATCGGCTCAGCGCCCGGCTCGTCGGCGCGATGCGCCTCGATCACCAGCCTGATGCCGGTCGTGGGGTCGAGCTTCACCACGACCTGGTTGGGTTCCGCGTCGCGGCCCAACAAATTGAAGCCCAGCCGGGGCGGATGCTTGAACACCAACCGCAGCTCGGTCTGGGTGTACGCGAGGTGCTTCCCCGTACGGATGAAGAACGGGACCCCCGCCCAGCGCCAGTTCTCGATGTCGAGGCGGAGCGCGGCGTAGGTCTCGGTCGTCGAGTCCGGCGCCACGCCATCGGTCTTCAGGTAACCGTCGTACTGGCCTCGTACGTAGTGTGCGGGGTCCGCCTCCGCGACGGCGCGGAACAGGGCGACCTGCGACTCTTTGATCGTCTGCGGGTCTCCCCGGGACGGCGCCTCCATGGCGGACGCCGCCACCACCTGCATCAGATGGTTGACGACCACGTCTCGCAACGCACCGACCGGATCGTAGAAGTGGCCACGGTCCTCGACCCCGAAGCTCTCCGCCATCGTGATCTGGACGGACTCGAGGTAGTTCCGGCTCCAGACCGGTTCGAGCATCGCATTCATGAATCGGAGGTGGAGGATCTCGACCAGGCCCATCTTCCCCAGGTAGTGGTCGATCCGGTAGAGCTGTGACTCGTCGATGTACTGGTGCAGTTCGGCAGCCAGCTCACCCGCCGACTTCAGGTCGTGCCCGAACGGCTTCTCCACGACGACGCGTGCCGTCTTGGTCAGGCCGGCGTCCGACAGCCCTTTCACGACCGTGCCGAACAGGAAGGGCGGGATCTCGAGATAGAACACGGGCGATTCTTTGCCCTTGATCGCGTCGGCCACTCGTCCGTAGGTGGCGGCGTCGGAGAAATCGCCCTGCACGTACGAGAGCCGCTCGGCGAAGCGGTCGAACACCTCCTTGTCCAGCACCTCGCCGGTGCCCTCGATGCAATCCCGCGCATGCTCCTGCAGCTTGTCGACCGTCCAGTCGTCGACCGCCACCCCGACGATCGGGCAGTCCAGCAGCTTGCGCATCTCCAGCCGGTAGAGCGACCGGAACGTCATCACCTTCGCCAGATCGCCGGTGATCCCGAACACGACGAGCACGTCCGCCGGCTGAGGCCCGGATGAAAGCCGTTGCGAGGTATCAGAAGCCATCGATATATCCCCCTGAGGTCCATGGATGCCGGAACGAACACGAAAGACCCACGGCGAGTGTGACCACAACCGCTTCCGTCCGCATCATCCGATACGGACCATTCCTACGCAGCCCAGATCCGCTACTGAAGAACGTTGACGGCGCGAGCGATGACGAGTCCCAAGATGGCGAGCGAGATGACGGCTTGCAGCGCCATCGAGAGTTTCGCCCATCGGGCGAGCGGCATCGCGTCCGTCGGACTGAACGCAACGGCGTCCGTGACCCCCACGTAGAAGTAGTCGACGAACTGCGGGCGCCAGCCGGGAGGCGAGATCTCTGGATCCAACTGTTGGGGGAAGGCGAAGTCCGGGCTCGCCGGCATCCCCTGGGCACGCGCCGCCGGGCCGCCGCAATCGAATTCCCAATACAGCAGGGCGAACGCCAGGATGTTGATCAGCCAGACGGAGCCGCCGGCCGTCAGCAGCGTCGTCCCGTTCTGGAACTGCGGCGCGACCTCGATCAGATCCTTGATGAGGATCACCGTCGAAACGAGCGCCGACAGCACCATCAGGAGGACGAGGGCGATCGAGAGGATACGCAACGCTTTCGACGTCTTGGTGATCGCACCCGGGTCCGTCGCGATCAATGCCACAAGCAAGATCGCCATCCCAGCAGGAAAGATCCAGCGAGGGCCTGAAGTCAGGCGCTCCGGGAGGGCCATCGTGAGCGAGATGACCGATACGACGGCGAGGGTCATCGGCCATCTCGGCTCGCCGACGATCCTTTCCGACATCGGTCCCCCCGCACCCGTTCCGATCAGTGGTGGAAGGCGCTCGTCGGCGCGCCATGCTTCGGCAGGGGACTCGGCAAGGAATCGAGATACTCGACCGAGCTCGGGATGTCGGCGAGGAGGAGGCTCGTGAGGTCCATGGAGACCCCATTGCGGAACACGACCCGCATGACCGTCATGTCTTGGAGATCCGCCAGCATCGGATCGGCAGGAGCCTGCCCCCACGCTCCCGCAACCTGGCGGAAAGGTCGTGCAGATCGGCTCCTCGGGGAGCTACTCCAGCCATCGTTGCTCCCTCCTCGACCCCGTTGCCGCGAGGTCGTTCGCTCAGACCTCGATCGTTGCCTTGATCCTGTCGGCTTTCACGGCGGCCTTCAGCGCGTCGTAGTCCCGTTCGTTCTGGTCGGCATACGCCTCCGAGAAAGACGCGATCGCCCGGTCGAAGGCGTCCGAGTTGCCCACGTACGAGGAGATAGCGACTCGGTCTCCGGAGCGAGCATGCGCCCTCGCGAGGGTCCATCCGCACATCTGCCCATAGACGTTCATGACCTGGGGAACCATGGCTTCCGGCGCCCACGAGCCCTTCCAGTCCCGGAGCTGGCGGATGTAGAAGTCGCGCACGACGCCGTCGAACCCCGCCAGGCGATTCCAACCGAGGAAGATGTCGCTCGACGCCTGCATGAGTCGCTGCCCTTCGACCACCCGCTGCCCGTGGTTGGCGTACCGGCTCTTGCCGACGAACGGCTCAAGGACCGAGGCCTGAGCCTCCTTCGCCTGCAGGAAGAGCGGATCCTGTCCGTCCCGACCCAACATCAGGACGATCCACGCACGGGTGCCGACGCTTCCGACGCCGACCACCTTGCGGGCGAGGTGCACGAATCGGAAGTCCTCGAGCAAGTGCTTTCGGTCTCCCTGCAGGGTTCGACGGTAGGAGCGGATCAAGTCGTGGATCGTCTCCAAGAACTTGGCCGCGTCGTCCGGAGGAAGTAGCTCCTCGACAGGGACGATCAACGGCGGCTCGCTGATGATCCGCAACTCGCCGTCGACGACGTGCGTCAATTTGGCGAACGCCTCCAGGCTGTCTTTCGTCCTCGCCTTCGTGACCACCCGCTCCGCCGCTTTGAGGTTCTTCTTGTCGAGCATCGCTTGCAGACCCGGCAGGCCCTGTTGGACGCGGGCGTGCGCGTACCAGACCTCCAGGTTCCGCATCCCCGCGAACTGCCGCATCGCGGATCGATACGCCCCCACCGCGTCGCGGACGACCTCAGCGCGCTCCTTGTCCGCGAACCCGTTGTTACGACCCGCGATGGCCAAGCTCGCGGCGAGACGTTTCACGTCCCATTCCCACGGTCCGTGAGCCGTCTCATCGAAATCATTGATGTCGAACAAGAGCTCCCGCTCGGGGGAGCCGAACAGACCGAAGTTCGAGACGTGGGCGTCACCGCACACCTGAACGATGAGGCCAGATCGCGGGGTCGAGGCCAGGTCTGAGGCCATCAGGTACGCCGCGCCTCGATAGAACGCGAACGGCGAAGCGAGCATCCGTCCGTAGCGGATAGGAACGAGGTCCTGCACGCGACTCTTCGCCTGCTCCTCCAGGAGTCCGACGGGGTCGGCCCGGCCGGAAGGGGGGTCCCAGCCGCCGTGACTTGAGCGGGGAGCTTCGGCGCGAGCCGCCTTGCCGCGAGCGGCCCGTTCCTCGGGCGTGAGGTGGACCACCGCGTTGGTGGTCTGAGCCCCCTCTTTCGGTTGGTCGATATCCGCGTCGGCGACAGGCGTATTCGTCTCCTTCGTCTTGCTCCGGGGTGACGTGAAGGTTGGTCCGTTCATGGCAGCGCTCCCTCCTGTGACTCACTGAGAAGCCGGTCGAACACCGGCTCAGCACGCACGAGCCGCTCCGATCCGAGCGAGAGAGGCCGAGGGCTTGGGCCGAGTGCGATGCGACCGCGTGTCTGGGGCCGCCGGATCGCTGCGCCACGATGGCGCCGCAGATCCCGACTATACGCTCGTCCGGCTGGCGACGGGACGGTCACTCGGGCGGCGCTTCTTTCGGGGCCATCGATGGGTCGGAGACATCGAGCTTGACGTCGCCCTGGGCGGCCATCCTTCCCCTGATCCCGCCACCACGGCCACGCAGGATCCAAGCCACACCGACGGCGACGACGCCGCCGATGAACGGTCCCACGATGTAGACGTACCAATCGTGGTAGTTCCCGCTGACGATCATCGGGCCCAGCGACCTCGTGGGGTTCATCGACGCCCCGCTGATGGGAGCCGACCAGAGGCCCGCAAGCGCGATGTAGGCGCCCACACCCAATGCGCCGAACACGCCGATGTTCTGGGCGCCCGACGCCGTGCCGAGGATCGTGCTCAACAGACCCAGCGTCAGCACCGCCTCGAAGATGAGCGCGGTCGTTGCGGTGATGCCGGGACCTGGCTCCGTCGTGCCGAGGCCTCCGATGTTCCCGAGCGTCGCACGCAGGAACAGCACCGCGAGGATCGAGCCGACCAGCTGAGCGACCACATAACCGGGCACTCGCTTCCAGGGGAAGTCGCCTCGCATCGCGAAACCGACGGAAACGACTGGGTTGAAATGGGCGCCCGACACGGCGCCCATGAACAGGATCATCGCCATCACCATCAGCCCGGGCGCCGTCACGCGAACGGCGAGAGGGATCTGACCGCCGCTCTGGGCGTTGACGACCCCACCGCCGGCCGCCACGAGGACCAAGAAGAACGTGCCGAGAACCTCCGAGAACAGGCGCCGACCCTCGAACCGGGGGTCATAGAAGTTCTGTACCTCATCTCCGACCTTGGTCTCGAGGTAGCCGAGGACTCCCCCCTTCGTATCCGGGGGCATCGATGATCCGCGGTCTGTCATGGTCCCTCCCTACTCGGTAGCGCCTCGACGTCACGACGACGTCCGAGATCCTCAGCGTGATATGCGGCAAGGAGACGTTGCTCATCGTCCTTCTTCGGGAACATGAAGAAGACGAGGACGGCCCCCAGGATGATCGCGACGATCCCTGCGATGTACGCCCACTGGTCACCCGAGAGGAACGAAGCCTTCGCGGCCGCTGTGATCTGGCTCGTGTACTGCGGGTACTGCTGTGCGGTCGCCTCGGCGCTGGCGAACGACTTCGTGAGTTGGGCTTCGACACTATCGGAGACCTGCTGGCCGTTCGGCGCCGATGCGATCGCCGACGCGAAGGCGGCCGCGTAGCCGGCCGCCAGCAGCGCGCCGAGGATCGACTGCATGATCGCGCCACCGAGGTCGCGCTGTAGGTCGGCGGTCCCCGATGCCATCCCGGCCTTGCTCACCGGGACCGATCCCGTCAACGAGTGCGACGCAGGAGTGCCGGCGAAGCCGACGCCGGCTCCCACGAAGGCGTAGCCCAGCCCGACCTTCCAGTACGGGATGCCTTCCTTCCACAGGAGCAGCATCGTGACGAAGCCAAGGAGACAGAGGGCATAGCCGGTGAGGAGGGTGAACCGCGCGCCCCTCGCCTCGACGAGCTTGGCCGATCGGGGTGCGATCAGGACCATGAAGAAGGCGGCGGGCAGGATCGCGAGCCCGGCATCGAGGGTGTCGTAGGCGAGCACGTTCTGCAGGAACTGCTGCCCGACGAACATCGCTCCCATCAGGGTGCCGAACACGATGATGCCCGCGCAAGCGGCGACCCAGAACACGCGCCGGCCGGCGACGTGGAGGTCATAGAGCGGGTTGTTGGCGCGACGCTGACGGATCACGAACGCGACGCCCGCGGCGAGAACGATCGCCGCGAGCCCGAGGACCAGGGTTCCTGAGTTCGGGACGGCTGCGAAGTTGATCCCGAGCACGAGCGCCGCAACCAGCACCACGGATAGGAAGCCGCCGAGGTTGTCGACCGGATCGGTCCCCTCGTTGACATGAGCGGGAACGTTCCGGAAGGCAAGGAGCAGGGCCACGACGGCAAGGGGCAGGGTGAGGAGGAAGACGGAGCCCCACCAGAAGTGCTCGAGGAGGAATCCCGACAGGAGCGGGCCGAGAGCCGAGATGGCCCCACCGAGTCCCGACCACAACGCGATCGACTTCGTCCGGCCCGGACCGGACCAGAGCGCGGTGATGAGTGCCAGCGTCGTCGGGTACGCCATGCCGGCCGCGAGTCCGCCGCCGAGCCTCGCGATGAACAGCACGACATCCGTTGGAGCCCACGCAGCGAGCAGGCTCATCGGTATCGCGAGACCCGTACCTAGCAAGAGCATCGCCTTGCGCCCGTAGCGGTCTCCCAACGCGCCGAAATACAAGACCGAGCAGGCGAGGCCGAGTGAGTAACCGACCGCGATGAGGTTCAGCGTCGTCTGCGAGCTTTGGAACGCGGCGCCGATATCCGGCAACGCGACGTTGGCTACGGCGAGGTTCAGGTTGGCGACGGCAGCAACCAGGATCAGCGCCAACAGGACGAGGGTTGAGTTTGGCGGCGAGGTAGAGGCGCTGGTTTCCACCGATGAGACGGCGCTCTCACTCACTCTCGTTCCCCCCTCGCCGCATGTCTGTCCACGCAGCCTGAACGTTGGTGGCGGTTGACCTCCCGGTTGGAGGAATCAGCCCATGGGCATGTGGCATCACGCGTTTCCCGGATGGACGCTATGAGTGACGAGCGGCCGGGACATCGCCCGATTGGGATGAATCAGTGACCGACGGCAGGTTCTTGAACGGATCGAGCCTCGGGGCTGAGTCACAGAGTCCGACCATCCCGCTGGGGGATCAGACCGTCACACGTGAGCCAAGACGAAGGCCCGGGGTCGCTTGCCCCGGGCCCTCCGTCCCTCCCCGATCGCCTACTTGAACTTGAACAGCGCGAACGCGGCCGCTGTCCCTCGGGGCGACCCGTCGGTCTTGAAGTGCGCATCCCAGAGGTTCAGGTTCATCTGGACGCACTTGGTCGCGTACGACTTCAGCGTCGACCAGTTGAACTGCCAGTTCCCGTCTCCCAGGTACTGCAGTCCCGACGATCCGGTGGTGGTCTCGATCGGGTCAGGCGTCCCGGAACAGGCGCCGCCCAGCTGGGCGACCGCCGTCACGTTCGCGATGGCCGTCGGATCGCTGATCGCGACGAGCACGCCGCCCTGCAGTCGCTGCAGCCGGAACTTGACGGGGACGCCGGCTCCGGCCTTCGCCGAGTTCAGGGCCGGCGGGTTGTCGACCGGCGTGAAGAACCCGCTGAACTTGACCACCTCGTACTGCTGCGACAGCGTCGTGATGTGCCCGGCGGTGTCGCGGGCGAACACGGTGAAGGTGTGGATCCCGAGCGTTGACGTGTCGAGCGGCGCGCCCGACGGTCTCCCGTCCTGGTCGACGCACGACAGGATGCCGGAGCCGTTCGCTCCGTCACTGCACGTGAAGCTCGACACCGGTCGCGGCGCGAGCGCGGGGTTGCCGTCCCGCAACGGATACATCGGCAGCGGCTTGCCCGCCGGCGGTTTGGCCGGGGTGTCGATCGTGATCGTCGGACCGGTCTGGTCGATATCGAACTCGACGGTGGCATCCGGCGTCGTCGCCGTGGGCGAGGCGAACGCCTCGGCCTTGTAATGACCGTCGTTGCTGAACGTGGTCCCGTTCGAGACCGCCGCCCCGTTCACCTTCAACGTGTACCTCGACGGCGAGACCGTGACCGTCACGGGACCCGTGTAGAAGCCGTTCGCCCCCTGATCGCCTTGCAGCGAGATCGTCACCGGCTGCGACTCCGGCGGCTGGGGCACGTACCCGGGCCCGCCGTTGTTCGCGGTGCCGACGTTGCCCTTCGTGTCGACCGCGAAGACCGTGACTTCCAGCGGGGCGTTCACGGTCCCGGTCCAGAGGGTGGGGTCGTTGGCATCCTGGACGAGGTCGACGGCGTGGTAGCACTCCAACGTCGCGCTCGTCAGCTGACAATCCCCGGATCCAGCGGGTCGGAGCGCCTGCGCCAAGACCCGTCCCACGCCGTTGCTATCCGCGACGTGGACCGCGATCTGCGACGTGCCGTTCCCCAGGTCCGTCACGCGCACGTCGTCGAACGTCGGCGGTGTGAAGTCGGTGGTGTTGGGCGACGACAGGACCAGCCAGTTCCCGGACGCGTACTGCCGGAACCTCCCGAAGCTCGGATCGCCCGACCCGGAACGGAACTGCCCGGTCAGCACGACCAGCGTCTGGTGGGGCGAGCCGTCGGCGCCGTAATACGTCCCGATGTTGCCGAAGGTCGTTGGATACACGGTCTTCGCTGCCGGGGCGTCCTCGAGCGTCGAGTTGTCGTACGTCGCGTTGGCGAAGGCGTACCCGTTCGTCGCGAACCCTGAGTTGATCAGCGTTTCATCGACCGGTGCCCATCGCAGCGGCAGCGCACCGTGCGCGACCTCACCGGACGTCGACGGCGGGATCTGCTCGGTGGCCTTCGGGACGATCGGATAGGGGTGCGTCGCCTGCGTCAGGCCGCCGTTGCTGTAGAAGGCGCGGTTGTCGTTCGTCGTCTCCTTATTGAACGAGGAGGTGACGGTCGTCTGCAGCGCCGAGACGCCCGGAACGCCCGACGACCCGGTCGTGAACGTGCCTCCGGATCCGGACGATCCGGCGGGTGCGTTCAGGGTGTAGGTCGGCATGCCCCAGGTCGCGAGCTCCTGCAGCACCTTGAGGTCATATGGGGTGAACGACGGCATCGAAGCGAAGTAGCTCTGCTCTGCCGCGAGCAGGCTTCCGCCGATCGACTGGTTCCCGCCCAGCCGGTTCGCGAAGTCGCCGAGGATCAGCTCCTGGAACCCCGCGGTTGCCGTGTCGCCGATCCCGTAGCCGTAGTTCCCGACCTGGACCGCCCCGGCGTGGTCGGCGAGCGCCTGCGCCCAGTCGTGCAGACGCGGATCGTTGGCCGTCGCGCCGGGGAGCTGGTCCGGGAAGTCGAGTCCGAAGTGGCACCCGATGCTGAAGAGGATCGACCCAGACACGAACGAGTCCACGGCTCCGTTCGTGACGCTGCGCCCGAAGAGGCAGGAGTCGCACGAATCGGCGGCGGTGATCGTGTCGTCCCCGTTGAGGTCGACGAGTCCGTTGGAGGCTGCTGGGATCGTGTGCGCGAACCCGCAGGAGGCGTCGGAGCCGAGCACGTTCGCCCCGCCGGCGAGCCCGAAGTGGCAGTCGGTGCCGGTGATCGCTCCGTCACCGTTCGAGTCGACACGGCCGCCGATGACGGACCACGCGAACCTCGCGGCGATCGCGCTGGTGTTGTTCGGAGTCGATGGAGCGGGGAAGATCGTCGGGAGCGGCCCGTCGTTGATGCCGAAGCTGCCGTCCGTGACCGTGATCGCCCTGCCGTTCGCCGTTCCGTCGTACGCGAGAAGGGTGCAATCGTCCGACGGGTCGATCGTGCCGTCGCCGGCGCGGCCGTCGTTCGCGCTCGTCCATCCGTTGCAGTCGAGCTTCCCGTCGATGATCGACGCGTCGCCGAAGAACGCCGTCGAGTCATCCTGGGTATCCACGACTCCGTCACCGTTCACGTCCGCGGCGCCGCCGATGATCGTCGGGGACAGTCGTCCGTTGTTGGGCAGGTCGGTCGACGAATAGACGTCGCTGGCGTTGTTCGTCGCGGCTCCCTGGGCCGGGAGCATCCGGTACTGATCGAAGTGTCCGTTCGGCGAGATGATGCCCGGCACGCCTGTCGGCGAGAACAGGCCACCGCCGACCTCGCTCGCGAACTGCTGTCGCGTCCACGTGGCGTTGGGTGGTGTTCCGTTCGGCGACAAGCGGTCGAACTGCTGCGTCTTCGAGTTCAGCGCCCTCGCGATGAGGTCGCCGCCGTCGGCGAACCAGTCGTAGTCCGACTCGAACGCGGTGCGCGGCTCGGTGTTCGCCGTTCGGGGATCCGCCGCACCCTTCGACGCGATGAAACGTCGGATCGCGTCGACGATGTCGTTCTGCGTCCCGTTCACCGTTCCACCGAGGCGGCCAACCGGCACCTGCGGCAGGTACACGAACTGGCCCCGGATCGAGAGCGGGACGAGCGCACCGTAGGGCGCATCCGACAGGAAGTACCCGCGCGCGAGCGCGCCGGTCATGTAGTTGACCTGCCCCCCGAGGATCGTGTCGCCGGTGAAGCCCTGCTCGTTCCCGTCGGCCGTTCCGTCCGGGATGGCGGCGTGGGGGATCACCGAGCCGTCACCGACGATGACGATGGTCACGCTGGCCAGGTTGTTGTTGCCGGTGGTCTTCAGCGAATCGACGACGGCGTTGATCGCCCTCGTGACATCGTTCATCTTCTGCGGGTTCGCCGGGTCGGCGTCCCACGCCGCGAACGCGTTCCGGACGTTCGACGAGGAGTCGAGCGGCACGACCACGGTGTTCGCCCCGACCGTCGACGATCCGAGATCGTTCAGCGTCGATCGGATCGCGTCGGCCTGCTGCGCGCCGTAGAACTGCGCCGTCCGCTGGTAGTCGAAGAGGACGAGCGTGTCCGTGGTGGCGGAGACCGCCGGCATGCTTGCCCCCGACGGCGAGACCGATGGCAGGGTCACCGCGGGCGCGGGCGGCAGCTGGATCGGGTCCGACGTCCGGACCGTGAGGACGTAGGGCTCGTTGCCGTGTGCCCCGTTCGCGCCCGACACCTGCGCGACGTACGTCGTGCCCCCACCGTTCCCTGCGACGCCGGTGGTCGTCAGGAACTCGGGGTCGGTGCCTCGGAAGTCGGAGATGCCGGCCAGGACCTCTCCGGTGGCGAGCGGGATGTCCTGGAGCGCCGGTGGCGGGAGGACCCCCGTATTGGTCCCGGTCGGATCGACCTGCGGTTCCGTGCCGATCGGCAGATCCTGCGCCTGCGTCGTGGGCCGCAGCGATTGACTCGTGTCGCTGCCGTCCGGCGCGTACAGGACGAGTTGGTAGTCCTTGCTGAGGTGGCTCAGCGACACCTCGAGGGAGCTCCCCACCGGTACACTGAACGAGTAGGTGTCCACCTCGCCCTGCGACTGGATGTGCCCCACCGTCATCGAGTCGTTCGAGACGGGAACCGTGCCGTCCGTGAAGTCGGTCACGTCGACCGGGGCGGTGCCGATGACGTTCACCCGCGGGGCGAGGGTGGACTCGGCACCGAGGTTGGAGGTCAGCGTGCCGAGCGTGAATCCGGGCATCGCATCGAACCGAAGGAACACGGTGGCCCGGCCGATGTCGCCGGCAGAGCATCCCGAGGACACGGGCCACGTGTATTCGCCGCCCGCACTGGTCGGATCCGACGTCGCGAAGTAGGTGTCGCCGTTCGTGGATGTCTGTGACGAGCCTGGGCGGATCACGAACTCCTGCGGGAGCCTGACGTGGAACAGGAGGCCCGCGGCGTCGAGGCACTGCACCGACAGCTGCGCGTCGTAGGTGACGAAGTTCGTCGGGTTCCCCTCCGGGAGCCGCTCGAATCCGAAATCGGCCAGCGGCGTGTCCTCGATCGGCGCCGAGTTCGGGTCGAGGAAGGCGATCACGAGGTCGCTGAGCGTGTTGTTGCTGATCGCCGAGCCGAGGTCGGCGAACGTCCCCGTCGCGTTCCCCGAACCGTCGACGGCCCAGTTCCCCGCGGCCCCAGGCGTTGGCACGCTGTTCGCGATGTCCCGGAGTGTCAGGTTCCCGGGAGAAACGCAGTTGACCTGCGAGCAGTTCACGACGTTCCCGCGCGTCGCCGACGGGATGTCTGCGACCCGGATGTCTCCGAGGAAGCTGCCCTTGATGTTCAGCTCCGAGATCGTGAGGGTCCAGAACGCGGTCGCCCCCGTACCGGTCAGGTCCCCGATGTGGCGATTCGGGAGCGTGGTGTCCTCGAGCTGACAGCCGTCGGCAACGGCCTCACCGATCGTGTACGTCGTGTTTGTCACTTTGGTTGCGGCCGTTGCACAGCTCGGGATCTGGCTCAGCTCGCCCTGCCATGAGCCGGTCGGGCGAGAGACCTGGACCCAGGTTTCTCCTCCGAGGAGGTACGCGAGGAGGGGGAAGTCCGCGAGCGGCGACGCGGAGATGAGGATCTCGTCCAGCTTCAACGCCAGCGGCGATGCTGGGTCCGTTTCGGGCGCGCACCCGTCAGCGAACAGCTGCTGCCACGAGACGCTCTGTGGCGTCGCATCTGTGTACGCGCAGGTCTGTGAGAGGACGAGCGGCCAGCCGCCGTTCCGCAGGAGTGGATACTCGGACAGCGGGGCCTTCCCGAACGGAGCCTTGCCGAAGGGAGCCTTGCCGAACGGGGCCTTCCCGAACGGGGCCTTCCCGAACGGGGCCTTCCCGAACGGGGCCTTCCCGAACGGGGCCTTCCCGAACGGGGCCTTCCCGAAGGGAGCCTTCCCGAACGGCGCCGTCGCGGACGTGGCCGTGCTGGAGTGCTGCGCAACGCCCGTCATCGGCACGTCTGCGAGCGCCGGCGACACGATCCCGGTCGGGCTGGTGGACGGTGTCGCGGTCATGGAGAGTCCGCTGATCTGCCGCCTGGCTCCGCTCCCGCAGCCGCCGGGACCCGCGTGACCGATCCGGAGACCGTCGATGAACACCGCGGAGTCGTAGATCGAATCCCCCTGGTCGAAGAGGGACAGATAGAGGGTGTGAGAGCCGGGGGTGACCGACTTACTGGCCACCAGCGGGAACGTTCCGCCGTCGTAGATCGTCCCGGCGGCCTGCCCCGCGGTCACGCGTGTTTCCCCGAGGCTGTTGATGCTGATCTCGTTGCCGTCTTCGTCGAACGCGAAGTTGTTCGCGGCGGTGATGTTCGAACCGGAGGTGGTCCAGTTGGAGGAATCGAGCTCCGCGATGAAAGCGTCGTTATAGGCGCTTCCCTTGAACTCGGGGAACTCTTCGGACAGGAACTGGAAGTCGAACTGTAGGCAGTTCGCGGTGCCCGGGACGTTCAGTCCGATCTTGAGGACCGTGGCGTCGTAGTCCGTGTTCCCTCGGAGGTTCCCGCCGCCGTCCGACACACTGGTGAACTGGCTCTGGTCGTTGACGCCGGCCTGGGTCGCGTCACCGGTCGAAAGGATCGCGTAGGAGGAGGAGTCCGATGGGAAGGCGGTCAAAGGCTGGGTCGAGACGGCGGCCGGGTTCCCCGAGGGGGGGATCGCGTCGAACGCCGCGCTGGTGACCACGCCGGACGTCATGGTCAAGGCCGACGTGACGGCATTGGCATCCCGACTGGCGGTGATGGATCCTGCTGCCTGGGCCGCTTGGGGGACGATCGGCATGACCGTCAAGAGCAAGCCCGTCGCCAGTCCCCACCCCAACGCGTGCCGGGCACGCCGACCTGCGATCGACATCCGAAATCATCCCTCTCGAGGCGCCCACGGTAGCTCGCATACGGCCGGTCCCCCTACGGCGCGTGTCGTAAACCGCGTTTGGCCGGATGTCGATTCTCACGCGGGCTAGATCGAAAGGTCAATCAGCCGTCGGCCGTAGATTTCGCCACTGGCCGCCGCGGGATCCAGAGGCCAAAATGCCTGGAAGATGACCACCTCCGCGAGCGACCTCCTCCTGCCGCACGTGCCCAGGCTCGTACTCGGCTGGGAAGGGGCGGACCGCGGATGGTTCCACCGGAGGCTCGATGGATCGATGGCGTTCGTGGACATCTCAGGCTTCACGGCCATGTCCGAGCGCCTTGCTCGCCTCGGCCGGGAAGGGGCCGAAGAGGTTTCGGACATCATCAACTCCATCTTCACCCGGTTGCTCGCCGTTGCGTACGGGAACGGAGCCTCACTGCTGAAGTTCGGCGGCGATGCGCTCCTCCTGTTCTTCGAGGGCACAGAGCACCCGGGACGGGCGGCGCACGCCGCCGGGGGGATGCGGCGCGAGCTCCGTGACATCGGACGCATCCAGACGTCCGGCGGCGCCACGACGCTGAAGATGCACGTCGGCGTCCACAGCGGCGACTTCGACTTCTTCGTCTTGGGGAACGTCCACCGTGAGCTCGTGATCGCCGGTCCGTCCGCGACGAGGACGGTGCAGATGGAGTCGGCGGCCGTCGCGGGCCAGATCATGGTGAGCGACGCGACGGCGGCGTTCCTGCCGGCTTCGGTGCTGGGCGAGGCTCGAGACGGAGGCAGGCTCCTCGTTCGCATGCCGCCGGTGCCGCTCGCCAAGGTCGACACGCTGGTCCCCACCGATGTGGATCCTGCGCCGTTCCTCGCTCCGCAGATCAGACGCCTCGCAACGTCGCGGATCGACCCCGAGCATCGCCGCGTCGCGATCTCGTTCGTTCGGTTCGACGGGTTCGACGCGATCGTCGATCGGGACGGCCCCGGAGCGGCGGCGGAGCGCCTCGGCCGGCTGATGGAGATCGTCCAGTCGGCCGCCGCACGGAACCTCGTCACGTTCCTGGACAGCGACGCCGAGCCCGACGGCGGCAAGTTCATGCTCGGAGCGGGCGCGCCTTGGGGAAGCGAGCACGACGGAGAGCAGCTGCTCCGCACCGTTCGCGAGATCGTGGAGTCGGATCCGCCGATCCCGGTGCGGATCGGCGTCAATCACGGGCCGGTCTTCGCGGGTCTGATCGGTCCCGCGTACCGCCAGAAGTATTCGATCATGGGCGACGCGGTCAACCTCACCGCTCGGTTGACGGCGAAAGCCGAGCGGGGACAGGTCGTCGCGACGCCCGGCCTCGTCGAGCGCTCTCGCACGGTGTTCAGCGCCGCCGAACTCCCACCGTTCCACGTCAAGGGGAAGCGCGAGCCGGTCGACGCGCTCTCGGTCGGGCCGGCGCTCGGAACACGGGGTGCAGAGGCGGCCGCGCAGGTCCCGTTCTTCGGGCGTGACCGCGAGCTCGGATCGCTGCTCGAGGCCCTCTCCCTGGCTTCGTCCGGACGCGGGCGCCTGATCGAGATCGCCGCCGAGCCGGGCGTGGGCAAGTCGCGGCTGATCCACGAGCTGCGGTGGCACGTCGGCGATCAACGGGTCCTCGCGGTCTCGGCCGACCAGTACGGGACGTCGATCCCGTACGCGATCATCGGCGAGCTCGTCCGCCAGGCGACCGGCATCGACGGATCGCTCGGCCGCCGAGCGAGCGGCGACGCCTTGCGCGATGCCGTCGACGTCCTCGCCCCGCATCTGCTCCCGTGGCTTCCACTCATCGCGGTCACGATCGACGGCGACGTCGACCCGACGCCCCAGACGGAGCGGCTCGACGAGGTCTTCAAGCCGGGTCGGCTCGCTGCCGCGGTCGTCGATCTCCTCCGCGCGGCCATCCTGCGGCCGGCCCTGATCCTGATCGAGGACTTCCACTGGTCCGACGATGCTTCGACCACGGTGCTCCAGCAGCTGGTCGCCTCGATCGAGGATCGTCCCTGGCTCATCGTGATGACGAGTCGTCCCGGAGGGACGTCCCTGATCGGCCGCGGCGGCGTGACGGGTGAGACGATCACCCTCGAAGCCCTCCCTAGGGAAGCGTCCGAGGATCTCGTCCGGTCGCTGGCCGATCGGTTAGTCGCGCCTCATGAGATCGAGAACCTGCTCGAACGCGCCGGTGGCAACCCGCTGTTCCTCCAGGAGCTCGTCGCCGAGCTCCGTGCCGAGGGAACGGTCGAGTCACTGCCGACGACCGTCGAGGCGGTCATCGGCGCCCGGATCGATCGCGTCGAGCCCGAGGACCGGAGGCTCCTGCGCCACGCCGCGGTGCTCGGGACGACGGTCGAGACGGCGCTCCTGGCAGAGCTCATCGGCGACGCCGAGCTCGACTCACGGACCGTCGTCTCATCGCTCGAGGGATTCCTCGTGCTCGAAGACGACGAACACGTCCGCTTCCAGCACGCGCTGATCCGGGACGCCGCCTACCAGGGCCTGCCGTACCGGAGCCGGCGGGAGCTCCATCGCCGGGTCGGCGAGATCCTCGAACGACGAGCCGGCTCCCTCGAGGAAGGTGCCGAGGTGCTCTCCCTCCACTTCGTGCGCGCTCGCGAGCAAGCCAAGGCATGGCGGTACTCGGTCCTGGCCGGCGATCGAGCCCGCGAGCGGTTCGCGACCATGGCGGCCGCCGAGTTCTACGAACGCGCGCTCGAGGCGAGCCGCGCGCTCCGAGATGTCGAGCCGGATGACCGTCGGCGGGTGGCCGAGGCGCTCGGCGACGCGTGCGAGCGGGTCGGCATGTACGAACGCGGCGTGCGGGCCTATCGGCAGGCGCGGACGATCGCGGTGCGTGGATCGACGGAGGACGCGCGACTGTGCCTCAAGGACGGCGTGCTTCGTTTGCGGTTGGGTCGATATCCCGAGGCGCTCCGGTGGTACCGGCGTGGTCTGAACGTCGCGGCCGGGGCGGCCGTCGACGCGGCTGTTCGGGTCGAGCTCGGCCTCGGGTACGCGGGGGTTCGCTACTACCAGGGCCGGTATCGGGAGTGCATCCAGTGGTGCAAGGAGATGGTGCCGATCGCCCTCGAGAGCGGCGACAAGGCCGGGCTCGCGCACGCGTACTCGCTCCTGCACCTGGCGTACACCCATCTCGGCAGCCTCGACCGGGTC
>Ga0307296_10000204_pt1 | contig 25878 bp, 27 predicted proteins | sample ER_DNA_153_FD_194467 | JGI IMG/M metagenome (GOLD analysis project Ga0307296, IMG submission 194467) | Bulk soil microbial communities from the East River watershed near Crested Butte, Colorado, United States - ER_DNA_153 | ecosystem: Environmental > Terrestrial > Soil > Floodplain | place... | reverse complement strand
ACCTTTGCCTCGACGAGGTCTGCGATCTTTTCGATCACGCCTCCCTCGCCGCCCTTCCGAACGCCGTACGGGAGCTCGGTGATGATGATCGCCGTCTTGCCGCCGCGGAGCTCCTCGATGTGCGCGCGGCCCCGAACGACGATGCGACCACGGCCCGAGCGGTAGGCATCCCGAATCCCCGATCGTCCGACAATGACCCCGCCCGTCGGAAAGTCGGGTCCCTTGATGTGGCGGGCCAACCGCTCCACGTCGATCTCGGGGTCGTCGATCATGGCAAGGATCGCATCGACCACCTCGCCGAGGTTGTGGGGCGGGATGTTGGTGGCCATCCCGACCGCGATCCCAGACGAACCGTTGACCAGCAGATTGGGGAACCGTGCCGGCAGGACCGACGGCTCGCGACGCGACTCGTCGTAGTTCGGGACGAAGTCGATCGTGTCCGCATCAATGTCGCGGAGCATCTCCGTCGCGATGCGCGAAAGCCGACATTCGGTGTACCGCATCGCAGCGGCCGAGTCGCCGTCGACGGAGCCGAAGTAGCCCTGGCCGTCAACAAGGGGGTAGCGCATCGAGAACGGCTGTGCGAGCCGGACGAGCGCGTCGTAGATCGCCTGGTCACCGTGGGGGTGGTAGGAGCCCATGACGTCGCCGACCACGCGGGCGCACTTCCGGGTCGGCCGGTTGGGCTGAAGGCCGCCCTCGTGCATGCTGTAGAGGACGCGCCGGTGCACCGGCTTCAGGCCGTCGCGTGCGTCGGGCAACGCTCGGCTCACGATGACGCTCATCGCGTAGTCGAGGAAGCTCGCTCGTACTTCCTGGTCGAGCTCGCGAGACTCGATCCTGCCTCCGAGCGGCGGGGTCACCTCAGACATCGAGGAATCTCACGTCGAGCGCGTTTGCCTCGATGAACTCACGCCGTGGTTCGACCTCGTCGCCCATGAGGCGCGAGAACCAGAGATCGGCGGCCGAGTCGTCCTCCACGTCGGCGCGGATGAGGAGGCGCCTGACCGGGTCCATCGTCGTCTGCCAGAGTTCGTCCACGTTCATCTCCCCAAGACCCTTGAACCGGGTGATCTGCATCCCCTGCTTGGCCAGGTCGAGCGCGCGGGCCCGGAGCGCCTCGAAAGTCTCGGCATGCTCGACCTTCTTGCCGTGCTGGAGTACGAAGGGGGGCCGACCGCCAACGACGTCTCCGAGCCTGGCGTATGCCTTCCGAACGTTGGCGTAGATAGGCGAAGCCAGGAGCTCCTCCGACACGTCGATGGTCGCCGCAGTGCCCGTCGAGCTCTCGATGACCCGCACCCGAAGACCAGAGTCGAGGACACTCGAATCGAACACGTAGCCGTTCGGGGCGATGCCGGCGATCAACTTGGCGGCCGAGGCGGCCGAGGCGGCCTCGCTCTCGACCAGCCGGTGCGCGATCACGAAGTCGACCGCGGGGATCCCGAAGTCAGAGCGCAGGCGGGCCGACCAGCCCTCGAACTCGGTCAGCGCGTGCTGGAAGCGGGCGTAGCGCGTTTCGGTCAGCTTGATCGCCTCACCGTCGCGGGCCTGGATCTCGAGCTCCGAAAACTTGCCGCGCACCAGGAGATCCTCGAGCTGGGAGTCCTTCTCGAGGTACGTCGCCTGGTTCCCCATCCGCACGAGGTAGAGCGGAGGCACAGCAATGTAGATGTGCCCACGATCGAAGAGCTCGGGCATGTGCCGGTAGAGAAACGTGAGGACGAGAGTCCTGATGTGGGCGCCGTCCACGTCCGCGTCCGTCATCACGACGATCTTGTGGTAGCGGAGCTTCGCGATGTCGAATTCCTCGCCGATGCTCGTCCCGATCACCTGGACGAGCGACTGGATCTCGGTGTTCGAAAGCACCTTGTGGATCCGGTTCTTCTCGGAGTTGATGATCTTGCCGCGGAGCGGGAGGATCGCCTGGTTGGACTTGTCCCGGGCCTGCTTGGCGGAGCCGCCGGCGGAGTCGCCCTCGACGATGAAGAGCTCGGTCAACTCAGGGTCGCGAATCTGGCAGTCCGCGAATTTCTTCGCCATGCCGCCCCCAAAGGCTCCTTTGCGCCGTGTGAGGTCGCGTGCCTTCCGCGCGGCCTGACGTGCCCTCGAGGCGGAGATCGCCTTCTGGATGATCTGCTTGGCGTCGGTGGGATTTTCCTCGAGGAACTCCGCCAGCCTCTGGTTCACGGTCTGCTCGACCATGCCGCGCACCCACGGGTTCCCGAGCTTCGTCTTTGTCTGACCCTCGAACTGCGGCTCCTGCAGCTTCATCGAAATGACCGCCGCGAGCCCTTCGCGCACGTCCTCGCCCTCGAGATTCTCGTCCTTCTCCTTCAAAAAGCCCTTCTCACGACCGTACTTGTTCAGGGTCCGCGTCAGAGCAGCGTTGAAACCCGAGAGGTGCGAGCCGCCCTCGTGCGTGTTGATGTTGTTTGCGAAAGAGAACACGGACTCGACGTACTTGGTGTTCCACTGCATCGCCACTTCCACGTGGCCGCGATCGTTCTCGCCCGAGAAATAGACGACGTGCTTGTGCACCGGGTCCTTGGCCTCGTTGATGTGCTGCACGAAGTCGCGGATACCCCCCTCGTAGTGGAACTCGATCGTCGTGCCGTCGGCGCGCTCATCGGTGAGGACGATCCGGAAGCCGCGCGTGAGGAACGCCGTTTCCCGGAGCCGCTGCTCCAGCGCCTCCTCCGACCACTCGACCTCCTCGAAGATGTCGGGGTCGGGCATGAACGTGATCGAGGTGCCCGTGTCGGTCGCCTTGCCGATGACCTGCATGTCCGCGGTCGGCACACCGCGAGCGAACTCCTGCCGGTAGACCTTCCCATCTCGTCTGACCTCGGCGATAAGCCACTCCGAGAGCGCGTTCACGACCGAGATGCCGACGCCGTGCAATCCACCCGACACCTTGTAGCCGTCCCCGCCGAACTTCCCGCCCGAGTGCAGCGTCGTGAGGACGACCGTGAGAGCCGGCAAACCCTGCTCGGGCATCACGTCGACGGGGATGCCGGAGCCCCAATCCCGAATGGTCACCGAGTTGTCCGGATGGATGTTTACGTCGACCCGCTCGTTTCGGCCTGCAAGGGCTTCGTCGACCGAGTTGTCGACGGCCTCGTAGATCAAGTGGTGCAGCCCTCGCGGGCCTGTCGACCCGATGTACATGCCCGGACGCAGGCGCACAGGCTCGAGGCCCTCGAGCACAGTGATGTCCTTGGCGGAATACGTCGTCTCTGTCAGAAAAAAGTCCTGCTAAAAAGGGGTTTACGCGCCTCTAAGAGTCTACCAGAACGCTCGGTTGGCAGCTCGGGCAGCCAGGCTTGCCGCTGCGGCGGCGGCAACCGCCTCCCGCAGGCTGTCGTCCTCGATTCCGGCCGCCATCCGACGGCCTTCCTCCTCGAGCTCAGGCGGCACTTTCAGCACGGTCCGCGCGCCTTCTTTCACAGGCTCGGCAGCGGCCTCGGGTAGCGGCCCCGGGGCGAACCTGAACGTCGCTGGCGCGGTTGGGCCAAGAGCCTCGACGAGACTCTCGGCGATCTTCTCCCTGAGCTGTGTCAGCTCGAATGCCCATGCACTCGAGCTCGTGTTGACGTGCAGAGTTCCGTCACGCGCGATGCGGGCGGGCCACGCGTTTGCAGCAATGCCGTCGCCAACCGCGGCGGGCCAGGCGGCAACGACGTCCCCCATCGCTCCGGCAGGGCCGAACCTGGCCAGCTCACCGCGGACGACTTCTCCGATCCGCTCCGGAAGCCAGGTCATGCTGCACGCGCCTCCCCCGGCGTCACCTCGACGACGAGCGCGGCGTTGCGAGCACCCGCGGGGAGCGCGTCCGTAGACGTCGTCGTGACGACGGTCTGCCCGCCGGGAGGAAGCTCCCCGAGGAGAGCCTGCCGCCGTTGGCCGTCGAGCTCGGAGAGCACGTCGTCGAGCAAAAGGAGCGGCGGCTCCCCCCGGCTCTCGAACGACAGGCCGGCTTCAGCAAGGACGAGAGCGAGGACGGCGACCCGCTGCTCACCCTGAGAGCCGAAGCTCCGGAGCTCGCGGCCGGCGGCAGCGATGCCCACGTCGCGGAGGTGTGGTCCGGCACCCGTGAGGCCCCGCTCGACGTCTCGCTCAACCCGCTCGGCGAGCTGGAGCTCGGTCAGAGGCCGCGGGTCGTAGGCCAGTCCAAGCTTCGTGAGCCCGAGGGCTTCGCCGGCGGCCTCGAAGCCCGGTGACAAGCTTGCAACGAGCGCAGCTCGTGCTGCATCGAGTTCAGTTCCGACGGCTGCCACCCGCTCGGTCCAGGGCTCGACGGCCTCGAGGGTCGACGCGCCCGCGCGAACGCGGCGGAGCGCCTCGTTTCGCTGCGCAAGAGACCGGCTGTACTCGGACGAGAGCCCTGCTCGCGCAGGAAACACCCTTCCGAGCATCCTGTCGATATAGGCGCGCCGAACGAGGGGTCCTCCTTTCACGACTGCGAGACGGTCCGGAAGGAAGACCAGAGTCGCGAGCTTCCCCCGGAGCTCGTCTGGACCTCGCGTAGCGGCCCCGTTGACGAGAACGCGTTTGTCGCGAGCCGCAATCGTCACCTGCGTCGAGACAGCCACGCTCCGGTCCTGGACCGACAAAGACACCCGCGCGGCGTCTTGCCCAAAGCGGACGAGCCGGGCCTCCGCTCTCGTCCGCGGCGAGAAGCCCTGGCTGCCGACGTGAATCGCCTCCAGAAGGTTGGTCTTGCCGACACCGTTCTTTCCGATCACGACGACGAGCCCGGGTACCAGGTCGAGCTCGAGCATGGCGTACGAGCGAAAGTCGCGGAGGGAGACGTGCTTGACGATCAGCCGGCGAGGCGGATCGGCATGATCAGGTACAGGAAATCGTCTCCTGCGCCCTGGATAAGGCCTGGGCGAAGAGGACTGATTAGCCTCAGCCGAACCTGGTCGTCTTCGAGCGACTCGAGACCGTCACGGAGAAATTCCGCGTTGAAGCCGATCTCGATCGGGTCGGCCGTGTATGCGGCCGGGAGCGATTCGTGCGCCTCTCCGACGTCCTGGGTCTGCGCCGAGATCGTCAGCTGGCCCTCCTCAAATCGCAGGCGGAGCGGGGACTTCCGCTGGGCCATGAGGCCGGTACGACGAACGACATCCAGCAGCTCTTCGCGTGGAAGCTCGACCTCGGCCTCGAAGGTCTCCGGTAGAAGCTGGCGGTAGTTCGGGAATTGCCCGTCGATCCGCCGCGCGGTCAGCCACACGTCGTCGACGGCGAAGACGATCTGGTTCTCCTGGATTCCGACGGTGAGCGAGTCCGCATCGCTCGCCTGGGCGATTCGGGCGAGTTCGGAGAGTGCTCTGGCGGGAACGATCGCCTCGATCTCGCCGGCCGGACCCTCCGTAATCTCGGTCTCCTTCACACTGAGCCGGTACGAGTCGGTGGCGGCCATGATGAGCTTCCCTGCCTCGAAGCGAACCAACACGCCGGTCAGGACGGGGCGTGACTCGTCCCGTGATGCAGAGCGGCTGACCTTCATGATCGTGTCCAGGAGTGCCGCCCGTTCGATCGAGAAGCTCTCGTCCGGTGCGATCTCGGGAAGTCTCGGGAAGTCATCCGGGCTGTAGGTGTGGAGCCCGTAGGAGGCTGAACCGCAGACGAGGTGCGCGATTCCCTCCTCGGCCCGGTGCTCGAGCGTCACTTCACCGGCGGGCAAGAGGCGCACGATGTCGACGAGGAGGCGGCCCGGAATGACAACGGAGCCTTCCTCTTCGACCTGCGCGTCGAGCGTGACGCGAAGGGAGATCTCCATGTCTGTAGCCGCGAGCGAAAGCTGACCGCTCTCGGCCCGAAGCATGATCCCGGTGAGGATGTTGACGCTGGTCCGAGACGAGACGGCACGCCCGACCACACCCAGCTTCTGGGCGAGCTCCTCTCTCGGACACGTCACCTTCATACGGGTGGCGACCACGGTATCCATAGAAGTCATTTAAAGAAAACCTTAGTCATAGTCATAAGGAGTGTGCACGGTGGGGAAGACGGCGCTCCGCCGCTTCAGCACTGCGATTGGGGCATTTGAGCCTGGGGGTGGCGTTTGTGGAGAAGAGCGCCCTTTGCACAGGCTCCAGAAGGATCGAGAAAGTCCCCTCAGTTTCATGCGCTTGTCCACACCGGGTTATCAACGGACCTGCTTGATCCGGGCCGTGAGCTCTTGGACGAGGTTGTAGACGCTGCGGTCTTCCTGGAGCAGCCGGGCGATCTTCGAGGTGGCGTGAATAACCGTGGTGTGGTCGCGACCACCGAACTTCTTGCCGATCTTCGGTAGGGAGCTATCAGTGAGTTCGCGACAGAGGTACATGGCGACCTGCCGTGGATAAACGATGGACTGCGAACGGCGTTCGCCGGTCAGCTCTTGCATCGTGATCCCGAACCGGTCGATGACCGTCTCCTGGATCCGCTCGACCGAGATCTCGGGCACCTCACCCTGCGGGAACACGTCCTTCAGGACCTCCTGGGCGAGCTCGACGGTCATCGGTCGCCCGGTCAGCGAGGAGAAGGCGACGACCCGTGTCAGTGCCCCTTCGAGCTCTCGGATGTTCGTGGAGATTCGACTGGCGATAAAGCTCAGCACCTGCGGGTCGGGAACGTGGATCCCGTCGACCTTCACCTTCTTTCGCAGGATCGCGATCCGCGTTTCGAGGTCGGGAGGCTGGATGTCTGTGATCAGGCCCCATTCGAACCGAGACCGGAGTCTGGCCTCGAGCGTTGCGATGTCGCGAGGGGGCCGGTCGGACGAGATCACGATCTGGCGGCCGGCCTCGTAGAGCGCGTTGAAGGTGTGGAAGAACTCCTCCTGGATCCGCTCTTTGCCCTCGAAGAATTGGATGTCGTCGATCAGGAGGACGTCGTAGTGGCGGTACCGGTGCTTGAAGCCCTCGATCCTCTTGTCGCGCAGCGAGTTGATGAAGTCGTTCATGAACGTCTCGCTCGTGACGTAGCGGGCGGCCAGGTCGCCGGCGTGCTCGGTCACGTAGGCGGCGATCGCCTGTTGAAGATGGGTCTTGCCGAGCCCTGTGCCGCCGTAGATGAAGAGAGGGTTGTAGGCCTGGGCCGGCGCCTCGGCGACCGCAAGCGCGGCCGCGTGGGCGAAGCGGTTCGACGAGCCGATCACGAAGGAGTCGAAGGTGTACTTCGGATTCATCCCGTCAGGACCGCGTCGTGCGGGTGCGGAGCTTGCAGGTCCCGTCTCCCGCTGGCGTGCTTCCTCGCGGACGACGACTCGCACGCGCCGTTCCTCGCCCGTCACGTCCGCGACGGCGGCCTCGACTAGCCCGAGGAAATGGCCCTCGATCCATTCGCGCGTGAAGTCGTTCGGAACGACGACGACAAACGCTTCGCCTTCGAACTCACCTCCCGACGCGCCGTCGAACCACGTCTGAAAGGTGGTGTCGTTCAGGGCGTCCCGGAGCCGCGCGGCAACTTCGGTCCACAGCAGTTCCGCGCTCAGCTCGATAGGACGATCCACCCGCTCGATTCGCTCCTAGCCAGACTTCCGGGAGCGGCGACTATAGCAGCGTCAATGGCGTCTTACAACGGACGGCGAGGACGCGAATCCTCGCGGAAAAAAGGCTGATTTGCAGGGTGTCTCCAGTTATCCACATTCATCTCCACAATGTGGATAACCCTGCCTTTCGTGGCTCCGCAAGCCCGCTCAAGGCTGTGGATTGTCGGGACCCCGAAAACGTTCTTCACCGACGGTTCCGGGCCTTCTCTATACTGGCTGCGGTCGCCCGGAGCGGCCTCTTCTTTGGGCCTTATTCGTGAAGCGAACCTTTCAACCGAACGTCCGCCGGAGGAAGCGCCGGCACGGGTTCCGCGCAAGGATGCAGACCCGGGCAGGCCGCGCGATTCTGAAGCGTCGCCGTGCCAAGGGACGCAAGCGCCTTTCCGCCTGAGGCGCAGGCCTCGAGGGGCATGAAGCGCCGCACCCGCCTCTCGCGCTCGCGGGATTTCGACGCTGTCTACCGCCGGGGCCGGTCGGTGTCGACGCGCTACCTCGTCCTGTATGCGTTCCTGCGTCCCGACGAGGCGGAAGAGGAATCGCGCCTCGGACTCGCTGTCTCGAGAAAGGTCGGCGGCGCGGTGGAGCGAAACCGTGTCAAGCGCCGGTTGCGGGCGGCCTTCGAGCAGCTCCAGGAGACCTTGCCCCGCGGGCGGGACTTCGTGCTGATCGCGCGCCCTGGACTGGCAGAGGCGGCGGAGGCCAACGGCTTCGAGTGGCTTGGGGAACGAGTGCGCGAGGTCTTCCGGCTTGCCGAGGGCGCCGACCGGGGAGCCCGGGCATGACCGCGATCCCCAGGCTACTCGTCAGGGGCTACCAGCGCCTGCTTAGCCCACTGCTGCCCGCTCGCTGCAAGTATCACCCGTCCTGCTCGCAGTACGCGCTCGAGGCGCTCCGCGAGTACGGGCTCGCCCGCGGCCTCGTGCTGGCTGCTTGGCGTCTCCTTCGCTGCAATCCATGGAGTCACGGAGGCGTGGACTACGCGCGCGACCAGACGATCTTCGGGGCTCGGTCGTGATCGGCCTCCTGGCCATCCTCGAGCCGATCGAGAGACCGCTCACCGCGATCCTCGAGTGGCTCCACGCGTCTGTCGGGCTCTCGTGGGCGTTCGCGATCATCGTGCTCACGCTCATGGTGCGGATCGTGCTCGTGCCCCTGACCGTGAAGCAGATCCGCTCGATGCAGAAGCTCCAGATCCTCGCGCCGGAGCTGAAGGCGCTGCAGGCGAAGTACAAGAACGACAAGAAGCGCCAGCAGGAGGCGGTGATGGAGTTCTACCGGGAAAACCAGGTGAACCCGCTCACCTCGTGCCTCCCGATCGCGCTCCAGATCCCGATCTTCATCTCGCTCTTCTACGTCCTCAAGGACTTCGAGAAGGATGTGTTCCCGAAGTACCCGAGCTCGGACCTCGGCTTCCTGAACATCGTCCCGAGCATCACCGACAACATCAGTGAGCACCTGACCGGCCCGAACTACTCCGGCCTCCTCTTGCTCGTGCTCTATGTCGGCAGCCAGATTGCGTCGACGCTCTTCATGTCGGCGACGATGGATCAGCGCCAGAAGTACCTCTTCATGGCGCTTCCGATCATCTTCATCTTCTTCATCGTCAACTTCCCGATGGGCCTCATGCTCTATTGGACGACGACGAACCTCTGGACCGTGGGCCAGGGCCTGATTACGCGACGCCTGGTGCCCCGTCCACAGCCGGCGCCCAAGCGCAGCTCACGGACAGAGCCGCGACCGCCGGGCGACGGCGGCGGCAACGGGGCCAAGTCCCGGGGCCCCGCTCCGAAGCCTGGTCCCGCCCAGCAGAAGGGGCAGCCGGCCAGCGGGCAGCGAGTACGCCGCCGGAAGAAGCGCGGCTCCGCCCGACGATGACCGAGGAGGTCGAGGCCGGGCTCCAGGTCGAGGCGACCGGTGAGACCGTCGGCGAGGCCAAATGGGCGGCGCTTCGAGATCTCGAACAGCGCTACCCCGGGCTCGACAAGGGAAAGGTCCGGTTCGTCGTCGTCTCGGAAGGCGAACGCGGGCTTCTGGGAGTCGGGTTTACACCCGCACGGGTGATCGCCTCGCTCGAGGAAGCGCCGCCTTCGGGCGTTCCTCCCGAGGAGGAGGCAGGCACCCCACCCGCCCGGGTCCGTGAGCTTCTCGACCGGATCTGCCGAGCTCTGGGCGTCCCGGTAACCGTGTCGATCGCCGAGAGCGAGAGTGGAATCGTGGCGACCCTCGGAGGATCGGAGCTCGGCCTCCTGATCGGGAAGCGCGGGCAAACCCTCGACGCGATCCAATACCTTGCGAATGCCGTCCTCATGAGAAATGCGGAGCTGGGCACGCGTCCCGACGTCGTGATCGACGCAGCCGGATACCGAGCCCGCCGCCAGAACGCGCTCGAGCGCCTGGCGGAGCGAGCGGCACGGGATGCAGTACGCACCGGAGCGCCTATCGAGCTCGAGCCCATGAGCTCTGTCGAACGGAAGATCGTCCACGTCTACTTGAAGGAGCTCGGCGGAGTCGAGACTGAAAGCGACGGAAACGAGCCCAACCGCTTCGTCGTCGTTCGTCCCGCGGAGTGAAGGAGGACATGAGGCTGGAGGAGTGGCTCCGCGGCCTCGTCTCTACGCCTGGCCTCACCGCCCTCACCGACGTCGAAGAGGCGCGACGCGTCCTCCTCGACGAGGCGCTCTCGGGCCGTGAGCTCGTGGAACGCGGGCCGCTCGTCGACGTCGGCTCCGGCGGCGGCTCTCCGGGCATCCCGCTTGCCGCCGTTCTCCCCGAGATCCAGGTCGTCCTCCTCGAGTCGAACGGCAAAAAGTGCGATTTCCTGCGTACGCACTCGGCGGCGTTCGCAAACGTGTCGGTTGTCTGCGCTCGTGCCGAGGAGCACGGCCGAGGCGAAGGGAGGGACACATACGGGACCGCCGTCGCCCGGGCACTCGCTCCGCCCGCGGTTGCGCTCGAGTGGTGCCTGCCGCTGGTGGCCGTGGGAGGCCGTGCGGTCCTCTACACGGGCGAGCCCGGGCCCGGGCTCGAGCGCGTTGCCGCTCGCCTCGGCGGCGGGACGCCTCGCGTTCAGGCGGTCACCGGCTTTGAGCGCCGGCACCTGGTCGTGGTCGAGAAGCTCGAGCCGACTTCGGATGAGTTTCCGCGCCGGCCCGGAACGGCAAAGAAACGTCCGCTTGCCTGAGTAGCCTGGGAGGGTGCCCGGCACGGTCTTCGCGCTCGCGAATCAGAAGGGCGGCGTCGGGAAGACCACGACCGCCGTCAATCTCGCCGCGTGCCTCGCGGAAGCCGGTGAACGGACGCTCGTGATCGACCTCGACCCGCAGGCCAACGCCACCTCGGGCCTCGGCGAGCGCGCGAACGGCACGTCGTCCTATGACCTCCTCGACGGCGCCTCGGTCCAGGAGCTCGCCCACTCGACGCGGTTTGCGAACCTCGATCTGGTGCCGTCCCGCCCCGAGCTTGCGGGGGCGGTGGTCGAGCTCGCCCGGCTCGGGGACGGCGAGACCTTTCTCAGCGAGTCGCTCCGGCCGGCGCGTGAGGCGTACTCATTCGTCTTCGTCGACTGCCCACCCTCGCTCGGGCCGTTGACGGTGAACGCCCTTGCCGCCGCGGATCGCGTTCTCGTTCCGATCCAGTGCGAGTACTACGCACTCGAAGGGCTTGCCCAGCTCCTCAACTCGGTCGATCGCGTGCGGGTGCGGTTGAACCCGCGGCTGACCGTTGCAGGGCTTCTCCTCACGATGGCGGACAGGCGCACGCGCCTCACCGCCGACGTATCCCGCGAGGTGCGGGAGAGCTTCGGGGACCTCGTCTTTGACGCGGTCGTCCCGCGAAGCATTCGGCTGGCGGAAGCGCCGAGCTACGGGCTGCCGATCACGATTTATGCGCCTTTGTCATCCGGCGCCGATGCGTACTACAAGGTGGCGAGCGAGCTTGTCGAGCGCGGCTAGTCCCTCGGAAGGACGCCGAGGGCTCGGCCGGGGGCTCGAAGTCCTGCTCGGCGGAGCGACCCACGACACCGAGCTGGCGCAGCTGCCTGTGGGGGCGATCCGGCCGAATGGGCTCCAGCCGCGCCGGCGCTTCGATCCGGAGGCGCTTGCGGGCCTCGCTGAGTCGGTCCGGGTTCAGGGCGTCGTCCAGCCGGTCATCGTCAGGCCGATCTCGGGCGGAGCCTACGAGCTGATCGCCGGCGAACGCCGCTGGCGCGCCGCCAAGGCGGCCGGCCTCGCAACCATCCCTGTGCTGGTGCGGCCGACCGACGACCGGGATTCCCTGCTTCTCGCGCTCGTCGAGAACGTCGCGCGCGAGGATCTCTCGCCGATCGAGGAAGCCCGCGCGTATGCGACCCTCCAAGACGAGTTCGCGCTCTCGCTCGGGGAGGTCGCAGAGCGGGTCGGGCGCTCGAAGCCTTCGGTGTCCAACCGGATTCGGCTGCTCGACCTTCCGGACGACGTCCTCGGTCTCGTCGAGCGGGGGCTGCTTTCGGAGGGACACGCGCGCGCCGTACTCGCCGTACCCGACCACGAAGAGCGGCGGAAGCTTGCACGGCGCATCGTCAAGCAGGGCCTGTCGGTCCGGGCCGCCGAACGCGCCGCTCGCTGGGCGGGCGCCAGGACGAAACGCCGCACTGCGGACAGAGTCGACCCGGAGCTTGCGTCCCGCGCCCAGCGAGCTCTCGAGGGGCTAACGGGCGCGGGTGTCCGCGTCGCATCGCGTCGCATCGAGATCGAGTTCCGCGACGAGACGGAGCTGGCCGAGATCGTAGAAGCGTTAGAAGGTTGACCGGCAACTACCCCACCCACGGATGGTGACCCAGACGCGGCGCCAGGTCGCACCCTCGCCCTTGCCAAGGCTTCTAGCCTTGCCTGCGGGCGATGGCACACCCTGGCTTGGTCTGGCCCATCCCCGCGGGCACGCCAATTGTCGACCAACCTTCTAGAGGCATCTGCCGCGTAACCCCCCGGGTCGTGCGCGCGTTTCAACGAGCGTGGAGGAGCGTGAATCACTGGAGGCTCTCCGGTCGGACGAGGGCATGCGCGAAGTGATCCTCCGTATGGGCCAGCTGGCGCGACAGGGAGAGCTGAATGCCTTCAAGTACCGCGTTGCGAACGATCCCGAGCTCTGCTCCCACACGAAGGCCTGGGTCGGCGAGCTCGCCAACGACGTGCCCTGCCTCATGGCCGTAGAGACGTATCTCTCCGCCTGAGCCGCCGTCGCTACAATCCTCGCCCGCGGGCGATTAGCTCAGTTGGTTAGAGCGCCGCTCTGATAAGGCGGAGGTCCCTGGTTCGAATCCAGGATCGCCCACTCTCCGAACCACCTGCTAATGCGGAATCTCTCCTACTCACTCCGACGTCCTACGGCGCTAGCCGCCCTTATGTCGCCCTTGCGTCGCCCTTGCGGATGGCGGGCGCTTCAGTTTTAGGCAGCCTTGCGCACGCTAGTCCGATCGGAGACGAGGCCGAGCTCTACTTCCAGCCGGATTACGTGACCTCGCTCGGTATCAAGCTCCTGTTCAAGCCTAACCGCGTGTTCTCGTAGCCCCGCCTGTTCAACGCAACCGCCGCTTGTGCTCGTTGCGCACAGGGGATCGTCGCGCGGCGTGCCTCGGGTCAGCTGGAGAAGCCGGAGACGGCGTCACCGATCAGCTTGGCGCCGATGATCAGGAACAGCACGGTCATGATCACGGTGTTGTAGCGGGCCATCCAGCCTCTGAGCTCATCCAATGTCTTCTGAGACCGGGCCCCGAGCGCGAGGGAAAGAACTAGTGGCGCCAGCACACCGAGAGAGCCGACGAGGACGAAGACGAGCAGGACTGCGATCTGCTGGCCCGCCGTGGATCCGACCTCGGCTATCTCCGCGGCCGCGGCGACTGTGAGCAACACGTTCTTCGGGTTGAGCGCGGTGAGCGCGAAACCTATTCCGCCCGCTCTCGCGACCGAGAAGTCGTCGATCGCACGCATCCAACCTGGTGTCGGTGCTTCTTCGCCGGCGCTCGGACGGCTCCGCCACTGTTTGACTGCCGCCGCAAGCAGGAGCAGGCCGACGCCGAGCAGCAACAGGTTTACCCAGGTGGCGGGCTCGCCTGTCTCGCTCGCGTCCGCCTGTCCGGCGAGCAAAACTACGAGCGCACCAACGGACGTGAGACCAAAGGACCAGGCGAGGGCGTACACCAGTGCTTTCGTGCGTCCTTGATCGGAGCCGAGAATGAGAACGGAGACAATGATCGGCACCGGGAAGACCGCGACCGCCACCGCCAACGGCAGGATGTTTCCTAGCGCCTGACCCAAGCTCTTGCGAGGTTCGACGGTCGGACGGGACCGACTTCACCCACAGGCCAACTCGAGCGGAGGAGCATATGCGCAGCGGGCGGATCGCGGCTGGTCACGGCCTGATGTTCTCATGGGCGGTCGTGATGGACGCTGGCGCCCGAGCGCGACCGACCTAATTGGGTCGAGCGCCTTCTCTCGGACCCCGCGCCGCGTGGCGCGCCCGGCGTCGGCCCTGGAAGAATCGCGGTTCATGCCCACACGCTCGCGCCCTGTGCTGTGTGCCCTCGTTGTCGGGCTCTCGCTCGTCGCGGTGCCGTGCGCGGCGGCTGACCTCGCGGACGAGAGGGCGCTTGCCGAGCGCTATGCCCCGGTGGTGCGGCTTGTCGCGCAGGCTCAGGACTGCGGGTACGGCGAGTCGTACGAGCCGATCGACGTCGACCTGCTGTTCGGCGAGCAGACCGTTGCTCTCCGCGGGCCGTGGGGCACCGGAGACCTGATCAAGGTCGCCCCCGCAGCGGAGGATGTGTCCCGCAACCTCTTCGAATACCACCTCGACTTCCCCGGGAACGCCCTCGACCCGGGATGCGACTACGAGAGGTGGGCGAAGCGCCTCACGGAGGGCGCAGCGCCGACCGTCTATGGGCACGTTGCCACCGATCCCGCCTACCCGGGCCGGCTCGCTCTACAGTACTGGTTCTACTACGTCTTCAACGACTGGAACAACACCCACGAAGGCGACTGGGAGAACATCCAGGTCCTCTTCGACGCCACCGACGCGCGTCAGGCGCTCGCGCGCGAGCCGGTCTCCGTCGGCTACAGCCAGCACGAGGGGTCAGAGGAGGCGACTTGGGGCGAGGACAAGCTCGAGCTCGTTGAGGGGACGCATCCGGTCGTGTACCCGGCGGCCGGTTCACATGCGAACTTCTTCGAGTCGGCGCTCTACCTCGGCAGCTCGGCCCAGGAGGGCGTCGGCTGCGACGACACGTCGGGCCCGAACGTCGAGATCCGCCCCGTCGTGCGGGCGATTCCGAGCGATCCGGCCGAGGCCCGCACCTTGTTTCCGTGGATCGCGTTCGAGGGGCGCTGGGGCGAGTTTCAGCGGGCGTTCTTCAACGGTCCAACCGGCCCGAACCTCAAGACCTCATGGACCGAGCCGATCCGCGTGTCGGCGGACTGGCGCGATCGGAGCTACGCCGTCCCGGCAGGCGGTGCCCTCGGGACACAGACCACCGACTTCTTCTGCAGTGCGATCGCCGGCGGCTCGAACGCTCTTCGGCGACTGGTCGACGAGCCCCTTCCGGTCCTACTCGCTCTTGGAGCGCTGCTGGTACTCGTTCTCTTCGGGCTCTCGCGCGCGACGTGGCGGCCTACCGCACCGCTCCACCTGGCACGTCGCCGCGCGTGGGGCCAGATCCTCACGGCCGCGGCCCGCATGTACGCCCGACGCCTATGGTTGTTTCTCGGCATCGGCCTCGTGCTGTTGCCGATCTCTCTCATCGTGACCCTCCTGCACGCGATCGTGATCCGTGCGTCGAGCATCGCGGGGATAGCGACCGAGGGCGAGGGTGGTGGGGTGCTCGTGTTCCTCGTCTTCGCGATCGGAACTGCCATGACGCTGCTCGGCTTCAGCCTGGTCGTCGCGGCCACCGCCCGGGCGCTGGTGGAGATCGAGCACGGCAGGCCGATCGGGCCGATCGGCGCCTATCGGCTGGCGTTCGACAAGGCGCGGCCACTGTTCGGCGCGATGGTGATCGCAGTCGTCGCGGTCTCGCTCCTCGTCAGCTCCGTCCTGCTCATCCCGGTTGCCGTCTGGCTGGCCGTGCGCTGGGCGCTTGCCGTCTTCGCGGTGCAGCTCGAGAGTCGCTCGGCAATCGATGCCCTGCGGCGAAGTGGCCGCCTCGTCCGCCGGCAGTGGCTGAAGGTCGCATCGTACGCAGTGTTCGGAACGGCGCTCGCTCTCGTCCTCGGCCCGCTCGTCGGCGCCCTGTTGATCATCCTGACGAGCGCTCCGCTCTCAACGCTCAACCTGGTTGCCGGTGTCGTCAATGCGGTGACGATCCCCTTCGTCGCCCTCACTACCGCCTACGTCTACTTCGACGCCCGAGCGCGGTTCGAGCTCGAGCCGGCCGGCGACGCCGATGAGCTTCCCGCGGAGTTCCAGCTGTCAGGGTGACGCTGGCGACGGCCGACGAAACTGACCCGCAGGAGCCAGCCCCACTCGACCTTGACGTTCCGCCGACGATCCCCGGTCGGATCGCCCGTTGGGCGGCGACAGCCCGCGGCCTCCGCTCACAGGTCGAAGCTGCACGTCGCCGCCACAAGTCTCTCGACCTCGCGTTGGACGTCGCCGCGCGCCGACTCCTGTGTTCAAGCCAGATTCGCGGGCGTCGATGGTTCTCTTTTGGGTCGAGGATGCGCTCGTCTGCCTTGACCCGATATTCTTTGACGTCGGCGGCGCGTTCTACGTCGGCTCGAGAAGCTTCATCGAGGCCGGCAGGGGCACCGGCGCGGGCGCCGGTCGCCTCCATGAGCACCGCGGCGGCGAGGCCGACGCCTGCCCGGCCCGTTTCTTTCGCGTGGCCAAGGGCCCGGACGTTGCACCGTGCAGGTCGGCCCGCGGATACTTGCCGGCGTGACGACGATCGCGCACTGGGACGACCTCGAGCGCGAGCGCGCCGAGGCCGGGCCGCTCTGCTCCTACTGGACCGACCTCAGTACCCTCGCGGGGAGCAAGACGGTCCGCCTGAACAGGATCGAGGTCGACCCGGGCAAGCGCTCCACGCCGCTCCACGCCGAGAACGAGGAGGAGGAGATCTTCTACGTCCTACGCGGGTCGGGGCTTTCGTGGCAGCGGGAAGGGGAGAGGGACGCGACCTACGAGGTGCGCGCTGGCGATTGCCTCGTCCATCTCGGAGGCGAGGAGGCGCACACGCTCGTGGCGGGGCCGGACGGGCTCGACGTGCTCGCGTTTGGGTTCGGCGCCACCCCCGTACTGACGTACTTCCCGCGCCTGAAGGCCGTGCGCGTGGGGCCCGCCCTGCTCGACGTGGACGGCCGCCACCAGTGGCCGCTCGAAGTCAGTCTCGGCGACCCGGATCTTCCGCCGCCGAGCGCGAGACCTGCGCGGATCGTCAACGTCGACGACGTCGAGCCTGAGGAGGAGGAGCGGGGGGAGTTCCGCGACACGTTTCGGCAGCTCGGCCGGGCCGCGGGCTCGGTTCGGACAGGACTCAACCACTCGGTCGTCCGGGCGGGCAAGCTCAACTGTCCGCCGCATTGCCACTCGGCGGAGGAAGAGCTCTTCGTCGTCCTCGACGGCGAGGGAACGTGTCTCCTCGGGGACGAGGAGCTCGCCGTCCGCCGGGGTCACGTGGTCGCCCGGCCTGCCGGAACACGCGTGGCGCATGCCTTCCGCGGCGGAGAGACGGCCCTGACGCTCCTCCTTTACGGTACGCGCGAGCCGAACGACATCGCCTATTACCCCCGGTCGAACAAGGTCTACTTCCGCGGGGTCGGTCTGATGGCGCGGATCGAACGGCTCGACTACTGGGACGGCGAAGCCGATTGACCGGAGCTGGCTAGCGACGAAGCGTCTCTGCGAGCGAGGCGGCGAGGAACCAGCCTGTTCCCGTGAGGACGATCGTGCCGCCCGGAGGAGATTGGTGTAGTAGGAGAGGGTGCGGTCGGGCTGAGTGCTCGAGAGTGCGCCGCGCGGCGGTTACGTCGACCCGCAGAGCTTCCGCGAGCAGTGCTGGCGGCCGGCGCACGCCGAGCCCGCCCGGCGTGGCGGAGGCTTCTCTTCCGCCTAGGATCAACGCGAGATGAGGATCCTGCAGGCCCGTCTGGAGGCAGCGAAAGCAACCGGCGCAGCCCTGTCGCACTTTTACGGAGACCAGCTGGGTTTTCCAATGCTTGCTGACAAAGGTGGGCTCGGCTTCGGAGTCGGCCGCACACGCCTCGAGTTCTCTCCCACGAACGACCGAGAGCCGTTCTATCACTTTGCTTTCCGCGTGCCACGGAACCGTTTCGTTGCCGCTCGCGAGTGGTTGGCACGCCACGCGGAGCTGCTCTCCGAGCACCATTCGAACGAAACGACATTCCAGTTTCCAAACTGGAATGCGGAGGCCTGCTATGCGCACGACCCCGGCGGCAACATCGTCGAGCTCATCGCCCATCGCGGGCTTCCAGATGAATCTCCCGACTCGGGGCCGTTCGCCGCAAGGGAGCTGCTTGGCGTCTGCGAGCTAGGCGTGGTTGGTGACGACCCACCTGCTATGGCTAGGGCACTCGAGCCGCTCGGAATCAAGCTGTGGGACGGCACGCTGGACCTGCCGGGGCGCCTTGCCTTCATGGGCGGTCCCGGCGGCACGCTGATCCTGGCCGCCGCCGGCCGGGGTTGGATGCCGACCGGACGGGTGGCCGAGCCCTTCGAAGTCAACGTCGACGTGGCCGGTGCCCAAGATGCAGAGGTGACAGTTCCCGGAACCCCGCACCAAGTGCGCACCGTTGCCGGTGGCGGACTGATCGGCGCGACGTGCGCGACCATGTCGTGACGCCCTCAATTGAGACGTTTCCTGGGCCGTGAGTATCATCAGACGAGGGCGACTTGATGCAGGAGATGGTCATCTACGGGGTGAGCTTCGACATGGTCGGCAAGCAGCCGATCGTCCTTTTGAAGACCCAGGACGGGAACAAGTTCCTCCCGATCTGGATCGGACACCCTGAGGCGGCGGCGATTCTGATGAAGCTGCAGGGTGCGAACACGCCGCGGCCGATGACGCACGACCTTCTCACCGAGGTGCTGGAGCAGTTGGACGCTCGCATCGTCCGGATCGCCGTCACCGAGCTTCGGGAGAACACCTTCTACGCCCTCATCACCGTGGCGGTCAACGGCTCGGAGATCGAGATCGACTCGAGGCCGAGCGATGCGATCGCGCTCGCCGTCCGCTCCGGAGCCCCGATCTTTGCGGCCGAGGCCGTGATCGAGGAGAGCGCCATCGAGTTCGAGCACGAGGACGTGAACGAGGAGGAAGTCGTCGAGGAGTTCAAGAAGTTCCTCGACGAGGTGAAGCCCGAAGACTTCTCGACCGAGAGCTAGGGAGCTAGCCTGCGGCTTCGGCGGGCTCGTCCTGGCTTCGCGCCACTTCGCGCTTTGTCAGATCGAGGAGCTCGGTGTAGACCTCTTTCAGGCCATCCGCCGAAAGCGGACCGGTGTTCGCCCTCGTGAGGTAGCTGACCATCCACTCCTCCCGGGAGGGATCGAGGAAGTCGTATCCGCGGGAGGCTTTGTACTCCTTCAGGCGCGCGACGAGTTTCAGGCGCTTGTTGATCGCCTCGACGATGGCGCGGTCGTTATCCGAGATCTGCTCTCGGATCTGGCGCACCACCGGGTCCTTGCTCGCCTCGTCCATGGGCGGCGAAGGATAGTCACCGCACGGCGCTAGGGGAAGACGCGAACGGTGGCGCCGTACGTCCAGCGGTTGAAGAGAGCGTACGCGGCCCAGATCGGAATCCGGACGCAGCCGTGACTTGCGGGAAAGGGCGGCACCGAGTGGTAGCCGTGAATCGCGAAGGCGCCGCGGAAGAAGATGGAGTAGTACATGGCCAGGGCGTTGTAGCCGCGCACCTTGCTGTAGACGTGCCACGCTCCGACCGGCGTGTTGCCCGTTGCGCCCGTCGAGACGTGGAGCACGTTCACCACCCTGCCGTCTCGTACCTCGAACAGGATCTGCCGGGTCTTGTCCACCTCGATGTGGTTACCATGCCTGACCCGAGCGGTAGGCGTGCCGACACGGCCGAGCAGCCGCCAGAGCGCCGGTGTCACACGTCCGGTGCGGCGCAGCCGGTAGACCTTCTGGAAGGCCCAGACCGCCTCGACGGTGTCGTAGCCGTAGACCGAGTCGACGCGCGGGATCGCGTAGTGACGATCGCGCAGCATGCGCTCGAGGAGCCGCACGCTCCCGCCGCTCGATCCGCGAGCGAGATAGGGCAGGGCGATCCGGCGCCGCCTCGTGGCGCTCTTCGCCGCATAGCCGGCTGCCGGAGCCAGCGTCAGCTTCACGGTGAGCAGTTCGGGCTTGGTGGCCGGGAGAACGACCCGGAAGCGACCGGCGGGGCCGACACGGACCCAGCTCGTCCCGGCGCCGATCGTCCGCCGGAGGGTTCCGGCACGGGCCGGCTGAAGGCGTCCGGCGAGTACGAGGCTGCCACCGAGCGTGGCCGTCCCGTCGAAGTGCGCGGTTAACGACGGGAGCACCGCAAGTCCGACCGGGCTCGACTCGACGATCGTGCCCGCCGCATCCACCTCGGCCCGCGTCACGTAGTTGCCCGGCTTCCGGATCGTTCCGACGATGTCGTAGGTCCCGTCAGCTCGCGTCGCGCCCTTTCCAACCAGGTAGGCATTGTCTCCCTCGATCAGATAGGCGCGGACCGGGGCTGCACCCACGGCAGGACTGACCGCGCCGGTGAAGTGGACGGTCTTCTCGAACGGGATTGTCGTCCGGCTGACCGCGACACTGATGGGCTCCCCGGCCGCGGCGGCGACTGCCGGAGAGGCGAAGGCGAGGAGAAAGACCCCGAACACGACCGCGCGCCGCACTGCACGGAGTCTGACGTATCGGACGGCTGGAAGCTAGGAGGGTTCTAAAAGGTCGCGATTGCGATCGCGATGCCGGCGCCGTTGAAGGCGGCGTGCGAGATGAAACCGGGCCAGACGCTGTCCGAGCGGTAGCGAACCCAGGCCAGGCCGGCCCCGAAGAAGACGAGCGGGGGGAGAGCCCCGAGGATGCCGTGGGCCAGCCCGAAGAGAATTGCCGTCCCTCCAATCGCGACCGCGGGGCCGAGAAACCGAAGGACACGGACCCCGAGGCCACGGAAGAAGAGCTCCTCGGCGAACGGACCGACCAGGATGACGACGAGCGCATTCGCGACGAATGCACCCGCCCGGTCGGGCTGCCACCCACCGGGCGCAAGGCCCTGCTCCTTACCTCCGTGCAGAAACGGCTCCGAGATCGCAGCCACGATCAGGGAGCTGAAAGCGACGCCGAGGGCGATCCAGACCCAGCGGCTGTTGAACCGCTTGAGGCCAAGCGCCTCCCTGACGTTCATCGGATACGACTTGACGATGGCAAACGTGAGCACGACCACGATCGCGTAGACGATGGTGCCGCCGACAGCGAGCTCCCAACTGAAGAGCGGGTCCGGGTCGCGGACGGCGTCGTCGTCGCTCGTGGCCGAGAACGCGAGCGCGATCTGCAGGGCGACGAGGACGAGCCACGCCGCCAGAGGACCCATCTGCCTCGTTGATCTAGAGGCTTCCGAGGGCCTGCTCGAAGTCGGCGACGATGTCGTCTCCATCTTCACAGCCTACGGACACGCGCAGAAGGCCCTCGGACACTCCAGCCGCCGAGAGTTGGGCTGGGCTGAACTGCCGGTGGCTGGTGGAGGCCGGGTGCGAGACCAGGGTGTCGACGCCGCCGAGACTCGTGGCGCGGGCGCAGAGCTCCAGCGCATCCATGACCCGCTCACTGGCCTCGCGCCCGCCAACGTCGAAGGCCAGCATCCCGCCCGAGCCGTGGAGTTGTCTCACGGCCAACTCGTAGTGCTCGTAGCTCGGGAGACCGACGTAGTGGACACCTTCGACCTTCCCGTGGCTCTCGAGGAAGCGTGCAAGAGCGAGGGCGTTGCTCGACGCACGCTCCATCCGAAGCGCGAGCGTCTTCAGCCCTCGGCGAAGGAGAAAGGCGGGGAACGGGTCGAGGACCGAACCGAAGTCGATGAGGTGGTTGCGGGCGCGGGCGACCACCTCGGCGCTTCCGGCGAGCACGCCTGCAGTCACGTCGTGGTGGCCGTTCAGGTACTTGGTCGCAGACTCGCAGACGATGTCGGCGCCGAGCTCGAGCGGACGGCAGAGCGCTGGCGATGCAAGAGTGTTGTCAACTATGAGAACGCCGTCGCCCTTCCGCTCGGCGAGGGCCCGTAGGTCGGCGACCGGGACGGCAGGGTTGGCGATCGTCTCGACGTAGAGGACTCGCGCCGTGCGCTCCCACGCGGGTAGATCTCTCACGTCGAGGTACACGACTTCGATGCCGAGGCGGGGCAGATGCTTCTCGATGAACGAGTACGTGTTGCCGTAGAGCTGGCGTGCGCAGAGGAGCGTGTCGCCGGCTTCGAGGGTCGTCAGGAGCGCCGCCGAGATCGCAGCCATGCCCGACGAGAAGGCCTGGGCCGCCTCCGCTCCCTCGAGCGAGGCGAGGACCGCATTCAGCTCCTCGACGGTTGGATTGCGAAGGCGGGCGTAGAGAAACCCGTACTCCTCCTCGCTCATGACGCGGCCGAACTCCGCGGCCGTCCCGAAGGCGAACGTGGCGGCGGGAACGATCGGGCTTACCACCGGGACGCCGGCGGCGGGGCGCGCGGGCGGCGAGTGGATCGCCCGTGTCTGCAAGCCCTGCTTTCGCTCGTTGTTCATCGAATCCCCAGTCGCTCCGGGAGCGTCGCCACGGGGTCGGGCTCGAACGCCAGCCCGGCTCGTGCGGCCCCCTCCCGGTCTGCGTCGGAATCCCCACAGTGAAGCGCCCGGCTCGCTGGGACTCCCAGCCGCTCCAGCGCGAGCTCGAATGGTCGCGGATCCGGCTTCTGGGACCCGGCCTCGGCAGAGCTTACGGTCGCTTGGAATCGCTGCGTAAGGCCGAGACCCTCCAAGTGATCGGTCAGGGAGATGTCCCAGTTGGCGACGCAGGCGAGCGAGAAGCCGGCCGCCTGTAACGCGTCGAGCGCGGGGACGACATCCGGGAGGAGCCGAAACTCGATCGCGGCGTCGAAGTCGGGCGCGAAGGCCGTGGGGTCGAGGTCAGCCTGGCACGCCTCGAGGAAGACGGCCGCGCAATCCCGCCGGAGCTTTGTAAGCGCCTCCGGATCGCCCCCGTTGTGCGCGCGGGGGAGGTAGTAGTCGACCTCGGCGGCGAAGGCGGGGCCGACATCGGCGTCCTCCCGCTCGACCCCGTGCGCGGCCAGCGCCCGGCGCAGGCCCGGTACGGGATCAGCGAGCTCGACGAGCGTTCCGAGCGCGTCGAGCGTGACCACGTCGAGATCGGCGGCCACGATCATCTGAACGCGTCAGGATGGAGGGCGTGGGCAATCTCGGCGAGCGCCTCGGGCACGCGCGGCCCGGCGGTCGTGACCAGGGTGACCGGAAGGATGTGGACCCGACCCTCCCGGACTGATCGCAGTCGCTTGGTCTTGGGGTTCGAGCGAAGCCGTGCCAGAGTGAGCCGGGTGTCCGAGGTGGCGAGGTAGACGTCAGGGTCGAGCTGTGCGAGGCGGCCGAGCGGGAACGGTTCGAGCCCCGGCCGCGGGCCGGCGACGCTTTGCCCCCGCGCGCGCCTGATCAGGTCGCCGAGAAGCGATCGTGTGGGCACGGTGACGAAGAGGCCGGTGTCTACGAAGACCGTTCGCACTGGGACGTCGGCGAGCGTCGCGTCGAGATCGGCGAGGCTTCGCCGCATCTCCGCTACGAGCACCCGGGCCTTCGCCGGCTCGGCGACGAGGAAGCCGAGCTCGATCGCACTCCTGGCGACGTCGTCGACCGACTCGGAAGGCTGGATGTAGAGCGCGGCCCTGCTCTCCCGCTCAGCCCGGGACACGTCGACGGGATCCGTGTCGGGGGTTGCGATGATCAGGTCGGGCCGCAACGAGACGATCCCCTGGACGTCGATCTGCCCGCTGGGCGCTACGACCGTCTGTGCCTTCGCTCCTGCCGGGACCGGCGCACCGGACGGCAGGCCGACGAGTCGCGCCCCGACTCCCATTCTCGAGAGGAGCTCTACCGCTCCCAGGTCGAGGGCCACGATCCGCTTCGGCGCTCGTCGCAGCACTGTGGGAGCGTCGCCGCCGCCGAGAACCCGAACCGGATATACCACGGAGAGGCTGCCCACGGGCTCCGCGCGCTCCCCGCATCCCGTGGTGACGAGAGCCGTCAGGAGAAGGAGGAGGGCAGTTCGGCGGAAGGTCACGCGATCAGGAAGTATCCCGCTCGTGCGGCTCTTCACGCCGGAGGAAGCGAACGTTGCTCTGCCGACTGTCAGATCCGCGGTCGAGCGCCTCGTGGCGGCGCGCCGAAGCCTCTCTGAGCTCGAGCTCCGTCTCGCTCCGGTGCGCGCGCGAGTGGCCGGAAACGGCGGCGGGCTTCACCCTGGTCCGGTGGGCGTGCTCCAGGAGGAGGCCGCCGCCGCCGCCAACCGGCTCCGCGAGGCGATCGAAGAGCTCGACCACCTCGGTGTTCAGGTCAAGGATCCCGACACCGGCCTCGTCGATTTCCCGGCCCGCCATCCGGCTGACGGGTCGACCGTGCTCCTCTGCTGGCACCTCGGCGAGCCCGACGTCTCCTGGTGGCACACGCTCGAAGGCGGATTCGCAGGCAGGAAGCCGCTCCCGTTCTAGAGAACTGACTTCGGATGGACGTTGACTGGTGGAAGCGTGCTGCCATCGTGGCTGCCGTGGTCCTGGTCACCCTCGTGGTGGCGCGTCTTGCCGACCGGGCGCTGACCCGGCGCCTGAAGCACGAGCCGCAGGCGATGACGCGCTATCGCGTGCTCCGGCGGAGCCTCGTCGCGGCGATCATCGCCTTCGGTGTCCTGAGTGCGCTCCTCGTGATTCCTGGGATCAGGGCCGTGGCGGGGGGGATCCTCGCTTCCTCCGCCGTCGTGGGCCTCGTCATCGGCATGGCGGCCCGCTCCACCCTGGGGAACTTCGTGTCCGGCATCATGATCGCGTTCACCCAGCCGCTCCGTCTCGGGGACGAGGTCAAGGTTGCCGATGCCTCAGGGACGGTGCAGGAGATCGCCCTGACCTACACGATCCTTCAAACCGGCAACGGCGCCCGTTTCTACATCCCGAACGAGAAGCTTGCCTCCGATACGATCCAAAACTCGACCATCGCACGTTCGGAGCATCTCGCGGAGGTCACTATCCCGGTACCGATCTCGTCTGACCTCGACCGAGTGCTCGCCCTCGTCGCCGAGGAGGCGAAAGGTGCGCCCGACGCCATGCCCGACACCAACCCCCATATCACCGTGAGCGACTTCGAGACCGACAGGGTTCTCGTGCGGATCGCGGCGTGGGCGCGGCCGGCGCGGGTAGCCGACCTCGAGGCATCGCTGCGCCTGGCGGCGCACCGCCGACTCCGTCAGGAGGGCCTCCTCTGATGCCTCCTACGCGTGGGGGAAACGGACAGGGAAACGGCCGTGGCGCGCCCGGTAACAGACCCCCGGGGAACGGCCGCGGACGACCTCGGAACGGCGGTAAGTCACGGCCGGCAGCCAACGTCTATGCGAACCACCGGCGCCGCGACCGGAACCGGCGCAGGCGCCACCATGCTGCTCGGCGCCGACTCGTCCTCCTGACGATCGGACTCGGCGCGGCGGCAATCCTGGCGGCACTGACCGCCGCGGCGTTTACCGGCGCCAGCGCGTTTCGAAACAGCTGTAGCCTCGAGCTGCTCCGGCCTGTCACCCTCGGGCAGAACTCATTCGTGTACGCCGCGGACGGAACGCCGCTCGGCGCCATTCCCGCCGAGCGGAACCGACAGCCGGTCAAGCTCAAGCGGATGTCGCCTTCGATCCGCGAGGCGACGGTCGCAATCGAGGATAGGCGCTTCTACCAGCACGGCGGACTCGACTTCCACGGCATCTTCCGCGCCGCCTTCAAGAACCTGGAGAGCGGTCGGATCGTCGAGGGCGGCTCGACCATCACCCAGCAGCTCGTCCGGAACCTCTACATCGGTAACGAGCGCTCGCTGAAGCGGAAGACGAAGGAGGCCTGCCTGGCACTCAAGCTCGATGACGCCTGGCCGAAGGACAGGATCCTCCAGACCTATCTGAACCAGGTGTACTTCGGGAACCACGCCTACGGCATCGAGGCCGCCTCGCAGACGTACTTTTCGAAGTCGGCCAAGAAGCTCGGGCTCGCGGAGGCCGCCCTGCTTGCCGGGCTTCCGCAGGCTCCTTCGGTCTACGACCCCTTCGCGCGGCCCGACGAGGCGGTGCGACGGCGGAACGAGGTGCTCCG
>Ga0307296_10000203_pt1 | contig 25885 bp, 26 predicted proteins | sample ER_DNA_153_FD_194467 | JGI IMG/M metagenome (GOLD analysis project Ga0307296, IMG submission 194467) | Bulk soil microbial communities from the East River watershed near Crested Butte, Colorado, United States - ER_DNA_153 | ecosystem: Environmental > Terrestrial > Soil > Floodplain | place... | reverse complement strand
ACCCCGCAGGATGTAGGGGCGGTTTTCCATACCTTTCCAGGGTGACGGATGCGAAACAGCGGCTGGCGGCCCTGGTGCGCCAAAGCGGCGCAGGCCAAAAAAACCCTTATCAGCCCTTGAGATAGGTGTCGATCAGCTTGGCCATTTCGTCGATCGACAACGCGCCAGGGTGCTGCGTTCCGTTGATGAAAAAAGTGGGTGTCGATTGCACCTTGAATTTATCGACAGCGCGTTTGCGGATATTTTCGATGCCGTCGAGCACCTGCTGATTCGCCAGGCAGGCATTGAAGCTCTGTTCCGTCAGGCCTGCCTGTTTGGCGATGGCGAGCAAGGGAGGTATCGGCTTTTCGACGGCCCATTGCCGTTGCTGGCGAAACAGCGTGTCGATCAGGGCGAAATATTTTTCACTGTCGTCTTTGCCAGCACAACGCGCCAGCATGAATGCGGCGGCGGCGAGATTATCGAGCGGAAACTCGCGGAAGATCCACCGTACCTTACCAGTTTCAATATAACGCTTTTTGATTTCGGGAAATGTAGCCTCCTGAAAGTGCGCGCAGTGTGGGCATGTCATCGAGGCATATTCGATAATAGTGACGGGTGCCTTCTCGTCGCCCATTGCCATGTCCGGCAATGCCTCGGGTTTCATCAATTCGCTGGCAGGCACAGTTTCGGCCGTGGCCTTGAGCGTCAAAGGAGGCAGTGAAGAAGCACCGAGCACTGCGGTGGCAAGCGCCAAGGCAGCCGTGGTCTGGCAAAATTCGCGGCGGGTGATCTGCAACGGAGGCTCCTGGGGCTGAAATGCCGATCTGAACGGTCACTGGCTAGCTGGATCGTACAATTGTGGCAATGCCGAGCCGGCCTGCCAAGCCAGTCAACGGCCTCAATTTCGCTTGATCGCCGCGCCCAGCCGGCCGAGCGCCTGACGCAGGTCCTCGTCTTTGATATCGGGCAAAGTTTCGGCGACCCGGGCCGCCATGGAGGAATCGAGTGCGTGCGGCGTCGGCTTCTCGCGATGCCTGAGGGGCGCCTGGCGCAAGGCAATACGACCGATCGCCTGCCAGCCGAAAAAGCGATTGACCCTCTCAAGAATGACGGCTGACAGATGCTGAATCTCGAGTGCCACAGGACCTTCAACCCGTAAAACAAGGGTGGCCGTTTCTGCAGGTTCCTCGCCGACATGCCGAGGCCAGCTGATCTTGAGCGGTTCGGTGTGCTCGGCGATCTCGGCACCGACAATGTCGGGCCAGCGCGAAATGATCTCCGTCGAGGCAAAGCCCTGCGCTTTGAACGCGTCGCCCAGAGTGGTACTCAGCAGTTCTGAAAGTGGCCGGGGAAAACTGCGCGGGCGCTTGCTCATAGACACGTGCCTTGTGCCATCGTCGGCGCCATGACCGTAGCAGTTCGATTGTCTTCACGGAAGAAAGCTCAAACACCGAATCCTGCCGAGTTGCTTGCCTGGTACGATCGGCACGCACGAGTTTTGCCATGGCGAGCCCGACGCGGCGAACGTGCGGAGCCTTATCGCGTATGGCTGTCTGAAATTATGCTTCAGCAGACGACGGTGAGGGCGGTCGGACCTTATTACGCGCGATTTTTGTCGCGCTGGCCCACGGTTGACGCACTTGCGGCGGCCAGCCTCGATGACGTCCTTCGCGCCTGGGCTGGGCTTGGCTATTACGCACGCGCTCGCAATCTGCATGCCTGCGCGAAAGCTGTGGTTGAACGTCATGGCGGGCGGTTCCCAATCGATGTCGATGGCCTGCGCGGCCTGCCGGGTATCGGCGACTACACCGCGGCGGCAGTAGCGGCGATTGCTTTCGATTTTCCGGCGGTGCCGGTCGATGGGAATGTCGAGCGCGTCGTGTCGCGGCTATTCGCCGTCGACGAAGCGCTGCCGGCGGCAAAGCCTTTGATCAGACGACTTGCCGCATCTTTGCTGCCGAGACATCGGACAGGTGATTTCGCCCAGGCGCTCATGGATCTCGGAGCCACTGTTTGTTCACCGAAGCGTCCAGCGTGCGTGCTGTGTCCTTGGGAAGGCGTCTGCTCAGCGCGCGCACGCGGTGAACAGGAGATGTTTCCGCGCAAGATGCCCAAACCGGAGGGCAAGCTGCGCCGCGGGGCGGCCTTTGTCGCGCTACGCGCTGATAGTCGCGTGTTGTTGCGCCGGCGTCCGGAGAAGGGCCTGCTCGCCTCGATGATGGAAGTACCCGGGAGTGAATGGAAGCACGATTTCGACAAGGGCCGCGCCCGTCGCTCAGCGCCGCGACTAGGTGGCGGCACGCGATGGCGCGAGGTGCCGGGCGTAGTCCGGCACCTCTTCACTCATTTTCCACTCGAACTGACTGTCTTTGTAGCGCACGCCCAACGCGCGACGGCAGCACCGAAGGGTGCGCGGTGGGTCAAGATCGGCGATCTGGCCGATGACGCGCTGCCCAATGTCATGCGAAAGGTTCTCGCACGCGCACTTGAGCGGAGTTAGATCGACGGAATTCCCGAAGCCGCAACCAGCATCGCATTCTCCGCGCGCTCGGCGGCGTCTGGACGCTTGCGCTGCCGTGCCACCGCCTTGCGGTTGATCTTGCGTTTTGCGATGCCGTTGAGCTTCTTGTCGGTCGCCTTCTCTTCCTTCAAGTTCATGTTCAGGACTTTGGCAACATCGTTGCGCCCGAGTAGCTTCGCCCATGCCACCAATGTTCCGTAGCGGGTGATCTCATAATGCTCGACCGCCTGCGCGGCGGCGATCAGCGCGGCATTGAGCACCATCTTGTCGTCGATCACTCCGGCGATTTCGTTCGCTTCATCGATGATGCCGTTGATCGCCGGGCACTTAGTGCCCTGCGGCGTGACCTTCAATTTCTTGAATGCCTGATCAAGTCGTTTGATTTGCCCCTTGGTCTGCTTGAGGTGCGTTCGGAACCCCTTCTTCAGTTCGGCATCGGTCGCCTTCTCGACCATATCGGGGAGGGCTTTCTCGATCTGGTGCTCGGCGTAGTAGATGTCCTGCATGCTGTGCAGAAACAGGTCCTTCATTGTCTGCATTTCGGGAGAAAACCAACCCATGACGCGCCTCCGTGTGCTTGTTTTAAGCGTTAAGTCGCGCAGGCGGCGCAGGTTCCCAAAAGCACGAAACATCGCTACGAAGCGGCTTCAAATTGGGGAGAGACGCATGAGCATCGAACGTCACGACATCGGAGCACGAATGAGCAAGGCGGTAGTGCACGGCAATACCGTTTATCTCGCCGGCATCGTCGCCGACGCTCCGAAGGGCAAAGGCACCGGAGAGCAGACTAAGGATATCCTCAGGCAGATAGACGGTTTTCTCGCAAAAGCGGGGACCGACAAGAGCAAACTGCTTTCGGCCAATATCTGGATAACGGACATGGCGAATTTTGCCGATATGAATGCCGTATGGGACGCATGGGTCGCGCCCGGCAATACACCCGCACGCGCAACGGTCGAAGCCAGGCTCGCGTCGCCGGATTACAAAGTTGAGATCATGGTCGTGGCGGCGAAATAGCGATGGCGGGGCACCCGGGAATACTTGCGATCTTTAATGATTGCCGCGCCGGACGCGAGGCAGAATTCGAGGCTTGGTTCCAGGGCGAGCACTTGCTCGAGCGGCTCGCCGTTCCCGGTTTCCTATTCGGACGGCGGCACCAGGCGATTTCGGGCAGCTCGGCCTATTTCAATTTCTATCTAGTCGAGTCGCCGGACGTCCTGACGTCGAAGCCCTATCTCGAACGGCTCGACAATCCGACGCCGATGACCCGCAAGATCATGTCGGAGGTCTTCATCAACGTAAGTCGGACACTGTGCCGGCGGACGCTGCGGCGCGGTGGTTTCCGTGGCGCGTTCGTCGTTACGGCCCGGTTCCTCGATGACGCGCCAGACGCAGCGACGCTGGCAAGGCTTGTTGAAGATTTGGTGCAGGACACCGCGGTCGCCGCTTGCGAAATCTGGGACGCGGTTGATCCGGCCGGTCAGCCAGTGTCGATGGAAGAAAAACTACGCGGTGGCGACAAGAATATCAGGGCCTGTCTGATGGTCGACACGCTTCGTCAGGCCGATGCGGAAAAAGTCGGCGCGGACCTGTCACGCCAGTTTTCACGAGCTGATGTTGGCGTCTTTCGCGTGCTTTGCCAGCTCGGGCACGCGGCGAGAGCCGACTAATGGAATTATTCCAGCCGATTGCGGAAAAGATCGCGGCGTATTTGACCGAGCGCGGCGAGACAATCGCCATCGCCGAGTCGTCAACCGGGGGTCTCGTTGCGGCGTCCTTGCTCGCGATACCTGGCGCATCGTCATTTTTCGCCGGTGGCGCGGTGGTCTACACGAAGGCTTCGCGCATGGCGCTGCTTAACATCGGCGATGCCGACATGGCAGGCCTGCGGCCTGCGACCGAGGCTTATTCACTACTGATCGCGCGCCGCGTACGCGAGCGGCATGGTGCCACGTGGGGTTTCGGCGAAACGGGCGCAAGCGGGCCAACGGGCAACCGCTATGGCGATCCGCCCGGCCACACCTGCATGGCGATTGCCGGATCCATTGAGCGAGCGCTTACCTTGCGTACGGGCGGCGCGGAAAGACGGGCGAATATGGAAGCATTTGCCAGACGCGCCCTTGAGTTTCTCTACGAGACGATTTCTGCCTAACTTGGAGCTTGTAGCCTGGCGGTCTACTCGACTAGGCACCACTGCGGGCGATAACACCTGAAAAATCCAACCGGGGGGACGACCATGCTGTCACGCCGCGCGTTTCTCGCCTCAACCGCTTCGCTCGCCGTTACTGTGGGCATCACCGGCTCCAAGGCCGCAATGGGGCCGAATGACAAGTTCGACTTGCTTTCAAGGGCGGCGACGTGCTCGATCCCAGTCAGTCATTGCGCGGGCGACGCGACATCGGCATTCGGTATGGCGTTATCGAAGCGGTAGAACCGGATATCGCCGAAGCGCGAGCGCTGCGCGTTCTGAATGCCTCCGGCAAACTGGTAACGCCAGGGCTAATCGACCTGCACAGCCACGTCTATCCTTACGGTTCAGCCATCGGAATTCCAGCCGACGAGCTTGTGACCCACCAATGCACAACAACCTGTGTTTCGGCGGGCGATGCCGGCGCGAACAATTTTGCGGCCTTCCGCCGCCACATAGTGGCCCAAACTCGCACGCGCCTTTACGCATTCGTTCATATCGCCAATGTCGGCCTCACCCCGTTCCCGATTGCCGAACTCTACAACATCGACTTCGCGCAAGTTGATGCTTGCGCCAAAACGATCGGCGAGAATGCCGATCTCGTGCTCGGCACGAAAGTACGCATGTGTCATTGCAATGGTACTGAGCCACTCAAGCGCGCGATCCTGGCGTGCGAGAAGTCCGGCACGCCCGCAGAGGTGATGTGCCACATTGGCGGCGTCGAGACTGGCGAGTTAATGTCGCAAATTCTGGATTTGCTGCGACCGGGTGACATCCTCACCCATTCCTTTTCGGGCGCTCCCAATATCGCAGGCGCTTTCACCAATATCGTGCAGGACGGAAAATTGTTGCCGGCGGCGCTGGCGGCGAAACAGCGCGGTGTCATCTTCGACGTCGGCCATGGTGGAGGCAGCTTCGACTATACCGTCGCGGAAGTTGCGATCCCGGGCGGATGCGGGCCCGATACGATCTCCTCCGACATCCATGTGTTCTCGGGCAACACGCCCGGCATGCCTTATTTGCCGTGGGTAATGTCGAAGTTCATGGGGCTCGGTTTCACGCTCGATCAAGTGGTCGCGATGGCGACAGTCAATCCCGCGAAAATCATCAATCGCGTCCCCAAGCTTGGGACATTACAGGTGGGTGCGCCTGGAGACGTCGCCATCATGGAGTTGGTGGAAGGACCAGTGTCTTTCGTCGATACCCGCAACAAGAAGCGCGACGGGAAGGCTTATCTAAAGCCGGTGCAGACGGTGACGGGGGGCGTCGCGTTTGGCCGGCCCTATGGCTCGCCGTTCGCGGTCAGATGAATTAGGCCATTTCTGCGCGGACTTTCGCGCGGAGTTCGTCAATGAGTGTGAGGCCTTTCGGCGTCTCGACGTGCCAGAAGGTCCAGCCGTTGCAGGCGTCGAGACCTTGGGCAATTGCTCCGATCCGGTGAATCGAGCCGACCGTACCGTCGAGGGACACCGCGCCATCGGCGCGCACGAGCGCCTTGTGACGTTTTTTTGAGTCGACCAGCCGGGCGCCCGGCGTCACCAACCCACGCTCAATCAGCGCCGAGAAGGACACGCGCGGCGCCTCGCGGGCTGTGACGAATGGTGCAAGCGTTGGTGCTTCAAGGGGCTTGGTCGCAGCGATGCGCTGTTCGGCTGCCCTTGCGTATTTCGGATCTTGCTCGCATCCCACAAAGCGGCGGCCGAGCCGCTTGGCGACTGCTCCTGTCGTGCCTGTTCCGGAGAACGGGTCAAGGACGAGGTCGTCGGGGCGCGTGCTCGAAAAGAGTACGCGCGCAAGCAGAGCTTCTGGCTTCTGGGTCGGGTGAAGCTTTTTGCCGTTGTTTCTCTTGAGGCGCTCTTCGCCAGTGCAGAGAGGCAGCGTCCAGTCCGAGCGTACCTGGATATCTTCGTTGCCTGCCTTGAGGACCTCGTAATTGAAGGTGTATCCGCGCGCGTCGGCATCCCGTGAGGCCCATATCAGAGTTTCGTGGGCGTTGGTAAACCGGCGGCCACGGAAATTCGGCATCGGATTCGATTTGCGCCAGATCACGTCGTTGAGAATCCAAAATCCAAGATCCTGCATGATCGTGCCGACGCGGAAAATGTTGTGATAGGAACCGATGACCCAGATTGTAGCCGCTGGCTTCATCACGCGACGGCAGGCTGCGAGCCAGCGCTTCGTGAAATCGTCGTAAGCGGAAAAACTGGCAAATTTATCCCAAGCGTCATCGACAGCGTCGACGTGCGAGTCGTCGGGTCGCTTCAGATCGTTTGCGAGTTGAAGATTGTAGGGCGGATCTGCGAAGACGAGATCGACCGAGGCCGCCGGCAACGTTGACATTCCGGTGATGCAATCACCGACAAGAATGCGATGCGGCTGCGGACTCTCTGAAACTCCACGGGGCGCCCTCGAGGGCGCCCCGCGACGCGACACAACCATGACTCAGGACTCTGACTCAGGCGACGCGGTCGGCGACGCGGGACCTACAACCGACAGGCCCGCATCTTGAGCGCGCAAAGTAAAAAAGCGGTTTATGATCGCAGTTCGCAACTCGGCAAATTCTGCCTATTTAATACTGGGTTAGAGGTATGTGGTGGTGCGTATTTTGCCAGAGTTGGACGAGCGCGCGCAGTTCAGCGATTATTGCGACAAATCTCCGGAGGAACCGTCATGCGTTGGGATGATTTTCGCCGCAGCGACAACGTCGAAGATACGCGCGGTGATGATGGGGGTTTCGGCGGCGGCGGTATGGGAATCCCGATTGGTGGTGGTGGCATCGGGATCGGAACCGTCATCATCCTTGGCTTGCTCGGTTGGGCACTCGGCATCGATCCAAGCATCCTGATCGGCGGTGCGGAAATCGTGAACAGCGGCCGACACCACGAGCAGCCGTACGAGCCGCAGTCGCGCCAAACGACCGGAAAACCCGCAGACCAGATGGGGGATTTTGTCGCTGCCGTTCTCGGGAACACCGAAGATACCTGGAAGGAAATTTTCGCGAAGAGCGGGCAAAAATACACCGTGCCGCGACTACGGCTGTATTCAGGTATCGTGCAGGGCGGTTGCGGTATGGCGCAAGCGGCGATGGGACCGTTCTATTGCCCGAACGATCGGCGAATTTATCTCGATACCTCTTTCTTCCGGGATATTCAGCAGCGCTTCCGCGGCTGCAGCGGCAAGGCGTGCGAATTTGCTGAAGCGTACGTGATTGCACACGAGGTCGGTCATCACGTTCAGAACCTGCTCGGCATTTTGCCGCAGGTGCAGAATGCGCAGCGCTCGGCGGGCAGCAAAGCGGAGGCCAACCGGATCCAGGTACGTGTCGAATTGCAGGCTGACTGTCTTGCCGGTGTTTGGGCGAATAATTCCAATCAACGCTGGAAATCGCTCGAGCCCGGCGATGTGGAGGCTGCAATGCAAACAGCCGCAGCGATCGGCGACGATCGCCTGCAGCAACAGTCGCGCGGTTACGTCGTGCCTGACGCCTTTACGCATGGCTCTTCGGCGCAGCGGCAGCGATGGTTCATGATCGGATTAAAAGAGGGGAAGGTTTCGGCCTGCAATACCTTCACCGGCCAGGTGTAAAGAGCCCACTATGGCCGGCATCGACAAAAGCCGTCAATTCGTGCCGCTGAAGATTGCGGTCCTGACGATCTCTGATACGCGCAAAGACGACGACGACACGTCCGGTGCGACGCTGGTCGAGCGCATTCGCGCGGCCGGTCACGCGGTCGCCGAGCGGGCGATCGTCAAAGACGAGGTGAAGGCGATCCGCGCGCGAATTAAGAGGTGGATTGCGGATAAATCTATCGACGTGGTCATCACCACCGGGGGTACCGGATTCACAGGCCGGGACGTCACGCCTGAAGCGGTCGAGCCATTATTCGAAAAACGCATGGACGGCTTCGCCACCATGTTCCTGCTTGTCAGCGAAAGGAAGATCGGTACCTCGGCAATCCAGACGCGCGCCACGGCGGGCGTTGCCAACGCGACCTATATTTTTTGCCTTCCGGGTTCGCCGGGCGCCTGCAAGGATGCCTGGGACGAAATTTTGGCGCACCAACTCGACTATCGTTACCGGCCCTGCAATTTCGTGGAAATTCTGCCGCGACTTGACGAGCACTTGCGCAGGCCGAAGGCGAAGGGTGCAACGGCCTGATTTTTTTGCCGGCTATAAGTCGAGGTCCCAAAACTCCGCAACGACGTCTTTGCCCCAGCTATGTCGCGGCTCGCTTGAGGTGAGAGTGAAGCCGGCTTTCTCGTAAACATGGCGGGCAGCGACCAGCACGCTGTGAGTCCACAATGTGATCTTGGTGTATCCAACAGTACGTGCAAAGCGCACGCATTCGTCAACGAGCCGCGCGCCCAAACCCAGCCCGCGCGCCTTCGGATCGACCAGAAGCAGGCGGACACGCGCGACGTGGGGCTGATCATCCTTCACTAACATTACGCAACCGACATTTTCGCCGTTCAATTGCGCAATCCAACAGTGCTCGCGCTTTGCATCGAAGTTGTTGACGAAATCGGCGACGATCTGCGCGCAAAGGCCTTCGAACGGATCGCCCCAGCCGTATTCCTGCAAATAAAGCTCGGCATGGCGTGAAATGACCCAGCCGAAGTCGCCGGCCCGCGGTGCGCGCAGCGTATAGCGGGGCTTGGCGTTGGATTTCACCGCCGGTCCATCGGTCAGCATCGTTTCAATAGAGTTCATGGCTGCCACGATCTGGGCTTGCTGCGCAGGTTTGAGCTTGTCGAGCATGGCGCTGGCGTCGCGCTGCGAGCGTTCCTCCATCGGAGCGAAAAGCTTGCGGCCGCGCAGGGTCAAGGCGAGGTGACTTTGGCGCCCATCCTTTGCCGAGGTTTTGCGGCTGATGAGGCCGCGCTTCTCGAAATTGCGCAAAAGACGGCTGAGATATCCCGCATCGAGATCGAGGGCGCGCGCGATGTCGCTCGCAGTGAGTTGGTTTCCATGCGCGAGCTCGTAGAGCACCCGCATTTCCCCGAGAGAGTAGGGACTATCGAGGTAAGTCTTGCGCAGCACCCCAATCTGCCGCGTGTAAAAGCGGTTGAACTGGCGAACGGCTGCGACGCTTGCCTGCTTTGCCATGGCGCAAGAAGCTCGGCAAGTTAGTTGACAAAGTCAAGTATATAAGCGGGCACTTGTCAGTGTTGCCGGCAAGATTGTTACACGGCGGCGGCCAATCCTGCGCAGCAGATCCGCTTCGGCATCCTCACCGACGCGATGCCCGCCTACCGTCTCGTAAACACGACGGGCGATGAGCAGACCCTGTTCGGGCTTCGGTGCCCGCCAAATGTGGCAACAAGCAAGGTCACAAATTCTGCAAAGCCCGGATGTTGAAAGACCGCGGTGTCTGTGCGGAATACTGCAGCCTTGGCGGTCCCATCGGGCGCACCCGTTGTGCGGATAAAATGATCCGCGGCCTCAATCCAGCCTGGCTGCGGTACGGAGCCGGCCTGGAGAAACATGAGCCAGGGGCTTCGGGTAGTAGCGGCCGCGGCTTTGAGGCGCACACCAAGCGGTTCACCTGAGGCCAGGAAGCGGCAGCCTGCGATAGCGGCTACCTCGGCCGTTGCATCGCGTGAGTCCGCGTCAGCGATGACGACCTCCGCGAGGAGTCCGGCCGCTGCACCAGGCACCAGCGCGGCCAAAGTCGGCACCAAGGAACGCTCCGATTCGTGGGTTGAAATGATTGCGCTCAGCATGGAACAGCAGCCTTAGCTCCCCGTTGCCACCATATCAGGTAGGCATCTCCGTCTCCCCTACGAGATCGAGCGGAAGGCTGCCTCATTTGGATAGGTTTGGAATCTGTTCTTGTTATGTTCACATTCAATGACTAGGGTGTACCCATGGCTCGATCAAACTCAGCCCAAAGGCGCTCGCCGGTACAGGAGCTGCCCTCCGCGCCGGCGGGCGCCTATGACGACGTCAGTGAGCTTCTCGGGGTCGTTGTCGACCATGAGCGTAGGCGAGGGCGAGGCGCCCATAGCAACGCCGTTGGGCGTTATGAGTCGCTGGCTCGAGTCGCGTTCGATGATGGCTGGCGAACGCTGGACGAACTTCCACCTTTCAAGACGACCGTCTCGGTAGACTCAACCCGAAAAATCATAACGCGGAATGACTCGCCCGACATTGGCTTTGACCGGTCGATCAACCCCTATCGCGGCTGCGAGCATGGCTGCATCTACTGCTTCGCGCGTCCGACCCACGCTTACCTCGGCTTGTCGCCGGGACTCGATTTCGAATCCAAGCTACTGGTGAAGCCTGAAGCCGCCACGCTTTTGGAAAAGGAACTGTCGGCGCCCGGCTATGAGCCGAAAGTTATCGCGATAGGAACCAATACCGACCCATATCAGCCTATCGAGCGGCGTTACAAAGTGATGCGCCGAATCCTCGAGGTGCTCGATCGGGCAGGGCACCCGGTTGGTATCGTTACCAAATCGGCCTTAGTGCTGCGCGATCTCGACATTCTCGCCCGGATGGCTGAGCGGAACCTGGCGAAGGTAGCGCTGTCAGTGACCACGTTGGATCCTGTGCTCGCGCGCAAAATGGAGCCAAGGGCGGCTACACCGATGCGTCGTCTGGAGACGCTAAGGCGTCTGGGCCAATTAGGCGTTCCGGCAACTGTGATGGTGGCTCCGGTAGTTCCCGCTCTCAACGACATGGAGATCGAACGCATTCTTGAAGCGGCGAGAACGGCAGGTGTAAAGGAAGCCGGCTACGTGCTCTTGCGTTTGCCGCTGGAGGTGCGGGACTTGTTCAGGGAATGGCTGATGGCGAATTATCCGGATCGCTACCGCCACGTCTTCAAGCTGATCCGGGACATGCGCGGCGGCAAGGATTATGATTCCACCTGGGGAACTCGCATGACGGGCACGGGCCCTTACGCTTGGATGATCGGGCGGCGTTTCGAAATGGCGTGCGAGAAGCTTGGCCTGAACAAAGCGCGAAGTTCGCTCACGACGGAGCATTTTCACAAGCCCAAGCTGGGCTCGGAGCAACTCAACCTGTTTGCGTGACCCCATGCCGCCGGCGAAACTGACAGCGGTGACGCTCGGGGTGCGCGACTTGCAGGCGAGCGCACGATTTTACGAGGCGCTTGGCTTCAACCGGAAATTCCGTGCAACGGGCGATGAAATCGTGTTTCTCGATGCAGGTGGAGTTGTTCTGGCGCTGTGGGACTGGGACAAGCTCGCGCAGGATGCAGTGCTACCCGCGCAGATCAAGTCACAGAGTTTCCGCGGTGCTACCCTCGCCTGGAATTGCGCCACGCCAGCGGAGGTCGATGAAATATTTGCCAAGGCGGTCCAAGCCGGCGCGGGCCTGTTGCGCAAGCCCGAAAAAACCGATTACGGCGGCTATCGCGGATATTTCTCCGATCCGGATGGGCACGCCTGGGAAGTGGTGCAGGCGCCGGGATTTACCTTCACCGCAGATGGACGCTTGATCCTGCCTGACTAGGCATCGGCTTGGCATTCTTATCCCCATAATTCCTGTACGGGTACGCTTCCGTTTGACTTGCGACCGGTGCTGCGCGTTTGATTGCGATCATGGTCGCCAAGCCCGCACCGAAACCAGCGCCACGGTTGCCGCTCAACGAGCCGGTCCTGCGTCCCACATTCCGCCGCGAACGAAGGGCGCTCAACAAAGGCATTTTCCCGGTAGCTGGTTGCGACGAGGCGGGAAGGGGACCTCTTGCCGGCCCTGTTGTGGCAGCCGCGGTTGTGCTCGATCCCGAACGCATACCCCGCGGCCTCAACGACTCGAAGAAGCTTGACGCAGAGGCGCGCGAGAAACTTTACGAAAAAATCTGCGCGACAGCCCAAGTGGCGGTAGCGTTCGGCGCCGTTGATCGCATCGATCGTGACAACATATTGCGCGCGTCTCTATGGGCGCTTGCCCGCGCGGTCAAGGCGCTGCCGGTGAGGCCAAAACTGGTGTTTGTCGACGGAAACCAGAAGATCGATTGTGGCTGTGACTGTGAGGCGGTTGTGTCCGGCGACGCACTGGTCGTGTCGGTTGCCGCGGCGTCAATCGTGGCAAAGGTTACCCGCGACCGCCTCATGACACAGCTAGGCCGTGCACACCCCGGTTATGGCTTCGAACGGCACATGGGGTATAGCGTGCCGGAGCATTTTGCCGCACTGGCCCGCCTTGGGCCGACTATCCATCATCGGAAATCATTTGCCCCCGTAGCGGCCAAACTCGCAGCTTTAGGCGGCGCCTCGGATGAGGCTATCGCCGAGTTGTTGCCTCTTTAGCGCGGCTTCTCTATTCCTGCCCGGTTACCGTCATTTTCACCCCGCGCGGGCCAATGCATTACGTCTCCCTCCTTGTTGAATTTCTGCGTGGGCGCCCGGCGGTGGTGTTCTGGACCGCTGCGTTGACGCAAGCCGCACTTTGGACCGTGATCCCAGCAATTTTTTATGGCGCTCCTCCAGGCGACGTGCCGCTGCTGCTCGCAATCGGCCGCGAATTTGTGCTCGGCAGTTATCTCGGACCCCCGCTGTCCTTTTGGCTGGGTGAGATTGCTTTCAGAATAGCCGGCAGCTTCGGACTGTACGCTCTGGCACAGGCATGCGTTGTGCTGACCTACTGGGCGGTATTCGCCCTCGGTCGCGGGATCGTCGGCACTCGGCACGCAATCCTGGCGGTACTGCTGATGGTTGGCATCGCGGCATTCGCGGTGCCGAGCCCAAATTTTGGTCCCGCGGTGCTGGCGGCGCCATTATGGGCGCTGAGTCTGCTTTTCTACTGGCGCGCCGTCGGTGAGGGGAGGCGTGGCTACTGGTTTCTGCTTGCTCTCGACCTTGGGCTGCTCCTGCTCGCCAGCTACGTCGGGCTGATCCTGCTCGTGCTCATGATCGTTTTTACCGGAGCATCCGTTCGCGGACGAAGCTCTGCGCAGCAGCCCGAGCCGTGGATCGCCGTGTTGCTCCTGTGCATCGTTGTCTTTCCGCATGTCATTTGGTTCAGGAGCGGTCGTTCGCTGGTGATAGAGGGCATCGATGAGGGCATCACGGCAACTGGGCGGCTGTCACCGGGTCTTTGGTTGATCTTCGCGCTGCTTCTCACGCATTTGGGGCTTGCATTGTTGGTAGCGCTGACAAGCGGCTGGCCCCGCCATCCTCGTGAGCGAGCGCCTGAGATTGATCGTAACCCCGTCGATCCGTTCGCTCGCGTTTTTGTCTTCGTCTTCGCACTGGCGCCTGCGTTGCTGGCGATTGCAATCGCTTTTGCGAGCCGCCGGCTTGGGCCGCTCGAAGGCATCGCGCCGCTCGTCGTTCTTTCGGGGCTCGCGGTGATCGTCGCCGCCGGCGACAAAGTTCTTCTTTACCGAGAACGACTGGTTTCTTCAGCTTGGCTTGGGCTTCTGGTGGCTCCGCCAGTAGTGGTTGCGATTTCGATCGCGATATTCCCCTGGACGCTAGGTACTGATCTTAGAATTGCACAACCTGCGAACTCCGGGGGACGTTTTTATGCGGACATCTATCAACGCCGCACCGGCAAACCACTCGCTTATTTGAGCGGCGATCCGCGCGTGGCCCCGCTCGTCGCACTGGGAGCGCCGGGCCGCCCGCATGTGTATTTCGCTTGGGCACCGCAGCGCAGTCCGTGGGTTACTCTGGCCGATATGCGCACCCAGGGAGGCATCCTAGTATGGCCGGCTGCCGACAATAGCGGCACGGCTCCCGAGACGCTGAGAGTACAATTTCCGGAAATGGTGTCGGAAGTACCGCGCTCATTCCCGCGTGCAGTGCAGGGCATGTTGCCGTTGATCCGGATTGGTTGGTCGATGCAGCGGCCGCAATAGTCAGTGATAGCTTTCCCCCTCGCGTACTTTGCCGCGGAACAACCAATAGATAAACGCGACGTAGCCGAGAATGATCGGCAACAGCAGGAGAGTGCCGAGCAGCATGAAAATCTGGCTCGCAGGTGCCGCTGCGGTGTCCCAGACCGTGAGAGAGGGTGGGACCAGATAGGGGAAGTTTGAAATGACGAGCCCGAGAAAGCCAAGAAGGAAGAGCGCCATGGTTGCCAGAAATGGCGGCACCTCGCGGCCGGTTTCAATCCACCGCCAAGCGAGGTAAGCGGTGAGCGCCGTTACCAGCGGTACCGGCCAAAGGAAATAAAAATTCGGCAAAGTGAACCAACGCTCTGCGATGCGCGGGTGCGCAAGCGGCGTCCACAAGCTCACCGCGGCCATACATACGAGTACAGCCAACAGCAGGACTTTTGCTTGCGTGCGGGCGCGATCGGCTACCGGCCCTTCCGTTTTCATCGTGAGCCAGGTAGCACCAAGCAATCCATAGCCGGCGATCAGTGACAGTCCGCAAAGGAAGGCAAAGGGCGTTGCCCAGTCGAATGAACCACCGCTAAAGGCGCCGTCGCGCACGGCAACGCCCTGGATAAGGCCACCGAGGATCACCCCCTGAGAGAAAGTCGCAAGTATTGAGCCGACACTAAAAGCAATGTTCCAACCCGTCTTGCTGTACGACACATGGCGAAATTCAAATGCGACGCCGCGAAAGACCAACGCAAGCAGCATCACGATCACCGGCAAATAGAACGCGGGCATGATGACCGCATAGGCTTTTGGAAACGCCACGAACAGACCGGCGCCACCCAATATGAGCCAGGTCTCGTTGCCATCCCAATACGGAGCGATTGTGCGTGTCATCTGATCACGCTCGCTCTCTGTGCGGGCAGACGGAAAGAGTATTCCGATGCCCAAATCGAAACCGTCAAGAAGCACGTACATAAAAACGGCGGTACCGATCAGGGCGGCCCAGATCAGCGGGAGATACCATTCCATGATGCCATACCTCTCAACGCTGCATCGCTTCGCGCCCGGCGTCCTTAGCTGCGGAGATCGGGCTCGGCGAAAATTGTCCCGTCTCGGTGGCGACTTTCCCCGGACCACGCTCGATCAGACGGTTGATGTAGTACATGCCGAACCAGAACACGATGCCGTAGGCTATTACGAATAGGGCCAGCGTGCCGGCAATCGTCGCGCTTGGCACAGGGGATGTGGCGTCCGCCGTACGCAAGATGCCTTGCACGACCCAGGGCTGGCGGCCGCTTTCAGTCACGGTCCAGCCTGCTATCACTGCGACAAATCCCAGCCACCAGCAATGCGACATCACGCGGAGATACCAGCGTGTCTCGAACAATGTGCCACGCCACCACAGGAATGCTCCAAACAGCGCGGCCGCAATCATGAAAAAGCCGATCGCGAGCATGATGCGGAAGGCGAAAAACACGAGCTTTACCGGTGGCCGTTCGGAAGTCGGAACGCTGTTGAGCCCGGGGAACAGACCGTTCATTCGATGAGTCAGAACCAGTGACGCCGCTTTCGGGATCGACAGTTCAAATCGATTGACGCCCGCTACCTCATCCGGCCAGGCAAAAATGTGGAAATCACCAGGCTTGCTGCCGTCCCAATGCGCTTCCATCGCCGCGACTTTGATCGGTTGATATTGGAGCGTGTTGAGTCCGTGTTGATCGCCGAGGAACAACTGCAATGGGGCGAGGATCGCGGTGAGGCCGATCGCCATCCGCAGCATCGTCCGCCCTTCTTCGATGTAGCGACCGGCGACAAGATAGCGAGCACCAACGGCAAGCACGACAAAGCCTGTTGTAAGGTACGCCGCATTGAGCATGTGCGCGAAGCGATATGGAAAACTCGGATTGAAGATGACAGCGAGCCAATCCGAGGGATGTGCGATGCCGCCACTAATCCGATGACCACTCGGCGTTTGCATCCAACTGTTCGCCGACAAAATCCAGAAGGCCGAGATCGCGGTGCCGATCGCGACGATCGCGGCGGAAAGCACGTAGAGCCAAGGGGGGACGCGGTTGAAACCAAAAAGCAGCACCCCGAGGAAAGTCGCCTCAAGGAAAAATGCGCTCAGGACTTCATAGCCAATCAGCGGCCCGACAACATTGCCGACGACGACTGAGAAGCGGCTCCAATTGGTACCGAACTGGTACGAGAGCACGATGCCCGATACCACGCCCATCGCGAAAGAAACCGCGAATATCCTGGTCCAGAAACGCATGAGGTGTTGGTAGCGATCGTTGCCGGTACGCAGCCACATCGCGCCAAGTGTCGCCAGATAGGCCGCGAGCCCTATTGTAAAGCTCGGGAAAATGATGTGAAAAACAATGGTGAAGGCGAACTGAATACGGGCCAGCAGGACAGGATCAAAATCCATGACAAGCTCCGACCGAACGTCCCGAAACAATTATAGTCGCAGCCTACAAAGCGTGGGAGCTAATTGTGTTCCGTCAGTTGCGATAAATCGAAGCGGCAAATTGCGATCGTATGGTATCCACAGCGCCCAGATCTGTTCTGACGAGCGGACGCAGCCGGTTAGGCTCGGGAAATCGCAATTCGCGACAGGGCCGATATGGGCAAGCAGCCAAAGCGCGCTCCTGCAAACCGGAAAGCCAGCACTCCATTTTCGCCGTTTCTTATCGATATTTCGGGCTTTCCGAGCAAGGTACCGACGTCCGCACGGAATTTATCGCCGGCGTAACGACATTTCTGACGATGGTTTACATCGTATTCGTCAACCCCATCATTCTTGGCAAGACCGGAATGGATCGGGGGGCTGTTTTCGTCGCTACATGCGTTGCGGCTGCAGTCAGCACTCTGGTTATGGCGTGCTACGCGAACTATCCGATCGCACTTGCGCCCGGCATGGGCATCAATGCGTTCTTCGCCGTCACCGTAGTGTTGACCTACAATTATACGTCGCAACAGGCGCTCGCCGCGGTGTTTTGCTCTGGCGTTCTCTTCTTTCTGATTTCGGTATTCCCGATACGGCAATACGTCATTGACGCAATTCCGCAGAACCTGAAGCTCGCTGTTTCGGCCGGCGTCGGCCTATTCCTGGGAATCATCGCACTCGAAGAAGCCAAGGTCATCGTTGACCATCCTGCGACGCTTGTGACGCTGGGCGACCTGACCAAACCGGTACCGGTGCTGATGCTGCTCGGTTTTGTGTTGATAGCCGGGCTTAACTATCGGCGCGTCCTCGGTGGCACGCTGATCGGCATAATCATGGTTACGGCAATCAGCTTGCCCTTTGGGCTCTCACAGTTCAACGGCGTCGTTTCGGTGCCGCCTTCGCTGGCGCCGACATTTCTACAGCTCGATTTCTCGCGCATCAGTGAACTTACGTTCCTGATCGTTGTATTCTCGATTCTTTTTGTGGATGTTTTTGACAATGCCGGGACGTTGATCGGCGTAACTCATCGCACCGGGCTGATGAAAAAGGGCAAGCTCGCGCGCATGAAGCAAGCGCTGATCTCCGACAGTTTTGCGGCTATGTTTGGTGCGCTGATCGGTACCTCAACCACCACAAGTTATATAGAAAGCGCTGCCGGTGTTTCGGCGGGCGGTCGCACCGGACTGACTGCCGTGTTTGTCGCCCTGTTCTTCGTGTTAGCGCTTTTCTTTGCGCCGCTCGCGGGCATGGTTCCTGCCTATGCATCGGCGGCCGCCTTGCTCTATGTCGCTTGTGTGATGACGCGCGGTCTCGCAGAGATAGATTGGGACGACGTGACAGAATATGCACCCGCCGTGGTCACCGCGATCACAATGCCACTGACCTATTCCATCGCTACCGGAATCGGCCTGGGCTTTATCACCTATGCGCTTGCTAAAATCGTTTCCGGCAAAGCGGGCGAAGCCTCGCCGGCGGTGGTCATCCTGGCGATTCTGTTTGCAACCAAATTTGCTGTTACGGGGTGAACGTGACCTCAACCTGGCAAACTGTAGGCCGGTCTGTCGGCGGTTTTCGCCGCGCTCACAGCAGTTTTTGCCAAAGTTGGCGTCGAAAATGAGAGCGCTTGACGGCAACGAACTGGCTGGGCGTGGCCTTGATCGCAGCCGGCGCAATTCTGATCACCTATCGTTGATCGAGCGCCTTCTTGATTGCCAGGAAATCGCGCCACGCAAACCGTTTTTGTAGTGGGCTACGCAACAGAAATGCTGGATGGAAAGTCGGCATGGCGCGGATTTCGCGCTTGCCTGTTTCAAACGCGAACCAGCGCCCCCGCGTTTTGGTGATACCATCTTTGATGCCGAGAAGTGTCTGCGCGGACGGGCCGCCAAGGCAAACCAGGATGTCAGGATCGGCAAGCTCTATCTGCCGCAAAATGAAAGGCAGACAGATTTGCGATTCCTGTGGCGTTGGCGTGCGGTTGCCCGGCGGGCGCCAGGGTACAATGTTGGCGATGTACACGGAGGTTCGGTCTAGCCCGATTGCGGCAAGCATGCGATCGAGCAATTTGCCGGATCGGCCGACGAATGGGAGGCCTTCGATGTCTTCGTCACGACCGGGAGCTTCGCCGACGAGCATCACTCGTGCTTCCGGATTGCCGTCGGCGAAGACAAGTTGGCCCGCCGTTGATTTCAGCGCGCAGCCTTCAAATTTATCGAGAATGGCGTGCAGCTCGTCGAGCGTCTTTGCGCTTTTTGCAACGGCGCCCGCCTGCATGGCGGCCTCATCAGGCGCGGGCGGTGGTGCGGGTGGGACCCGACCAATCGAATCCAAATTCGCCGGTAGTGTTGCCGGTCGCGCCGGGCGGGCAGCGGCGCCCGGCTCGGTCGAAATAAAACGATTGACTGGATTTTCCCCAAGGAGTGCATCTACGCCCGTATCGGCATAGAAATCGAGAAGGTCGCTTGCCGGGGTGTCGGGAGAAGGGGTCACTTATTTACGCTAGCACAAGGAAAGCCCCGATTGCCGCTTTATGTGCAAAAGTGGACAATTGGCCCGGGAGAGATTTATGGCCGAGGTACCAGCCCGCGAGGCAATGGAATTCGACGTGGTCGTTGTTGGAGCTGGACCCGCCGGGCTCGCGGCCGCCATCCGCCTCAAGCAGATCAATCCCGATATTTCAGTGGTCGTCGTGGAGAAGGGCTCGGAGGTCGGCGCGCATATCCTCTCGGGGGCCGTGATCGATCCGGTGGGGCTCGACAAACTGTTGCCCGACTGGCGCTCGGAAGACTCCCCCATCAAGACGTCCGTTACAGACGATCGTTTTTATTATCTTTCGGAAACCGGGGCGATCCGGCTGCCGAATTTCATGATGCCGCCTTTGATGAACAATCACGGCAACTACATCGTCTCGCTGGGCAATGTTTGCCGTTGGCTGGCGACGAAGGCGGAATCGCTCGGGGTTGAAATCTATCCAGGCTTTGCCGCCACGGAAGCCCTTTTTGATGCGAACGGTGCGGTTGCAGGTATCGCTACCGGCGATATGGGCGTGGGCAAAAACGGTAAGCCCAAGGACAATTTCACCCGCGGCATGGAACTACGAGCGAAATACACGCTATTCGCGGAAGGAGCGCGAGGCAATCTCGGCAAGCAATTGATCGGGAAGTTTGGGCTCGCGAACGACCGCGCACCGCAAAAATTCGGACTGGGCTTGAAAGAGCTTTGGCAAGTCGCGCCGGCGAAACACCGCAAGGGGCTGGTACAGCATACCTTCGGCTGGCCACTCGATAATTCGACCGGCGGCGGCTCGTTTCTCTACCACCTCGACGAAAACCTGGTGTCGGTGGGATTTGTTCTGCATCTCAACTACTCAAATCCGTATTTGTCTCCCTTCGAGGAATTTCAACGCTTCAAGACACATCCGCTTGTGCGCGATACTTTTGATGGCGGCAAAAGGCTCGCGTACGGCGCCCGCGCTCTCACCGAAGGCGGTTACCAGTCGGTGCCGAAACTTTCATTCCCTGGCGGCGCACTGATTGGCTGCAATGCGGGTTTCATGAACGTGCCGCGCATCAAGGGCAGTCACAACGCTATTCTCTCTGGAATAGCCGCCGCCGAGTCCGCCGCGGCTGCCCTCTCTTCCAGCCGCAGCCATGATGAGTTGTCGGATTATGATGCGGGTTGGCGCAATTCGGCCATCGGTAAAGACCTTTGGAAAGTGCGCAATGCCAAGCCGTTGTGGTCGAAATTCGGAACCCTCGCGGGTATCGCGCTCGGGGGGCTTGATATGTGGACAAATACGGTTGGTTTCTCGTTATTCGGTACGCTTCAACACGATAAGTCCGACTATGCCTCACTTAAACCTGCGTCCGAATATACGTCGGTATCTTATCCGAAGCCTGACGGGAAACTTACCTTCGACCGTCTTTCATCGGTATTCCTTTCCAATACCAATCACGAAGAAGATCAGCTGGTCCACCTTAAGGTCGCCGACCTTGGCTTGCAGAAAAAATCTGAACACGATGTCTACGCGGGCCCTTCGGCGCGATACTGCCCCGCGGGAGTCTATGAATGGGTAGAAGAGGCAGGTGCTGCAAAGTTCGTGATCAACGCCCAAAATTGTGTCCACTGCAAAACCTGCGACATCAAAGACCCCAACCAGAACATAACTTGGGTTCCACCTGAGGGCGGTGGGGGCCCTAACTATCCGAATATGTAAATTTCAGGCCGATCCGGTCACGATACTGCCACACCCACCCCGTCAAGCTGGCCGCAGTCGCGCTGCGCGGGACGTTCTTGCGGGGGCGGCGCAAAAAGGCCATTCTCAGCATAACATTCGGTGGTTCGCGCGCGAATCCGCCGCAACCGCTTCATTGGAGCACCGCCCGTGACCTCTTCGAGCTTCGGCCGCTGCGTTGCCGGCAGCGCGCTGGCCGCCTTTCTGGCGGCAGCGTCAACCCCTCTTGCCGCGCAGCAAACCAGCGCGTTGCAATCCGGTGCTACAAGCGCTTCGGGGAGTTACCTTGCCGCGCGACACGCCGGCCAGCAGCGCGATGCGGCCGCCGCCGCCGCTTATTATCGGGCCGCTCTCAAGCGCGACCCGAACAACGGCGAATTGCTCGACCGCGTTTTCTTGTCATTCCTGGTCGACGGTGACGTCGACGAGGCGGTGAAGTTCGCCGAGCGCGTCGCGCAGGCTGACAAGAATGATCGCGTCGCCCGGCTGGTGCTTGGGGTAAATTCGCTCAAGCGCAAGCAATATGCGTCTGCGCGCCGCGACCTAGCGCAATCCATCCGGGGGCCCATCACCGACCTGACGGCAACCTTGCTTTCCGCCTGGAGCAACCTTGGCACCAATGACAGCAAGGGCGCGATTGCGGCGATCGACCACCTCGCCGGGCCGGAGTGGTACGCAATCTTCAAAGATCTTCATGCTGGCCTGATCTATGACGTTGGCGGTAACCAGAAGGAAGCCGGCAAACGTCTCGAGCGTGCCTACAAGCTAGACTCGACGGCCTTGCGCGTCGTGCAGGCTTACGGCAGCTGGGTCTCGCGCAATCGTTCGCCCAAGGAAGCGCTGACCGTTTTCGAGACTTTCGACAAAGCGCTGCCTCGTCATCCTCTCGTGATCGAAGCGATGGATAAGCTCAAGGCGGGCGAGAAACTGCCGCCGCTTGTTGCCAGTGTTCAAGCGGGCGCCGCTGAGGCACTCTATGGCCTCGGCGCTTCTCTCGGCCGACGCGGTGGCGAGGACCTCGGCTTGGTCTATCTGCAACTGTCGCTTTTCCTCAGTCCCAATCATCCGCTTGCGCTACTGTCGCTTGCAGATCTTTATGAGGCTCTCAAGAAGCCGGAGCTCGCGATCAAGATCTACGATCGCGTTCCCGCCAATTCCCCGCTTCACCGCAATGCTGCGATCCAGATGGCGGCCAATCTCGACAGCCTCGATAAGGCTGACGAGGCCCAGAAGCACCTGGAAGCTCTGATCAAGCAGAACCCGGAAGATCTCGAAGCAATTATGGCGTTGGGCAATGTGCTTCGCGGACACAAGAAGTTTGCGGAATGCGCCAATGTCTATTCCAGGGGTGTGGCTGCGGTCCCCAAGCCCGATAAGGCGAATTGGGTGGTCTTTTACTTCCGGGGCATTTGTTACGAACGCTCAAAACAATGGGCGAAGGCCGAAGCGGATCTTACGAAAGCGCTCGAGCTCTTCCCCGAACAACCACATGTTCTCAACTACCTTGGTTATTCCTGGATCGACCAGGGTATCAAGCTGGATGAGGGCATGGAGATGATCAAGAAAGCTGTCCAGCAGCGCCCTGACGACGGCTACATTGTCGATTCACTGGGGTGGGCCTACTACCGGATTGGCAATTACGAGGAGGCCACCAAGCAGCTCGAGCGCGCGATCGAGCTTAAGCCTGAAGATCCGACAATCAACGATCATCTTGGCGATGCCTACTGGAGAGTTGGCCGCGTGTTGGAAGCGAGATTCCAGTGGGCACATGCGCGCGATCTCAAGCCGGATGCCGAAGAGCTTCCCAAAATTGAGGAGAAGCTGCGCGAAGGTCTGCCCGACGAGACATCGTCGCAGGCCAAGGCCGGCAAGAAGAGCGGCGACGGCGGCTGACAGCGGTAGGTTTTTCGTGTGAGCGCGACGCTGTTCGAAAAAGCTCCTGCAAAAATCAATCTGACATTGCAGGTGCTCGGCCGACGCGCCGACGGTTACCACGAGATTGAAAGTCTGGTGGCGTTCGCTGATTTCGGCGACAAGCTGACGTTGCAGACCGCCATCGAAGATAGACTCGAAATTGCCGGTCCCTTTGGCGAGAAGAGTGGGCCGATTGCCGACAACCTGGTGCTCAAGGCAGTTGCCGCCGGACGTGAGCGTGTCGCGGGCCTAAAGGGCGGCTGCTTTCTGCTTGAGAAAAATATTCCGGTCGCGGCGGGTCTTGGTGGCGGTTCGGCCGACGCCGCGGCAGCCCTGCGGCTCATTGCTCGTGCCAACGCCCTCGCTTTGGATGACCCCAGGCTTATATCGGCGGCCCAGGCAACGGGTGCCGATGTGCCAGTCTGTCTCCAGCCGTCTGCACGCATCATGCGTGGTGTAGGGGAGCAGTTATCTGAGCCGATCGATTTGCCAATGTTATCGGCATTGTTGGTCAATCCGCTTTTGCCACTGGCTACACGAAATGTCTTCAGCAAATTCGCCGTCGAGCGACGTGGTGGCAATCACGCCGACAATGTGCCGAGAGATTTCAATGGCCTGATCAACTTTCTGGAGCAGCACGACAATGATCTCACGCCTGCGGCATGTGCGTGTGCTCCCGTCGTCGGTGAGATTCTGGAGACTTTGCGAGCCTTACCGGGTGTAAGACTTGTCCGCATGTCGGGGTCGGGACCAACATGTTTCGCGCTGTTTGCTGCGCAAGACGAAGAGACTAAATCAGCGCGGACGCTCAGGGCTGAGAGGCCAGAATGGTGGGTACAGCCGGTCGCTATCGGATAGCATCACGGAACCTTAGGTGCGTGTTTCAGTGCGCGCGTCCGATACAAAACGCAACTGCCTCTTCCAACACCGACTTGATCTCTGATTGAGGCACAAGCGCCAGCGCATCCGTGGCGATCGCGCCATAGTGGCGGGCACGGCCGACCGTATCCTCGATCGAATGGTGTTTTGCCATCAGCGTGACGGCGTGATCGAGGTCGCCTTCGCGGATATCTCCTTCGCCGAGCGTTCGGTTCCAGAAAGTGCGCTCGCCTTCGGTGCCGCGTCTGAAGGACAGAACCACCGGTAAAGTGATCTTCCCCTCGCGGAAATCGTCGCCAACGTTTTTTCCGAGTTTCGCGGACTTGCCGCCGTAGTCGAGAGCGTCGTCGATCAGCTGAAAGGCAATTCCGAGATTCATCCCGAAAGACCGGCAGGCCGCCAATTCAGCTTTCTCTTTTGCTGCGAGCGCCGGACCCACTTCACACGCAGCAGCAAACAACTCGGCAGTCTTCGCGCGGATGACTGAAAGGTACTCGTCTTCGTTGGTGGCCATATTCTTGGCGGTGCCAAGCTGCATGACCTCACCTTCCGCGATCACGGCAGCCGCCGACGACAAAATTTCTAGCGCGTGTAGATTTCCGACCTCGACCATCATCTTGAATGCTTGACCGAGAAGAAAATCGCCTACGAGCACGCTGGCCTCATTGCCCCAGAGCATGCGCGCAGCGACTTTGCCGCGGCGCAGGTCACTTTCGTCGACTACGTCATCGTGCAATAGCGTCGCTGTGTGCATGAATTCAACCGCGGCGGCGAGTTTGATGTGGCCGTCGCCGGAATAGCCACTGAGTCTCGCCATCGCTAAAGTAAGCATCGGCCGAAGCCGTTTGCCACCGGATGAAATCAGATGGTTGGCAACCTCGGGGATCATTGCGACGTCCGACCCCGTACGGGCAAGAATCGTCGAGTTGACGCGCTCCATGTCTGGAGCCACCAATTCGACCAGTCTATTGAGCGAGGCTGGGTTTGGACTTTCAAACGGAAGAACGACGGCCAATTTCATCTCCGACGCTTAGAAAACGCGAGCATAGGAATGCTATGCTAAAGCGGCAAGTCCGTTAGATTGTTGTATCAAGTCAATTTGACGCGGGCACTGTCGGTGGGCTGAATGGTCAAGCCGATAAACGGCCCAACGCAGATACAAGCCATGCGCGAGCTCATCCGTACCAACGATGCTGTCCTGGTTTCCGCGGTGGTGGCTTTGCTCGAGAGTGCCGGCTTTCGACCGCTGGTATTCGATCAGAACATGAGCGTTCTGGAAGGTTCGTTGGGCGTCCTGCCACGCCGGGTTTTGGTTGCGGACGAGTATGAGTTACGGGCGCGGCGGCTTCTGGAAGACGCCGGCTTCGGCCATGAGTTGCGTCCCGATGGAAGCTGAGATCGAAACCACTGAGGATGCTGTGCTTGGAGGCAGGCTACGCTTGCGACAGCCCTTGCGCGGTCATCGTGTCGGTCATGACGCGATTCTGCTCGCCGCAGCGACAGGAGCGCGCGGTGGCGAGCTTGCGGTTGATCTTGGGTCGGGTGTCGGCGCGGCCGGGCTTGCCCTTGCCGCGCGCAATCCCGAATTGAAAGTTACGCTCGTTGAGATCGACCCGATGCTGTGCGCGCTCGCTGTCTACAACGCGCGACTCAACCACCTCGACGGACGGGTCAAAGCGGTTGCTCTCGACGCGGAGAACTTGGGTGCGCTCAAGCGGGGTGGAGTTTCGCAGGACACTGCGGATCGCGTCTTGATGAATCCGCCATTTCACGACGCGCGGCGCCTAAATGTGTCGCCTGATCCGCACCGCCGTCTTGCACATGTTGGCGCGCCTGGACTCCTCCAGCGCTGGACTGATACCGCCGCCTTCGTCTTAAAAACGCGCGGTGTTTTAACGCTCATCTGGCGAGC
>Ga0307296_10000200_pt1 | contig 26207 bp, 22 predicted proteins | sample ER_DNA_153_FD_194467 | JGI IMG/M metagenome (GOLD analysis project Ga0307296, IMG submission 194467) | Bulk soil microbial communities from the East River watershed near Crested Butte, Colorado, United States - ER_DNA_153 | ecosystem: Environmental > Terrestrial > Soil > Floodplain | place... | reverse complement strand
TCGCGAGATTCAGCGCGCGCCGCGCGCTCACGTCGTCGAATGGCGGCCGGCGGAGGTTCAGGAACAGGAACCTCGTGTTGGACTGTGCGTGACGGCGCAGCTGAGAGGCGAATCGCGTCGCCAGCCCGGCGACGTTCGCCTCGGCGATCTCGAGTGCGAGATCGGCGTCGCCCTCGAGGACCGAGCTCGCTCGCGCCGCGGGATCGTCGTCCATCGCGATCTCGATGCGGTCGGGAAAGCCATCGGGTTGGGCGGCGCGCGACCATTCGTCGAACCGTTCGTTACGAACCAGCACGAGGCGCTCGCCGGGAGCGAACTCGGCCGCGCGGTAAGGGCCCGTCGAGGGAATCGGCTCGCCCGCGAGCGCCGCGCGCGGCGTCCCCGGCGGGACCGGCCGCGCGGCTGGGAGGCTGAGCTTGAAGAGCAGGTCGGGGTCGGGCCGTCCTAGGTGAAGAACCACAGTGCCGGCTCGATCGTCGGTGACCACGCCGCGCGAGAGGTCGCACGCCGGCGGTCGCTTAACACACCCCTCGGTCCCTCGCAGGGCCGAGTAGAGATCAACGAGCGAGCTGCCGAGCGCGTGGAGGCGCTCGAGCTCGCGCCGGAAGTCCGAGGCCCGAACCGGCTCACCGGTGGAGTAGCGAGCTTCGGGCCGAAGCTGAAAGCTGTAGGTGCGTCCCCCGTCGGTAGGCTCCGGCACGGTTACGGCGAGGTCCGGAACGACCTGCGGGATCCCGGGCCCCGAGGCGACCGCGACGAGCCCATCGCCGGTCGCCCTCCAGATCGACGGGTGCACGTCGAACGGCTCGGCGGGGTCCAGGTGCTCGAATTCCGAGTAGCTGACGCGAAGCGTCCCGCCGCGGTGCTCCGCGCCGACCGGCGCCCGGGCGATCACCCAAGGAGTCTCCCCTGCAAGCGCAACGCTGAAGGGCGCCGCGCCGACGGCGTACTCGCGGCGCACGGCGCCAGTCTCCGGATCCACCGCTGCGAGCCCGCCCGCCTCGTCGGCGACCCAAACCCCGGCGGACCCCGCGGCCACGTCCCGCGGGGCACTGCCGACCGGGACGGTCGAGGAGACGGCGTTTCGGGTCGGATCCACCCGCGAAAGGGTGCCGTCGAGCGTGTTGACGACCCAGACCGCCCCGGCGCCGATCGCGATCGGCCCGGCGCCCCCGCCCAGGCCGACCTCGGCCTGCGTGTACCCCCTGCGCGGATCTATGCGAAGAACGCGGCGCGCCAACGGCTCGGTAACCCATAACGATCGGAAGCCAACAGCCACCCCGCCGGGGGCCGCCGGCACCGGGATGCGCCGTTGCGGCACGCCGCTGCGGCTGTCCAGTTCGAAGACGGCGTCGCGGTCTGAGTCGGCAACCCAGATGGCGTCGTGCCCGAAGGCGAGGTCGGTCGGGCGACCGCCGATGCGGATCGTCTGGACCACCCGCCCGGCGCTCGGCTCGATCCTGGAGACGGTGCCGTCGAGCGCGTTGGCGACCCAGACCGCGCCCGCGCCCACCGTGACTCCGGCCGGCGAGGTGCCGACGTCGAGCGTCTGGTCGACGTGACCGGTCGCAGGGTCGATCCGCGTCACGGTCCCATCGGCGCCGTTGGTGACCCAGATCCGTCCCGCTCCCGCCGTGACCCCGCTTGGATTCGAGCCCACCGGTGCGCTCGCGGTCACGTCGCCGCTGCTCGGATCGATGGCGCCGGCGCCATCGATGTCGACGCTCAGGTCTGAGCCGTCACCTCCGCTCACCGACAGGGCCACCGCGATGCCGACGACCGCGAGCGCCGCGATCGCACCGAGCAACGCCAGGCGTGGTCGCCGCCGATCCGACGGGGCCGCCAGAGCCACGCCGGATTGGGTTTCCGCCCGGGGGACATCGAGCCCCGGGTCCTGCTTGAGTATCGCGGTCTCGAGGCGGCGTAGCCCCTGCCCTGGCTCCAGCCCGAGCTCCTCGACGAGAGCGCGCCGGGCGCTCCGGTAGGCGGCCAGCGCCTCCGCCTGCCGACCCGAGCGATAGAGCGCGAGCATGTGCTGCGCGACCAGCCGCTCCCGGTGTGGGTGGCGGGCAACCAGCTGTTCGAGCTCCGGCACGACGGGCATATGGCGTCCGAGCGCCAGCTCGGCGTCGACGCGGTCCTCGATCGCTTGAAGCCGCAGTTCCTCGAGGCGCTCAATCTCGGGGGCCGCCCACAGCTCGTCGTCGACCTCCGCGTACGGGCTTCCCCGCCACAGTGCGAGGGCCTCCTCCAGTACGGCCGCGGCCCGGTCGTTCTCGCCTGCCTCGAGCGCCCGCCGCCCCCCGGCCAGCAGCGCCTCGAACTGGTGTGCGTCGCTGTCCTCAGCCTGGAGAACGTAGCCAGGTGCCCGGGTCGCCAGCACCTCCAGCGCACCGGCCTGCCGGAACGCTCTTCGCAGTCTCGAGACGTAGGCGTCGAGGCTCTGGGGCGCACTGGCGGGAGGCCTTCCCGCCCACAGCTCATCGATTAGCCGATCGCGCGAGACGACCTCGCCGGCATTGACCAGCAGCAATGCAAGCAGCGCGCGCTGCTTCCCTCCGCCGAGCGCGACCCTGCGCCCGTCCACCTCGAACTCGAGCGGGCCGAGGACCAGGAACCTCATTGCCGGCCGAGACTAAGGCGCGGAGCAAGGATTCTGCAAGCGGCGATCAAGCGCCGGGATGCATGGTCCGACGCATGAAGAGATCAGCGCCCGCACATAGCCTTGCCATACTCATCACGCTCATCTTCGCGACCGCAGCCCTGTCGGGGTGCGGCTCGGACGACAGCTCCCCGTCACAGGAAGCGAGCTCGACCTCCTCGACCGCCGCCTCACGAGGAGAGATCACGTCGTCCATCCGCGAGGGGGCGGAGCTAACCGAGCCCGTTCGGTGGGAGGCCCGCCTGAGGGACGACTCCACCGCGGACATCTCTGAGGTGCGTTTTCTGATTGACGGCGAGGTCGAGCATGTCGAGCGGATCGAGCCGTACCAGTTCGCCGGTGACCAAAACCTTCTGCTTCCCGGAACGCTGGCGCCGGGCTCGCACACGTTCGCCGTCGACGCTCGGCTCGCCGACGGGGGCAGCCTGACCGCGGCGACGACGGCGGAGGTCTCTCGACGTGCCGAGCCGGTTCCGGCCGCCGTCGTCGGCACGTGGACGCGCAAGGTTACGCCAGCCGAGGTCAACCGGACCGAGGACTTCCGAAACCCCGCATATGGGGATCCGCTGCCGGTTGGACGCTGGACGGTGGAGATCGGCGCCGACGGCGTGGCGCGCTACACGGACCCCTTCAAGCGCCAGGACTCGCTGACCGTCGGCCAGGTCCGCTTCGAGCCCGACGGGGGCTTGGTCGTCGGCAACGAGATCCCGAACGTCTCGGGGGCGGAAGGCTATTTCTGTCCTGAAACGGTCGGTGTCGGGAGCTACCGCTGGTCGGTGAACGACGACAACCTCGTCGTCGACGCGGTCGACGACCGCGAGTGCGCCGATCGCAACAGCTTCTGGAACGGGACGTTCACGCGATTGGAGGAATGATGAGAGATCAATTCACACCAAAAACCCGCTCGACGTTCGCGCGGAGGTTCGTGCTCTCTGCGGCCCTCGGCGCCGGATTGCTCGCCTTGGCCGCATCCCCCTCGTACGGTCGGGCCACGGTCGGCTCGTTCGAATCCGTGACGCCGTTCTCCGAGACGATCACGAACTATCCGTGCTTCGAGGGGGTTCCGGCCACGATGACGGGCACGGTGACCTCCGAGGGGGCTTTCACCGAGACGACGTCGGGGCATTTCAGCGTCCACGGCACCGACACGATCGACTATCGCGTCGACCTCGGCGACGGACGCTACGCACTTGGACAGGTGGCGGAACACTTCGGCTTCCGCGTGAATATGAACCGACCTCGCACCACGGAGACCGGGACGCAGCAAGAGCGGGCGATTCTTTACGCGGCAGACGGCCAAGAGCTCGGGACGATCACCGTCCACGTGACCACCCACGTGACCTATGCCGACGAGAACGGCAACTTCGAGCCCGACCCTGGAGAGATCACGACATCTTTCGAACGGTTCAACGTGTCTTGCCCCTGATCCGTGACTTGTCCTTTGGAAGCAATCCAGATTTCAGGGTGGTGGACGTCAGCAAGCGCTACAGAGTGAAGCGCCGGCAAGTCTCGGAGAGTCGGGCCTGCCCCCTCGTCGGCCAGCAACGCTCGATGCAGCGCTACGAGCGCGTCGCGCCCGCTTACGAGATGCGGCTCGTGAAGCGGATGAACGAGCCGGCGGCTGCGCACTCGCGCTACGGCTACCGGAGGATCTGGGCGCTGCTGGGGCGAGGGCTGTCGCGTCAATTTCGCAAGCGGATCGAGCGCGTCTAGCGCCTCGAGGGCCACGAGACGCCGAGCCCGGGTTCCGGAACAAGCGAAGCGTGCGATTGCCGTGCTCGAAGAGGATTCTCGCGCGGGATGGAAACGCGGCAACGCGGGAGCGACGGGACGAAACACCTGCAAACAACCCGTTTTCCAAGTCACGCGTGAACAGAACGGAACACGCAAAAAAGCCGGCGGTCGTTCGCGCCCAGCCAGGCAACAAAAGATGCTGTTTTGCAGGGTGTTTTAAGCGGGAGCGACGGGACTCGAACCCGCGACCTCCGGCGTGACAGGCCGGCGTTCTAACCAGCTGAACTACGCCCCCTGGCGCGCGGCGCATTGTACCGGCCCTGCTTCTGTTCGAGGTGGGTCCTTGAGCCGCGCCTCTACTCGAACTCGGGCAGGACTTCGCGCGCGAAGAAGTCCAGGAAGCCCTGCTGGTCGGGTCCCACCTGGTGGACATAGACGTGGTCTTCGCGTAGATGCGATCGTCGATCTAACCGGGAACCTCTATCCGTCGTCACACTCAGTGACAGGCGGCTTTCGGTTACGACTCTGAGGGCCGATAGGGGCAGGCAAGCCCGAGTCGTTTTCCGAATCCTCGAGAGGTAGGGGCGGCAGCGTATGCTCAAGATTCCGACCCGGGAATGGCTCAAGCACGGAATCGAGCTGCGGCATTTTGCTGCGCTCGAGGCTGTCGCGACCGGCTCCTCTTTCAGCCGCGCCGCAACTTCTCTCGGCTACACGCAGTCTGCTGTCAGCCAGCAGATTGCGGCGCTCGAGCGGATCGTGGGCCAGCAGCTCGTCCAGCGGCCGGGGGGCCAGAAGGCGGTCTCTTTGACCGAAGCCGGCCAGGTGTTGCTCGGGCACGCGCACGCGATCGGATCCCGGATCGCCGCCGCGGAGGCGGACATGGACGCGCTCGCCATGGGCGCGATCGGAACGCTTCGCGTGGGGAGCTTCCAGAGCGCCGGAGCGCGAATCCTCCCAGAGGTCCTGCGCCGGTTCCTCGACGACCATCCCGACGTCAAGATCGAGCTGACCGAGGCCGTGACCGACCTCGACCTGGTGAGTCAAGTGGAGCGGGGAGAGCTCGATCTCGCCTTCGCGATCGAGCCGCTGCCGGAGGGGCCTCTCCGGTCGGCGCTTCTCCTGGAAGACCCCTTCCTGCTCGTGATCCCTGCAGGCGGGGGGTCGGCCGCCTTCCGTGGCAACGGTACGAACGGCGGCCGTAAGCTTCCGCTCGTCTGCTTCAGGAGCTGCGGCGCCACCCGCGACGTGATCGACTTCCTGCGGTCGCGGGGCTTCGAGCCGAACGTGGTCCTGAGCTCCGACCACAACGAGACCCTCCAGGGCGCTGTGGCCGCCGGCCTTGGCGCCGCTCTCATCCCACGCCTCTCGCTCGACCTTTCCGATTCGGCGACCGAGCTCTACGGCCTGGGCGAGGACGGGCCCGTGCGCCTCGTCTCGATCATCTGGCACGCCGAGAGATCCGTGAGCGCTTCGGTGCACTCCTTCGTCGCGGCGGCGAAGGAAGTCTGCGTCAAGGTGTCCGACGGTCTCGAGCGCCAGACAGAAGAAATGATCGCGCTGCTCCCCCTGGAGTAGGGCGGTTAATGACGCGATAAGGAAGCGACAGCACCGCGAGGCTAACCGCACGGCGGTCGCTTCGTCATTGGTCAGAGATCGCCCACCGAATTCTGCGGAGATTCCCGCGGCTGAAAGGACCGGTGAATGACGGCCATGACGAAGGCTTCAATTTCCATGCCACAAGACAGGAGAAGTCGATGAAACGGCGTAGACTGCTCGCGCTCGTCCTCGCTGCCTGCTCTCTGGCTCTCGTAGCCGTCGCGTGCGGCGGCGGAGACGACGGACCGTCGGCAAGCGGCGACACGACAGGAGACTCCAGTGGCGGGAAGCCGACGAAGGGCGGCACGTACCGAATCTCGACGACGCAGTTCAACCACACCGGCGGGTTCGACCCGACGGGTGAGTATCTCGGCACCGATCTCGGTCTCTACAGCAACCTGCTCGTAAGGACGCTCGTCGGCTACGAGCACAAGAGCGGTGCCGACGGGAACAAGGTCGTCCCCGATCTCGCCACTGACATGGGCGAGGTCTCCGAGGACGGGCTCACCTACACGTTCACCCTCAAGGACGGGGTCAAGTTCTCTCCGCCCGTAAACCGCGAGGTGACGTCGAAGGACGTTGTCTACGCCTTCGAGCGGATCGGGACCGAGGCGCTCGTCGCCCAATACGGCTTTTACTACACCGTCATCAAGGGCATGGCCGAGTTCACTGCCGGCGACGCCAAGACGATCTCGGGCATCGAGACGCCCGACGACAAGACGATCAAGTTCACGCTGACGAAGCCCACGGGCGACTTCCTGTTCCGGCTGAGCATGCCCGCCGCGGGGCCGATCCCCGAGGAAGTCGGCAAGTGCTTCACGAAGGCAGGGGAGTACGGCCGGAATGTCATCTCATCGGGCCCGTACATGTTCGAGGGCTCGGACAAGGTCGACATCTCGAGCTGCGAGACCATCAAGCCGGCCAAGGGCAACGACCCCACGCGCAGGATGATGTTCGTCCGGAACCCGAACTACGACCCGTCCACCGACGGGACGCGCCCGAGCTATATGGACGCGCTCGAATACACGATCAACACGAACCCGAACGACATCTTCAACAAGATCGAGGCGGGCGAGCTCGAGGGTGAGGAGGAGTCGCCTCCGCCTCGCGTGCTCCGCGAGTACTCGACCACCTCGGAGCTGAAGGATCGGATCCACACCGAGGCGGGCGACCGCACCTGGTACATCACGATGAATCTGACGCAGCCGCCGTTCGACGACCTCCACGTCAGGAAGGCAGCGAACCTGATCATGGACAAGGCCGGGCTCCAGCGCGCCTGGGGCGGGCCGATCCGCGGCGACATCGCCGAGCACATCGTGCCCAACACGATGTTCAACGGCGACCTCGACGACTACGCGCCGTACGGAACCGAGAACGGTGCCGGCGATGCCGCCAAGGCCGCGGAGGAGATGAAGCTGTCGAAGTACGACACGAATCAGGACGGGAAGTGCGATGCGCCTGAGTGCTCGGGCGTCCTCTTCGTGAACCGGAACGTCCCGCCGTGGACTGACATGGAGCCCGTGATCGAGCAGTCGTTCGCAAAGCTCGGCATCGAGCTCAACACGCGTGAGTTCGAGGATGCGTACCCGATCATCCAGGACGCGACCCGTAACGTCCCGCTCTCGGCCGTCCCCGGCTGGGGCAAGGACTACGCGGACGCCTCGACCTTCATGGTCCTCTTCGACAGCCGGTCGATCCTCCCGCAGGGAAACGTGAACTACTCCCTGACGGGCCTGACTCCGGCTCTGGCGAAGAAGTACAAGATCAGCGGTACCGTCGCGAACCTTCCGAGCGTCGACGCGGACATCGACGAGTGCAACAAGCTCCTCGACGACGAACGGCTGACGTGCTGGGAGGAACTCGACAAGAAGCTGACGGAGGAGATCGTCCCGTGGATTCCCTACCTCGACGCCACCAACGTTGACATCCTGGGGCCCGCGGTAACGGGATACGAGTACGACCAGTTCTCGGGAACCCCTGCGTATTCCCGGGTAGCAGTCGACCCCTCCAAGCAGAAGTAGCGACCGCGGAACCGTCGCTCAGGGAAGAGCCGTCCTTCGGGGCGGCTCTTCCCGTTTGTAGAGCTAGACGTCGCCTTCGAAGGTGTCGCAGGCGCCAGACCTACCGCTGTCGAACCCCTTGCGGAACCACGTCGTGCGCTGCTCGGACGATCCGTGCGTCCAGCTCTCCCGGTCGATCTGTCCCGTGGCCTGTTGCTGGATCCGGTCGTCGCCGACTGCCGCAGCGGCTGCGAGGCCTTCCTCGATGTCGCCCGGCTCCAGGAGGTTCTCCTCGAATGCGGAATGCGCCCAGACGCCTGCGAGGCAGTCCGCCTGGAGCTCGAGGCGAACCGAGAGCTCGTTCGCCTGTTCCGGGTGCGCCTGCTGCTCGCGACGCACGTCCTCCGAGACGCCGATCAGGTTTTGAACGTGGTGCCCAAACTCGTGTGCGATCACGTATGCCTGCGCGAAGTCGCCCGGAGCGCCGAATCTGTCTCGGAGCTCCCGGAAGAACTCGAGGTCGAGGTACACCTTGCGGTCGACCGGGCAGTAGAACGGACCCGTGGACGAGGAGGCGGGGCCGCAGCCCGACTGGGTAGCGCCGCTGAAGAGGACGAGCTCGGTCGGCTCGTACTTCTGCCCTCCCGCCGCGAAGGCGCGCGCCCAGGAGTCCTGGATGTCGTCCACCACGAATTCGACGAACTGCTTCAAGTCTGCGTCCGGATCGGCGGACGCCGGAATCCCGCCCCCCTGTGCTCCGGGCATCTGCTCGATCGGAGGGAGGCTGGGCACGCTGTAGCCGCCGCCTCCACCGCCGAGGGCCCCGCTGTTGAGGAGCAGCACGACGATCGCAATGATGAGGCCGACACCGCCGAGCCCACCCTTGGCCCCGATCGGCATGCCGCCCATGCCGCCCATCGACCTGCCCCGGCGGTCCTCGACTTGACCGCCTCCCACACCGCGTCGCCACTTCATGATTCATGAAGGGTTGCCGGTCGTGAATAAGGCGAAACCCAAGTGGTGCGTGACGATATCGTCCTCGGGTGGCCTACAGCTTGCTCCACGAGGGAGATTCGTCGATCGAATCGTTTCGCGGCGTCTTCTTGAAGATGCGCCGCGCTCTCGGGACGACGGCCTTCGGCCTGAACGAGGTGCGCCTACCGGCGGGAGCCGCAGGAGCCGAGCATGACGAGACCGCGACCGGCCACGAAGAGGTCTATGTCGTGCTCGCGGGCGAGGGGACGTTCACGATCGACGGAGAGGATGTCGCGGTCACGGAAGGCGATTATCTACGCGTCGACCCTGCCTCGACGCGCCAGGTTCTAGCCGGGCCGGAAGGCCTGCGCTTCATCGTGGTCGGAGCGAAGCCGCAGCCCGAGTACGACGGTCGCGAGTCCCTCTAGGTCTCGCGCAGCGCCACTCGCCTCGATGGCTCGTGAGCTCGTTCTTGTCGCAGTCGGCGCCTGGTGCTTCCTCGTGGCGCTTCTCGGAAGCAGCATCGGGCTGATTCTCGGCACGATTCGCCTGCCCGTCCTTTTGCTCGTCGCGTCATCTCCGGCGGCCGGCGCAGGAGCGAACGTCGGCATCTCGGCCGTGTCGGCGGCCGCCGCCTCGATCGCGCACCTGCGTGCGGGGCGGGTCAACTGGCGACTCGTAGGGTGGATGGCCCCGCCGTCGATCGTGGGCGCCATGATCGGCGGCTACCTCGGGGGCAGACTGCCGTCCCGAGTGCTCCTGGCCTTGATCGGCGCGCTGCTTTTCTCCTTCGGGATCAGGCTCCTCCGCCGTCCAGCCGGCGATGGCCCGGGGCCGACGGCGCTGAACCTGCGGGCGGCGGCGGTGACCGGCTTCGGAATCGGCCTGCTGGGCGGCCTCGTTGGACTGATCCTCGGCACGCTTCGCGTCCCGGCGCTGATTCGGTACGTCGGTGAGACCGCCCACCGCGCCGTCGGCACGAATCTCATCGTCGGTCTTGCTCTGGGGCTCGCGGGCGTCCTCGGCCATACGCCAAGCGGAGTCGACTGGACTCTGCTCCTGGTCGGCTCAGTGGCCTCGATCCCGGGTGCGGTCGTCGGGTCGCGCCTCACGGGCCGACTCTCTGAGCCACAACTCCTTACAGCTATCGGAGTCGTGCTCGTGGTCGTCGGTGGGGCGACGTTCGCGCAAGCGTTCCTTTGAGGGAGCTGGGCCACGTGACACGCCTCCAGATGAGCCCGTGCCGCCGTCCGCAAGAAGCAGGCCCTTCCCGGGTTCTCAGTAGTAGGAGCCGGGATCTCTCTTCGGTCCCCTGGAGAGAGGACGCCCCCGGCTCCCTTCCTTCGATCCGCAGCTAGCCGCTTCACGAGGAACCGGAAGCGACAGGAGTCTCGCCAAGACCCAGGTACGCTCTCGCGATCGACTGGGCGATCTTCCACCTCCTGAACGGATCACTAAACGGGCACCCGTTTGTCGCAGACGAGATCGGCGACTTCATCGGCACGTTCGCGGTCCCGTTGTTCGCCGTCGCAACCTTCTCGCTTTGGTTGCTCGACCGGCCCGGGCCGTGGTACCGATGGAAGGTCGCCTGCCTGTCGGGCCTCACGGCCGCTGGGCTGGGGCTCGCGCTCAGCCAGGTCATCACGCACTTCTACGAGCGTGCGCGCCCATTCGACGCCCACCCTCATGACACCCTCCTGCTCTTGTCGCCCTCGCATGAGCCGTCGTTTCCGAGCGACCATGCCATTGCAGCGTTTGCGATCGCATGCTCCGTCGCGTTTGTCAGTCGACGGGTCGGAGCTTTCTTCCTCGCCGGGGCGACGATGATCGGCATCGGCCGGATTCTCGTCGGCCTCCACTACCCCGGCGATATCGCCGGTGGCGCGCTCATCGGGCTTATAGCGGCCGGGCTCGTGTTTTGGTTCTCGGACGGCAGGATCACCGGGCTCGTAGGGCTTGCAAGCCGGGTTACCGACCCTGTGGTTCGACCCGGTTGGCGAGCGCTTGACCGGGCAAAGGCCGCTCGTCGCAGGGCTGGGCGGTCTGCTTGAGCGCGGCTGGACTCTAGCTCGCTCCAACCCTTCCGAACCGCTCCCGGCCGGCACGCCTCGTCGGCGTGCCCGACTCAAGGCCAGGCGAACCTACCCATCGGTATGAAGCACGGGAACGGCGCGAGCCGAGAAGCTGAGGAGACGCGATTAGGGGGATCGAAATGCTCAGGTCCGCGCTCACGTTCGTCTCGGCGGCGGCGCTTCTGCTCGCGGGGTTCACGTTCGCGGGCCGCGTGATCGGTCTCTGGGACCCCGTCGAGCCTGGAGACTCTGGTGCCCTTCCCGTCCGGGTGCTGGACCGCCCCGACTTCGACGCCGCCTCACGCGCCGTGCCCCCTGTCGTTGTGCAGTCGAAGCCGAGCCCGCCAGTCTCTCTGCGATTGGCCCTTCTGATCGGTCTCGCTTGCCTCGCCCTCAGTGTCCTGCCCGCCCTCGCGCGGTTGCCCAGGCGGCTCGAGGACCATGGGTGGTCGCGTCGCCAACGGGTTTCCCGCACCGGCCATGCGAACGTACTGTTCGCTTCGCAGCTTGGAGGGCACCTGGGCCTGAGCCGCGCTCCGCCGGCGCAGCAAACGCTGAAGGAGCTCCCGAGCCCGCCGCTCAGGTCGCGCGGCCCAGCCGCAGTTCGGATTAGAAATCTGGCGCAGCTCCCAGCAGCTGTTCGTACCGCTCACCCTCGGGCTCGCCGCGCGTTCGCGGAGGCGCGCGAGGCGATGCCTGTTTCGGTTGTCCTTCGTGGGCGATCTCGAGTTCTTCGAGCCTCCGCCGCGACAACCCGGGTTCGCGTACGGGCGGTCCACTCATTCCTCTACGCATTTCGAGACGACATCGTGCTGGCTGTCGTTCTCGGGGTGACGATCGGCCTTCTCGCCGCACTTTACGTGAGCTGATGACTTCAACTCGTTCGGTCTTCGGTCTCCTCAAGCTGCAGCTTTCCCTCCGACCAGAAGCACCTCACCCTTACCTTTAGCTTTAGCTTTACCCTCAGCCTTACTGGAGTAATTGGTTGCAAAGATTTAGGTTGTCAAGCTAGGCAACGAGCAACTATCCCTTACGTTGCTCCGAACGCTTTTTGCTCCGCTGGAAAGCAGGAGGAAAAAGCGGATCGTTCCAAACAAAGAACGGCACGCTGAGAACCCCGGTGTTGGTTCCGTCGAGAACGCCGTCGTTCGCTCGGATTCGCCTCGCGTGCGTAATCATCACCAGTCGGTGCGGGCCGTTTGTGAGCCCTCGCGTGTCGATCGTAATGGCGCGGTCGAAGGAACCTGGTCCCTTCTCGACGACGATGCCCGTCATGCCTTCGTGGAACATGGGGTCGATATGCACACTGTGGGACGTAACCGGGAACCCGTGGGCGCCGGGCAGCATCCTCACCCTGGGTCGCCAGACGCCGGCCACCAGCGGACCGGGAGCGCGGTACGGGGCGCCGATCGAGGCATTCGCATATCCGAAGCCTTCGTACCAGCCCCGCGCGGCGGCCGTGTCCTCGTCGCGGTAGTTCTCGACCGCCGAAACGTCTTTGCGGGCGAAGTACGACTGCCAGCCGGTCGACGCGAACATCCGCTTCCCCTTGGGAGTTCGCGTGAGCAGCGAGAAGCGAGCTTCCTTCCGCCCGTCGGTCTTGACCTTATCGGTGTCGATCCGGCGGGTAATCCACCAGGTGCACTCCATGTCCATGCACCGCAGCCGTACCGGGACGTGGAAGGTCGGAGAGAGGTTGGCGCAACAGCCGATTCCGCCGCGGAACATGTATCCGAGATAGCCGCGCATGTTATGGAAGACGATCCGAAAATCGAGTCGGACAACCCCGGTCGGACTCGGCCGCCAGGTCCGGCCCTGCGGGAAGCAGACGCCCACGTGGATGTGGTGAGAGCGCAGACCGGTCTCGGCGCGTCCCACCGTCCACCACGTCTGCGCCTCCAGGAAGACCCGCGGTTCGGGGTAGCCCTCGCAGGTCTCCCGATTGATCTGCCCAGCAGCGGGGGTCGCGGCCAGGAGCATGACGAAGCACCCAGTCGCGAGGACGGCAAGATTTTGGAGGGACACTGTGGCCCAGAGTATTGATCGAACCAGAGAGACCGGCCGAAACCGGGCCAGCGCGTCTGCCTCGAGCGCGGTTGCCGGCGCCCTCGAGGGTTCAGTAGGTCGACGGGAGCCCATCTGACCCCTTAAGTCGTGGCTATCGTTGACGCGGCCGACGAGGGTAGTAAACTGGCGGACTGAACGACTAGGGGACTGTCTGTGAGAGTAGGGGGAGTGTCTTTGAGGCTTGGCTCGACGGCCATGACTGAATCGACCGGCATGGGCGCGCGGGCGCGCCTCTTTCTGATCGCCTTCGCGACGATCGCGATCGCCGCGATCGGCCATCCTTCAATTGGCGCCGGGGCGGTATACCCCGGCGAGATTGCGTCGGACGACGCAACTCTGCTCGAGGAGCAGACAGTGGAGTCTGAGGCCACCGCGACCGAGGAGCCGGTGGCCGAACCGGCGCCTGTCGAAACCGAGAGCGCCGCGACCGAGGAGCCGGTGGCCGAACCGGTGCCTGTCGAAACCGAGAGCGCCGCGACCGAGGAGACCGTGGCCGCACCGGCACCCGAATCCGTGAGCGCCGTGGACGAGCTTGCTGCGGAAGGGCTGGCAGCCGACCCCGAGGCTGCTCCGGCGGAGCCGGTCCTCGAAGGACCCCCCGCGGAGGTAGCGGCGGCCGTCCCGGCCGAAGAGCCTGCCGCCGAGGTGACTCCGGCCGAGGAGACTGTTGCGGAGCCGACTGTCGGCGCCGCGGTTGAGACGTTCCCGGTCGCACTCGAAGCCGCCGTGCTGGAGGAGCCCGAGCTCGCGACACCCGTTGCGGAGCCCGAGCAAAGCGTCGTCATTCAAACCTCGAGCGAACTCGAATCGCTTCCGCCCATCTCGGGCGAGCTCCGGGCCGTCTTGCTCGCCGACGCCCCCACGAAATTGACGCGGATCGCAGATGTTTCGAGCGCCGGCACGACGACGCGAACGGCCTCTGGCCGACCGGATCGCGGGTCGGTCGAGCGCCCGGCCTCCGAGGTTAACTGGCCGCTGCAGATCCCATCGCCGTCCGCGCCCCCGGTTCCGAGCCGCCTCGGCTTCACGTTCAACGGGCAGGCACCCACCGGCGGCAGCTTCCGGGCTGATCTCGCGCTCGCAGTGAGCGCCTTTGTCTTCGCCTTTTCACTCATGGCTCGAGTCGCGCGGCCTGCCAGCTCGCGCCTCCTCGAAGCCGCTCTCGTCACCCGCGTTCCCCAGCCCGGCTAGTCGCCCGCCAGGAGGTTACGCCGGCTTCGCATTGCGGACCGGTCGAATGGGCAACCAGCTGACCAGGGGGAGGCAACAGAGTGGTGATGGAGCGGGACGACATGAACCGGGAGGAGGCTCAGCCCCGTGGGGAGGGGCAGGAGCTGGCCGGTGGCGTGCCCGCGCCCCACGGGCCGACGAGAGTCAACGTGATCTTCGGAGGACTGAAGCGAGCGCTTCGTTGGCGGCGTTCCGAGCGGACGGAGGTCGAAGCATCTACTCGCCGGCAGGAGCTGCACTGGCGGATGCGGGAAGAGCTCTGGAACGAGCTCACCCGGAGCCGTCGATACGGGCGCTCCTTCCTGCTGCTCCGGATCCGCCTGACCCGCCCGGCTGCCGCTGCGCAAGTACGCCGCCCGCGTCGCGCGGTCGAGCGCGACAAGACTGACAGCGGACTCGAGCACGGAGTCTTTCGACGGACCGACCGCGTCTGGGAGGACGAGGACGAGTTCTACGTCTTGCTTCCTGAGTGTGACCGCAGCAAGGGAGACGCAGTTATCAGCCGAGTCCGCGCGCTCTTGGTCGAGTCGCTGGGCGAGGCCGAGATCGCGATGGCCGCCTTCCCCGACGACGGGGTGACCAGTGGCGCGCTCCTCGTCGCCCTACGCAGCCGATCGAGTCACTGGCAGGTTGGCGGAGAACCGGATCAGCCCGAGCTCCCGCTAGCAGTAGGCGAGGTCGCCGCTGCCGGCTCGCCCACTCTTGCTGATGCAACGTCCGTGCGCCAGGTTGTCGCACGTTCCAACGTCGAGCCGACCCATCAACTGCCGAAACGCGGTACCGAGGAGACCGAGTCCGCCACCGGCTAGGCGGCGGGGAGAAGACTCAGAATGCCCATTTTTCATCAACGCTATCTCGTAGGAAAGCGGGTGTTCGATCTCGCTATCTGCCTGCTCCTCCTGCCGCTCGGGCTCGTCCTCTCACTCGCGTGCGCGATCGCAATCCTGGTGGATAGCCCAGGCCCGATCTTCATCGCGCAGGAACGGACTGGGCGCGACGGCAAGCGCTTCCGGATGTACAAGTTCCGGACGATGGTTCCGAACGCGGAGGAGCTCAAGCCGTCCTTGGCGCACCTGAACATCCTTCCGTTCCCCGACTTCAAGATCATCGACGACCCTCGAATCACCCGGGTCGGGAGAATCTTGCGGAAGACGAGCCTCGACGAGATTCCGCAGCTCATCAACGTCCTTCGCGGTGAGATGAGCCTCGTTGGCCCACGCCCGACGTCGTTCGCGCCGAGCACCTACAGCCTCTGGCATACGTACCGACTCGAGGTTATGCCGGGGATGACGGGCCTCTGGCAGATCCGGGGTCGAAACGGCATGACCCTTGACGAGCGGCTTCGTCTCGACATCGCGTACATCGAGCACTGGTCGCTAGCGCTAGATCTCAAAATTCTTCTCAAGACCATCCCCGCTGTCTTCAGGGGGTCGGGCGCATGAGCGCACGCGCTGCCGAGTCGGCGCCGGCGACAGCGGGTGAGAACCCCGAGCACCCCGACCACCCCGCACGGATCGTGTCGGGGTCGATGGTCGCTGCGGCGCTTGCCTCACTCGAGGAAGAGGGCGTTGCTTGGTGTCTCCTACGGGGTGAGGTCGAGGTCCGCTCGCCCGGAGACGACGTCGACCTGCTCGTAGCCCTGGGTGACCTAGCCCGGGTGCGCACCGTGTTGGGTCGGGCCGGATTCCTTCCGCTCGCCGCGGATGGACGGGGCTCTCACGTTTTCTTCGTCCGCTACTTCGAGGACGACGATGTCTGGGTCAAGCTCGATCTCGTTGCGGACATCTCGTACGGTCGCTACCAGGAGCTGCGAACGGGCGCGGCAGAAGGCGTCCTCGCGCGACGTCACAACGCGAAGGGCGTCTGGCTTGCGGCGCCCGGCGACGCCTTCTGGATGCTGCTCCTCCACTGCCTCCTCGACAAGGGTCGAGTCCCCGCGCGCCATGCGGCGCGCCTGCGGGAGCTTGCGCCTGCGGCAGAGCCGGACAACGAACTCGCACGCGCTGCGGCGTCGAGTCTTCCGGCCGGCTGGGACGCCGACAGGCTGATCGCGGCTGCTCGCACCGGCGACTGTCAGGAGCTGACGGCGTTCGCACCAACCTTGCGGTCGCGGTGGAGACGGCAGCATCCGCTCACAGCCTGGTCCCGCCTCATCGCAAACGCGGTGCTTCGGAAGCTGAAGCTGTCGTCGTTTCGGAGCCTGGGTGTACGCGTTCATCTGCTTGGACCGGCCTCCGCTACCGGGCTCGTTGCCGCAAGCCTGCCCGCGGACTGTCCTCTCCCGCTCAAGGTCCTCGCGAGGTCGGGGTTCGCCGTTCGTTACCACCTCGCACGCGGGAGGCTCGTTGTGCAGCTCGGCCCGCCGCCGAACGAAAGCGCCGAGAGCCTGGACTCGCTCCTCGTCGACGTGACCACCGACATCTCGGAGAGCCGCAGACGAGTCAGCTGCCAGCTCTGGCGGGGCTACGCCGCCTCCGTCCTGGCCGCCCGTGGCTAGGGCGTCGGCGATCGAGCACAGGAAGGCGACACAGGCCGGCTCGGAGGCGATTGACTACGACTTGCATGGGCTCGCTGGTGTCCGGCTTGTCGACGCGACCCCAGGTGACGCGGCGGCAGTAAGCCGGCAGCTCGGCCCCATTCGCTCACCGCTCGACCGGGAGCCGGACATTGTCGTACGGTTTGTCGATCGGCTACCGACGAACCGGCTCCGCTACCTCGGCGCCGGTGAGGCGGCTTTCACGGACGATGCATTCCTCGTCCTGCGGAGCAAGCACAAGGTGCCGGCGAAGGTAAGGATCCCTTTCGCCGAGATCGGCGACAGATGCGAGATCGTGTGCGAGCGCGGCCTCCCGGCGGTTCCTCTCCTCGTCCCCATCCTGAACCTGACTGTTCTCGCCCGGGGTGCGCTGCCGCTCCACGCATCCGCCTTCGTCTACGGTGGAACCGGCGTCGTCGCAACGGGGTGGTCGAAGGGCGGCAAGACGGAGACGCTGCTCGCGTTCATGCAGCGCGGTGCGGAGTACATCGGCGACGAATGGGTGTACGTCTCGTCCGAAGGCGACCGGGTCTTCGGCATCCCCGAGCCGATCAGGCTCTGGGACTGGCACCTCAGCCAGCTGCCCGACTACCGGGCCCTCGTAGGCCGCGGAGACCGAGGCCGCCTTCGCGCGCTCAGGCTCGCGCTCGCCCTCGAGGGCCCCCTCGACTCGGGCGCCTCCTCCTTTCCACTCGCCCGCAGGCTCGGACGCGCGCTGCCGGTTCTGAAGCGGCAGCTTCACGTCGACGTCGAGCCGGCTCGGCTCTTCGGTGAGCGTGCGATCGCCGCCTCTGCCGCGTTCGACCGACTCTTCTTCGTGGTCAGCGGGGAAAGCGAAAAGGTCATCGTCGAGCCCATCGACCCACAGGAAGTCGCGCAGCGAATGCGCTTTTCCCTTGCATACGAGCGACTCGATCTCGCCGCGTATTACGCCATGTTTCGGTTCGCATTCCCGGGGGCGGCGAGTCCCGTGCTCGACCAGGCCGGAGAGCTCGAGCAAGGGTCCCTGGAGCGCCTCCTCGCCGACAAGCCGGCGAACGTTGTATACCACCCCTATCCGGTGTCGATCGCGGCCCTCTACGACGCGATGCGCCCGTACTGCACGGCTCGTGTCGAGGACGATGGCGACAACCGCTGACCGAGGGACCCTCCTCCGGGCGTCGCGCCGCATCGACTGGCGCTTTCTCCTGCCGGAGCCGGCGCTCGGGAAGGTCGTCTGCACCGGAGCCTGCGACGGAGACCTCCTCGAGTCGCTCGAGCTCCTCGCAACATCGGTGACCGTGCTCGGGGGGCGGAACGACAGCGAGGAAAGCGCCGCCGCGGGCTCGTTCGACCTTGCCGTCCTGTGTGCACCGACGCGCGGCGAGCTGGAGCGCGCGGTGTCCGTTCTTCGGCCCGGCGGCTCCGTGTACCTGGAGGCACGCAGTGTGGTTAGGGGCGGGCGGCTGTCGCAGCTTGCAAGCGGCTATGCACATACGTTCGAGCAACTCGGGCTCGAGGACACCGAGCTCTTTTGGCACGTGCCGAGCTTCTCCAGAGCAGCGGCGATCGTGCCCCTCTCCGAGCCAAGAGCCGTGCGCTCCTTTCTCCGTCGCCGCCGGGGGCGCAGGCATGCCCGGCTGGGCGCGCGACTAGGACGCCTCCTGGCCGGCACTCCGCTCCTCACCCTGGCGGCGCCGCACGTCAGCCTCGTCGCGAGGCGGCACGACGGGACGCACCCGCGTCGGCCGTGCGCCGCCATGGTGCCGGGCGCCGAGGTGCAGGAGCTTTCCTTCATTCTGCTCACCCCGCGCTTTCGAACATCGCGTCACGCCGTCAGCCTCCTCACTCCACCGGGTTCGACCGAACCGACCCTCGTCGCGAAGCGGCCGCGCCTCGCCGACGACCTCGAGGGGATCGCGCGGGAAGCCTCCGTGATCGGCGTGGTCAAAGCGTCGTCGGGCACGGCCGGGACGGTTCCGCGCGTGGTTGCCTTCGAGCCGAGCGCTCCGCAGCCGGTTCTCGTCGAGACCGCGCTGGCCGGTGAGACGATCACGCCTGCGATGTTGCGTGGCTCGCCTTCCACGTACGTCGACGCGATCGTCTCGTGGCTGGCACGACTGCCGACTGCCCCCGCGGAATCCGACCCGTCGTGGTACGTGCGGCTCGTCGAGCGACCTCTCGAGCTCTTCGCCGAGGGTTTTCCGGCGGAGGCGGAAGAGTCTCGGCTTGTCGACCGGACGCTCTCGCTCGTGGAGCCGATCCGGAACACGTCGTTTCCGCTCGTGGTCGAACACGGAGACCTGAGCCACCCGAATTTGATCCGGTTGCGCGACGGACGGGTGGGTGTCCTCGACTGGGAGCTCGGCGAGGAGCGCGGCCTGCCGCTCCACGACCTCTGCTTCTTCCTCGCGTACGTTGCGTTCGCGACTCGCCAGGCACGAGAGACGACAGAGCTCGTGGCCGCGTTCGACGAGGCGTTCATCGGCCTGGACGCGTGGGCCGCCCCGACGGTGCGCGCCTATGCCGACGGCCTCGGCATTCAGGCCAACGTCCTCGTGCCGCTCTTCGTCTGCTGCTGGGCGCGGTACACGAGCCGCCTCGTGGCGAGAGCCGAGGGCGAGCCCGGAGGCGAGGAACAGAACGTGGACACCTCCAAGTGGCTACGAGGAAATCGCTACTACGCTCTGTGGAAGCGGGCAGTCGAACAGGCAGAGGCCTCGCCCGGGCCTGCACTGATCGGCTCACAGGAAACCATGACCCCGAGCAACGAGGAGATCCTGACCGAGTGTTCACCGTCGCGCTGATCGGCCCGGACGGGGCCGGAAAGACAACCGTTGCACGACGCCTGGACGGGGCCCTCCCGATGCCGGTCGAGTATGTCTACATGGGAGTCAATCCGGACTCGAGTAACCACATGCTGCCGACGACTCGCCTCCTGCACGCGCTCAAGCGAGCTCGTGGCGCGCCCGCGGATACGGCCGGCCCGCGCGATCCGGCTCTGGCCGCGCGCGCTCCCCAGGGGAACCGGATCCAGCGCGCCCTCCGCGTCGTTCGATCCTTCCTGCGGCTGGCGAATCGCATCGCGGAGGAATGGCATCGCCAGCTCGTTGCCCGGCGTCACGTGCGCCGGGGCTCGATTGTCGTCTTCGACCGGCACTACTTCGCCGATTACTACGCCTACGACATCGCGCACACGGCCAAGCGGTCGGCGACGAGGCGTTTGCACGGCTTCCTCCTCTCACGCCTGTACCCGCAGCCGGACCTCGTGATCTATCTCGATGCGCCGCCCGAGCTTTTGCTCGCGCGAAAAGGGGAGGGGACGCTCGAGTCGCTCGGGAGAAGGCGTCACGACTACCTCGAGCTCGCCAAGGTGATGAAGAACTTCGTGGTCGTCGACGCGAGCCGGTCCACCGACGAGGTGACAGCAGAGGTGGTCGAGCTGGTGCGAGCCTTCCCCGCCGCCTCGAGCGCAGGCTCGTCGATGCCGCGCGCCGACGGCTGACGCGTGGCGAGGATCCTCGTCACGGATGCGTCGCGAGGCAGCGCAATCGCCTGCATCCGCTCGCTCGGTCGCCGCGGGATGGAGGTCGTCGCAGCCGACGAGCTCCCGCGAAGCCCAGGCTTCTACAGCCGCTATACCTCCGAGCGCGTCCGCTACCCGCCTCCGGCCGAGGCGCCGGAGCAGGCCGTGGCGGTCCTGCTCGGGGCGGCACGGGAGCTCTCCGTCGACCTGATCGTGCCTGTCACCGACGAGATCATCCTGCCGCTTTCGGAGGCCCGAGCTCACTTCGCGGGCGTGTGCAGGCTCGCCCTTCCGGGCATGCAAGCGCTTGCGACCGCTCTCGACAAGCGCGCGACTCTCGAGCTCGCCGAGGGCCTCGACATTCCCGTCCCCAGGACCGCACTCGTTGCGAACACTGACGAGGCACTCGCCGCCGCGGAGGACATCGGATGGCCGGTCGTCTTGAAACCGCAGTCTTCGCGCGTGTATAGGAGGGAGCAGGACCCGAAGACCGGCGAGCAGGGGAAGGTCGCCGCTTTTGGTGTCTCGTATGCAGCCGGTCCGGAAACTCTCACGACGCAGGTGGGACGTCTGGAAGGCCGGAGCGGCGTCCTCGTCCAGGAGTACTGCACCGGCACCGGCATCGGCATCGAGCTCCTCATGGATCGCGGCCGGCCGCTGGCCGCCTTTCAGCACCGCCGCGTGCGGGAGGTCCCGATTACGGGCGGAGCAAGCTCGTACCGCGACAGTGTCCCACTCGATCCGGTGCTCCTGGATCATGCCGTCCGGCTCCTCGGCGCCCTCGACTGGACCGGTCTCGCGATGGTGGAGTTCAAAGCCGGGAACACGGGACACACACTCATGGAGGTGAACGGACGGATCTGGGGCTCGCTGCCCCTGGCGGTGAAAGCCGGCATGGACTTCCCGGCTCGCCTTGTCGATCTCTGCCTCAATGGCTCCTCGAATGCTCGTGTCCGTCTCGACACGGCCTACGAAGTGGGCGTCCGCTCGCGCAACCTCGAGCTCGAGACGATGTGGATCGGATCGGCTCTCCGCCGCGGGCGGCGCTACCCGTTCCTCGAGGCGCCGAGTCGCCGCGAGGCCCTCCGGGTCGCTCTGCGGCTCCTGAACCCGGCTGACGGCTACGACGTGCTATCACGAGACGACCCCAGGCCCGGGCTCGCGGAGATCGCCCAAATCATCGGGAAGATTTCCAGAAAACTCCGCCGTGGCAGCTAGGCGAAGGCCTCTCAACGTCGTTGGGCCGCTCCTCCGCAGCACCGCGTTCGATCGACTCGTCGGGGTTCTCGAGGCAGCCACTCCGGCCGGGCAACTTGCCGTGCTCACGTACCACCGCGTGGACGAGCCGGATGGAGCTCCTCTCCTCTATCCAGGCTTGCTCAGCGCGACGCCGGCCGAGTTCGAGGAGCAGATGCTGTTCGTCGCGACGCGCTACCGGCCGATCTCCCTAGCCGACCTCCTCGAGGTGCGCCGCGGCCGGGCGAGCTTGCCGCGTCGTGCCGTGCTCGTCACGTTCGACGATGCCTATCGCGACTTCGTGGAGCACGCATGGCCCCGCCTTCGCACACTCGGGGTTCCGGTCACGCTCTTCGTCGCCACCGCCTATCCAGACCGGCCCGCTCTAGCGTTCTGGTGGGACCGTCTTTGGGCCGCGATAACCCTTGCGCGGCCGGGGGCCCAGGTCGAGACACCCGAAGGACATACGGCGCTCGCGACCGAGGCCGACCGCATGGGGGCGTACCGGTCACTCCGACGACATCTGAAGACGCTCCCAGATAGCCGGCTGCAGGGGGAGCTCGAGCGCCTTGTCGGCCGGTTCGAGCAGCCCGCGACCGTGTCCCCCGTCCTCGGCTGGGACGAGCTTCGCGCGCTGGCCGGTGAGGGCGTCGCTCTCGCGCCGCATACCCGCACGCATCCGCTTCTCGACCGCGTGCCACGCGAGCGCGTCCGCGAGGAGATCGTCGGCTCGCTCGAGGACATCGAACGCGAAATTGGCACGGTCAAGCCCGTGCTCGCCTATCCGAGCGGCGGCCTGAGCGACTCGGTGGTCGACGTCGTCCGCGAGGTGGGCTTCGAGCTCGCGTTCTCGACGAAGCGGGGCAACAACCGCATCGGTCATGCGGACTGGCTCCGGCTGCGGCGGATCAATGTGAGCCGCCGCTTCGGCTTCCCCGCACTTCGAGCGCAGCTGCTTCCCTGGTGGGACCGGCTCGGTGCCTGAAGTCGTGGACGCGAACACAACGCTTACACCTACAGGCTTCCTTCAGGAGGACAGAGGTGCTAGGTTCCGAGCCAGTAACAGGCGCCATACCGGGACAGTTCGGCCAAACGAGGAGGGGTATATGTGGGGGAAAGGTGTCGAAATGCGCTCAAGTGCCGACCGCAGGGCAGGCACGCGTAAAAAGCGCTTGCTTGCGAAGGCTCTGACCGCCGCCGCTGTCATCTTGACGATGGCCATGCCTGCGGCGGCAGAGGCGGCGAACATCGGCGTCGACGGGCCAGACTTCGTGGCCGGCGTCAGCGGCTCGCCGAGTGGCTACAAGGGTGAGAGCAAGCTCTGGTTCAACGACGGTTTCTGGTGGGCGTCCATGTTCGATACGACCAGCAGCGCCTACCACATCTTCAAGCACGACAGGTCGACGCAGACGTGGACCGATACGGGCGTCGAGACCGACAATCGCGACAGCAGCCGCCAGGACACGCTCTGGGACGGCACACATCTCTGGGTCTCCTCGCACGCCTTCGTCGAGAACGCCGGGTTCAACACGACTGTGAACGTGCAGCCGATGGAGTTCTCCCGCTTCTCCTACAACGCGGGGACCGACACGTATACGCCGGACTTCATCACACCGGCGATCATCGAGCCTGACGAGCGCAGCGAGACGCTCGTGTTCGACCAGGGCGCGGACGGTAGATTCTGGGCCACCTGGGTCCAGCAGCCGACGGCCGGCGCTGGCCGTCAGGTTCTAGTGAGCCACACGAACGGGCCGTGCGCGGCTCCGGCCAGTTGCGTCTGGACGGCTCCGGAGCAAATCGGCCCAGCAGCGCCCGACGACGTCTCCACGGTGATCAGGTTCGGAGGCTCCATCGGCGTCATGTGGAGCGACCAGCAGGTACTCGGTGGCGAGGCCTATAGGTTCAGAGCCCTCGGGGCCGGCGACGTCTGGGGGCCGATCGAGAACGCGTCGCTCGGAAACAAGCTGGCCGACGACCACCTGAACGTGAAGGCGGACGCAGCCGGGAATGTCTACGCAGCCACGAAGACAAAGTTCTTCTCGCCGGAGAAGCCGCAGACGCGGCTGCTCGTTCGCTCGGCGGCAACAGGCACCTGGAAGGACTATCTCATCTCGCCCGCCTCCAACAGCAGGACGCGTCCGATCGTGGTTCTGGACGAGGAGCACAACACCATCCACGTCTTCGAGTCGGGCCCACACACCACAGGCGGGAGCGGGGAGTCGGGAGGAGACATCTACGAGAAGGTGTCCCCTATGAACGCGATCTCGTTCGCAGTCAGCTCCGCACTACCTGTCATGCACGCTGAGAGCCCGGACGTCATCCTGAACAATGCGACGGCGTCGAAGCAAAGCGTCACGAGCGCGAGCGACATCCTTGTCCTCGCGTCGAGCGCCACCGGGCAGCCGATCAAGACCTACTGGCACCACTTCGCCGTGCTGACCGGTGCGCCCCCGCCTGGCGGGGGCGGGTGCACGATCAGGGGCACGAGCGGTCCCGACGTGCTCGTCGGCACGGCTCACGCCGATGTGATCTGCGGCCTGGGCGGCAACGATCAGATCACCGGCCTGGGTGGCAATGACCGGATCACCGGCGGTCCCGGAAAGGACGTGATCCGGGGTGGGGCCGGCCGCGACCTCCTGAATGGAGGCGGCGGTGGAGACCGGCTGGTGGGTGGAGCGAAGGCGGATCGCCTCCTCGGAGGCGGCGGAAACGACAAGCTCCTCGGTAGCCTCGGCGCCGACAAGCTGCTCGGCGGAATGGGGCGCGACGTCCTGACCGGCGGTGCGGGCGGCGACCGGCTCGTCGGCGGCGGAGGCCGCGATGGCTACAGGGGTGGCGGCGGGCGCGACACGCTCATCGCCCGCGATCGCCGGGCCGAGGTCGTAAACGGTGGCCCAGGCCGGGATCGCGCCCGGATCGACCGGGGCCGCGACACGCCGCGGAGCATCGAGGTGCTCTTCTAGGGCGTCACGACGCTGACACCAGAACACGAGCGGAGGGGCGGTCCAGCGAGGCCGCCTCTCCCGTTGGTGCAGGGAAACTAGGATCGGGAGATGACTGCAGCATCCGCCTCGGGACCGAGCCTGACGGGACAGACGTCTCCAGAGGAAGGGTTCCTCGCCGTCGCAAGGCGTTGGTGGAAGCTCCTCGTCCTGGCGCCGCTCGTTTGCGCTGCTCTCGCCTACGTCTACGCGACACTAACTACACCGACGTACGAAGCCGAAGCGCAGCTGCTCGTCGTGCCGGGGACGGTCGACAGCTCGGGGCTTTCCCTCGCCTCCGACAGTGCTCCGACCTACGTGGAGCTCGTGACGAGTCCTGCTGTTCTGAGGCCCACCCTCAAGGAGCTCGCGCTCCCGTACGGGGAAGCACGCCTCCGCACCAAGGTCCGGGCCGAAGCCGACAGGGCGACCCGCCTCCTCACGATCCGCGTCCGGGATGATGACAGTGCCCGTGCGGCCGCCACCGCGACCGAGCTCGCCAGGCGGTTGAAGATCTACGTGGACGCGCAACCGCGCTCGGCCGGAGCACCGTCCAATCGACCGAAGACGCTCGAGATCGTCGAGCGCGGGACGAGCTCGCGGGTGGGGCCGAACGTCGGCCTCTCGACGAGCTTCGGCGCCTTCGCGGGTCTCCTCCTCTCGATCGCGCTGGCGCTTCTCCTCGGCGCGAACGGCGGCTCGGTGGCGAGCGGTGAGGAGCTCGGTGTCCTCACGCAGGCACCGTTCCTCGGGGCCGTCCAGCGGCTCGACGAGGGCCGGCGAACGCGCCGGGGCGCGCAAGCCGAGCGGTCGACGGAGGGTTTCGTCGGCTCGCCCCTCCTCGCCGGCCGGCTGAGGTCAACCGGGCAAGGCCGGACCGTCCGAAGTCTCCTCCTGATCGGCGCAGACACCTCGAGCAGTGCCCGTGATCTTGCCGCGAACCTGGCCGCGACGTACGCGGCGGGGGGTCTGCGCACCAAGCTCGTGAACCTGGGCCAGGACGAGAAATCCGCTGGTCGAATCCGTGTAGCGAAACGGGAAGGACGAGGGTCGCGGCACCCACCGGACAAGGGCAGCGACACGTTCGACTTTCTCGAGACTCCGAACGACGCGGGGGTAGTGGTGGTTTCGCGAAGGCGGACCTCGCTCGGCACCGAGTGGCTCGCGCTCGAGGAGATCGACCGCCTGGTCGAACGGCTTCTCGAGGATGCGGACCTGGTCGTGCTCGGAGCACCGTCCGTTGCGGAGGTCGCGGGCGCGTCCGCCTGGGCTGCGGCCGTCGACACCACCGTGCTCGTCGCCAGACGCGGGCGGACGCGCCGCACGGCCGTTCTGCGAACCCGGGACGCAGTTGTCGCGACGGGCGGGCGCCTTTCGGGCGCCGTCCTCACCGAGACCTTGCCCACGGCTCCTACTCACCCACGATGAACCGGAAGAGACGGAAGCGTGTCAGCTCCGGAAAGGTGTGAGCGGCTCGCAGAGCTTTTCGGTTCAACGCGATGACGGCGAGCGAGACGACCGCGGCCAGCGCGAGGCCGACAGCGAATGGGGGCGCGAAGAGAACGTGGACGATGAGGAGTAGCGAGGCTCCGGCTGCGATCTCCAGGTAA
>Ga0307296_10000198_pt1 | contig 26319 bp, 17 predicted proteins | sample ER_DNA_153_FD_194467 | JGI IMG/M metagenome (GOLD analysis project Ga0307296, IMG submission 194467) | Bulk soil microbial communities from the East River watershed near Crested Butte, Colorado, United States - ER_DNA_153 | ecosystem: Environmental > Terrestrial > Soil > Floodplain | place... | reverse complement strand
CCGTTCTTGCCGCGGGCCCGCAGCTGCTGCCCGTAGCGTCGGGCGGCCGGGTCGGCACGCCACAGCCCGATCCCAAGATCGATCAGCGCCCGCCGCAAAGCCACGCTGCCCTCGCGGTTGATGCTGCCGTCGCGACGCTTCCCCGCCGACTCGTACTGCGCCGGCGACAATCCGGAGGCGCGATAGAGCTGGCGAGCTCCTGGCCACCGACGCGGGTCGCCGACCGCGGCGCCGTAGTTGCCGGCCCGGATCGTGCCCCAGCCGGGCACGGTGAGCAAGACTGCGAAAGGCGTGTCCGGCAACAGCGTGGCGATCTTTGCTTCCGCGGCGACGATCTGGCCGTCAAGCTCGGCCAGCAACCCAAGATCGTCGGCTAGGACCTGTCGGGCCACCACAGCCTCCGGGGCCGGCAGCGCGGTGCGGGCGGCCGTCACCAGCCGCTCCGCCGCCGACCGTCGCACCCGCAACCCACGGTGTGCCGCGAACCGAACAAACCGAGTCATCCCCAGCGCCGCGCGCCGGTGCGGGTCGGCGAACTCGGCGGTCACCAAACGACCGATCTGGGTGCCCAACACATCAGGCAGCGCTAACGTCAACCCGGGAAAACAGCGGTCCAGCTGAGCCAGCAGCTGGTTCTTCGTCGCAGTCCGCGTCCAAATCCGCCGGCTGCGGTGCATCGCCCAGCCGCTGAGTTCGGTGACCGCCGCCGACCGAGCCGTCACCGGGACCCCGTGCCCGGCCAGCACCAATTCGGTGATCGCCTCCAAATCGATCGCATCGGTCTTAACCCGCCGCCGGCCCTGCACCCGACGCTGCTCACTCACCCGAGCCGGGCTGAGCTCCAACAGCTCCCAGCCCGCCGGCCACAGCGCAGACCCCAGCAAAGGTCGGTGATAATGCCCGGCCGCCTCCACCCCCACCCTCACCGCGGCGCCCGGCAGTACAGCAGACACCCGCTCCAGCACCGCGGCCAACGCTGGCGCGGTCATCGCGAACTCAACCGGACCAAGCAACCGGCGCCGAGCCGCATCGGTCACCGACAACACTGCCTTGTTCTTACCGACATCAACCGCGACCACCGTCGCCGCCATGACCGGTACACCATTGAAAGACATAACCCACCTCCGGAGGGCGTCAGGAGAACCGGCGCGTCAACGCCAGATCCTCAAAGGAATCGGATGGATCCCTTCTGACACCTCCGGAGGTGTTTTGGAAAGAGGGAATTCGCTTCAGGTCATATCAGTCAGAGGCGGTTTCGCGACGCCCGGTGGTAATCGAACATTGAGGTTGGTGCCGCTCCGTGCCCAAAAGTTCAAAAGTTCGCCAAGTTGATCTTGAGAGTAGACCCCGATGCGATACGCACGCGCCGGTCGCGGGACCCGCGTCTCAATCCGTCAGCGCTTCGAGCGATTCCGGAAGGATCTGCCCGCCGTCCACGACAATCGTCTGACCAGTGATATAGCCCGCTTCCTTCGAGGCGAGGAACAGCGCGGCGTAACCGGTGTCCTCGACGGTGCCGAGCCGCTTCAGCGGGATCGAGGCGGCCATGGTCTTGTGGTATTCCGGCCCGAGCGACTCCAGCCCCTCGGTGATGATGTTGCCGGGCATGACGGCGTTGACGGTGATCCCGTATTTCGCGAGCTCGATCGCGGCGGTGCGCAGAAAGCCGAGCTGGCCGGATTTCGACGCTCCGTAATGCGTCCAGCCGGGAAAGCCGGTGATTGGACCCGTGATCGAGGAGGTGATAACGATCCGGCCAGCGGCAGATTTCTTGAGGTAGGGCACGCAGGCTTTCACGGCGAGGAATGTGCCCTTCAAATTGGTGGCGAGCACTGCGTCCCATTGCTCGGGCGACATGTCCTCGATCCTCGCCTGCGGAAAGATCCCGGCATTGGCGCAGAGCACGTCGATGCCGCCATTCCGCCGCGCCGCGCTCTTCGCCATCTTCTCCAACTCGGCGAGGTTGGTCACGTCGGCTATGGCGGCGCTCGCATCGCCGCCGAGTTCCTTCGCCGCGGCTTTCGCCTCGGCGCGATGCCGCGCGACGATCGTGACCTTCGCGCCGTTCCTGGCGAAGACCCGCGCGATGCCCTTGCCGATCCCCTTGCTCGCACCGGTGACGACAACGGATTTTCCCGCAATCGATGTCAGCATGCGCCCCCTCCCTCGGACGTTCTGGCTCCAACAATGCTCCAACCCCAATACGTGCGTGCGGGTGCTCGTCGAGAACGGGATCGAGAGTGAAGAGGAACGGGTGATCGAGACGATCGAAAGGCCATGTCGGATGAACTCCAGGACGGGAGGTCACCTGATCGGCTAGCGGTGACCTCGAAGAGAAGGATGCGGGCAGGGCGCACGACAATGGCGGCCATCACAGTCCTCCGTTCGTCTCGGATTCAACCGGTAAGTGCCCCCACTCTGGCGGGGCGACCGTCGACGTCGCACCCCTTGACCACGGCGGGCGCGGCATCCGGTACTGCTATAAGACCGCGCCGCGCATCGCTATAAACCGCCGCGCACGGCTTTCGGATACTCTGACGCGCATCGCGGGAAGGGGGCCTGATGGTGCACGCGCCCGCTGTGGGTCCGATCGCCTTCGCCCGCGGCGTTCGAAGCAGGGGGTTCCTCGACTTCGCCGGCGATCTTTGGCGTGAGCACGGCGACGTCTTCGAAGCACACGTCGGTCCCCGTCGGCTCGTGTTCGTCATGCATCCCGACGCTGTCGAGCAGGTCACGGTCTCGGGCCGCCAGCGCTACGACAAGAAGGGCAGCTACGACGTCGTCCGAAAATATCTGATCGGCCAAGGTCTGGTCGGCAGCACCGGCGACCTGTGGCGCCGCCAGCGGAAGCTGATGGCGCCCTTCTTCACTCCGAGGGGCGTTGCGACCTACGCGGACCTGGTGATCCGCGACTCGTTGCGCTTCGCCGTGCGCTGGGAGGACCTGGCCGACGAAGGGCGGGAGGTCGACCTGTCGGAAGAGATGATGCTGATCACCGCCTCGATCATCCTCAAGGCGATGTTCAGTTCGGAGACGCCTGAGTCGATCAGCCAAATGAAGAGCGCCGTCGAGACGATGATCACGTACGTCGACACCCAGATGGTTCCCGTCCGCGTGCCGACGTGGGTGCCCAGCAGGCGCAACCACCGCTATTTCGAAGCCCGCGATCTCGTGCATGGTTCGATCGCCGCACTGATCGCCGAGCGTCGGGCGATCCACGAGACGGACTGGCCGAACGACCTGCTGTCACGCCTCATGGAGGCGCGCGACCCCGACACAGGCGAGGCCATGACGGAAACCCTGCTGCGGGATGAATCGATCACCATGTTCTTCGCCGGCCATGAGACGACCGCGCGAACCATGGCGGCGGCCTGGTACGTACTCGGGACGCACCCCGAAGTCGCTGCGCGGCTGCACGAGGAGCTCGACTCCGTCCTCGGACACCATGCACCAACTCTCGAGGAACTGCATCACCTCCCCTACACGCTTCAGGTCGTGAAGGAGGTCCTGCGGCTGTACCCAGCGGCTCCTTTCTACGCGCGGGAATGATGCCCGCGTTCGCGATGGCGATATCCAGCCGCCCGTATTGCTCAACGGCCACGTTGATCATCCGGCGTACGTCCTCCGGCTGCGACACATCCGCCGTTACGACGGCGACATCATCGGTCACATTCCCCAGCGAATCGCGCAGCGCCGATAACCTATCGCTGTTGATATCCGCAAGCACGAGGCGGGCTCCCTCGCGAGCAAACAGTTCTGCCGTCGCACGGCCTATCCCAGCTGCGGCACCCGTTATCACCGCGCTCTTGCCATGTAAGCGCCGAGGACCTGTTTCGGTGGAAGCCGTCGTCATTGAGCGATCCTTACTTGCGGATTGAAACCCTTCTCTGTACGCATAACGGGCCTAGCTACCGGCGTGCGGCCCGGCCCAGATAGCCGCTCCCGGCCAGTCGATAGAAACAACCGGCTCATCGCCGACCACCAGGCGTCGTGCCCCGGAGGACGGGTGATTTCACCAGGAGCCGACTCTGCCTCGGTGCGGTCAGCCATGCGAACCTGGAGCCGCCCCGATACATGGCATTGCTGGTGGGGGGCCATACAAAGGTCAGTGCCGGCGACCGGCTTGACGTGCGCGGACCATCGCCAGCCCGGCTGGATTGTGATTCGACCAATCGGGGCGCCCCAGCAAGATTCACCAACTCCAGGCGCCAGTTACCACCTTCAGGCGCCTCGTCGGGCTCGTCGAACGAAACATGATCAAATGGCTGGCTAATGCTCAGATCCTCGCTCGGTCGATCACTTTGTGACATCTTGCCCGAGACAGTCGCTACGTGTATTTAGACCCCTCAAGCTGAGCTTCATTCATTCGTTGCACTATCGCGCCGCACGGCAAACTCACCCTCCGCCACAACGGCCAAGACATCCGCACCATCCACGCCACCACCGGCGAAATCATCAGAGGACCACACCTCAACCCAGCCGTCGATTACCAAACCCAACGTGTCCGCAAGCCCCGACCAAAGCCGAGTTAGGGGTTCGAGGCGTCCGGCATGTCTTGCGACATCACAATGGTGGAGCTTGTGCACGCTTACTCGAACCCTAAAGCTGGGCTTGAGATCTTGCCAAAACTGCTAGTCAAAGCCACATCTACCCGACGACCGCCCGAGCGACCCACATCCAGGCAAGCACAGGTCCGGCTCGATCCTTACGAGGCCAACGCTGTGGCGGCCGCATACCGCAATGGCGAGACGATTAAGGAACTGGCGGGTAGGTACGGCATTCATCGCGTGACAGCCGCTTCGATGCTTCGACGTCTCGGCGTCGAGCGACGTCGGGCTGGGCTGTCCGATGAACAGGTCGATGAGGCGAGCCGCCTGTACCCGAGGGCTGGTCGCTGGCTCGCCTGGCCGGGCGATATGGCGTCGACGACATGACAATGCGGCGATCATTACTCCTCGCGGGTCATGCGGTCGCCTCACGTGCGTTGCAAATGACCTATTCGACCGGGCGCGACGAGCGTCTGCTGAGACGAGGAGTTGGGATTGATCATCGTCATTCTGGGCGCCCATGTTGTTCTGGCTGGGAATCCTAGTGGAGATACTCCCGATGACTTTCGTCGGAGTGGCGATTGGCGTCGGTGATTTCGCGCTCACCGTTGCCACCGAGCCGAGCGGTGGCCAATGGATCTTCATTGTCTTCGTCTGGTGCGTCCTAGGGTGCTTGTTCGGCATGCTCAACGATTAAGCCCTGCTCCAAAACGAGCCGGAGGCTTAAACAATCATGTGTTTAGTAGCTAAACAATACGGGCGATTCAGACGAGCCCACATTAACGAAGCCTTGCGGGAAACCTAGACGTGAGGCAGTCGCCTCGTCGAGGTTTTGGCCCTCATATGCCACTGCTCAAAAAGCTTGGCTTTTCTTCAAAAGCATTACACCCCCGCTTACCTCCAGCCGGGGGTAGACCGCCTCTCGATGAGTAGTAGGTTTTTATAGCCGAGGTAATAATTTCCTTATCAGTCGGTGCCGACGCTGGCTTTGTAGAGAATGGTCTAGGCGGACGCCAGACGCTTGGAGTCGAACTTCTCCATCCGGGGCCATTTGACGTTCCAGGCCCAGCCCAGCTTCTCGAAGATCCAGATCAACCTCGCGGTGATGTCAATCTGTCCCTTCAGAACGCCGTGACGAGCACAGCTCGGGTCGGTGTGGTGTGAGTTGTGCCAGGACTCGCCGAAGCTGAGGATCGCCAGGGGCCAGAAGTTGGCGGCCTTGTCGCCCGAGTCAAATGGACGGTCGCCTACCATGTGGCAAATCGAGTTGATTGAGAACGTCACATGGTGCAGGAGCGAAACGCGCACCAGTCCCGCCCAGAAGAAGGCGGTAACGGCGCCTTGCCAGCTCCGGGACCACAACCCGCCGATCAAGGTGGGTAGCAGGAAGCTCGACGCTACGATGTAGCCGTAGTGCTTGTCGAGCCAGACCATAGCCGGGTCCTTGAGCAGGTCCGGCGCGAAGCGCTCCGGGTTGGTCCGCTCTTTGTTGAAGAGCCAGCCCATGTGAGAGTAGACGAAGCCCTTGGTCAGGGCCCGCTTGGTCGTTCCGAACCGCCAGGGCGAATGAGGATCGTTCTCCTCATCGCTGAACTGGTGGTGCCGGCGGTGCTCGGCTACCCAGCCGATGGGCGACATCTCGAGAGACAAACAGGCCGCTACGGCCATGGTGATCTCGAGCCATCGCTTGGCCTTGTAGGCCCCATGGGTGAAGTAGCGGTGGAAGCCCGCCGTGACGCCGAGTCCGGCGATAACGTAGAACACCGCGCCCAAGACCACGTCGTGCCAACCAAGGCCCCAGCCCCAAAAGACCGGGACGGCAGCGGCCAGGGCCACCATGGGTCCGACGATGAAGAACCACAGCAAGGTGATCTCGCCGTTGCCCTTCCCTTCCTCCGCGAGGAGTGGCTTGGGACCGCGACGGGGCTGTTCGTTCACCGGTTCCTTACTAATAGTGGAGGTAGACAATGCCCCTCACCTCCTGTCGTCAGCGCCTTCTCGCATGTGTGGAGCTTACGGGACTCGAACCCCTGATCTCTTCCATGCCATCGACAGTCGGCCTGTGTGGTGGACCGGCCCTGAGGCTGGCGATTGGTCACCCGCGTCGGCCGTTGACGGCGACCGTGCGAGCGGATTGGTAAGCAGTTTGGTAATCAGCGTCGTCGTCAAGCTGACCTTATCGTTGCGAAGGTTGCGCCTGGCGGGAAGCTGCGCGCGTTCGCGCGCCATCACACGGAGGAGGAGCGAGTGGAGGCGTTTTCCTCTGCGAGCGACGACGACAGCGGCGGATTCCCAAGCGCGATGCGCGGCTGGCCTCACAGCGCCCGCGCGCGTCATCGATGTAATCCGCCGCGCCACGGATTCGAACACGCCAGGGCCGCCTCCTCGAACTCTCTGTCCGCTGCTGTCATCCTTCACGGCCGTGTTCAAGATCGCTCGTAGCGGGCGCTACGACTTCGCTGCGGTTAATTCCCACCGACCCTGGCGGAGAATCGGTGCGCCGCGAGCGGACAATCCGGGGCTAATACGATCCAGCGTCCGTGGTCAGCCGCGGTGTCGCGTACGACGTAGGCCGTGTCGATCGACGCGACCATGTCGCAGCGGGCAATGGTTCCCGAGCCGAAACGACGACGGCTCCCTCGGTCTCTCAAGCGCCCTCAACGTCGCCGAGACACCGAGGCTAGTCGTGGGGGGTCAGCGTCGGGTGTCCCAGGAGTCACACCAGACGTTGTCGTTATACGTGCCGGTGAACGCGCTGCGTCCGACGAGTTTGGCCACGAGCGCTTGCACCGTTTCTTTCGTCGGGGTGTGGGCGTTGATCGCCGTCTTCACCATAGGTACGTCGATCAGGTGGTTCGGCATGTTGAGCGAGACAAAGACCGTTGGCACCTCAGCGGCATACCAGGGCATCTCGGGACCCATCGGCATCGACCACTTGATCCGCAGTGCTCCCTGCTGGGCGAAGTCGGACACATTCGCCAAGATCAACGCTGCGTCGTACTTGTCGGTATATCCCTCGGTCTCAGCGGCGATGAACGTCTGCATATCAGGTTGCTGCCCTTCGGCGGCGAGCTCCTCCACCGTCTTGTAGACACTCACCTCGAAGCCGGCCGCGGTCAGCTCCTCGATGGCAACCCGCTTGAATTCCGGTGTCACCCCCGTGAAGTCGGGCGCGCTTTCTAGGCAATAGAGGCGCATCCGTCGGTGCCGTACCGGATCTAGCGGCAAGGTTTCTGCGGTGTCCTTGAGCAGTGCGATGGTCCGGTCGGCAATCCGGGCTGCGATCTCGTGGTGCTCGGCACAGCCGATCACGGCCAGCTGATCGACGGCAGGCACAAGATCATCATTGGCGCGCAGGTGCAAGCCGAGCTTGGCCTTGAGGCCCAGGATGCGAGTAAGCGCGTCGTTAAGCCGGTCAGGAGTGATCTCACCTGATCGGACGGCATCGCGAACGAAGCCGAAGTCCTCATCGTGGTTGCGGAAGAACAAGATCATGTCGCAGCCGGCCGTGATGGCCTGGACCATCTGACGCTCGCGAGGCAGGGCTGAGGTGAGTCCCACCATGATCGAGGCGTCAGTAAGGACGACACCGTTAAACCCAAGATCGTTCCGCAGCAGGTCGGTCAGCAGTTCGGGTGACACCGTCGCCGGCAGGATGTCGGCATCTTTGATACCGGGGCGAAGCTTGCGGGAGTACTCCGGCAGCATGATGTGGCCGACCATGATCGACTCGATGCCGGCACCGATGCCCCACTCCCAGATCTTCCGGTAGCTGGCGTCCCAGTCCACCACCGAACAGTCGTTGTAGGAGGTGACAACGTGCTGGTCGCGTTCGTCGCGCCCATCACCCGGGAAGTGCTTCATGCATAGCGCAATTGGGCGGTCGCCGGCGCCCTCGCGGACACCATCGCAATAGGCCTGAGCGTAGGTGATCACGGTCTCGTGGTCATTGCCGAAGGCGCGCGTCGCGATCACTGTGTTGCGCCAGTTCGAGTGGATGTCCACTATCGGTGTGAATGCCCAGTTGCAGCCCAGGGCCCGCGACTCCCGAGCGCCGACCAGGCCCATCTGCCGGGCGGCGTCGGTGTCGGGAGTGGAGGCGGTCTGCAACGAAGTTGCGACGTGCGTGCCATCGGTGCAGGCGCCGTTGCCGCCTGCCTCAATGTTCGAGGCCACTAGTAGGGGAATCTTCGACCGGCTCTGAGCGTGCCGGATGTGGGCCTGGACGCTGGCCGAGTCGGTGTGGTTGTAGCGCATACCACCGGGGTGATAGGTGTCGACAATATGGTTGACGAAGTCGTCGTCGAAACGGTTGTTCAAGTTGATGAATAGCTGACCGACCTTCTCGTCCTCAGCCATCGAGTCGATGGTGCTCTCTACCCAGGCGATCGCTTCCGCGTCCAATCCGTAGGGAGCGGCGGTCAGATCCGGGTGTGGCTCGGCATTCATATATGCATTCAGTCATGGTTGCTATCAACCTCGCAATCATTTGCCAGAAGTCGCCGTCCGCAGCGACGAGCTGGCACGACCAGCAATGCCCGACTGTGGCTAGGGGTCCGCTCCGGCCGGTGCAATCGCCGCCTCGTACAGGGCCTGGTAGTCCTGCTTGCGAGCTCTGTACGAGGCAGCTCGATCGGCGACGGGTTGTCGGATCTCACCGGTAGCCGAAGCAGTTCGAGCTACGTCTGGCGCCAGCACCTCGAGCGCAATCAGAGCGGTACCCCGCAGTGTGGAGCGTTTGATAGTTACTGGAATGACGGGCGCCTCGAGCACGTCGGCGAATATCTGGAGCCAGGCCGGCAAGTCCTGGGTTACCCGCCCACTGGCCAGAATCCGTTGCGGCTGACCGGCCACCGATTCCAGCTGATCGGCGATCCTGGCGTAAGAGATCGCGACGCCTTCCATCGCTCCACGAAAGAGCATTGCGCCCGTCGTGGCTGCGGAGACTCCTGCCAAGACTGCCCGCGCGTTGGCCGCCCAACCCGTGCTGCGCTCTCCGGAGAAGTAAGGCAAGACAAGCGGGCTGCCGGCCTGCGGCGCCGCAGCCAGAATCAGGTTGAAGTCGTCCTCGGGTAGGAACCGCACCGTGGATTCCAACCAGCTGACAACACGGCCCACATCGTTAACAGCCCCACCCAACAGCGAGCGCGAGCCGTCGACGCGATAGCACCAGAGCCCGGACGGTATCTCCTCGGGAATGCCGTGCACGAGAACCCGCATAGCGCCACTGGTGGCCACGGAGGCGGCGACGGCCGACTCATCAACAGCGCCGGCGCCCATGTTGCTGGAGAAGCCGTCGGAGACCGCTGGGAACCAAGCTGCTCCCGCCAGGGCCGGCCATCGGCGGCGCATGGCAGCTTCGACTTCGGTGATCGGCTGGTCGGGATCGCGGACCTCGGACAGCTGCTCCTCGCGTACCCCGCAGACATCCAACAGCTCCTGATCCCATTGACCGGTACGCCGATCGAGCATTCCGGTCCACGCCGCTGTCGATGTCCCGGCCGCTGTCACCCCCAGGATCTGCCAGTAAATGTACTCACCGAGGGACATCCAGTGGCGAACGCTGCGGAAGGTGTCTGGCATCGTCTCGCGCAACCATCGCAGTCGCGCCGTCAGATAGCTGGCGTGGAGCCGGCATCCGGTGCGCTGTTGGATCACCCGCTCGTCCAACTGCCGTCGCAGTTCGGCGACCTGGGCTGCACACCGGGAGTCGGCATAGGTGAAGCACGGCGTACGGGCCCGGCGATCAGCGCCAACGCCTACCAGCGATGATGCGAAGGTGTCCAGAGCCACGCCGCCGATGCGTCCCGCCCGCCGGTCAGTGGCCAAAGCGGTGACGATCTGCTGCACTTCCCCGACAATCTGATCCGGGTCTATCTCTGAGGTGCCGTCATCACGGGTCATGAACTGGTGCGGAACCTTCTCTCGTCCGCCCTGGACCGGACGTCCCGCCGCATCGTAGACATCTCCGCGGCTCGCGGTGGAACCGATGTCGACAGCAAGCACAAGAGGATCGACGGCTTGGCTGAGTTTGACTCTGCCAGCAGATGCTGCCATGTGCTCAGTAGTTGATCAGCAGCGAGCGGTCGGGATCGTGCCGTCCTTCGATCATGCGGCTTGTTCCCGAGCGAGACGGTATGGACAGCGAGTGAGCGACTGCATGGGATCGGATCTGTTGTCGTTCACGCTCATGAGGAAGTCCGTTCTTGGTTCGAGAAGAAATCAGCGAGTCGAGCCGAAGGAAGAGGCGAACATCGCCGCAACCTCTTCATAACTATGGATCAGCGATTGCACGCTCGCCCGCAGCTGGGCATAGGCGGCGACATCCGACTGCGTTACGGTCACGGTCGCAGCGCTCGGGTCCTGGTCCGATCCACCAACGGCGGCAAGCGCTTCGCTGAGGGTCGGGGCTCCGCCGAGCGCATACCAGCCAAGGGCGGCTGCCCCTAACGCCGTACCACCGGCCTCGGCCTGAACCGACATCGGCCGCGCGAGCGTGGCCGCCATCACTCGACGCCACAGCTCCGAGCGGAAGGGGCCTCCCGTCGCACGGATAGATTCCACATGATCAACCGTGTCCAGGGAATCCACGATTGTGGAGAGTTGCAGGCAAACGCCCTCCAGCGCAGCGCGGATGAAGTGACTCCGGGTGTGATGGGCCCGGATTCCCAGAAAGGCACCGGAAAGGTCAGGATCCCACAGCGGCGCACGCTCGCTGAGCACGTACGGCAACATCAATAATCCGTCGCTGCCGGGGGGTGCCTGGGCCGCGAGCTCGAGCACCGCGACGTCCGCGTGACCTTCGGCGACCAGATCCGGCGCAAACGTCTGACCGGCCCACCGCAGCGTGATGCCGCCGTTGCTAATGGCACCTCCAATGACCCACAGGTCATCGGTAAGTGCGTAGCAGAACAGCCGTCCTTCCGCGTCGAAGCTCGGCTCTGGCACCGCCATCCGAACTGCGCCACTCGTCCCGAGGGACAGGCCCGCCACACCTGGAACAATCGCGCCCGTGCCGAGGTTGCCGAGCGGACCGTCAGCAGCTCCAACAGCGACGGGCAGATTGCCAGGCAGGCCGATCCTTTGTCCTGCTTCCTCGCTCAGCTTGAGCACCGTGGTAGTGGGCAACACCGGCGGCAGCTGGTCGGCCTCGATCCCGGCCAGAGCCAGTGATTGAGCGTCCCACTCCCGGCTCTTCAGATCGAGCAGCCCGGTCGCTGAAGCGCTGGACAGTTCGGTGACCAGTTCGCCGGTGAGGTGGTGTAGTACGTAGTCCTTGAGGCCCGCCCACCAGCGCGCCTGGCCCATGAGCCGCCGTTCGTGACGACTAAACCAGATCAGTTTGACCAGCGGGCTCATCGGATGCGCGGGGGTACCGGTGCGTTGTAACAGCACACGCGCGAGCCCCTGCTTGCGCAGTTCCCGGGCTTCTAAGTGCCCACGCGAGTCGGCCCAGGTTACCAGTGGTGTCAGTGGGCGGTACTGAGCATCAAGCCCGATCAGACCATGCATGGCAGTGGAGAGCGAGACCGCCAGCACTTGGGCATCGCGCAGTTGAGCAACGCAGTCAGCGATCGCGCTATCGATGGCCGAAAGCACCGTTGTCGGCTCCTGCACCTGCCAACCCGGCTGGGGTTGTTCAAGCGGATACTCCCGGAGCGCCCTGGGCAGCTCGGCAGGCGTGCCCTTGACGGCGAAGGCCGCCACCTTCACCGCGGTCGTACCAACATCGACGCCGATGATGACGTCAGTAATACGGGTGTTCATGTCACTGGGATTGGATGGCGCCGGCCTGACGAACAACGGCGTCGACGAAGTCCCTATCGCCGCCGAGCCCAGGTTCAAGAACGTCCAAGACCGCAGGTACGGCCTCTCGCAGCTCACCGGAATTGGCTGCCTTCTCAGCGGCAGCGGCTCCTGGGTCTTTGATTGGAGCGCCCAACCCGCGCAGATGCAGCACCCAGGCGGCGATGGTGGTGGCACACCCGATTGGCACCCGGCCGGCTGAGCGCTCGGCGCGTACGGTCGGCAGCGTACGGACGGGCAACTTGATGGAGCCGTCTGGCGCGATCTGAGCAAGCTGGTGGCGGACCCGAGGGTTGGAGAATCGGGTTCGCAGGGCCGCGCGATAGTCGGCGATGTCGGAGGCTGGCAGGGTGAGGTAGCGGCTCGCCTCATCCCAGAACGCCTCCACCCAGGATCTGCAGTTCGAGTCGGCGATGGCGTCATCGATCGTCGCATAACCGCGGATGCTGCCGGCGTACGCCAGCATCGAGTGTGACCCGTTCAAGAGCCATAGCTTGCGTCGCTCGAACGGCTCCACATCGTCGACCAGTTTTGCGCCGGCTTCCTCCCAGCGCGGCCGGCCGGCCGGAAAGCCGCCAGATATCACCCATTCGTTGAACGGCTCGGTGGGCACGGGAGACGCGTCAACGTAGCCGCATTCCTTCTCCACCAGCGCTCTGTCCTCATCGGTCGTAGCCGGTGTGATCCGGTCCACCATCGAGGTGGCGAAGTCGACATGGGAGTCGATCCAGTCCGGCAAGGTCTCGTCCACCATGGCGGCGAGGTCTTTGACGACGGTCTGGGTGACGGGACCGTTCTCGGGCAGGTTGTCACAGGACAAGATGGTGAGTGCTTCTGCTCCGGCAGCGCGGCGAGCGAGCAAACCAGCCACGAGCCGGGCCGGTAGCGAGCCGACCTGCTTCCGGGGATTTGAACGTAAGACATCGACGTCCGCGACAACGACGTCGCGGCCCGCGTCCAACTGCCCATCAGCACCGCGAAGATAACCGGCCTCGGTCACGGTAATGGTGACGACCGCGACCTCCGGCCGGCTCAGGTAGTCGAGATAGGTTTCGTGCTCGGCTGCGGCATGAACCGCCGAGAGCGTGCCGATCAGCTCGAAGGTGTCTCCCTCGGCGCTGCGGGTGATCAAGGTGTACAGGCCGTCCTGGGGTACAAGCGCGTCGACCATCCTGGCGCTCCGGCCGGTGAAAGCGGCATAACCCCACTCACGCGCATCGGGGCTATGGGCGGTGTACCAGGCTTGATGCGCGCGGTGAAAGTTGCCGACACCGATGTGGACCATTCGGACCGGTGCAGCCGCCGGCGTGTCGGGCAGCGAACGGGAAAGGCGGGGAGCTTCTCGGGCGGCTGTCACAGCTTGAAGGCCTTTCTTGGGTTCGTAACCACGAGATCATGCATGACATCGAAGGCCTCGTCCATGCCGAGGCGGTGCTCGTCAACCAGCTGCGCGACGAACCCTGCGTCAAGCCGGCGGGACATGTCGTGCCGAGCCGGAATCGAGCAGAAGGCCCGGGTGTCGTCGATGAAGCCCGAGGTCTTGGCGAAGCCGGCCGACTCAGTGATTGCGGCACGGAAGCGGCGGATCGCCTCAGGCGCGTCGATAAACCACCAAGGGACGCCAGCAAAGACAGAGGGGTAGAAGCCAGCGAGCGGCCCAATCTCTCTGGAGAAAACGGTCTCGTCGAGAGTGAAGATCACCAGCTGGAAATTGGGATGGGTGCCGTAACGGTTCAGCATGGGGCGTAGAGCGTCGGTGAACTCCATCTGCACCGGAATGTCGGTCCCGACGTCGGCGCCGTACTTCTCAAACGTTGGCATGTGGTGGTTACGCCGTACGCCTGGATGCAGCGTCATCACCAGGCCGTCATCACATGCCATCCGTGCCATTTCCGAAACCAGATGGCGACGCAGCGCGGTGGCCTCTACTTCTGAGGCTTCGTCTGTGCGAGCGGATGCGTAGATGCGCTCTGCCTCCGCTATCTCCAGGGCTTCGGTCCGCGCGTCGAGGTGGCTGTGGTCAGAGGAGACAGCACCGTTGTCCTTGAAGTACTGGCGACGGTTCTCCATCGCGGCGATATAGCCGTCATAGTCACCCGTATCGATCCCAGATACCTCAGCCAGCCTGTCTACATCGGCGTTCCAGGTCGGCTGCGCAGGCTCGAGGTACTTGTCGGGGCGGAAGGTCGGGATAACCCGACCCTGCCAGGTCTCGTCATCGCGAAGGAACTGGTGGGCGGCCAGGTCGTCGCACGGGTCGTCGGTGGTGGCGAGCAGCTCAATCTTGAACCTCTCGTACAGTGCCCGCGGCATGAACTCCGGCGAAGCGAGGCGGCTGGAGATCTGGTCATAGATCTGGTCAGCGGTTTCGGCGCTCGGCCGCACCATGACCCCGAAGATCTCACCCAGCTGCGCCTCAAGCCAGAGCCGCACAGGAGTGCCGTGATAGACGCTCCAGTGCGAACAAAAGGTGCGGAACGCATCGCGTGATTGTTGCTCCGTCATGCTCGGCTGAGCCACGCCAAGCGCAGATAGCTCCACTCCATGTGCGTGCAGCAGCCGGTTGACATAGTGATCCGGGGTGATCAACAAAGAAGTCGGGTCCTGGAATGGAATGTCCTCCGATAACCACTGCGGCGGTACGTGGCCGTGCGGCGAGATAATCGGCAGATCCTTGACACTCTCATACAGCTGCCGGGCGATGGAACGGACCGCAGGCTCGCCCGGCAGCAGCCGATCCGAATGTAGGAGGAGGGGAGGAGGGGAGGACATAACCCCATCCTGCTGAAAACCAGGCCGGCCTGCCAATAGGGTGCCCTTTCAGAGATCCTTGCGCCAACGTCGGCGCAGGGCATAGGCAGCGGCTTTCGGCCGACGATCGCGGGTGAAGACACCCTTCTTGTTTCCGCCAACGCGCATGATTCCGGAGGTGGTGGCGAAGTCTGCAAAGTTCCACACCTGTTCACCGACGACGGCGTCGATGCGGTCGAAGACTCGATGGTTCATATCCAGGTAATCCACCTGGTACTCCTCCGTCCACGGGCTTGCATCAAGGGAGTGCAGTCCGGGATAGGTGTCTGCACCGTACTCGGTGATGATGATCGGCTTACCTTCACTGGCCCAGGCCTTGAGCTCGTCCTCCCAGGCCAGTTCCGCTCCTTCGAGATCCCCGGTATTGACATACCAGCCGTAATAGCGGTTCAACATCAAAACGTCACCGAACTGGGAGACCCGGCATTTCCCGTGGGGCGCCAGCATGACGTTGACGAAGCCGACGGGCCGAGTCGGATCGGCCTGGCGGGCAACGTCGAACAGCGGCTGGAAGTACTTTTCGGCTTCCTCGGTGTCGGACTCCGGTTCGTTCGCGATGCTCCACAGCACGACGCTTGGATGATTCTTGTCCCGGGCGATCAACTCCCTGATGGCCTGCGCGTGCACCTCTCGGGTTGCGTCGTTGGCGGTCTCTGGCGAGAACGTCTGATAGCCCTGCCCGCCGAAGATGCCGCCACCCAGTCCCATGTTCAAACCGACCGCAGCCGTCTCGTCGATGACGACGATGCCCTGCCGGTCGGCGTAGTCGAGGACATCTTCGGCGTACGGATAGTGCGACGTCCGGAACGAGTTGGCGCCGATCCATTTCAGCAGCTCGTAGTCATGCACGAGGTAGGCGTCGCTGTGGCCCTTGCCGATCACCGGCAGATCCTCGTGCTTGCCGAAACCGGTGAAATAGAACGGCTCGCCATTGATCAAGAACCGAATCCCGTCCACCTTCACGGTGCGTACGCCGACGCTTTGGTGGTAGCTGTCCACGACGTTGTCCCCGCGTACCAGCTGAATCTCTAGGTCGTAGAGGTAGCCGTCTCCTAAGGCCCATTTGTGCACGTTTGGCACGCGCAATGTGCCGCTCGGCCCGGTGTTGGTTGTGACCTCCGCGCCCTCGGCATCGCGCAAGATCACTTTTGTCTCGGGATCATCGGTCGCCTCCGCGTCGACCGTGTATCCGATCACGCCGTTATCGCCGTCGAGGTCGGTCGTGATCGTGACGTCAGTGATGTGAGTCGGATCGGTGGAGTAGAGCCAAACGGTCCGGTGGATCCCGGCGTAATTGAAAAAGTCGTGCCAGTATCGCTGCCGTTTACCGGCCGGAGTGTCTTCAATGACGCCCGGTGGGATCGACTGCCAATGCAGAGTGTTATTGACCAGCGCGGTGATGCGCACCTGCTCCCCGGCGGCAACATGGTCGGTGATGTCGGCTTCGAACGGTGTGTACCCACCCTCGTGCGACACCACCTCGACATCGTTGACCCAGACAGTCGCCCGGTGGGTTGCCGACTCGAAGTGCAGCACGATGCGGCGTCCCTGCCAGCCCTGCGGCACCCAGACACTGGTCTGGTACCAGATGTCGCCGAAATAGTCCCGGACCGTCGCGTCGGCTGCGATGTCGTTGAAGCTGGCCGGCACCGCCATCTGACCAGAATCCGGCAATGGCCGGCTGAACCAACGTGCCGATCGGCCCTCGCCTTCAGAGTCCAGTCTGAACTGCCACAACCCATTCAGGCTCTTCCGCTCACGGGTACTGCTGTCTTGAGGTCGCAGCATGGAAGGTCCTTTGCGGTTGGCTGGCTGGGGTGCTGTCACCATTCAATCGACACCGGACCCGTTGCGCCACTGTTGCGTTGTCAAGGTTCTTGATCATCGCGGCCCGGCGAGCTAGTCGCGATGCTCTGTGGCCAAGGTTCAGGCAACCACGGCGGTCGCCTTCGCAACCGCCCCTTGCTCCTGGCTTGATCCGGGCTATGCCCGCTCGGGGAGAAGGCCCTCGTCCCGGATCCGCCTATTCAGCTCGGATAAGTAATCCTTAGTGTCGAAGTCGAAGGGCACCTCCCGACCTTGCCAACTGGAGAGATGGATGGCGTTCGCAAGCCGGACGCTATTGATGCCCTCCGCCCCAGGTGCGATCAATGGAGTGCCGTCAAGAATGTTGGCCGCAAAGTTCTCCAGCATTCCGGCGTGCTGGGCGCCCCATTGCGCCTCGGACTCGATGATCTCCGAGGAGTGGTACTGGGATAGATCAAGGCGGCCGCTTAGCAGTCTCGATATGTCCTGCTGATCCACGGCCTCGCTGAGCTCACGCTCCGGCTTCTTCAGCCGCGTTACCGTGGCGGTCGCGCTGTTCTCGACCACGATCTTGCCGCTGTCGCCGAGGATCTCGAATCGGTCAGTGCCGACGAAATCATGAGTCGCGGTGATGAAGACCCCAGTGGCGCCTTGACCATAATCCACGATGGCGGTCGCCTCGTCCTCGACCGCTATGGCGCGGCGGAAACCGTACGCGACCTTGGCGTACACCGACTGTGGCAGTCCACAAATCCACAGCCATAGATCCAGCTGATGCGGAGCCTGGTTAACAAGCACCCCGCCGCCTTCGCCGCCCCACGTAGCCCGCCAGGCGCTTTGGTCGTAGTAGGCCTGCGGGCGCCACCACGTCGTAATGATCCAGCTCGTGTGACGGATCGCGCCAATTCCACCGCTGCTGATGATCTCCTTGATCCTGCGGTACAGCGGGTTGTTGCGCTGGTTAAACATGATCGCGAATGTCAACTCCGGTTTCGTCGCTGCGACCGCGTTCAGCTCTTCGACCTGCTTGGTGTACACGCCGGCAGGCTTCTCCAGCAGGACATGAATACCGTGCTGCAGCGCGTCGATTCCCATCTGCGGGTGCAGGTACGACGGCACACAGATGACGACCGCATCGACGCTGCCGCTTTCCAGCATCGTCAGATAATCGTCGTAGAACGCTGCTGCGGGATACTCCGACTCGACGAGCTGTCGCGTCGCCGGGTTTCCGTCGCAGATGGCACCGAGGTCCATGTTGGGGACCAAGCCGTCGGAGACCAATTCGGCGTACACAGATCCTTGCGCGCCCAAGCCGACGATGCCGAGCCTTGGCGTATTAGTCATTGACCAACCTGTTGATCTTGGGCTTTGCCACGTCCGGGCCCAGACCGGTCGTCACCGCTTCCAACACTGGGATCGCCCAATCGAACGTCAAGGTCGCCCTGCTCTGCCCATATATGGGACGGCAGGACAAGATGGCAACGATCGTTCCAGCGAATGATCACCCGTTGCTCTCGCTCGTAACCGAGGATGCCGATCGTAGCGGGGGCGAGTGCGAAGAGCCTGCCAGCCTCCGGCGGGAGGCCTAGCCAGCGTGCGGTGAGCACCCGCAAGTAGTGGCCATGGGCGAACAGGACTGTGTCACCCGTGGCTGTGAGCGCCTGCGCAATCACCTTGTCCGCACGTGCACCGACCTCCGCTGCGGTCTCACCCTTCGGTGCCCCGTCGCGCCAGATGGACCAGCCCGGTACCTCTTCACGAATCTCAGCGGTTCGGCGCCCTTCGTATACGCCGTAGTCCCATTCCATGAGATCGTCGCTGATTTCAGCATCCTCGGCCACACCTGCCAGGCGGCACGTCTCAAATGCGCGGGCTAAGGGGCTGGTGATCACTCGGACGAAGGTGCGGCCACGGAGCCGGTCTCCGAGCACCATCGCCTGCAGTCGGCCCAGTTCAGTCAGCGGGATATCCGTACGACCGGTGTGCCGGCCGTCACGAGCCCATTCGGTTTCACCGTGCCTGATCAAGATGAGGCGCAGTCCGGTCCGCTCCACAAGGACTCCTTCTCCAGTCCACGTCCAACACGCCATCTCAGCCTATGACGACCGGACCGATCTTGGCCTTGGCGCCATCTGAGGACCGCGGAACCGTGCTGCTGGGCAGCAACGGGATCAACCGTCATGATCACCTTCGGGCGTGGCGAGGCAATCTTGTCCTTCTGCTGCAGTGGGTGCACAGTGCTGGTATGACCAGCGCTGACGTAAAGAATGCAGGCATGGCGGCCACGGCACCGGCAGAAACGTCAACGAACTACGGTACGGATCCGGGCGACCCGTCTCGGGCGGACACTGTGGGCGGTGTCGACCAGGAACTCTCCAGCGATGAGGTCACCGCTTTCGTAACGCAGGCGCTCGCCCGCGCCGACCTTGATGACAAACGGGTGTGCCTGGTCCTACCGGATGGCACTCGGACGTGCCCGCTGCCCCTCCTCATGCGGGCCGCCTACTCGGCTCTCAAAGGCAGGGCGAAGGAGGTCACAGTGGTGATCGCCCTCGGTACCCACCAAGGGATGAGCGAGGACCACCTGGCACGTCATCTCGGCTACTCGGCGGGGGCCGCGGAGGAGAGCTATCCCGGCTGGACCATCCTCAATCACGAATCGTGGGTACCGGAGACGTTCACCACGCTCGGCACGATTGGCCCGGACCGGCTGACGGAGCTCACTGGTGGCTTGATGCGCGACGTCTCGGTGGAGGTGCGGATCAACCGGCATGTCGCTGAGGCCGACATAGCGATCGTGGTTGGGCCAGTGTTTCCGCACGAGGTGGTGGGGTTCTCCGGCGGCAACAAGTACTTCTTTCCTGGGGTGTCCGGCCAGGAGCTGATCGACCTGTCGCACTGGGTCGGCGCCTTGATCACCAGCGCAAAGATGATCGGGACGCGCGGGGTGACCCCGGTACGCGCCCTCATCAACGAGGCCGCCACCCTCATTCCGGCGGATCGGCTGGCGCTGTGTCTGGTGGTCGCCTCCGGCACCGACACGCTGCATGCCGCCGCCTTCGGCACACCAGAGGACGCCTGGGCTGCCTGCGCGGAGATTTCAGCCGAAACCCACGTCACCTACCTCGACGCTCCCGTGAGACGTGTGCTCTCGATCATGCCCACCAAGTACGAGGACATCTGGACTGCGGCCAAGGGCTTTTACAAGCTGGAGCCGATCGTCGCCGACGGCGGCGAGGTGATCATTTACGCTCCGCACATCACCCACGTGTCGGTCATGCACCCCCACATCACCGAGATCGGCTATCACTGCCGGGACTACTTCCTCGGCCAATGGGACCGCTTTAAGGACCAGCCCTGGGGCGACCTGGCGCACTCCACCCACCTCCGCGGCCAGGGCACCTGGGATCCCGAGCACGGCGAGCAGGATCGTGTGACGGTCACCCTCGCCACCGGTATCCCCGAGGAGATCGTCCGGTCGGTTAACCTCAACTACCTTGACCCCGCCGAAGTCGACATCGCCGCATACGAGGCAGACCCGGACACCTTCGTTGAACCGCACGCTGGCGAGGTCCTCTACCGCCTCCGGCCCTCAGGATCCGGCACCGGAAGAGGCGAACCGGACGGCCGACAACCCTCCCCCTCCGGTCTAGACGGCTAACCCAGGGGTCTCGCTGCGCTGGTTACGCCACGGGGAAGGGCTTTCATGACTACCAACAATCCGCTACCAACCGTGCAACGCATGTTTGAGGCGTTTGCTAAGGGTGACCTGGATCGCCTGCTTGAGACCGTTCATCCCGATTCGCGCTTGACCTATGTTGGTGCGAATCCGCGCCCAGCAAAACGTGTCTACGTCGGCCGGGGAGATATTAGGAAATTCTTCGGCAAAATCATTCGAAATTTGACTATCACAACATTCCATCCAAGGGAATTCGTGACGGAAAACGACACCGTCGTGGTGATCGGTTTTGAATCAGGGACCGTAACGGCCACAGGTCATCCTTTCCGGAACGAATGGGTACAAAAGTATGTCGTCCAAGACGACCTGATCACCGAGATGGAAGAGTACAACATCCAGGTCAATACAACACCGTAAGCGCGTCAGCTCAAATGTTTCGAGGGCCTGAGTGCGCAGATGAAGGGCCCGGTACGGAACCAAGGAGGGTTCGATGAGTGATTGCGGTGTTGAGGATGTCGATCTTCTGGTCATTGGAGGCGGCAAGGCGGGGAAGTCCTTGGCGATGGACCGCGCCAAAGCACGCTGGAAGGTCGCCATGGTCGAGCGGGACAAGATCGGTGGGACTTGTATCAACGTGGCGTGCATCCCCACGAAGGCGCTGGTTGGCAGCGCCCGAACTGTACTCACGGCCCGCCACGCCCAGGTGATGGGCGTCGAGCTCAGCGACCAACCGTTGGTCTCAGTCGACGGGCTGCGTCGGCATAAGAGTTCCGTTGTGGATGGGATGGTGGCCGCTCACAAAAAGATGTTCGCCGACTCCGGCATGGACTTCATCTTGGGTACCGCCCGCTTCATCGGGCCTCGTACCGTCGAGGTCGAAACTCGCGATGGGAATATCCGGTTGCTCCGAGGAACCGATGTCGTGATCAACACTGGGACGACGCCCGCCATCCCCGATCTGACTGGCATCACCGAGTCGAGGGTATGGACGTCGGAGACGATCTTGCAGCTGGAACGGTTGCCGCAGCGACTGATCGTTTTGGGTGGCGGATACGTCGGCTGTGAGTTCGCTTCGATGTTCGGGCTCTTCGGCACTCAGGTGACATTGCTGCAGGCGCCGGACCAGCTGCTTCCTCGTGAGGATTCCGATGTCGCCGGCGAAGTGGCGGAGATCCTTGCCAATCAAGGGGTCAGCTTACGACTGGGCACCCGGGCCCAGGCTGTCCACCGTGATGCCAACAGCGGCGACGTTGTCGTCGTGCTTGAAGACGGTTCACAGGTGCGTGGCGAGGAGTTGCTGGTGGCGACCGGACGTGCTCCGGTAACCGCGCACCTGAGGCTGGAGTCCGCTGGTGTGGATCTGACCGACCGCGGCTTCATCTCCGTAGACAGCCACCTTCGCACCACCGCTGACCATGTTTGGGCAGCCGGTGACGTCGCTGGCACTCCCCAGTTCACCCACGCTTCGTGGAACGACTTCCGCATCCTCAAGGCAAACTTCGACCACGGTGACGCGGTAACCAAAGGCCGGATCGTGCCATACACCGTTTTCATTACCCCTGAGCTGGGACGAGTGGGGATAACCGAGGCCGAAGCCCGCGCCCAGGGCCACAACGTGGCAGTCGGCAAGATCCCTGTTTCAGCCATTCCGAGGGCCAAGACGCTTCACGACACGACGGGCACGTGGAAGGCGGTCGTGGACGCCGACACCGACTTAATCCTTGGTGCGGCGCTGCTCGGTCACAACGCCGGCGAGGTCATTTCCACACTGCAAATGGCGATGCTCGGCGAACTTCCGTACCAGCGGGTCCGCGACGCTGTGCTCACCCATCCCACCATGGGGGAAGGGCTCAATCTGCTCTTTGATGCGCTCGACGGTCAGCGGCAGAAGGGTCATGGCAAGACGTCCTCGGTTCAGACACCAAGCGGGTGACCTGGTTACTCAGTACGTCCGCTCGTGAGAGACAGCCTCTGGAGCCGCGCCGGTCAAGTTCAATAGGTCGCGCGCCAAGAAATTAGGAGTGCGGTAGGGCGGAGCGGGATGCAGCCAGCTCACCGCGATACTTCAGTCAACCCTGATCTCGCTGCGGTCTCCGGACCAGAGGGTGTGGAAGGTTCCTTCCGCATCGGTGCGCTGATAGGTGTGGGCACCGAAGAAATCTCGCAGACCTTGGGTGAGGGCAGCGTTGACTCGTGGCGCCCGGATGGAGTCGTAGTAGGCGAGAGCCGCCGCGAAGCCAGGCATCGGCACTCCGGATGTAACGGCACGGCACACGACTCGACGCCACGCATCCTGACAGCGTGCGAGTTCGGCTTTGATGCTTGGGGCTTCCAGTAGGGTCACGAGGTTGCCCGCGGCGTATTCGCTGCGGATGCGCTCAAGGAGTTTCGCTCGGATGATGCACCCAGCGCGCCAGATCTTCGCGACCTCAGCCACGTTGATGTCCCAGCCGTACTCTTGGCTGGCCGTTCGGATCTCGTCAAGGCCTTGGGCGTACGCGACAACCTTGCTCGCCCAGAGAGCGTCGCGGATGTCGTCGATGACCTGCTGCCGAGATGTGGCATCGCCAATATCGGTCAGGCTGCGGTCCGGTCCCTCGAGCGCCGCCTGTGCATGCTCCCGCAGCTCTCTGTGCGATGAAGCAGCACGGGCGAACACCGCTTCGGCGATCGCGTTGACCGGGACGCCGAGGTCGAGCGCACACTGCACCGTCCAGGTGCCGGTGCCTTTCATGCCGGCGGCGTCGAGGATGACGTCAACGAGCGGGCGGCCGGACGTGGCATCGATCTGGCGCAGCACCTCTGAGGTGATCTCGATGAGGTAGGAGTCGAGGTCGCCGCTGTTCCACGTCGCGAAAACGTCGGCCATCTCGCTGTTGTCCAGACCAGCTGCCTTGAGCAGCTCGTACGCTTCGCCGATGAACTGCATGTCGGCGTACTCAATGCCGTTGTGGACCATCTTCACAAAATGGCCGGCGCCATCGGTCCCAATGTAAGTGCAGCACGGCTCGTCACCGACGTGTGCCGAGATGTCTTCGAGGATGGGACCGAGAGCGTCGTAAGATTCCCGGGACCCGCCAGGCATGATCGACGGACCCTCTAAAGCCCCGACTTCACCGCCGGAGATACCGGCTCCCACGAAGTGGAGCCCGAGTTCGCGGAGCCGAGCTTCCCGTCGGCGGGTGTCCTCGAAGTAGGCGTTGCCACCGTCGACGACGATGTCGCCCTCCTCGAGGTTGGGCAGGAGTGTATCGATCGTCGCGTCGGTACCCTTGCCGGCCTTCACCATGATCACGATGCGTCGTGGGCGTTCGAGCGAGACAACGAACTCCTCGATGGTCTCAGCAGGCCGGAAAGACCCCTCCGAGCCGTGGTCAGCCACGACCTGGTGAGTCCTGCTATAAGTGCGGTTGAACAGTGCGACCTGATATCCGTGGCGAGCCATGTTGCGGGCAAGGCTGCTGCCCATCACAGCCATGCCAACGACGCCGACCTCAGCGAAGCCTGTTTGTTGTGACGGCCTGCGGGCCGCTTTGGCCGTTGGCGCACTTCCCTTCTCCGCGTCGTACGCTGCGACTTCGGTCTCGGCGGCCGCACGCTGGTCCTTGTTGTGCTCCTCATCGGCTCGCGGCTGCTCTTCAGCCGTCTCTGCGCCCTGACCAGGCTCCTGGATGCTCATGATTCTCCTTCGACGCGGCGGTGGTCACGACTCCCGAAGCGGGGCTGTGGCATCGACTGATTCCAGTGCCGCGTCGCTCCGGTCGTCTTTTATGCCGTGGCGAGCGTGGAGCTCCTTCACGATCTCGCGGAAGCGGGTGTCGGTGAGAGGATATGCGAGGAAGATGAGGGCGCCGAGGAGTGCAAAGATTGCTGGGCCGAGACCCACCAGTCCTCGGATTGTGAGTAGGGCGGAATCGCTTTGTTGCGGCGCTTTGGCGACGAAGCCGCCGAAGGCGAGCGCGTAGCCTGCGACTGCCCCAGCAACCGCCTGCGAGACCTTCCGGAAGAACGAGTAGATCGCATACGTGGCGCCCTCGGTCCGTTTGCCCGTCTTGTACTCCCCGTACTCGACCGCGTCGGCCTCAAACGCGAAGAGCAAAGACATTGACAGGTTCTGGAAGAGGCCGAAGACAAAGAAGGACACGACGACGATGGGCAGGCTCGCCGGCATGAAGAAGATCCAGGTGCCCATCACGATGAGACCCAGCGCGCCGATCAGAAACGTCTTCTTCTTGCCGATCCGGGCAACGAACCGAGGCACAACGGGCACGGCTACGAAAGTGGCCAGCGATGCAGCGACGACCATCCAGATCAGCTGAGTCGAGTTGCCAAGAATGTAAGCCGCGAAGTAGGCCTGGGACGCCTGGAGCCCGAAGATCCCGGTGAGGAAGATCAGGTTAGAAACGCACAAGATCAGCAGCGGCCGGTTCTGCCTGACAGTGTCAATGGTTTCCTTGATCGTGACCGGCTTTGCCTCGTGGACCACCTGCTCCTTGCAGCTGGCGAAGCAGAACAGGTAGAGGGCGTACCCGATGACGGCGAACACAATCGTTACCGTCGTCAAGAATGTTTGCAGTTGGTCGGGTTGGGTCTTGTAGCGGCTGATCTGAGGAGCGATCACCACGACGAGAACCAAAATGCCGAGGATCGGTCCCACCGAGCGCCAGATTCCCAGGCGGGAGCGCTCCACCGGATCCTGGGTCATCGCGGTAGCCAGTGAACCGTACGGGATGTTGGTCAAGGAATAGAGGAAGCCCAGCAGTGCATAAGTGACGTAAGCATAGACGTACTTGGCGGTTGTGCTGTCGAAGTTCGGGACGCTGAACAAGGCGATACTCGACAACAGCAGCGGAAGCGAGGCGAACAGCAGGTATGGCCTGAACTTCCCCCAACGCGACCTGGTGAGATCGACCAGACGCCCGGCCGCGAGGTCGGCGAAGGCGTCCCAGACTCGTACGAGGAGGAACATCGTCGCGATCGTGGCTGGGTTCAGCCCGACGACGTTTGTGTAATAGATCAGCAGGAACAGCGCCTGCAGCGAGAACGCCAGGTTGTTAGCCAGGTCACCGGCGGCGTAGCCAAAATAGTTGCGTCGGGTCAGCTTCTTCACTGAAGCTCCTTAGCTCGTCGGGGAATGCCAGCTAATCCATTCGCTCAGCGCGAGCGGCATCATGCGGTGGGTTGAACGGCCCGTGCCGCCTTGGCCTGGTACGCCGAAACGATGACATCAACAGCCGTGTCGAGGTCGAGCACTCCTGTATTGACGACCAGGTCATAGCGATCAATGCTCATGGGATTCCAGTAGTAAAACCTCTCTGACATCTCAACGCGTATCGAATCCTCGTTGCGCTGCCGCCGTGCCGCGTGGGCCAAATCGAGCCCTTCCTCCCGGGCGGCGCGGGCGATACGGACCTCAACCGGGGCGTCGAGCTGCACATGCAGCGCGGTCGGGATGTCGCCGAGAATAAGGGCGCCATTGCGACCAAGTATCACCACGCCCCGGGCGCCAGCTTCCTTCACAAGCCGGGTGTTCTCCTCAACCATCTCCGCATCATCGGCCTGAGCCAAAGGGATGCTCGCGTCATCCAAAACCGTCGCACTTGGCGCAAAGCGGCCCAGGAACCGGGCCAAGCCGCTTCCTTGATCACCGGCCCTCCCGCCGCCCGGATA
>Ga0307296_10000196_pt1 | contig 26432 bp, 27 predicted proteins | sample ER_DNA_153_FD_194467 | JGI IMG/M metagenome (GOLD analysis project Ga0307296, IMG submission 194467) | Bulk soil microbial communities from the East River watershed near Crested Butte, Colorado, United States - ER_DNA_153 | ecosystem: Environmental > Terrestrial > Soil > Floodplain | place... | reverse complement strand
CCTCGTCGCGGAGCGCGCGGATCTCTGGCCGCTCCGCCCCAGAGATAGCGAACCCGGTCGGCTCGTTCGAAGGCGAGTCCTGTGTGAGTTCCCGGCTCTCGAGCTCCCATTTCTTCCGGCCGCCGTCCAGCAGCTTCACGTTGTCGAAGCCGCGCAGCTTCAGGAGCCAGTACGCGTAGGCCGCGAACCAGTTGTTGTTCCCGCCGTACAGCACGACCGTCGTGTCCGGACCGACGCCGGCGGCCGACAGCAACTCCGAGAAGCCGGCCTGATCCTGGTAGTCCCGACCGACCTTCGAGTGAAGGTCGGTCGACCAGTTCCATCCAGCGGCACCACGGATGTGCCCCTTGTCGTAGGCCTCCGTGTCCTCGTCCACCTCGATCGCCCGCACTGTGGGATCGTCGAGATGCTCCTCCAGCCAGTCCGTGCTCACGAGCACGTCGGGCTTCGCATACTCCGCCATCGATGACTCCTTTCTCCTGCTCCCGGGAAACACGTGAGTGACCGCTCTTGCGGCCGCTCGATCCGATCTCTTCGAAGAGGGCTACGTGGGCCGTGCGCGCAGCGATCCTCCAGCAGGCCGCGGACAACACAGCTTCGACGGGATCATCGATCCCACGAGACCCAGCGCTCGCGTCCGGACCATCCTCGGATGTCACTCCTCTGTTCGGATCTGCAGAAGCAACGAGTACCGCACCCCACGTCGAGCGTCAAGGCCAGACGGATTCGCTCAGAACATCCCGAGCGCGGCCTTGGCCTCTTCCGACATCATCTCGGGGGTCCATGCCGGACGCAGCACCATCTCGGGCCTGACCTCACCGATCCCGGGGACGGGCGCGAGGAACGCGCGCATCTGGTCCTCGATCAGCGGCCCGATCGGGCAACCCATCGTGGTGAGCGTGTACTGGATGTCGACGTCACCGCCCTCCGCGATGTCGACCTCGTACACGAGGCCGAGGTCGACGATGTTGATGCCGAGCTCCGGGTCGATGACGCTTTTCAAGGCCTCGAGCACTTCGTCTTCTGACGGCGCTTCGGGAGATGCTGCTTCCGTGCTCAGTGGTGCGGACGAAGAAGGCACCGATCCCGAGTCGACGGGCGTCTCCTGCGTTTGCGGTATAGCGCTTTCGGGCTCAAGCATGCGTTCCTCGCTCCAGATCCGAACTATCCTTAGCATCCAGACTACCGCCCCCCGACCAGAAGGCACGTGAGGAGGAGCGCTCCCCAGCCGATGGCTCCCATCCGAGCACTCATCGTGGACGACCATCCCGTCACGAGGGAGGGTCTGCGGACGGCGCTCGGCATGTCCGATGACGCGGTCGAGGTCGTCGGCGAGGCCTCGAGCGGTGAGGAGGCGATCGTCGCCGCTCGGGACCTCTCGCCCGATGTCGTCTTCATGGACGTTCGGATGCCGGGGATGGACGGGATCGAGGCCACGCGCCGCATCCGAGAGGCCGCCCCCGAGACTCGGGTCATCCTCATCACGATCGATGAGTCGCGGGGCGCGATCTCTGAGGCGATCCAGGCAGGCGTCTCGGGCTACCTGCTGAAGGACGCGTCGCCGGATGCGCTCGTCGACGCGGCTCGCAACGCCGTCGAGGGCAACGCCGTGATCCACCCTCAGCTCACCCGTACGTTCATCGAGGAAGTTCACCTGGCGGAGACGGAGGGCCAGAAGTCCACGCCGCTGTCGAAGCGGGAGCGGGAGATCCTCCAGAAGGTGGCCGACGGCGCCACCACCCGGCAGGTCGCAAGCGACCTGGGGATCTCGCCTCATACCGTGAAGACCCACCTCGAACGGATCTTCGAGAAGCTGGGCGCGAAGGATCGGGCTCAGGCGGTGGCCATCGCAATCCGCATGGGCATCGTCCACTGATCGACCGACCTCAATCGTCCCCCCGAAGCGCCGATACCCCCTGAAGATGCCCACCACCGTGCTGCTGTGCGACACGCCCGACGAGGTCGCCCGCTTCCAGTACCACCTGCTGCGGGAGCACGATCTCGAGGTCGAGGTCACGACGGATGCCTTCCGAGGCGTCGAGGCGGCCGTCCGCTCCCGGCCGGACGTCATCGTGTCCGAGCTCACCCTGGAGGGTCTGGGCGGTGCCGAGCTCGTGAAGCGGTTCCTCGCCTCATCCCCCAGCTCCCGATTCGTGGCCCATACCGTCGTCCGCGACCCTGTGAAGGTGACCGAGGTTCTCGCCGCGGGGGCCTCCGGCTACGTGCTGAAGGAAGACCCGGTCGAGGATTCCCTCCGCGCGATCAGGGCGGCGTCCAGTGGCGCCGTGACACTCTCCGGCCAAGTGGCCGGACTGCTCTCGAGCGAGCTCTCACGAGCGGTGAACCGCTCGCGAGAGCTCGAGGCCGAGCTCCTGACCATTCGCGATGATGTCGCGCAGGGCTCGACAGCCAAGGCGGACTTCCTTTCCAACATCTCCCACGAGCTTCGGACGCCGGTCACGGTGGCCAAGGGGATCGCCTACGTCCTGAAGAACCCGGCGGTTCCCGATGAGGAGAAGACGGAGTTCCTCGATCAGCTGTCCGCCTCGCTCGACAAGCTGATGGGGATCGTGGACGAGATCATCACGCTCTCCGAGCTCGAGCGCGGGACGTTCGAGCTGAGTCTCGTGGAGACCGATCTCGCACCCCTGGTCCGCCACGCGCTCGACGAGGTCCGCATGCGCTATCCGGGGATCCCGATAGCAGCGGAGGTGGCCGATGGCCTGATCTGCGTCGCAGACGGACCGAGGCTCGGGTCCGTGGTCCGCGAACTGCTGGACAACGCCTGCCGTTACTCGCCGTTCGGTCGCGCCGTCGAGCTGGTGGCCAGGGACCTCCCCGAAGGGGTGACGGTGATGGTGACCGATCGTGGCGAGGGCCTGGACCGCGCGGTGGCGACCAGGGCGTTCGAACAGCCCTTCTCCACCGGTGAGGGGGTGCTGCGCAAGGAGAAGTCCGGCGTCGGCACCGGCCTGCATCTTGCGCGTCAGCTGGTTGTCGAGCACGGCGGAGTCGTGTGGATCGATCCCCTCCCGGGCGGCGGCACGCGAGCTTCCTTCTGCATCCCGCATCGCCGGGGCGAGCGGCTCGAAAGCCCCCCCGCCAGCGTCGCCTGAGCGCCACTCCCCCGTTGGACCTACGGCGCTCCTTCGAAGTATCCTGCCTCCGAGGAACGGTGCGGGTGCGAAGACTCCTCCTCGGGATCGTGGCCGTCATCAGCGTGCCCGCCTGCGCCTTCGCCTCGGCGGAGCCCGCCCCAGCCCCTGAGCTGCTGATCTCTCCGTCGCCGACCGCCTTCACCCTGGTGACCGCCGGCCAGGTCCAGGGCGCCGTGCCGGATGGCTGGCACGCCGCCCTCGCCGACCCCGAGCTCGGGATCCGGGGCGGCTTCGTCGCGTCGCCGCAGGCCGGCGGCTGGCCTGACATCGACGGCATCGCCGTCGGGATGTCGGCGACGTGGGTGGACGCCACCCGGGTCGGCGTGCCCTCCGACTTCTATTACCTCGCGGCCAACGGGCCCCTGCTGTCGCGGCTCACCACCTCGGCGAACTGCCGCGAGCAGTCCCATCGCGTCTATCTCGATCGCCGGCCGACGTTCGACCTTCGCCGGCACTCGCCCGGTCATTTCATGGCGGAGGGTGCAGGGGTGTGCCGCCGTGGCTCGCAAGCCACGCGATACGCGTACTTCGTGGCCGCGCCCGGATTCGGTCCTGTGCACGAGGTGGGCATCCCCAGCAGCGGCCTGTACGTGGTGGTCGCGGTCGTGCCCGCCGAACATGGCGCGAGGAGCCTCTTGCAGCAGCTGATCGACCGTACGCGGTTCGGGGATGACGGCATCCGCGACTTCGTCGCGGTCGCGCGGCCCAGACGGACCGAGGAAGGCCCGCCGAGCGACTAGCGTGGACTCCGATCGACGAACGGCGGCTTCACGACCGTCGCGGCGCCCCGCCGCCCCCTGATGTCCACTTCGACCTCCTGCCCCAGCTCCACCACGTCTCCCGGCCACACGTAGGCGAGCGCGATGCCGGTGCCGAGCCCCGGCGAGAAGGTGCCGCTGGTCACCTCGCCCACCAGCTGATCGCCGACGGACACGGGGTAGTGCGCGCGGGGGATGTGCCGGCGTTCATGCATGCGGAGCCCCCGAAGGAGGCTCGGCAGTCCTTCCTCTCGCTGTCGAAGCAATGCCGCTCGCCCTCGGAACTCGCCCTTGTCCAGGGCGACCGCCCACCCGAGGCCCGCCTCGAACGCGGTCGAGGCCTCGAAGAGATCCTGCCCGTAGAGCGGATACCCCATCTCGAGCCGAAGGACGTCCCTGGCGGCGAGCCCGCAGGGTCCCCCTCCGAACGTTCGGACCGAGCCGAGCAGCTCCCGCCAGAGATCCTCCGCGATGTCCTGGTAGGTGAACAGCTCGAAACCAACCTCGCCCGTGTAGCCCGACCGCGTCACGATCACCGGCCGGCGGTGATACTCGGCCTCGGAGCACTGCATGAAGCCGAGCTCCGTGGCCTCCGGGAACAGGCCTGCCATCACGTTGATCGACTCCGGCCCCTGGACCGCGAGGAAGCACCAGTCCTGGTGGTACATCAGATGGAGCGGTCCATCCGACTTCTCCTCCTCGAGCATGCGCAGAACCCTGGGCGCGTTCGAGGCGTTCGGCACGACGAAGTAGCGCTCCTCGCCGAGCCGGTAGACGATCAGGTCTTCGATCACGCCGCCGCCCTCGTTCAGGACGAGGTTGTACAGGGCGTCGCCTACCCCGGCGCGCGAAAGGTCGTTCGTGATGAGCCGCTGAAGCATCCCGAGCGCCCCCGGCCCGACCACCTCGACCTTCCCAAGATGCGTGAGGTCGAACAGTCCGACATGGGTGCGCACGCTCCTGTGCTCGGCCAGTGCGCCCTCGTACTCGATCGGCATCTGCCAGCCCGCGAATGGCGCCATCTTGGCGCCGAGGCGCAGGTGTTCCCTCTCAAGCGGGGTCCGCTTGAGATCCTGGGGCGGGTCGGTCGAGTCGGCCGTCGCGTCGGCCGTGATCGGATGAGGAGGCATCGGGAGGGATGGTAAACCGCAGGACGTGAGCGGGACGTCGTACCTGGATCTGCTGAGTAGACTCGACGTTCGATGGCGGACGCGTACGACGTCGTCGTGGTCGGCGCCGGCACCGGCGGCTACTCCACGGCTCTCAGGGCGGCACAATTGGGCAAGCGTGTCGCCATCGTCGAGCGCGACGAGCGACTCGGCGGCACCTGTCTCCTCCGCGGCTGCATCCCCACCAAGGCGTTGCTGCAGTCTGCGGCGGTCATGGACACGGTCAACCGCTCGGAGGAATGGGGCATCAAGGCTTCCGGGGACCCCGACTGGTCGGCGGTGCTCGCGTTCGAGGACAAGATCGTCGACAAGCTGGTCAAGGGCGTCACGGGGCTGATCAAGACACGCGGGATCTCCGTCGTGAGGGGCATCGCGAGACTCCTCCCAGGGCCGGCCGTCGAGGTCGACGGCAGGAAGATCGACGCCGGAGACCTCGTGATCGCGAGTGGATCGCGCCCCCGACTGCTACCGGGGGTCGAGCTGACCGAGCGGATCATCACCAGCGACGAGGCTCTCCGTTACGACAGGATCCCCGGCTCCGCGGTGGTGATCGGGGCGGGCGCGGTCGGCCTCGAGTTCGCGTCGCTCTATCGGTCGCTGGGCGCGGAGGTGACCCTCTTGGAGGCCCTCCCGACGCTGGCGCCCCTGGAGGACGAGGACGTCTCGACCGAGATCGGCAAGGCGTTCCGTCGCCGCGGGATCAAAGCTTCGGCGGGCGCATCGGTGAAGAACATCAGCGACACCGGCGAGGTCGTCGACGTCACGTTCGAGCTGAACGGCAAGGCCGAGAGGGTGAGGGCGGACATCTGTCTCGTCGCGATCGGTCGCGGTCCCGTGACCGAAGGCCTCGGCCTCGAGGAGGTGGGCGTCTCGGTCCACGAGAAGGGCTTCGTCAACGTCGACGGCCAGCTGCGCACGAACGTCGAGCATGTCTGGGCGGTGGGAGACGTTGCCGCCACCCCTCTCCAGCTCGCCCACGTCGCGTTCACCGAGGGCTACGCCGTCGCCGAGCGGATCGCCGGCGAGTCGGTGCCCGACATCGACTACATCAACATCCCGCGTGTCACGTACTGCACCCCCGAGATCGCGAGCGTTGGTCTCACGGCTGCGCAAGCGATGGATCGAGGCCACAAAGTGGCGACGGAGCATCTCGACTTCAGAGGGATCGGCAAGGCGAACATCTTGGGAGAAGGAGGCTTCGTCAAGGTCGTGAGCGATCAGGGAGGGGGACCCGTCCTCGGCGTCCACATGATCGGTCCCCACGTGACGGACCTGATCGCCGAAGCGATGCTCATCACCAACTGGGAGGCCGTCCCGGCCGAAGTCGCCGCTCTGTTCCATCCCCACCCATCCCTGTCCGAGGCGGTCGGCGAGGCGCATCTTGCCCTTGCCGGCAAGCCGCTGCACACAGCCTGAGGAGCCGCGTGGCGAGGACCCAGACCCGACAGGACGAACAACAGAAGGCCGAGCGGCGACTCCCGGATGACGAGCTGAAGCGTGCTCTGTACCTCCTGAAGCTCTGCCGCTACTTCGACGAGCGGATGGAGACCCTCTACCGCCAAGGCAAGCTGCCGGGTGCGATCTACTCGGGACGGGGTCAGGAAGGGACGCACATCGGCGTTGTCCTTCCACTCGGTCCGGACGATTCGCTCTTCCCGACGCACAGAGATCTGTCGGCACAGATCGCCAAAGGTCTTGACCTCAAGCGGGTCATGGCCCAGTTCTGGGGTCGGATCGATGGCTACACGCGTGGCCGGGACGGCAACAGCCACATCGGCGATTGGTACGGGAACAAGACCTGGACCGTGATGTCCCACTTGCCGATCGCCTACCCCGTCGCGGTCGGTGCGGCGTGGGCATACCAGCGGCGCGGCGAGCCGCACGTTGCGATGGCGATCTGCGGCGACGGTGCGACCTCGAACGGCCGGTGGCACGAATCGCTGAACTGGTCCGCCGTCTACCGGCTGCCCGTCGTCTGGGTCGTCAACAACAACCTGTACGCGTACTCGACCCCGAACGAGCTCGAGTTCCCGGTACCGACGATCGCCGAGCGCGCCGCCGCCTACGGCATGCCGGGCGTGCGCGTGGACGGTGCCGACGTGCTGGCCGTCGAGGCGGCGGCGCGCGAGGCCGTGGAGCGAGCGCGGTCGGGCGGCGGCCCGACGCTGATCGAATCGGTCTCGCTCCGGTGGAAGGGACACGCCGGACACGACCCGGCGAAGTACGTCCCCAAGGAACTCCTCGAGGAGTACATGCGGGACAAGGACCCGGTGAAGAACTTCGAGAAGTACCTCTTGGCGGAAGGCGTCGTCAACGAGCAGGACGTCGCTGATCTTCAGGCCCGGATCGAGAAGGAGTTCGACGAGGGCTACGAGTTCGCGCAGGCGTCGCCGTATCCGGAGCCGCAGGACTTCGCGAAAGGCCTCTGGGTCGAGGACGGCTACTGGACGAGCGAGCCAGGCCGCGACGGCGGCACGGAGGCCTCCTGATGGCACAGGCTCAAAGCACCCGGCCGAACAAGCAGAGCCTCGAAGCGGGAGCCGCCGGCCACGGCGCGGAGCCGCGCGGCAAGCGAACCGAGGACGGCCAGGCAACCTACCTCGTGGCGATCGCCGAGGCGCTCTGGGAGGAGATGGAGCGCGACGATCGCGTGTTCATGCTCGGCGAGGACATCGGCGTGTACGGCGGTGCGTTCAAGGTCACCGAGGGTTTCTACGAGCGGTTCGGCGCCGAGCGCGTGATCGACACGCCGATCGCGGAGGAGACGATCGTCGGCATGGCGATCGGGTCGGCGATGGAGGGGTTCCGGCCGGTGGCGGAGTTCCAGTACTCCGACTTCATGACCAGTGGGTTCGACGAGATCTCGACCGCGCTCGCTCGGGTGCACTATCGGAGCGGGGTCCCGCTGCCGGTGGTCCTCCGCGGCCCGTCCGGCGGGATGGTGCGTGCCTCCTCGTTCCACTCGGTCAACCCGGAGCCGTGGTTCGCCTATTCGGGCGGGATCAAGATCGTCTGCCCGGCCTTCCCTGCGGACGCGAAGGGACTGCTGAAATCCGCGATCCGCGACGACAACCCCGTGATGTTCCTCGAGCACAAGTGGATCTACCGGCGGATCCGCGAGCAGGTCCCCGAAGATCCGGACTTCCTGATCCCGATCGGCTCGGCCGAGGTGAAGCGGGAAGGCGACGACGTCTCCATCGTCACGTACGGCGCGATGGTGCATCGCGCGCTCGAGGCGGCGCAGGCGTTGGAGGGCGAGGGGATCTCCGCCGAGGTCGTGGATCTCCGGACCGTCGTCCCGCTCGACGAGGAGACCGTCCTCCGGTCGATCGAGAAGACGTCGAGGGCCGTCGTGCTCTCGGAGTCCTACCGGACCGTCGGGATCGGGGCCGAGGTCGCCTCGACGATCGCCGAGAAGGCGTTCGAGCACCTCGACGCCCCCGTCGTCCGGCTGTCGCCACCGAACGTCCCTGTACCGTTCTCTCCGACCCTGGAGGACGCGTTCCTTCCCGGCGTGAACGACATCGTCGCAGAGGTCAAGAAGCTCTCGGCCTGGTGAGGAGATCCCGATGACCACGATCAGCATGCCCCAGCTCGGCGAGACGATCATCGAAGGAACGATCCTGAAGTGGTTGAAGCGGGAGGGCGAGACCATCGAACGCGATGAGCCGCTCTTCGAGATCTCGACCGACAAGGTCGACACCGAGGTTCCCTCGCCGGTCACCGGCACCGTCTCGAAGATCCTCGTCGAGGAGGGGCAGACCGTGCCGGTCGGCACCGACCTCGCCGAGATCTCCGACGATGGCGCCGGAGCCGCCTCCGGCGGGGGGCCAGCGCCCTCGACTCAGGAAACCTCCTCACCACCTCAGGCTGAGGCCGGGACTAGATCGGGCGCCGAGCCCCTCGCTCCGGAGGCGGCTCCGGCGCAAGCCGATCCCCCAACGTCGGAGGCGGCTCCGGCGCCTTCCACAGCTCCTGCGTCCACGGAGAGCGCGTCGGCGGTCGCCGACGGCTCGGCTGCCGAGATGCCCGCCGTCGAGCCGGCCACGCCCCAGGGCGCCGAGGCAACCGCGGCGACGGCGGCCATCGCGACCGCGCAGGAACCCGCCCCGTCCGGCGGATCTGGTGACCTGCCCGATCGGGGACCCAGGTCGCGGATCCTCTCGCCGCTCGTGCGCCGGCTCGCCGACGAGCACGGCCTCGATCTCTCACGCATCGAGGGCAGCGGCGCCGGAGGTCGGATCACCAAGCAGGACGTGCTCTCCGCCATCGACTCGGGCGGCGCGGCGACGGCAGTGGCGGCGGCGCCCGCTCCCGTGGAAGTGCCGGCACCCACCCCGGCCAAGGCCCCCGCGCCACCGACACCCACGCTCGCTCCCGTCCAACCCGCGGTCGCGGGCCCTGGCGACGAGGTCGTGCCCATCTCCCACATCCGCAAGCTGATCGGGCAGCACATGCTTTCCTCGCTCGAGACCTCCGCGCGCGCGTGGACGATGGTCGAGGTCAACATCGACCACCTCGTGAAGCTGCGTGAGCGGGCGAAGGACGCGTTCAAGGCCAAGCACGGCGTCAACCTCACGTACCTGCCGTTCGTGATCCGAGCGACCTGCGATGCGCTCCTCACCCACCCCGAGGTGAACTCCGAGCTGCGAGGCGACGAGATCGTGCGTCACCGCTACGTGAACATGGGCATCGCCGTCTCCTACGACGCCGGACTCATCGTCCCGGTCATCAAGGGGGCCGACGCGATGAACACCGTCGGACTCGCGCGAGCGATCGCCGATCTCGCCGGGCGAGCGAGGGCGCACCAGCTCAAGCCCGACGAGATCCAGGGCTCGACCTTCACCATCACGAACCCCGGCCCGTACGGCTCGATCGCGAGCCTCCCGATCATCAACCAGCCGAACACCGGGATCCTCTCCCTCGACGCGATCCAGAAGCGGGCGGTCGTGATCGACGACACGATCGCGATCCGCTCGATGGTGAACATCTCGATGTCCTGGGACCACCGGACGATCGACGGCGAGATCGCCACCAGGTTCCTCGCCCGCGTCAAGCAGAACCTCGAGACCTGGGACTTCGCCGAGGACGTCGCCATCTGAGAGGGAGGCGATGACCCGAGAGGCCGTACTGATCCGGCCGGAGGGACCTGTTCCCTACGGGCCGGCGAACGAGGCGATGCACCGTCTCGCCGAGCGCAGGCTCGCGGGCGAGATCCCCGACACGGTGATCCTCCTCGAGCACCCGCCGGTGTTCACGGCGGGGCGCCGCGCGCGGCCCGACGAGCTCCTGTGGTCGCCCGATGAGTTGGCCGCGCGCGGCGCCGAGGTCCATCGCATCGACCGTGGTGGGGCGTTCACGTTCCACGGACCCGGCCAGCTGGTCGGCTACCCGATCCTCGACCTCGGCCCCACACCGGATGCCGCGGCGCACCTGCGCCGGATGGAAGAAGCCGTGATCCGCACCGCATCCGAGTTCCGCGTAGCGCTGCATCGGCGCGAGGACGTGCAGACGGGCGTCTGGCACGGTGACGACAAGGTCTGCGCGATCGGCGTCCGGCTGATGCGCGCCCGGGTCACGTTGCATGGCTTCGCCTTGAACTGTGACCCCGAGCTGTCCTGGTTCGACGGCATCGTGGCCTGCGGGCTTCCCGGCCATGGCATCACGTCGCTCAGCCGGCTGGCCGGACGCTCGATCACGGTGCCTGAGGTCGCACCCGTGCTCGAGCGCCAGGTTGCCGAGGTCTTCGACCTCGCGTTCCGCGGATCGCGATGGCGCGCCATCGAGCTCCAGCCGGCGACCGTCGTCTGAGTTCGTGGGCGCCGCGGAGGTTCGCCTGCGGCGCGTGCGTGAGGATGATCTAACGACGTTCCTCGAACATCAAGCCGAACCCGACGCCAACCGGATGGCGAACTTCGAGGCCCGAGACGCCGAGACCTTCATGGCGCACTGGACCAAGATCCTGCGCGACGAGACCGTCGTGGTCAGGACGATCGAGTTCGAGGACCGTGTGGCTGGCAACGTCGTGAGCTGGGAGCACGACGGAGAGCGCGACGTGGGCTACTGGATCGGCCGCGAGCACTGGGGAAAGGGAGTGGCCACGGCCGCGCTCTCGGCGTTCCTCGACGAGCTGGACACACGACCCCTTCACGCCCACGTCGCCACGCACAACATCGGCTCGATCCGGGTTCTCGAGAAATGCGGCTTCGAACTGACCGGCGAACCGACTCCGGCCGGCGCCGGTGGCGTTCAGGAAATGCTCTTGAAGCTCGACCGCTGAGGTCAGAACAACGCAGCGGATAGGAGCCGCCGGTGCTCCTGCACGAGCGGATCGTCGTCACCCACCGCGGTGAAGACCGTGATCATCGCGTCTCTCGCGGCGTCGCGGTCGTCCTCGAGGGCCTGCAGCATCCCGGCGAGACCGCCGATCACATCACCGGACGCGACGAGACGCTTCGCCTCCTCCAGGATCCCGTCCTCCGAGGTGTTCGCCCATCTCCGTAGGGTGATCGTCGCGAGGACCTTCTCCGCCTCGGGGTCCGGGCGGTGCTTGCTCACGAGACCCTCTGCTTCGTCCAACTCGCCACGGTCCACGAGGATCCGGGCCAGCCCGACCGCGGCTTCGCGGTTGTCGGGATCGTCCTGGAGCACCTGCCGGTATCGCTCCTCGGCGTTCTCGAGATCGCCGGATTCCTCCGCCGAGCGGGCCTCCTCGGCCTTCTTGTCCGCCTCGGTCGGCAGGATGGAGTCGATGAACTTGTTCACCTCGGGTTCCGGATAGGCGCCGATGAACATCGTCACAGGCTGGCCGTCCTTGAACGCGATCACGGTGGGGATGCTCTGCACCCCGAACGCCGAAGCCGTCATGGGGTTCGCATCGGTGTCGAGCTTCGCGAGGAGGAAGGCGCCCTGACGCTCGTCCGCGACCTTCTCGAGGGTCGGCGTCAGCTGACGACAGGGCCCGCACCACTCGGCCCACATGTCCACCACAACCGGACGATCCTTCGAGCCTTCGACGACGACCTGTTCGAAGGTCTGGTCGGTGACTTCGATGACGTTGGATGACGTTGCCATGCCTGCCTTCCCGCTCCTGTCTCCGTTCGACCCGCTCAGGCCAGTCTCGACGACGACCTCGCAAGTGGCAACGCGCAGCGAGCCCACCTTGTTCCGGCGACTTCGAACAAGACCACTGTTATCCTGCGAAGACGGTGCGAGGAGAGACGGCGTGTCGACCCGGGTAGCCGAGACCCCACACAGCGCGCTCGGCCTGTCCACCGAGGATCTCCTCGCGATGTACCGGCTGATCCTCACGTCGCGACTGCTCGACGAGGCCGCGCTCCGGCAGAACCGCATGGGCCGCGCGCCGTTCGTCGTGCCGGCGGCGGGCCACGAGGGCTGCCAGATCGGCACGGCATGGGCGATGCGCCGGGGCACGGACATCTGGCTCCCCTACTACCGGGACCTCGGTGTCGTGCTCACCGCCGGCATGACGCCCTACGAGGTCTTCCTCGGGGTCTTCGCGAAGGCCGATGACCCGTCCTCAGGAGGCCGCCAGATGCCGGCCCACTGGGGCTCGCGGCGCCTCGGCATCATCAGCGGATCCTCCCCCATCGCCACCCAGGTACCGCACGCGGCCGGGATCGCGTTCGCCGCGAAGCACCGAGGGGAGGATGCGGTGGTGGGCTGCTGGTTCGGTGACGGGGCGACCAGCGAAGGCGACTGGCACGAAGGGCTCAACTTCAGCGGGATCCACCGGCTGCCCGTGATCTTCGTCTGTGAGAACAACCAATACGCGATCAGCGTGCCGCAGTCGAAGCAGATGGCGGTCAAGGACGTCGCCTCGCGCGCGGAGGGCTACGGCTTCCCCGGGGTCGTCGTGGACGGGAACGACGTGCTTGCGTGCTTCGGCGCAATGAAGACGGCCCACGAGCGAGCGCGTGCCGGCGAGGGCCCCACGCTGATCGAATGCAAGACCTACCGGTTCATGCCACACACCTCCGACGACGATGACAAGTCCTATCGCTCACGTGAGGAGGTCGAAGAGGCACGGGGCAAGGACCCGCTCGTCCGATTCGGCGCGTACCTCCGCGAGCACGACCTTCTCGACGAGCCGAAGGACGAAGCCCTGCGCGCCGAGACGAAGGAGGAGATCGAGGAGGCGATCAAGGCCGCGTGGGACGCGCCCGATCCCGATCCGGACTCGGCGCTCCTCCACGTGTTCCAGGAGGAGCAGCCGTGACGGAGAAGAACGTGGTGACGGCGATCCGCGACGCCCTCCACGACGAGATGGCGAACGACGAGCGGATCGTCCTTCTCGGCGAGGACGTGGGGATCCGCGGCGGCGTGTTCCGGATCTCGGAAGGTTGGATGGAGGAATTCGGCGAGCAACGCGTGATCGACACGCCGCTCGCCGAGTCCGGGATCGTCGGGGTTGCGATCGGCATGGCATTGCACGGATTGCTCCCGATCGCCGAGATCCAGTTCGCCGACTTCATCCACCCCGCGTTCGACCAGGTGATCTCCGAAGCGGCCCGGATGCGCTACCGCTCGAACGGGGACTTCGGCGTCCCGATGGTGATCAGGACGCCGTGCGGCGGCGGGATCCATGGGGCCCTCTACCACTCGCAGTCCATCGAGGCCTTCTACGCCCACATCCCGGGCATCAAGGTCGTGATGCCATCCACTCCGGCCGATGCGGCGGGGCTCCTTCGGAGCGCGATCAAGGACGCCGATCCGGTCCTGTTCCTGGAACACAAGAAGACCTACCGCTCGATCAAGGGTGAGGTGGCCGACGACGCCTACCTCACCCCGATCGGCGTGGCCGACGTGAAACGTGAAGGCGACGATCTGACGTGCGTCAGCTACGGGTACGCGCTCCACACCTGCCTCGATGCCGCCCGGCGGCTCGAGGAGGACGAGGACGTCTCGGTCGAGGTGGTGGACGTTCGGACCCTCGCGCCGCTCGACGTCGACACGATCGTCGGATCGGTGCGGAAGACCTCGAAGGCGATGGTCGTCTACGAGGACAATCGGACCTACGGCGCCGGGGCGGAGATCGCCTCGACGATCGCCGAGCAAGCGCTGTTCGACCTGGACGCGCCGATCGTGCGCATCGGAGGCCCCGACATCCCCGCGATGCCGTTCGCGGCTCCTCTCGAGCACTTCTTCATGGAGCCGGAGCCCGATCAGATCTACGCACGCATGCGCGAGCTCGCCCGCACATAGCGGAACGCTGGCTACACTCGGAAGCGATGACATCCGTCGCGCTCGGGACCGACCACAATCCGAACAAGCGGCGCCTCCACCTACCGATCATCGGGGTCACGAACGGACCCGGGGTGGAGACCGTCGCCGGCAAGAAGCCTCCGTGGCTCAAGGTGCGTCTCGCCTCCGGCCCCAACTACCAGGACCTCAAACGCATCATGCGCGACCGGTCGCTGCACACGGTCTGCGAGGAAGCGATGTGTCCGAACATCCGGGAATGCTGGGAGGAGCGCGAGGCCACCTTCCTGATCCTGGGAACGAAGTGCACGCGACGTTGCGGCTTCTGCGACGTGATGACGGCCAAGCCGGATCCGGTGGATGGGGACGAGCCGGCTCGGATCGCCGAAGCCGTCCGCGAGATGGGATTGCGCTACGTCGTGCTCACCGGTGTCGCTCGCGACGACCTGGAGGACGGCGGAGCCCTCATCTGGGCCTCGGCGATCCGCGCCGCACGCGAAGCGGTACCCGGCATCGGCATCGAGGTGCTGCCGTCGGACTTCAAGGGGGGCGAGCGCGACATCGCGACCGTCCTTGCGGCGGCACCCGACGTGTTCGCGCACAACCTCGAGACCGTACGAAGGCTGCACGACCGGATCCGCCCGGCGTTCGGCTACGACCGTTCGCTCGGGGTACTGCGGTTCGCGAAGCGACATCGCTCCGGTCAAGTGACGAAGTCGAACCTGATCCTGGGGATGGGCGAGCGAGCCGACGAAGTGCCGGCCGCGATGGCCGACCTGCGCGACGCGGGCATCGACATCCTCACGATGGGTCAGTACCTGCAACCGACCTCCTACCACCTTCCCGTCGACCGCTGGGTCCATCCCGACGAGTTCGCCGAACACAAGCGGGTCGGTGAGCAGATGGGGATCTCGCACGTCGAGGCGGGGCCGTTGGTCAGGTCCAGCTACCACGCCGGGAAGCAGCTGAAGCGAGCGGTCGAGGCCGGGGTCGCCGCGCCGGTCTCGCACTAGAGCAGTCGCAACTGCTCCGCCCGCACCTTCGCCTCAGGCGATCGCTCGCGGCGGAAGAACCTCCGGGCCGGCTCGACGCCTCGACGGACCCCACCGGCGGCGGCGACCATCGACGTCACCTGACGGCCCAGCCCATCGCGCATCGACTTCGGTCCGTAGGGATGCCGATACATCTCCAGGTAGCGCGGAACGAGATCGGGATGCTTCTCCTCGAGCCATGGGAGGAACTCCTCGCGAACTCCGGGCCGTAGATGCAGCAGGATCGGCGAAACGTGCGTCGCGCCCGCGTCGATCGCGGCTTGTACGACCTCGCGCAGCTGGTCGGGACCATCCGAGATCCCCGGCAGGATCGGCGCCATCAAGACGCCGGTCGGGATACCCGCCTCGGTGAGCGTCCGGATCGCGTCGATCCGCGCGCGCGGGTGGGGCGTTCCCGGCTCGGTGTTCCGCCATACCTCCTCGTCCAACGTGCCGATCGAGAACGCCGCAGAGACCGGCGCGACGCGGGCCGCCTCCTGCAACAGATCCAGGTCCCGGAGGATCAACGTTCCTTTCGTCAGGATCGAGAACGGGTTCCGATGGTCGATCAACGCTTCGATGATCCCCCGCATCAGCCGGTACCGCCCCTCTGCTCGCTGATACGGGTCCGTCGCCGTCCCCATCGCGATGTGCTCGCCCTTCCAACGCTTCGCGGCGAGCTCCCGGCGAAGTACGTCCGGCGCGTTCACCTTGACCACGATCTTCGTCTCGAAGTCGCGGCCAGCGTTCATGTCGAGGTAGGAGTGGGTCGGCCGAGCGAAGCAGTAACTGCAGGCATGCGAACAACCCCGATACGGGTTGATCGTCCAGTCGAACGGGAGGGCGCCGCCGGGCACGCGGTTGATGACCGACTTCGCCTCAGACTCGATGAACGTGATCCCACGGAACTCAGGTGTGTCGAAGGTCTTCCGGCCGATCTCGAAGAGTTGATCCACGCGATACAGGATACTCGAACGTCTGTTCGAGTGCTGTCGGGCGATCAGTGGGGTGCGTCGACCCGCTGCGCGAGTCTCGGCAGCATGGCGACGGCGATCTCCGGCTCCTCCTTGAGGAGCTTGGAGAAGTCGCTACGGGAGATCGCGAGGCACCGGACGGGCGTCTTCGCACGGATCCGAGCCTGCCGGGGGTGATCCGTGAGCAGCGCGAGCTCGCCGAAGAACTCCCCCGGTCCCAGCTCCCATGCGCGGCCGTCCGGAGTCTGAACCTCGACCGTTCCTTCCTCGAGGACGAACATCCCGGAGCCGGGCTGACCCACCTCGACGAGGACCCACCCCGCGGGCTCCTCGAACTCGGTTGATAGCTCGGCGATCCGCTTCAACGTGTGGTCGTGGAGGTCCGCGAAGAGCGGCACCCCCCGGAGCTTCTCGACGTCCATCGCGCCGGACGCTACACGAACGAGACAGCCCGGATCGGCAGGCCTGGGATCCGCTCCGTGGCTCGGGTAGCGTCGGGTCGTGGCTCGCCGGCTGCTCCTCGTGGCGGCTGTCGCCGTCTTCCTCGGTGCCGGGATCTTGGCGATCTCGCTCCCGATTCGGCTCACCTGCGCCAGCATGGGCTACCCGGAGGGGACGCGGTGCAAGGAAGGCCGGATCGACTTCGACGACCACGGCCGCTTCGTCTCGGTTCACGTGGATCGGCTGTTCGGCCTCCGTCTCGCGATCCTCGGGTCAGGCGTGATCGTAGGAACAGTGCTCCTCCTGATGAGGGACCGCCCCCAGTCGTGACGGGGACCGGGGCTCAAGCAGTGAGCGACGAAGGAGCGAACGTAGCCCCGAAAGAAAGTGGAGGAACCGGCCTGTAAGCCGGATCCTGTGCCGGGACCGAGGTCCCGGCGGCGGCCATCTCTCTCGGCGCGCACGCGGGTCTCCCCGCCGCGCAGCCGCGTCGCGGTTCACCCGCGCCGTGCGGCCTACCCGGCAGCTCGGGCGGGCCACCCTCGAACGCTGCCTGCTTGGCCTTGCTCCGGGTGGGGCTTGCCGAGCCGGCGCGGTCGCCCGCGCCGCTGGTGCGCTCTTACCGCACCGTTTCACCCTTGCCCCTCCAAGAGGGGCGGTCTGTTTTCTGTTGCGCCTTCGCGAGGTCACCCCCGCCTGGGTCACCCCAGCACCCTGCCCTGTGGAGTCCGGACTTTCCTCGACCGCGCACGAGGCGCGGCCGCGGCCGCCCGGCCGGCTCCTCCGTTCACAAGGGTACTGCGTACGATGGGTTCTCCTCGATGCGCCGGATCGCAGCTTGCCTCGTGATCGCCGTCGCGGCCGCGGCCGCCTGCTCCCGAACGCCCGAACCGAGGGGACCCGAGCAGGCGATGAGCCAGCAGGTCATGGGACTCGACGACCTTCGTATCGCGGGCCAGGCACGGTCGGTCGCACTGGCGTTCCTGCGCTCCTACGCGGGCTCCCCGGCCGACGGCGGGCGAGCCCTCACCCCGCTTGTCGACGGCGTTCTCGCGCGGGAGTGGGCCCATTGGGTCGGGGTCCAGAACGCCGGGTTCCCGGGCACGATGGAAGGCACCCTGCAGCTCGGACACCTTGGCTACGCCTCTCCCGTTCGGGCCGCGGACGGTTCCCTCGACGATCTGGTCGCTTACGGCGTTGTCGTGCGCGCGACCGTCACGTTCGCCCTCACGGACGAGGCCGGTGCCCCGCTCGCCCCGCTCCAGCGAGCGATGGACGGGATGATCGTGATGATCCAGGGATCGGACGGCGCGTTCCGTGTCATCAACTTCGTCCGCGACGGGCGTCGTCTGGATGAGTTCTTCCGCGTCTTCGACGGGACGCGCGAACGGCGGAATGGGGTCACCGTGGAGATCCGCAACCTCGTTCAGCTTGACCGCTGGCAGTTCGGGATCGAGATCACGAACGACACCGACCGCACGGTGCGCATCCTCCCCAACCTCACCGCGCTGCTTACGAAGACGGAGGAACTCGCGAGCTCGGAGCGACCCCTGGTCACGTTCCCGAAACCACTCGAGCCCGGCGAATCGGCCGAGGGCATCGTGAGCTTCGTGGCGCCAGCCAAGACCCAGGCTCTCGACCTACAGGTCGCCGTGGCCGGACCTGACGGGGAGGCAACGGGCTTCGTCTTCGGTATCCCCGAGGCGGCGGGGACCCCGACACCCTCTCCGAGCTCCTCCGCCTAACGCTCTCCCGCGAGCCATCGGTCGACACCTTCGTTCGCGAGGCGGTCGGCCTCGACGTTCTGCTCCCGCGGAACATGTTCGAAGGAGATGCGCTCGAACCCTGCCGCGATGCTCCGGGCACGGCGGTGGAGCGGCTGGAGGTGCGCGCTCTTCACCCGATAGCGGCCGGTGAGCTGGTTGATCAGGAGCAGGCTGTCTGAGCGGAGCGTCACGGATCGCGCTCCGAGCTCTTTCGCCCGTGCGAGGCCTTCGATGACCGCCGTGTACTCCGCCACGTTGTTCGTCGTCTCGCCGATCCCTCGCGCGATCTCGGAGACCACGGTGCCATCCTCCGTCGTGATCTGCACGCCGATGCCGGCGGGACCCGGGTTCCCGCGGGAGGCTCCGTCGCAGGAGACGATCAGATGACCAGGATCCGCCGGCAGTGCTCGCACCTCTTCGGGCCCTCGACGCGCTTCAATCGATCGACATAGACGGACGAGAGCTGTTCGTGGCATCCCTGGCACACGCCATCGATCAGTGCCACCGCGGCGATCCCTTTCTTCTGAGGACGCAGGTCTTCGTAGAGCTCGAGATACTCGGCGTCGACCGTCTCCGCGAGCGCGGCCCTCGCTTCCGAACGCTCCTTGAGCTCGGCCGCCAGTCGTTCCAGCTCGTCGGCGGCGACACTCCCCACCTCCTCCACACGCGCGCGAAGCGCTTCGGAGCGTTCGCCCGCTGCGCGTTCCTGGGCCTCGAGCTCTTCCCGGATCTCCATGAGCGCGAGGAGCTCGTCCTCTCGGTCGCTGCGGCGCTTCTTGAGGTTGTCGACCTCGTGGGTGATCGAATCGAGCTCCCGCGCATTCGCGACCGAGCCGTCATACAGGCGCCGCTCCTCGGCGGTCGCCTTCTGGGACATCGAGTCGATCTCGTGTTCGAAGCGCATCTGGTCTCGGGAGAGCTCATCCAGCCGCAGACGGAGCTCCCCCATCATCCGTTCCGCCTCGTTCGCTTCGGCGAGGGCGGCCGCCGCGTCATCACCCGTCTCCAGGGCTGCCATCCGCGCCATCAGTCGATCGATCGCGGTATCGAGCTCTTGGATGTCGAGCAGCGGGCGCGCGGGATCCATGGGCGCGGAAGCCTAGCCGATGCTCCGGTTGCCGCAGACGGAGCAGCGGCTACGCTCCGGCCATGCGAGGAGAGGCCGATGGGCGGGTGGCGCTCGTCACCGGCGCCGGAAGTCCGACGGGGATCGGCTTCGCGACGGCGAGGATCCTGGGGCGGGAAGGAGCATCGCTCGCGATCGCCTCGACCACCGAGCGGATCCACGAGCGGGCGGGGGAGCTGAACGCCACCGGGGCCGATGCCGGTGGGTTCGTCGCGGACCTCACCGATCGGGAACAGGTGCGGCGGATGATCGACGGGATCGTCGGGCTGTACGGACGGATCGACATCCTCGTGAACAACGCCGGCATGGTGACCGTCGGCATGGACGGGATGGAGGAGCGAGAGTTCCTCGAGCTCGACGATGCGGCCTGGGATCGCGACCTCGAGATGAACCTCGGGACGGCCTACAACGTGACGAAGGCCGCGCTCCCGGGGATGGTCGAACGGAGTTGGGGCCGGGTCGTGATGGTCTCGTCGGTGACGGGGCCCGTGGCGACCGCTATCGGGTCGAGCGGGTACGCCGCGGCGAAGGCCGGCATGGACGGGCTGATGCGCGGCCTGGCGATCGAGGTCGCGCGACACGGCGTCACCGTGAACAGCGTGCTCCCGGGATGGATCGCGACGGGCTCGCAAACTGCAGAAGAGGAAGTGGCGGGGCGCTACACGCCGGTCGGCCGCTCGGGAACCCCCGAGGAGGTCGGCGAGGTGATCGCGTTCCTCGCATCGGATCGCGCGAGCTACGTGACGGGCCAACCTTTCGTCGTCGACGGAGGCAACGTGATCCAGGAGCCGAAGGGTCCATAGCGTCTTCACGACGCCCGGCCGCTCATGCCCGGTTCCCGTTCCCGACGCGTGGCCGTGGTGATCATCGCCATCGCCGTGGCGGCGACCTGTGTCAGCCTCGGACTCTGGCAGCTCCGCCGCCTCGACGAGCGACGGGCGCTCAACGCAAGGATCCTCGAACGACGGTCGACCACGCCTCTCTCGATCGAGGGAGTGCCCGGGAACGCGGCCGCCGAACCGTACCGGCCGGCCACGGCGCAGGGCAGATACGACGTCGAGCACGAAGTCCTCGTGTACGGCCGGAGCCTCGACGGCGAAGCCGGACACCACGTGGTGACGCCGCTCATCCTCCCGGGAGGGGGAGCGATCCTCGTCGTTCGAGGTTGGGTGCCGTTCGCGATGCAAGCGGCTCCGGTCCGCGACGCGGCGCCCCCCGCGAACGAGGTCAGGGTGAGGGGGTCCCTCGCGCTCGATGAAGGCGACGGATCGATCTTGCCCGACGCCGAGGGGATCGTTCGAGTCCTGGACGTGAGGGGCATCGCGTCCGCGCTTCCGTACGACGTGTTCCCTCTCCCCCTCCAACTGGCTGATCAGACGCCGCCGCAGCCCGGGTCCCTGCCCATCCCGGTGCCGCTGCCGGCACTCTCCGAGGGCCCGCACTTCTCGTACGCGATCCAGTGGTTCTCCTTCGCCGTCATCGCCCTCGTCGGCGCCGTGATCCTGCTCCGGCGAGACCGACGTCCCACTACTAGAGCCCCCTGATCACGAGCCCGGCCGCGGCGCTCCCGAGGATCACCGGCACGACGTTCCACCGGAAACGCCACAGGCAGACGAAGGCCGTCGCGACAACCGCGAGCGCGAAGGGATCGATCTCGGTCCAGACCGGAACCGGGAACTCGCCACCGAGGAACGCGATGATCCGGACCTCCCGGAACAACGTCAGGACGCCGAAGGTGACCGCCAGGTTCGCGATGACGCCGACGACGGCCGCCATCACCGTCTGCAGTGCGGAGGCGAGCCGCGCGTTGCCACGGATCCGCTCGACGTACGGGGCGCCGAGGAAGATCCACAGGAAGCACGGCGCGAAGGTCGCCCACACGGCGACGGTCGCGCCGAGGATCCCGGCGAGGAGCGGCGAGAGCCCACCCGGATGTTGATAGGCGCCAACGAAGCCGACGAACTCGAGGACCATGATCAACGGGCCCGGCGTGGATTCGGCGAGGCCGAGCCCCACCGCCATCTGGCCGGGCCGGAGCCAGCCGAACACGCCGACCGCCGCTTGGTCGACGTACGCGAGCACCGCATAGGCGCCGCCGAACGTGACCAACGCGGCCTTCGAGAAGAACCACCCCATGTCGGCCAGCGTGCCCGCGTCCTTCCTCCACAGCGCGACCGCCGCGATCGGCATCAACCAGGCGGCGAGGCCCACGGTCAGCACGACGACGTTCCGCGTCCAAGTGGGAGCCGGCGTGTGAACGCCCCCCGCGACAGAGGCCGCGGCCCGCTCCTCGAGCTCGCGTCCCACGCCCACCTCGAACAGCGAAGGCCGGATGATCCCGCCCACGAGCCCGGATGCGACGGCGACGGCGACCAGGATCGGGAACGGCACGTCGAGGACGAAGATGGCCACGAATGACGCCGCGGCGACAGCGCCCATGAGGCGATTCGGGAGCGCGGTGCGGGCGAGCCGGATGGTCGCGTGCACGACGATCGCGACCACGGCCGCCGCCAGCCCCGCGAAGGCCCCGGCCACCCAGCGGAGATCACCGTGCGAGACGAAGACCCAGGAGAGCGCCATGAGCAGGAAGAAGCTCGGCAGCACGAAGGCGATACCCGCGATGAGCCCTCCTCGGATCCGGTGGAGGAGCCACCCGATGTAGGTGGCGAGCTGCATCGCCTCTGGTCCCGGCAGCAACATGCAGTAGCTCAGCGCGTGCAGGAACCGCCCTTCGTCGATCCAGCGGCGATGTTCGACCAGCTCCTGATGCATCAGCGAGATCTGGCCGGCCGGTCCCCCGAAGTTCACGAAGCCGAGCCAGATCCAGAAGCGGGAAGCCACGCGGAAGCTCGGTGGCGTCGGCGCCTCGTCCCGGCTGGGTTCGTCCGGCCGTGCGTCGTCCGATGAGCGGGGCATCGCGCCCGAGGGTACGCTCGCCGCGTGCAGCTGACCCCCACCGAGGAGGAGAGACTCCGCGTCTTCACGGCGGCCCAGCTCGCGCGGGCGACGCTCGCGAAAAGGCTCCGGCTGAACGCACCCGAGGCGGTGGCGCTCGTGTGCGACGAGATGCACGCGGCTGGCCGCGGCGGTGCGTCGTTCGACGAGGTCGCCGCGGCCGGCCGCGCCGCCGTGCGGCCGGATCAGGTGATCGACGGGGTCGCGGGCATCGTGCCCGAGATCCGGGTCGAGGTACTGCTCGAGGAGGGCACTCGGCTCCTCGTGCTCAGGGAACCGTTCGGCGCGGCGGGAGATGACGACCCCGGCGCGATCCGCTTCGGCGAAGGCGACGTCGAGCTCGCGCCCGCGCGCGACCGGATCCATCTGCGAGTGACCAACCACGGCGAGCACCCGATCAGGGTGTCGTCGCACTTCCCGTTCTGGCGGTCGAACGAGCATCTCGAGTTCGACAGGGCTGCGGCGGAGGGCTTCCGGCTCGACCTCCCCGCCGGCGACTCGCTGCGGTGGGCGCCCGGCGAGACGCACGACGTGGATCTCGTTCGGTACGGAGGGACGGGGGCCTAGCCGCGTGCCCGAGCGGTACTCGCGCGCCGACCACGCGACGCGTCACGGTCCGACTGCCGGGGACCGGATCCGGCTGGGCGATACGGACCTCTGGATCCGGATCGAACGCGACCTCACCGATCCGGCCGATCAGGCGTTGTGGGGCTACGCCAAGAACTGGCGCTCGGGGCTGTCCCAGCACGACCGCGCGACGACCGAGAGCGAGCTCGACACGATCGTCGCGAGCGCGGTCGTGCTGGATCCGCTGCTCGGCGTCGTGAAGGCGGACATCGGGATCAAGGACGGACGGATCGCCGGGATCGGGCGGGCCGGCAACCCCGACATCACCGACGGCGTGGACCTCACGATCGGCCCGAACACGTGGCCGATCCCGTGTCACGGGTTGATCGCCACACCGGGCGCCGTGGATTCCCACGTGCACCTGCTCTCGCCGCGACTCGTTCCCGTCGCGCTGTCCGCCGGCGTCACGACCTTGATCACGGCCGGGTTCGAAGAGCCGCCGTGGAGGATGCTGCGGACCCTCGAAGCCTTCGAATACCTTCCCGTGAACGTCGGGCTCCAGCCGTCTGCCCGAACCGGCGTGCCGGGACAGCTCGATGTCGCGATCGAGGCGGGCGCCGTCGGCCTGAAGATCCACGAGGACTGGGGCGCCTACCCGGAGGTGATCGACGAAGTCCTCCGTGTCGCCGACGCGCACGACATCCAGGTGTGCTTGCACACCGACGGCCTGAACGAGTCGTGCGAGCTCGCGGACACGGTCGAGGCGATCGCGGGACGGGCGATCCACGCGTACCACGTCGAGGGGTCGGGTGGGGGCCACATCCCGGACGTCATCGGGATCGTCCGCGAGCCGAACGTCTTCTGCTCCTCCACGACACCGACGATCCCCTACGGACCGTCGACGGCCGCCGAACAGCTCGACATGAAGCTGATCGTCCACGAGGGGAACCCGGCGCTCCCCGACGACGTGGTCGCGGCTCGTGAGCTCGTCCACCCGGCCACGATGGAGGCCGAGGGGCCACTGCACGACCTCGGGGCGATCTCGATCGTCAACTCGGACTCGCAGGGGATGGGCCGGATCGGCGAGACGGTCCGGCGAACGTTCCAGCTCGCGCACGTGATGAAGGCGGCGGCACCGACGCACGAGGAGGACGGGGACGGCCGCGACGACAACGATCGGGTCCTGCGCTACCTCGCGAAGGTCACCGAGGAGCCGGCTCGCGTCCACGGGATCTCGCACGAGGTCGGCTCGCTCGCCCCGGGGCGACTGGCCGACCTCGTGCTGTGGGAGGCGTCCTCCTTCGCGGTCAAGCCGGTGATGGTGTTCAAGGGGGGCGTGGTGGCGTGGAGCGCGATCGGCGAAGGCAACGCCAGCGTCCACGGGGCAGAGCCCACGCGGTACGGGCCCGATTGGGGCGCGACGGGTGTGGCGCCCGCCGCGGTCTCCACCACCTTCGTTTCCGAGGCGGCCCTCGACGCCGGCATCGCAGGAAGGTTGGCCACGCGGCGGCGGCTCGTCGCGGTGCGAGGCACCCGCTCGATCCGCCGCGACGACCTCGCCCGGAACCGAACCACGCCGGCGATCGAGGTCTCACCAGAGGACGGAACCGTGACCCTCGACGGCCGAGTGCTCCGGACCGAACCGGTCGGCGAGGTGCCTCTTTCACGCCGCTACCTCTTGGCGTAGCACTCAGTCGCGGTTCCGCATCGCCTCCGCCGCCGTCTCGAAGTACTCGAGCAACGCGGCACGAGCCGGGGCGGGTGGCTCCATCGCATCAACGGCGGCTGTCATATGGAACAGCCAGCGATCTCGCTCACTCGGACCGACGGCGAACGGCGCATGCCGCATGCGGAGTCGGGGGTGTCCCCGCTCGCGGTCGTAGGTCGTGGGCCCGCCCCAGTACTGCGCGAGGAACAAGGTCAGGTGGCGGGTCGGGGACCCGAGGTCCTCCGGATACAGCGGGCGGAGACCCGGATCGTCCGCAACACCCTCGTAGAAGCGCGCCACGAGTCCTTCGAAGAACGCCATGCCGCCGACCGCGTCGTAGAGCGTCATCTCGGTCTGCACGGAGGCGCAGTCTACGAGCGCGGGGCCGGCGATCGACTCATGCCCGTTTCGGGGACCAGGCCACGACGGAGCCGCCCTTCAACACCAACGTCGGCTCCTCGGCGTCCAGATCCTGCACCCAGACGCCGGCTCGCTTCCCGATCAGTCCCGCGAACGCGAACGACCTGGCATCCGGCGACCAGAGCGTCATCGACTGGGCGAACTGTCCGTAGAACGGGACGTAGTCGCGCCAGAACGTGGGGCTCGGCAGGAAGGTCGGGCCGATCCGCCTGTCCACCTTCCCATCCCAGACGTGCCACCGATGGGTCGTGGGGTCGTCGCCCTCCTCCATCGTCATCAGCAGGAGCCGTCGCCCGTCGGGGCTCCACTGGAACGCGGAGGTCGGCGACTCGGTCACGGTTCGAGATCGAGCCGAACGAACGTCTACCACGTCGATGCCCCCGAGTCCGCTGCCGTCGTCCACCCGGTAGGCGACCCGTCTGCCGTCGGGACTCGCCACGAACTCGATCGAGCCCTCGAATCCGACCAGGTCCTTCGCGCGGTCGCCGTCGCGGACGACGAGTATCTGCCGGTTCTTCGTCATCGCCGCGTATACCATCCGTCCGTCGGCGAGCCAGACAGGCGCCTGGAAGATGCCGGGTGCGTCCCCGATCGGGAGCAGATTGCGCTCGAGGTCCAGCGTCCCGAGCGTCTCGCTGCCGACGTGGATCAACAGTTGTTGCCCCTCCGGTGACCACGACAGGTAGAACGGCTGGCCGACGCCGAGCGTGGTCGCGACGGGGCTCCCGTCCGCGCTGCGTCCGGCCACCCCCATCCCGATGGCGCCTTGGAAGGTCCCGAGGTACGCGATGCGGGACGAGGTCGGGTCCCATTGCAGGAAGAAGGTCCCGGTCTCCACGGGGAACTCGGTGCGAGACGAGCCGTCCGGAGCGCTCGTCACGAGCCGGGAGGACGCGCCCTGATCGGCCAGCTCGAGCTCCGCCCACGCGACGGAGCGACCGTCCGGCGACCACACGGGCTGACGCGCCTCGACGTCGATCCCACGGCTGGGGGCCAGAGCGATCACGTCACTCCCGTCGGGACCGAGGGTGACGATGCTGCCGTCGTCCTTCAGGACGAGCAGGCGGTCGCCGGTGGTCGGATGAGGGAAGGTTGCGAGGGAGGGCAGCGCTCCGGACGGTCCTTCCGGAGCACTGC
>Ga0307296_10000192_pt1 | contig 26516 bp, 32 predicted proteins | sample ER_DNA_153_FD_194467 | JGI IMG/M metagenome (GOLD analysis project Ga0307296, IMG submission 194467) | Bulk soil microbial communities from the East River watershed near Crested Butte, Colorado, United States - ER_DNA_153 | ecosystem: Environmental > Terrestrial > Soil > Floodplain | place... | reverse complement strand
TCCTCTCGGTGGACGTTGTGGCTTCAGAGCGGTTGAGCTGCCCATTTTCATCGGCCACCGCCGACTGTCAGCCGCTGACGTGCGACTCGCCATGAGCCGGTCACGCTCGCCGACGAGCTGCGGATGGCTGCGAGGTGCCCGACCACGAGCCTCCTCGAAGACCGGGCATGATCGGTAGCGAGCCGTACCCGCCGGCGCCGATGATTAGCCGGCCTCCGCGCCACGGGAACTCCTCAGCCGACAGAAGAGTATGGCCAAACTCATCGCGGTAGGGCTTCGAAGGCTCCTTCTTCCGTTGCCGCATCCGGCCACCCTCGATGAGGATGTCGCGTTGGGCTGCATTACACGACCGAGACAGCAAAGCGCGCTTAGGCCCAGAGCGGGCCGCGACGGCCGGGCGTGCTCAAGACACCGCGGCCTTACTGAGACTCCGACACCGGCATCTTCTCAGGCTCGCTGCCGCTGACCGCCTTGTCGATAACCTGCCAGACCTCTTGGTCCAGCCGGTTCTCCTTCCAGATGCCGTACGCGGTCCCCAGCAGCACCGGCGGTACCGCCACCAGCCCGATCGCCCCACTCACTGCCGCATCGACCCACTCGTGACCCCCCAGACTGATACTCACCTGACCCTCTCCGGGGGTGATAACCACCGTCAGCGCGTAGGCGACCCCCAGCAGCTGGCGCCACAGGCTCTCCTTGCGCGCCTGCATCACCGTACGGTCCCCACTAGTGCGGTAGACCTGTGCCTCGAACTCCTGCGCACGGAAGTGGTCCGCCAGCGTCCGGGCGAGCTCCTCCGCCGGGACGGTGGTGCTATAGATCCGCTCGATGTTCAGCGCCGGCCGACCGGCCCCGATGCCTTTGCCTTGCTCTTCGGCCATTTTCGCTCCCTCCGCTTGTCACTCCTGGCCATCGATACAGCCTAACCAAGCGCAGAATCTAGAAGAGAGCCAGAGCCGCACCCGCCGTTGTATGACCAAGTTGATGGCATTCGGGTATCACTGTCGCGCTGGGCACCATCAGACCCGAAACTGGGAGGGACAAGGGGCGGTACCGATCGCTTCCGGCACCTCTATCCGCTGGGACGCGTCGGGGAACTCGAGGACGTTGCCGCGGTTGCCTTCCTTGCTTCCAGCAATGCTGCCTGGATCACCAAACACAGACGTTCCCTCGTCGACGGCGGACTCATGACAGGTGCACGAACGACCCAGACAGCGCTGGGCCCGCGACCACTCTCTAGCGGCAGGACGGGTCATCTGCCGGTCGTGGAGAAGCTCCGCCGGGACGCGTCGAGACGCACCAGACCTAAGTCGCAAGCCGACCCTGGAATGGGCACCTCTCCGCGGCTGCCCTCGAGGGACCGCGCTCAGGCGCCGGGGTCGGGTGCGTGCTGGAGGCCAGCGCCGTATCGGTACAGAGTGGTCGTGTGACCTTCGAACGCCCCAGGAGATTCGCCATGTCGAAGGCCCAGCCACACTCGCCCGACATGCTGCCGGTGCTCTCCCGAGGAAAGCACCGCACCCCCGTAAGGGCGCGTGTTTCATGGAGTTGGCGTCCTACCTTGCCGGTGAGCGATGGAGCGATCACCCGGCGTGCACGCACTCATTGCTGGCATCGGTCGCCCGTTTGGTCAACGACCACACCTCCGACGAGGGCCGGCCGCGCCTGGCCGAGTTGATTCCATCTGCGATCGGGCTGACCGGCGACGACCTGCACATCGATGCCTTGATCACCCTGCGCTGCGCAACGATCGCGCTGCCGGTCGTAGCAGCCGATCGACAGCGGGTCCTCGCGGTCTCGGTTCTGGTCTGCGAGACGGTGTTGGCACAACTCGATGGGCGCCCGGGGGAACACTCTCTTTCCAGACAGTGAGCGCGTGCTGGGCGCAGTGCCCCGAGCGGCGCAATGGGCCGACCGCTTCACCAGTAACCTCCGTCCCCGGCTAGCAGCCTTCCGCCGGCAGGCCGCACCGCATGCTGTCCGATTCGCGGTCGAGGGTGCCGCACACGCGCTGATCCCCGATCCCGAGGTCATGTTGCGCAGAATGCTCGTCGAATCAATCGACATCTGCGCGGCGTGGACCGGCAAGGCAGCATCCGGTGTCGGGGTCGACGACGCCGCCTGGGCGGAAGCATGCCGGCTCACCGTAGCGGCGGACGGTCACTGGCAGGTAGACCAGGTCGTACCGAGCTCCACTCCCGCGGACAGGACCCTCGACAGACCAAGCCCACAGACGACGGCACCCGCCCAAAGCGCTCCGACACGGCCCGCAGAGAAACAGGTAGGGGTTGGAGTCCCCTGCCAGCTCCCTGTGATGTGTATTCCTTCGGCTGGGCTTGACTTTTCTGCATCGGCTGAGGTTTTACACAGTCCGCTGATGGTTGACATCTACTTCGGTTGATCCTTGACAATTCGTCACGAGCGCTCATCGCCGCGCCGCGCTACATACCTTGCAGCGTGATAGCCCGCCGTCAAACTGGAGTCCGCGAGCCCCGAGCAGAATGCGCCTCGCCTAACGGACTGACCTTGAAACTGCTTTCGCATCATGGGGGTCACGCGATTTCGCGAACATATCGCGCAACCGCTGCAACAACGTCGACCCGAGCCTGGCAAACGGCCGCTTTCGCCGACGTGAAACGTACGGTTCGCGATAGTACGCTCTGGGTCGATGCGGCCTTTTCGGCAGACAGGAAGTCTCGCGCTTTGCTTGGTTGACCGCAGATCGCTGTCGCGGCCTCTGCGTTACTGGCGCCCGTCTGATGGCCTGATTCGAAGGGAAGCACCAGCGAGCCGCTCTCCCTGTAGGTTCCTGTCTAGAAAGAAACTCTGATCGGGGGTTGGGATGTTTGACGGTCAACGGGTGCTCGTGACGGGAGGAGCGGGGTTCATTGGATCGCACCTCTGCGACCGACTACTGCAGGCCGGGCACGAGGTCCTGTGCATCGATAACTTCTATTCCTCCACGAAGTCCAACGTTGAGCACCTGCTCAAGCATCCTCGATTCGAGTTGATGCGGCACGACGTGACATTTCCGCTTTACGTCGAGGTCGATGAGATCTACCATCTGGCCTGCCCAGCGTCGCCAGTGCATTACCAGCGCGACCCAGTCCAGACCACGAAGACTGCCGTGCATGGGTCGATCAATATGCTTGGGCTGGCCAAGCGAACTAAGGCACGGATCCTGCTGACCTCCACTTCGGAGGTTTACGGCGACCCAGAGGTCCACCCGCAACGAGAGGACTATTGGGGTCACGTCAACCCGATCGGCCCGCGTGCCTGCTACGACGAGGGCAAGCGAGCCGCAGAGACGCTGTTTTTCGACTACTGGCGCCAGCATGACCTCAGCATCAAAGTTGTCCGTCTGTTCAATACCTACGGTCCGCGAATGCATCCTCGAGATGGCCGGGTGGTGTCAAACTTCGTGATGTCCGCACTGCTGGGTGAGCCTCTCACTATTTATGGAGACGGCAGCCAGAGTCGGTCCTTCTGTTACGTCGATGACCTCGTTGAGGGTCTGCTGCGGATGATGGGTACGCAGCACGCTGTCACGGGTCCGATCAACCTCGGCAACCCTGGCGAGTTCACGATCGCGGAGTTGGCGGATCTCGTTATCGAGCTGACTGGAACCAGTTCTCCCATAGAGCGGTTGCCACTGCCGGCCGACGACCCAGTCCGCCGTCGGCCGGACATCACTTTGGCCAAGAAGGTCGTCGGCTGGCAGCCCACCGTTCAGCTGCGGGAGGGCCTCCTGCGCACAATCGACTACTTCCGAAGCTCAGACAGCGCATTCATGGCCCCAGCAATCGCAACCGCCCGGCTCAACAACTGATCCACCCCCACGCCAGCGGCAAGTAGGCACATGCCCAGATCCGGATTGGGACACGCGCCCGAGCTACCCCGGACGGCGGGCAGCTGGCGCCGATAGCATGCGTACTCATTGCCTCCGTTGTGTGCCACTTCGACGAAAAGGAGTACGTCATGAGCGCCTACCAGACGCCGCCCGCAGGACCACCGGCTCAGGATCCGGGGCGGACGATGGGGATCGTCGGCCTGATACTGGCGATTTTCTGCAGTCTGATCGGCTTGATTGTGAGCGCGATCGCATACAACAAGTCGAAGAAAGCCGGATACCAGAACAACTTCGCGCTCGCAGGGATCATCATCGGCATCGTATCCCTGGTGCTCGGCGTGGTGATCAACTTCACCGTTGGGTTCCCCTTCATGAACCAGGGCTAACGAGGCTCCGACTTGGCAGGCCCCCGGGTGAGGCCTCTGGCATGCCTACAACGGGATCAGGCGTGGACGTGTCGGCTTTGGTTGCCTTACGCGGCACCGGTATACGAAGGAGAGAATCACTTTCAAGCAGAGGAGGATCTCGGCGTGTTCATAGTGCAGTCAACCGCGTTTGAAAGCGGCCAGGAGATGCCTCAGAAGTATGGAAACAAGGCGCAGAACGTCTCGCCTCCATTGGAGTGGGACGGCGCACCGGAGGAGACCAAGTCCTTCGCGCTCGCCTTCGTCGACATTCATCCGGTCGCCAGAGACTACGTGCATTGGTTGGTCGCCGACATCAGCACGCAGCTCAACTCGCTGCCAGAAGGGGCGGGGGGCAACAGGAATTCAGACCTGATCGAGGTCAAGCCGTACGTCGGCCCCTTCCCGCCGTCTGGGACACACGATTACGAATTCACGCTGTACGCCCTGCGGACCGACAGGCTCGGCGTCGGGCCAGGTGTCACGCTGCAGCAATTCAGGCAGGCTGCCGAACAGAACTCGCTCGCCACTGCCACGCTGATCGGGAAGTTCACGAAGATCAGGTAAACGTCGACTCAAGGACGTCGGCACCATCTCAGGAACTCCACTTCTCGCCCGTGAGCCTCTCAAAGATCTCCACATAGCGAGCGCGGGTCTCCGACACCACCTCCGGCGGAACCGCCGGCCCCGGATACGTACGGCCCCAATCACCCAATGATGAGGACCAGTCCCGCAGATACTGCTTGTCGTACGACCACTGCGGCCGGCCCGGCTCGTACTCCGACACCTTCCAAAATCTCGACGAGTCGGGGGTCAGCACTTCATCAGCCAAGATCAACTTCCTTGAAGCGTCCCGTCCGAACTCGAGCTTGGTGTCCGCGATGATCACCCCGCGCTCTCGTGCAATCTCGGCGCCTCGGGAGTAGACCGCCAGCGTCAGCCGCTCAAGATCATTTGCAGTTGTCTGGCCGACGGCATCGCCTACCTCATCCATGGTGATGAACTCGTCATGCCCAACCTCGGCCTTGGTAGTCGGCGTGAAGATCGGTTTCGGTAGCCGGTCCGCCTCAACAAGACCGGATGCGAGCTGGACACCCGAAATGGCGCCCGTCGCTCGGTAGCTCTCAAGACCGAGCCCAGTCAGGTAGCCGCGGGCAATGCACTCGACGGGCACCATGTCGAGTCGGCGGCACCGAATCGCCCGACCCTTCCATTCCGGTGGTACGTCCTCGGTGAGCACGTGATTGGGCACCAGATCGTCCACTTGACCGAACCACCACAGGGACAACTGCGTCAGGATCGCGCCCTTGTCCGGGATCGGGGTCGGCAACACCACGTCATACACCGACACCCGATCCGACGCCACCAGGATCAGGTTGTCCCCATCGGCGTACACATCACGGACCTTGCCTTGACGAATTAGCTCCACACGCAGGGTTCTAGCACATCCCGGTGTCTCGAATCTCAAGCAGCCGATACTAGGCGGGCTGACCCCGATGGCCGGGAGTCCGCTGGTCGGCCCCGGCGGCACACAACAAAGGGACCCGAAAGCCCCAACTCTTGGACGAGTCAGAGATGTTCGGGTCCCTGTGCGTGGTGTTTGGTTACCGCATGGTGTCTCTCTCGTCACCCTTCGTGGCACCGCTTGCTGAACGCAGGGCGTCGGCAACGTCATCACCGGTGTCCTTGACATTCTCGCCAGCCTGCTTGACGTCGGCCTTGGACTCCTGCATACGCCCTTCGGCCTCGAGATCGGGGTTGTCAGTTGCATCGCCCGTCGCTGCCTTCGCCTTGCCAGCCAGCTCCTCGGCCTTGTCCTTTGCCTTGTCCGCGAAACCCATAAGAGCCTCCCTGTTCTCATTGCGGCAACATCCCCGGGCAGGATCGTCCGGGTCATCAGATTCCTTACCCACCTCGAGGAATGTGAACACCAACTTTGCGCACCTATCGCTTCTCAAAATTCCGACCGTTGGCGGCTTTTTGGTTGTGCGGAGGCAGTTCGGATAGCGACTACGCCGCACTGGTCGGAAATTTGAGAGGGGAGCTGTCTCGACGCCCCAGCCAGAGGCTGACACGGGCGACCAGGATGACCGGGGGTTCGTCTCGCAGCTGCCGAGACGGTCAGTCACATTTCGGAACTGATCACGATGACCGGGACGCGTTGGATGGTGTTGTTGGCGAACCCACCGCGACTCCACCGTTGCCCAAGCGGCTGAGTCCGACCGCTGGCGTCCGTTGCGCGGCAGGCCAACACGTAGCTGCCCAGCTCGGACTGCCACGTCCATGTCCAACGTGCCCAGCCATGGGACGCCTGCGCTCGCTCGAGGTCAGCAGGTTCCCAGGTGTCCCCGCCGTCGATACTGACCTCGACCTTGCTGACTGGCGCCCAACCTGACCAGGCCCGTCCCTCGATCCTCACCGGACCAGACCTCACAACACGTCTGCGTGACATGAAGTCTGGGAACCCAGGTGGCACGAGTAGCGCTCGCGGCTCGATCCGGGTCACCGGAACGCCAGGTTCGTCAGGGGTGTCGCGCAATCGGTACGCCCGCATCTGGAACCCATCGAACGGCTGGGCAACGAGGGTGATCCGGCGCAGCCACTTCACGTGCGCCATGCCGTACCAGCCCGGAACGACCAACCGCAGCGGAGCCCCGTGCTGCGGCGGCAGCGGCGCGCCGTTCATCTCGTACGCCAGCAAGACGTCCTCGCGCAGCGCTTCCGTGACCGGCAGCGCCCGTTGGTAATCTTGCTCGAGGCCGCGCTCGATGCCATGGTCCGCACCAGTAAAGACCACATCGACCGCCTCCTCAGCAATTCCTGCCTCCTGCAACAGGCCCAACAGAGGCGTCCCGCTCCAGCGGGCGGTACCGACGGCCTCGGTCAGCCACGGTTGACTTACCGGACGCGGGAGCAGCCGAGCCCGGCCGTTTCCTGCGCACTCGAGCGTCACGACTGCTGTGACCTTGGGCCGGCTGCGAATAGCGTCAAGATCCAGCGACAGCGGGCTCCCGACAACGCCGTCGATCACCAGCTCGAAGGTAGTCGGATCGATGGCGGGGATGTCGTAGTGGATCAACAGGTAGTGCAATCCGGCCGGGGTGATGTCCCAATGCAAGGACTCCAACGGCATGCCGTGGTTGCGGGCGGCCAGCCGTAGCTCGTCGGCCGAGATGCCCTCCTCGGGACTTGCAACTCGGGCGGGCGAACTGATGCTCTCGAGATCGATGGTCACCGTGGATCCTTTCGGCATTCTCACTGTAACCCTGCGGTTCCGATCGGGCGCCGGCTAAGCTCCGCGCAGCAATCCCCTGCCCTCGCGCCAGAAGGCCGCCAGATCCTCGATCGAGTCGAAATCCGCTGCATCCCGCAGCCCGCCGAACGGCGCATTCCAGAAGGGGCCGCCATCATGATCATGCGCACTGACGTACGCGTACGGCGTGGGATGAAAGTCCTCTCCGGGCGAGGACCCATATGAGCGATCGTCCAACAAGATCGCCAAGTCAAAGTGCTCAGGCCACAGAATCGGCTGCTGGCCCGGATCCAGCACACGCAACGCAGCATCGCTGAGTACGAACCAGTCAACGATGACCCGAACGGCCGCCGAGTCAAGATCAACAACATCATCCGGCTGCGCGCCGCTGCCCTCGCGACAGCCGATATCCGGCGCTCCGAACTCGACACCAAGCCGGTCAGCAAGATCGCGGAACGACCCTGCCGCGGGCACCCTCCGATCCCCCGCTACCAGCTCCAGTCCATCCAACCGGCGCTCCGGCCCGGTGGTCGTGCCGAACCCGCCTGGGGTCACCCGCAGCGCAATCTCACCGGTCGCCTCATACTCAGGGCCCGGCGAGCAGACACTCGGCGATCCCATGCAGTTGGTGTCGGGTGGCAACCAAGGTGGAGGTGGTCGGTCCAGAATCGGCGTGATCCATGGGACTCCTTCAGGTAAGTGCTGGCAGATTGCTCGCTGCGCGCGCAGGCTGCAACCTGTCAGCAGTTTCCCAGCAGGGCACGCCAAATAGTCCTGCGGGCGACCACCCGACTCGCGGCTAAGCCGTCGCGGCAACCTCGAGATCAGCAATCACGATCTTCCTCATCTGGAACAGTGCCTGGGTGACGCGCTCTGCCTGCTCGGGATCGCTGCTCGACAGCAGCTCCTCGAGCCGGTCTGGCACAACCTGCCACGAAACGCCGTACTTGTCCTTCAACCAGCCACACATGGACTCCTCGCCGCCACCTTCGGTAAGCGCGGACCAGTAGCGATCCACTTCAGCCTGGTTGTCGCATGGCACCTGGAAGGAGATCGACTCGTTGAAGGTGAACTCCGGGCCGCCGTTCAGGGCGACGAACTTGCTTCCGTTCAACACGAAGTCGACGGTCATGGTTTGACCAGCCCGCTCGCCGGCGGGGTACGGCGTCACCTTGCCCACGCTCGAGTCCGGGAAAATTCCCGCGTAGAACCTCGCCGCCTCCTCACCCTGAGTGTCGAACCATAGACATGTTGTGAACGCGTCCATCCCTTACTCCTTCGTCGCTTGAAGCTTCAGACGACCAGCATCGCCTCTGCCAAAGTTGGACTCGACGAGCGGTCCAGATTCATCGCAGATGCTGCCACTCAAGTCGCGGCATTAGGTTGAGGGAATGAAGATCACCTTCGCGCAGGGGGACATCACCGAACAAGAGGTCGATGCCATCGTCAACGCAGCCAATCACTCACTGCTGGGCGGCGGCGGGGTTGACGGAGCGATCCATCGTCGGGGCGGGCCCGAGATTCTGGCTGAGTGCCAAAAGCTCCGGGAGGACAAATATCCCGACGGGTTGCCGACCGGCCAGGCGGTGGCGACGACGGCTGGTCGACTCAAGGCGGGCTGGGTGATCCACACCGTCGGGCCGACGTACGCCAAGTCCAAGAACAAGTCGCAGTTGCTCGCGGACTGCTTCCGCAACTCCCTGAGAGTTGCCGACGAGCTTGGCGCAGCCACCGTGGCATTCCCAGCCATCTCGACTGGCATCTATCGCTGGCCGGTCGATGATGCAGCCCGGATCGCGCTGGAAACAGTGCAGGCCAGCGACACGCACGTGGACGAGGTGAGGTTCGTGCTTTTCGACCAGCGCGCGTACGACGCGTTCACAGCTCAGGCATCACCGAGCGAGGGATAGCCCCGGGAACCGCCCTATTGCCTGCATCAGGCGGCCGTAGGACCCTGGACTTGTGCGTACTTTGCTGAACATCATCTGGTTCGTCTTCAGCGGCTTTTGGCTCTGGCTCGCCTACATGCTGGCCGGGGTCATCTGCTGTTTGTTGATCATCACTATCCCTTGGGGCATTGCGTCATTCCGAATGGCGAACTACGCGGCATGGCCCTTCGGCCGTGAGCTGGTTGACAAGCCAAACGCCGGCATCTTTTCCTTCCTCGGCAATGTCATCTGGGTCATTGTCGCCGGCTGGTGGCTTGCGCTGACTCACATCGCGACGGGAATCTTGCTCTGCCTCACGATCATCGGAATTCCGCTGGCGGTCGCGAACTTCAAGCTGATTGAGGTCTCCTTGATGCCCTTGGGCAAGCAGATCGTCAGCAAGCCCTCACGACCGATGCAGGTACCGGTCGAGCGCCCAACAGCTACCGGCGGACCTTCTCAAATGCCGTAATCGCCTGATCAAGATCATCGCGGGAGTGTGCGGCGGACATCTGAGTTCTGATTCGGGCCTTACCTCGCGGTACCACGGGGTAGGAGAACGCCCGTACGTAGATTCCCTCGGCCAGCAGCCGGTCCGCCATCGCCGCCGCCTCGACTGCGTCCCCGATCATGATCGGCACAATCGGATGATCGGATTCGGGAATTTCGAAGCCACGCGCGACCATTTCCGAGCGGAAATACGCCGTATTCTCACGTAGCCGCTGCAACAGCTCGCCGGATGTCTCGAGCAGATCCAGCGTGGCGATGCCCGCAGCCGCAATTGAAGGTGCCAGGGAATTGGAGAAGAGATAGGGCCGGGACCGCTGGCGCAGCATCTCGACGATCTCTTTGTGGGCGGCGGTGTAGCCGCCACTCGCACCGCCCAGCGCCTTCCCCAGTGTCCCGGTGACGATGTCGACGCGATCTTGCACACCGAACAACTCGGGCGTCCCGGCGCCGGTCGGACCAAGGAATCCCACGGCGTGAGAGTCGTCCACCATGACCAGCGCGCGATAGCGCTCGGCCAGCTCGACGATGGCGCCAAGGGGCGCGACGTAGCCATCCATGGAAAACACCCCATCGGTTGCGATCAGCCGATGGCGCGCACCTTGCGCCTCGCGCAGCTTCGCCTCGAGGTCGGCCATGTCCCTGTTGGCGTAGCGCATGCGGGTGGCCTTGCACAGTCGTACGCCGTCGATGATGCTCGCATGATTCAGCTCATCGGAGATGACGACGTCCTCAGGACCGAGCAGCGTCTCAAAGAGACCACCGTTCGCGTCGAAGCAGGAGCTGTACAAGATCGCGTCTTCAGCCCCGAGGAAATGCGCGACGCGACGCTCGAGCTCCTTGTGAATCTCGGCGGTACCGCAGATGAAGCGTACTGACGCCATGCCGAACCCCCAGCGATCAAGAGCCTGCTGCGCGGCGGCGACCATAGCTGGGTGATCAGCAAGGCCGAGATAGTTGTTGGCGCAGAAATTGATCAACGTCTGATCACCGACAGCTATCCGAGCGGACTGTGGCGTACGGATCACTGCCTCGGCTTTGAAGAGACCCTCAGCCTGCAGCGTCGCAAGATCATCAGCGAGTTTATCCTTGAGAGTGCCGTACATGATCCCTCCTATCCTTCCCAGTTCATGATCACCTTTCCACCATGACCCGAACGCGCCGCCGCAAAGGCCTGCTCATAGTCGGTGTAGTGGAAACGATCAGTGATCACTCCGGAGATGTCGAGTCCGCTCTCCAAGAGCACCGACATTTCGTACCAGGTCTCAAACATCTCACGGCCATAGATGCCCTTGATGGTCAGCATCTTCAAGACGACAGCGGCGAAATCAACACTGATCTCTGCCGACGGTATGCCAAGCACAGCGATTCTGCCGCCATGGGTCATCTGCGCGATCATGTCGCGCAGCGCCGCCGAGCTGCCGGACATTTCGAGCCCGACATCGAATCCCTCACGCATTCCGAGTTCACGCTGCGCGTCAGCCACGTTGTCGCGGTCGATATTCACCGCTCGCGTGACACCGAGTGAGCGCGCCAAGGCCAGCCGCTCGTCGCTGCGGTCGGTGATCACCACGTGCCGTGCTCCGGCGTGTTTGCTCACCATGGCCGCCATGATGCCGATCGGTCCGGCTCCGGTGACCAAGACATCCTCGCCAAGCATCGGAAATGCGAGCGCGGTGTGCACCGCATTACCGAACGGGTCGAAGATCGCCGCGACTCCTGGATCGATCGGGTCGCGGTGCACCCAGGCATTACCTGAGGGCAGCGCGACGTATTCGGCGAAGGCGCCGTCGAGGTGAACGCCGATGGCTCGAGTATGGATGCAGAGATGTCGGCGGCCAGCGCGGCAGTTACGACATCGGCCGCAGACCAGGTGCCCCTCGCCGCTCACCAGGTCGCCAACCGCAACGTCGGTAACGCCGGATCCGATCTTGACCACCTCACCGGAGAACTCATGACCCACCGTCACCGGGGGCTGAAGAGTCTTCTGCGCCCACGCGTCCCAAGACTCGATATGCAGATCGGTTCCACAAATGCCCGTCGCCTTGACCTTGACCAACACATCGCCAGCCCCGACCCCTGGCACCGGCACCTCGATCAGCTCCAGCCCCGGCCCCGGTCGCGTCTTGACAAGGGCCTTCACTAGCTGCCTCCCACATCCCCACACTGCCACAGTGCGCGCAGCTGAGGTGGGCCCAGGACGTTGCCCTTAGTGGTCACTCCGAGCCTTGCTCTGTAGACCCGGCACCGCTCCACGACCCAGGTGGCTGAGCATAGAAGTTCGACCAGGTCTGACGAAGAGGGCGGCGACCAACGAACATCGCAGAGAGCGGAGCGAGCAAGCAAACACAGGCCCGTTGCGCGAGCCGTGAAGGCCCGTTTCGCGAGCGTCGGAGGGGCGCCGCCGACGAGTGCAGGAGCGATGCGCGGAACACACCTCCAGACCAGCAGTCAGATCCGAAGCCGAGAGTGTGTTTCGCGCGCGCGACGAACGAGGCGGCCTCCAGCGCCCCGTGCGCGAGCCGTGAAGGCCCGTTGCGCGAGCGTCGGAGGGCGCCGCTCAGGAGTGGGGAACGATGAGCGCAACGGCTTCGCTACCAACAGAACCGTCGAGACTGTTTAGCCGTTGCGCGAAGAGCGACGAACGACTCAGCTTTTAGCGACCGTTGCGCGAGCCGTGAGCACCAGTTGCGCGAGCGTCGGAGGGGCGCCGCCGACGAGTGCAGGAGTGATGCGCGAAACACACCTCCAGACCAGCAGTTAGATCCGAAGACGAGCGTGGGTTTCGCGCGCGACGAACGAGGCGGCCTCCAGCGCCCCGTGCGCGAGCGCAACCCCAAAAAAATGGGTGAAGCTCCGGTCAAGTATGAGTTGACCGGAGCTTCGTAGCCACGTCTTGAGCCGAAGCTCAATGTGTGGCGTAGATCAGTTATATGCCTGCTGGGAACCCTTGGCAAGAGGCTGGGTCGTCTTTTTTCCGTCATCGGCGTGTCACCCGGAATTAACCGCGTGTCGCGATGATTGAAGAGCAGGTAAGGGTCCCGGGGGCGTGTCGCTGCAAGGTTCAACCAGGCCCAGGCAGGAGACTGAGAGTGCCCTTCCAGGGCCCTGCCGGGTATGAGCCGGCAGGGCTCATGCGTTCCCACCATTGAGGCAGACTGGAACGGTGCCGGTCAGTGTTTTCGATTTGTTCAGCATCGGCATCGGACCATCAAGTTCCCACACAGTTGGGCCGATGCGTGCGGCGGGCCGTTTCGTCGCTCGGTTGGACCATGAAGGCCTTCTCCCCCGTACCACTCGGGTTCGTTCAGAGCTGTTCGGCTCCCTCGGCGCAACCGGCCATGGCCACGGCAGCTACAACGCGGTGTTGTGGGGTTTGGAGGGTGAAGATCCAGAAACCGTCGACACCGACAGTGGCGCGCTGCGCGCTGATGAGGTCAGGCGAACCGGCAAGTTGCGGCTCTATGGCACACAGACGGTCACCTTCGATCCTGAAGACGACCTGATTCTGTATCGACGCCGTTCGCTGCCCTTCCACCCCAACGGCATGACCTTCACCGCGTACTGTGACGGCAAGGTGCTGTCCGAACGGACCTACTACTCGATCGGCGGCGGGTTCGTTCTGGATGACGACGAATCGGGACATCCCCAGCTACTGCCCGACCCGACCCCAGTGCCGTATCCGTTCCGCACCGGCACTGAGCTGTTGGGCTTTTGCAACGACCAGAACTTGAGCATCAGCCAGGTGATGCTCGCCAATGAGTGCGTACGGCGGCCCGAGGTTGAGGTCCGCGCGGGCCTGCTCAAGATCTGGTCGGTCATGCAGGAGTGCATCCGTCGTGGCTGCTCCACCCCAGGAGTGCTTCCCGGTGGCCTCAAGGTACGGCGCCGCTCGGCAGAGCTCTACCAGCGGCTCATCGAGGATCCCGGCCAGAGCAAAAACGACCCACTGGCCGCTATGGACTGGGTGACGCTATGGGCGCTGGCGGTCAACGAGGAGAACGCCTCCGGCGGGCGCGTCGTGACGGCGCCGACGAATGGAGCTGCCGGCATCATTCCTGCTGTCCTGCACTACGCGGTCACGTTCGTGCCCCACACCGACGACGACGCCATCGTCAACTTCCTCCTCGTTGCCGGGGCCTTAGGCGCGATCTATCAACAGACCGCCTCGATCTCCGGCGCAGAAGTCGGCTGCCAGGGCGAGGTCGGCACCGCATGCTCGATGGCGGCCGGTGCGCTGGCTGAGATTCTCGGTGGCACTCCGGAGCAAGCAGAGAACGCGGCGGAGATCGGCATGGAGCACAACCTGGGCCTGACCTGCGATCCCGTGGGCGGACTGGTGCAGATACCTTGCATCGAGCGGAATGCCGTCGGCTCCGTGCAAGCGATCACCGCGGCGCGGCTGGCACTTCATGGCGACGGCCGGCACACCGTCAGCCTCGACAAGGTGATCAAGACAATGATGCAGACGGGCGCGGACATGAAGATCAAGTACAAGGAGACCGCGCGCGGCGGCCTAGCGGTCAACATCGTTGAGTGCTGAGGGTCTATCGCCTTCGGGACGCTCACATGACGCGCGCACATGGGTCGGCGCATCCTCTGCCCAGGAGGGCGCCGCTGCGCTAGTGTTCTGACCAGCGCCGGGGTCCCTGTCCCCGGGCAGCGAATTTCCACTACGGATCGTCGGGCACGTACCTGCCCGTGGAAAGGAAGTGTGGCGTGGCCACTGTTTCGTTCAAGGACGCGACTCGCGTCTACCCGGGTGCAGACCACCCCTCCGTCGACAAACTCAATCTGGAGATCGGCGACGGTGAATTCATGGTCCTGGTCGGACCATCCGGTTGCGGCAAGTCCACCTCGCTCCGGATGCTCGCAGGCCTGGAGGAAATCAACCAGGGAGCGATCTGGATCGGTGAACGCGACGTCACCGACCTCCCGCCCAAGGACCGCGACATCGCCATGGTCTTCCAGAACTACGCCCTGTACCCCCACATGACCGTGGGCGACAACATGGGCTTTGCTCTGAAGATGGCTGGGGTTCCCAAGACGGAGCGTCAGCAACGAGTCCAGGAAGCCGCGCACCTGCTGGGTTTGGAGGACTTCCTCAACCGCAAGCCGAAGGCGCTGTCCGGCGGTCAGCGGCAGCGCGTCGCCATGGGTCGTGCCATCGTGCGTTCACCGCAGGTGTTCTTGATGGACGAGCCGCTGTCCAACCTCGACGCCAAGCTCCGCGTCTCCACCCGCACCCAGATTGCGGCGCTGCAGACCCGCCTCGGCGTTACCACTGTCTATGTGACCCACGACCAGGTCGAGGCCATGACCATGGGCGACCGCGTAGCGGTGATGAAGGACGGCATTCTGCAGCAATGCGACAGCCCGCTGCAGTTGTACGACGCGCCACGCAACCTGTTCGTCGCTGGCTTCATCGGCTCGCCTGCCATGAACCTGATCGAGGGCAACGTACAGCCGGACGGCGTGCACTTGGGTGACTACACCGTTCCGGTGCCTCGCGAGACCCTCGCCAAGGCACCAGACGAGAAGAACCTCGTGCTGGGAATCCGTCCGGAGAATTTCGAGCTGAACGAGGACCCCGAGAGCCGCGAGGGCATCCCGATCGATGTTGGCGTCGTGGAGGAGTTGGGCGCCGATGCGTTCATCTACGGCACTTTGTCGGGTATCCCTGAGGACGAGTTGATCACTGCTCAGCAGATCGTCGGCCGGATCCACGGGGGCCGGAAGCCGCCGCACCGGGGCGAGAGCGTTCGGTTGCTGATCGATCCGACACACGTGCACGTGTTCTCCAAGGTGACCGGCGACCGCATCTCTCCTGCAACAGAAAGCGTCTTCACCGACTGATCAGAACTGCCGGCCTCCCCCAAATCGCGCGGGAGGCCGGCAGTTTGTTCGAGCTTCGCTAATCCGTCCGCACGGCGGCACGAGTCCAGTGATGACAGGATCGGACCATGCCCAGGTTCCTCGCGGCACAGCGTGACACCAGGTTGATCACCCTTCCCTGGAACACCCCGCTTGCCGAGTGGCCCGAGGAGAACCTGGTCGCTCTCCCCCGCGGCATCTCCCGCCACGTCGTGCGTTTCGTCCGCGTGGGCAACGAGATCTACGCGCTCAAGGAGGTGATGGAGCACCTCGCACTGCATGAATACGAGCTATTGCGTGACCTCGCGCGGCTCGACACCCCATCAGTCGAAGCCGTGGGAGTGGTCACCGCACGTGTCGACAACCAGGGTGGCGCACTCGACCCAATCCTCATCACCCGGCACCTGCAATTCTCGCTGCCGTATCGATCACTCTTCAACCGCGGCGTACGGCAGGACACCGTCAACCGGCTGGTCGATGCCATGGTCGTGTTGTTGGCGCGGCTGCATCTGAGCGGCTTCTTGTGGGGTGACGTATCGCTCTCCAACACGTTGTTCCGGCGCGACGCCGGAGCGTTCGCGGCCTACCTGGTAGACGCTGAGACCAGCGAGCTCCACGACAGGCTGACCAACGGTCAGCGCGAACATGATCTGACCATCGCACGGACCAATCTGTACGGAGAGTTCAGCGACCTGGAGGCTGGTGGTCTCTTGGATATGGCGTTGGATCCGCTGGTACTGGTGGAGACCATCGAGGGCCGATACCGGGAGCTGTGGGACGAGCTCACGGGTGTTGAGGAGTTCAACACCGGTGAGATGCATCGCATCGAGAGCCGGGTCCGGCGGCTGAACGCCCTCGGCTTCGACGTCGCTGAACTGGACATCACCACCGACTTCGCGGGCTCGACCGTACGAATCCAGCCGAAGGTCGTTGACGCTGGTCACCACTCGCGCAGGCTGATTCGGCTCACCGGGATGGATACCGAAGAGAACCAGGCTAGGCGGCTGCTGAACGATCTTGATTACTACCGCGCGTTCACCGACCAGCAGGGTGCTGACGAAGCAATCGTGGCGCACGAGTGGCTGACTGATCGGTTCGAGCCGATCGTGCAGTCAGTGCCGATGGATCTGCGGGCGAAGCTGGAGCCTGCCGAGCTCTATCACGAGATGCTGGAGCATCGCTGGTTCCTCAGCGAGCGCGCTGGGGCCGAGGTCTCCATGGAGGAGGCGGCAGAGTCCTACGTGAACACCGTGCTGCGCGGACTGCCGGATGAGGAGGTTGCTGTCTCGGCAGTGGAGTCGGAGCGACCGCTTACCAACCCGTTTGACCCATCACAAGGCTTCGCCGACGACGAGCAGGAGAAGCCGTATGACCCCTGGGAAGACGAGGCCGCCGAGTCCCAGGCCGACGAAGAGCCGGCCGCGGCGTACCTAGACATTGCCGCCTTGCGCGCCAAAGCCAAGAAGTGAAGTCGGCGCGCCCATGACCGATGCCGATCAGTCGCGGGAGACCGCTGAGAAGCTCTTCGCCGCCTGGGAGCGATGGGATCTCAACACCATCGGCTCCCTGGTTGCAGTCAACGCTGTCGATGAGCGGCCGCAATCTGGAGAGCGCTTTGTCGGTCGCAGCAACATCATGGGGATGTACGCCGAAGTCCCTGGGCCACCCCGCATCCGCTGGCGGAGCGTTCTGGGTGGGCCCTTGGTCTGGGTCGCCGAGGGCATCGTCGAGTACGGCGAGGGACCGGTCAACATCGTGGGCGTTGTTGAACTAGCGGACGCCGAGGTGACGACAGCTCGCTTCTACTTCGCCGATCCATTCGACCCGCCAGTGGAGCGAGCTCGCTGGTCCGACGCCCCAATCGACTAACGCGGCGGCATGCGTAGAGCTCCGTCAAGGCGGATGACTTCGCCGTTGAGCAGGGGGTTGTCGATGATCGAGGAGACGAGCATGGCGTACTCCTTAGGTCGGCCGAGCCGAGCCGGATGTGGCACCAGCGCCTCCAAGATCGACTTCGTGTCACCAGGAAGGGCGGCCATCATCGGAGTTTCCATGACACCAGGCGCGATGGTCATCACCCGGATGGCTTTGTCAGCAAGATCTCTGGCCGCACTCAGCGTCAAGGCAGCGACACCACCCTTGCTTGCCGCGTACGCCGCCTGGCCGATCTGGCCATCGAAGGCCGCCACGCTGGCCGTCATGATCACCAACCCGCGGTCGCCGTCGAGTGGCTCGTTGTCGATCATGGCCGCAGCCACCAGTCGCAGCACGTTGAAGGTACCAACCAGGTTGACGTCGATCACCGTACGGAAGGTCTCCAACGGCAGCACGCCGCGCTTGCCGATCACACGTCCTGGGGTGGCAACTCCGGCACAGTTCACTGCGACCCGCAGGGTGCCCAGCTGAGTCGCCGCCGCGACGGCCGCCTGTATCTGATCTTCATCGCGTACGTCCGCCGCGGCGAATCGGACGCGCTCCCCCAGCGTGGACGCTAGCTCCGACCCGGCCGAGCTGGGCAGGTCGACGATCAGCGCCGACGCTCCTTCATCGACGACTGCCCTCACCGTGGCCGCGCCCAGTCCCGAGGCCCCCCCGGTCACCAGCACAACATCGCGTTCGCCCAGTCTCATTCCGCACTCCCCCTCCTCCGACTTGTCAGAGTCTCAGCGGGCGATAGCCGGCTAAGACGCTGCCAAGTCGGAGGTTACTTCAGGAGTTGGCGACCAATGACCAGCCGCTGGATCTGGTTGGTGCCCTCGAAGATCTGAGTCACCTTGGCCTCCCGCATATAGCGCTGGGCGCAGATAGTCGCGCGTGTAGCCGTAGCCGCCCAGTACTTGGACTGCGTCGGTCGTCACCTTCATGGCCGCGTTGCACCGACACGCCGACGCCGACGCGAGCAGAACACACTGACCGCGGCGCACGGGTGCGCGAACTGAGCGACGCGGAGGCCTACTCGGAACTCGCCAAGCTGGTGGTTGCCGCCATCCGCCCGTGACACGCCGCTCGCTGCACCACCGAAACCGAATATCCTGCCCAGATGGACGACGACTTGCACGCGCTCGGTGAAGACCTCATCACGACCGCTGCGCGCGTGGTGCGCTGGGTTCCCAAGGAGAACGGTTTCGGCATCAGCCTTGCGGCGGCCCGGCTGTTGGCTCGCCTGCAGGACGACGGTCCAACGAGAATCAGCGAGCTCGCCGCTGCCGAGAAGTGCTCCCAGCCCACGATCACCAACCACGTCAAGCGCCTCGAGGCTGCGCGCCTGGTTGACCGCGCCGCTGATCCCCGCGACGCCCGAGCGTGGATGATCAAGTTGACCAAGAAAGGCGACCAGCAGCTGTCCTTGATGCGTGACTCGATCGGCACCAACCTCGAGCCCTACCTTGCCACCATGTCCAAGCGCGACCTCAAGGCCCTGCGGGACGGCGTCGAGGCGATGCAGCGTCTGATGGCGGTGGAGATGGAGACTCGACACTCGTGACCCATATTGCCGAACCGGAGGCGAGGCCAGGCGCATTCCGGCTCTACGACACCGCCACGCGCTCTATACGCCCGTTCGAGCCGGTGGTGCCCGGCCGGGTATCCATTTACCACTGCGGACTCACCGTGCAGTCGGGTCCCCACTTGGGACATATCCGCAAGGAAGTGGTCTTCGATGTGCTCCGACGCTGGCTGACGTGGTCTGGTTACGAGGTGACCGTGATCGCCAACATCACCGATATCGACGACAAGATCTTGATCAAGTCAGCCGAGGCCGGTGTGCCCTGGTTCGCCCACGCCTATCGCTTTGAGCGGGAGCTGCACGACGCGTACGCCGCACTCGGCTGCCTGCCACCCAGCTACGAACCGCGAGCCACTGGTCACGTCCCCGAGATGATCGAAATGATCAAGGTTCTCATTGAACGTGGTCACGCGTACCCGGCACCCGATTTATCCGGCGATGTCTATTTCGATGTGAAGTCCTGGCCGGCGTACGGCTCGTTGTCGCACCAGAACATCGATGACATGGAGCCAGCCGCTGATTCTGATCCCCGCGGAAAGAGGGACCCACGTGACTTCGCCCTCTGGAAGGGCCACAAGGACACCGAGCCGGAGACGGCTAGCTGGCTGACGCCGTGGGGGCGCGGCCGTCCGGGGTGGCATCTGGAGTGCTCGGCCATGGCGAGCAAGTATCTCGGCGATGAATTCGACATTCATGGGGGCGGTCTTGATCTTCGTTTCCCTCACCACGAGAACGAGCTGGCTCAGTCCAGGGCAGCGGGACAGCGCTTCGCGCGGTACTGGATGCACAACGCGCTGGTGACCACCGCCGGGGAGAAGATGAGCAAGTCGCTGGACAACAGCGCACTCGTCTCGGAAGTGATCAAGAGATTTCCCGCGCGCGCGGTACGGCTGTACCTGATTCAACCGCATTACCGCTCGCCGATCGAATACTCCGATGCTGCGATTGCGGAGTCGGTGGCTGCGCTGGGACGCATCGACAACTTTGTTGATCGAGCCACCGAGGAGGTGGGCAGCAGGCCGCCCGAGGTGCCCGAGGAGTTCATCGCCGCGATGAATGATGATCTTGGCACTCCGGCGGCGGTGGCTGTGCTGCACAATGCGGTGCGAGAAGGCAATCAGGCTCTCGAGGCCAGTGATCATGATCAGATCGCGAGCCGCCTCAGCGAGGTGAACGGGATGCTGATGATCTTGGGGCTGAACGCTGATAGCGTGGTCTGGCGGCAGCGCAATGATCACCAGTTGGCTGCAGTGGTCGACGGCCTGATCAACGAGCTGCTGAGGCAACGCACGGCGGCCCGAGACCGTAAGGACTTCGCCACAGCCGACGCGATCCGAAGCTCGCTCACCGCCCTGGGCGTAGACGTTTCCGACACTCCTGTGGGAACACGCTGGTACCTCCACGCCGACTTGTCAGCGCCGGTGGCTGCTGGGACGACGACTGGCGCCGACAACTCGGCGAGGGAGTAGGCGGGCGATGCCGGGCAACAGCCAGCGCAAGGGCGCGGTGCGGCGTAAGGGAAGAGGCAATACGGCCGGTTCGGGTGGTCGGGTGCGGCGGGGCCTGGAGGGAAAGGGGCCAACCCCCAAGGCAGAGGAACGGCCCTATCACGTTGCCCACCGTACGAAGAAGGCGGCATCCCATCGTGAGCCGTCCCGTTCATCGGCTCCGAAGACCGGCCGTCCGGGGTCCGGGCCAGAGTGGGTGGTGGGGCGCAATGCCGTGCTCGAGGCGATGGTGGCGGAGATCCCCATCCGCGCCGCGTACGTGGCCGAGGGCGCGGAACGCGACGACCGGCTTCGCGACATCTTCAAACTCGCGGCGGGCCGAGGCGCGGCGCTGCTCGAGGTTACCCGTGCCGAGCTGGACCGGCTCACCGGCGGAGCGGTTCACCAGGGTATTGCCGTGCAATTACCGGCTTTCGAGTACACCCACCCAGACGACCTGCTGGCGGCCGCCCTCGCTTCGGATCGCGAGCCACTTATCATCGCTCTCGACTCGATCACCGACCCGCGTAACCTCGGGGCGATCGTGCGATCGGCCGCAGCATTTGGCGCGCACGGCGTACTGATCCCGGAACGCCGCTCGGCCGGCATGACTGCTGCCGCCTGGAAGACCTCGGCCGGAACGGCTGCTCGGATCTCGATCGCACGGGCGACCAACCTCAACCGCAGCTTGCGCGCGTACGCCGACGCAGGACTGAGCATGATCGGGCTGGACGGCGGAGCCGCCACGAGCATCTCTGACGTGCCTGATCTATCGGGACCGGTCGTGCTGATCGTCGGCAGCGAGGGAGCTGGCCTGTCCCGGCTGGTCCGAGAGGCATGCGACACGCTCGCCTCAATCCCGATCAGCGAGAGCATTGAATCTCTTAACGCTGGGGTGGCAGCTGGAATCGCGCTCTATGAAATCTCACGGCAACGTGTCGGAGCGCTGGACTAATGTAGGCGGCGCCCGGTTTGAACCCTCAGGAGCGCTCGTGACCGACATCCTCTCCCCTGCCCCCCCGATTGAAGGCTCGGGCGGTGACTATGAGGCCAGCGCCTCACAGGCCTACCGCTCAGCACTTTCCCTCATAGAGACAGTCGAGCCACGGATCGCGGGTGCCATCCGGTCCGAGCTCGCCGACCAGCGCAGCTCGCTGAAACTCATCGCATCAGAAAACTACGCCTCGCCGGCAGTACTGCTCACCATGGGCAGCTGGCTGTCCGACAAGTACGCCGAGGGCACCATCGGACATCGCTTCTATGCCGGCTGCCAGAACATCGACACGGTCGAGGCGGTAGCCGCCGAGCACGCGCGCGAACTCTTCGGAGCCGAGTATGCATACGCCCAGCCGCACTCCGGCATCGATGCCAACCTCGTTGCTTACTGGGCCATCCTGGCCAATCGCATCGAGTTGCCTGAGCTGGCCGCGCAGGGCATGAAGAGTGTCAACGACTTGAGCGAGGAGCAGTGGGAGGAGCTGCGGCATAAGTTCGGCAATCAGCGAGCGCTTGGCATGTCGCTGGACGCTGGCGGTCACCTCACCCATGGCTTCCGGCCGAACATCTCCGGCAAGATGTTCCACCAGCGTTCGTATGGCACTGACCCTGAGACTCAGTTGCTGAACTACGACGCGCTACGGGCGGCAGCACGGGAGTTCAAGCCCTTGATCTTGATCGCCGGCTACTCCGCCTATCCGCGGCGGATCAACTTCGCCACGATGCGGGAGATCGCTGACGAGGTCGGCGCGACGCTGATGGTCGACATGGCTCACTTCGCAGGTCTGGTTGCTGGCAAGGTCTTCACCGGTGACGAGGACCCAGTGCCGCACGCGCATCTGGTGACAACGACGACACATAAGTCACTGCGTGGCCCGCGCGGTGGTCTGGTCTTGGCCACGAAGGAGTATTCCGACTCGGTCGACCGTGGCTGTCCGATGGTCCTTGGTGGGCCACTCGGCCACGTGATGGCGGCCAAGGCCGTGGCACTCGCGGAGGCACGGACCCAGGAGTTCCAGGGATACGCGCAGGCGGTCGCCGACAATGCCAAGACCTTGGCCGACGGCCTGTTGCGGCGCGGCGCAAAGCTGGTCACTGGCGGTACTGACAACCACTTGGTGCTCATCGACGTGACGACGTTCGGGCTGACCGGCCGGCAGGCCGAGTCCGCACTGTTGGACGCGGGCATCGTCACGAACCGGAATGCAGTGCCGGCTGACCCCAACGGCGCCTGGTACACATCCGGCGTACGGGTCGGCACGCCGGCGCTCACGACTCGTGGGTTCGGTGCAGATGAGTTCGACAAAGTGGCCGACCTGATTGTGAACGTGCTGAACAACACAACCCCCGTGGTTGCCTCGAGCGGGCAGCCAGGCAAGGCTAAGTACGTGCTGGCCGAAGGCGTGGCCGAGTACACCAAGGCGGCGTCAGCCGAGCTGCTGGACGCCAACCCGCTTTACCCAGGGCTTGCCCTATAGACACTCCCGCCGAAGGACCCGGGCATGGAGCCGACGACCGTTACGACGATCTGCATGATTCTGTTTGCCATCGGCGTCACGAGCTGGGCCGTTTACTGTTGGTTCAGCGATTGGCAGCCCGCGGTGCGGCGGTACCTGAGTCCTGAAGAGAGACTGGAGGCTGAGATCCAAGCCGCGGTACGGCGGATGCGGCAGGCCATTGAGGACTACGAGCGAGGCGACCAACACCTCTGATCTGACTCACACGTTGCTGTTGCGTCGCCCTTCGACGGGCCGTGCGCTCGCCGCTTGCGTTCTTGGGTCGGACGCGCGGTCCCTCCGGTTCACATACGCTCGATGCATGCACCGTGTCGTTGTCGCCACTGTCCTTGCCGTTGCTGCGCTGCTGGGATTCACCTCCTGCAGCCAAACGACCGTCAACGCGGCCGACGCCTACAAGATCGGTTGTCCCGCGGTCGATGCTGCCGCCGAGTCCGGCTCAATGGTCAACAAGGTGACTGTGGCCGGACTGAAGAAGCTCAGCCAGTCAGGCAAGCTCGACCCCGAGCCGCAACGGTGGGTGGATGCGACTATCAGCCTTTTGGAGTCGGACAACCCTAAGGACGCTCCGTCCGACGTCAAGAAGTTGATCGTCGACGGCTGCGCCAAGAACGGCTACCCCCTGCAAAACCTGCACTGATCAGACCTTAATCAGCGAGAGAACAAGCTCCCGGAGACTGTCGTCACGAAGTTCCTGATCGAGTCCGGGAGGTCGCGCAGGTGCCAGTTCTCGGGTCCGTGATACCAGGACAGGTCATCCGAATCTGGGTGCTCGTCAGCGTCGCTGGCGACGATGGCGTCCAGCCAGCGGTCGCTACCGCCAAGCACAATCGCGTACGGCAGCACCTCGGAGATCTCCCGCAACTCACCGCCCGGCGGCATTTGGTTGGTCGGGTGACTCATCAGATCCGAGCGCAAAGCGCCCAGGCCGCCAAGGAGCGCGGTTCCCTTGGCCGTCCGCGCCGGCATCTCTTGCGCGACGAAAACCAAGCCGAGCGACAACACAATGAGCGCCAAGCCCACCAACCCGAAGGTGGTGAACGCTGCGAGCACCCCCGTCACGACTACCGAAAGGATCAGTGCAGCGAGCGCCAGCTGGGTCCAGCGGTTTCTGGTGTCATCGGGTCGGCGTTCGAACCAGCCATTGCTGACCATCTCGTCGTAGAGGGCGTTTTGCACCCCGCCGATGGACTCTTGCACCTTGCCTGCCAGATCCGAGACCCGCACGCTTGAGCCCGGCGCGGCGATGCCGTCGAGCAGCTGCTGCTCGAACGGTAGCAAGCCGTCATTCCCATCGATCCGCCTGATTTCCCAATCGGTCGGGGCAAACTCGCTTTCGCGAGGCAGCTCGTCGATCACCAGATGCCCGCGTACCGCCAGGTCGATGAGAGTCGCGGTGACGTCGATCGGATCGACACGTTCGTCGGCTACGGTGCCGACGTGACCGGGCCGGACATCGCCGACAACCCGGAATTCCGACTGCCCCGCACCGGTCGGCACGAAGTCGCCGGGCTTGCTGATCTGACCATCTGGGCTTCTGTCGACCCCGGCCCGCCGATGAAGTCCGTACAACGCGACACCGCCAAGAGCTAGCAAACCCAACGCCAGGGCCAGCGGCAGTGGCGCAACCGAGAAAGCTCGCCCAACTGTCCACTGATAGTCGATCACCTCATTAGAGGCCACCCCTCCAGGAGGAAACCCGATGTCGATTGCGACGACCTCGCCCTCACCACGGGGGCCGTCCCGGAAGGTAGGGATCTGGGCGGTCTCGGTGCCGGCGGCGGCAAAGGTGCACGGGACAGTGGAGTTTGGGCTACCGGCCGTGCATTTGATGTAGCTGAACTGGGTAGGGATCTGCACCGTTGCCGTGAACTGGGTGACCTGAGCGCTAAGGCCCTGAAGCATCCGCCAGCGCAACGCCGTACCGCTGTCGATGGTGACCACTGCACCGGTCACGGTGTACATCATCACGACCTCAGTCGAGCCGTTGGTAGGCACGGTCACAGTGGTGAAGCGGTCTTCGGTCTTGATCGTCGGCTGAACGGGAACCCCTTTGACCATGGCCGTGATGTCGGAGAGCCGCTGGACATATTGACGGTCCCCGACCAGGTCTTCACGGGTCTCGAACCGCTGCGAGAGCTCGGGTGGCACAGCTCCGGTCAACGCGATCGTTTGCTTCACTTTCAGCGTGCCGTCCTTGGCCAGATTGCCCTCGGCGATGAAGGTCGACGCGGTGCCCTCGGCATACGCCGTCAAGGCCAGCGGCCCGGCGAGCAGACCACAGGTCAAGACGCAGAACGCGATCATCGCTCCGATCCGATGGAGCGTTCTTGGGAAGTCGGCGAGCACGGGGTACAGCCTTCCACTAGTCGTGCAGCGCTGAGGGCCCAAGCCTAAAAACCTGGGGTACGCGGTTATCGTTGCGCGTGTGAGCCAGCAGCAGCGGGGCGGCCCCCAGTACGCACCACCCCGAGGCGGTCCAACAGCAGGCTCGTACGGCCCGTACGGTTCAGCTCCTGGCTGGCCGCCACCGCCCAGCACGCCGGCCGGTGGCGGCTACTACCAGGGCTACCCGCCTCCCAGCTTCGGTCGGCAGTCTTTCGGCGGCGGCGTGCCACGGTACGGGCCGACACCGCCTATGCCTGCACCGCGCAGGAGGAATCCGCTCCGGTTCTTGTTGCTAGTGATCATCATCCTGGGGTTGGCAACCATCGTCGGAGTGGTGGTCAGCGGCCTAGGTTCAGGCTCAGGTTTAGGCTCCTCGACTGTCGCCTTCCAGAATGAGGACTACCAGGTCCCGCCCCCGGATACCAATCCGCCGCCTATGCCGATACCCCAGACGTACGAGCAAGCCGAGCAGTGGATCAGGAACAGTCCGTTCTACAGCCAGACGGTGCCGGCGCCGGTGCGCTGCAATTCCCAGCCGATCAACGTGACGACCGCAAGCGCTGCGCAGCTGAAGTCCCATTTCGAGGGTTTGATGGAGTGCTTGGTGCGAGTCTGGGAGCCACCGATTACCAACGCTGGGTTCACCATCGTGCGGCCGACGGTCACCATCTACGGTAAGGAACTCACAACGAAATGCGGCAAGACCGGAGTGAATGCCTTTTACTGCACGGCCGATCAGCAGGTGTACTACAGCAACCTGCTACCGCAGGCCTTGCCCAGTAACGTGCGGAACAACAAGTGGACCGC